>Ga0208303_1000302_pt1 | contig 20555 bp, 14 predicted proteins | sample CB_VirMetaG_2_FD_184537 | JGI IMG/M metagenome (GOLD analysis project Ga0208303, IMG submission 184537) | Freshwater to marine saline gradient viral communities from Chesapeake Bay - CB_1504_2 Viral MetaG (SPAdes) (version 4) | ecosystem: Environmental > Aquatic > Marine > Coastal | place: USA... | reverse complement strand
ATGGCAATACAACAGACTGTGTTTATATAGAGCATAATAGATTAAACCAAAATCAAGGTAATCTTGGAGATAGCTTAAGATACGCTAATGCTGAGTTTGTAACAAACGGGTTTGAGCCTTTAACTACTTTTAATGATACTACAGCTATTGGCGTTAACAACAGGCTAGATGTCGAACAAAGGTTGCTTGGTGTAAATGTTGAGATAGTACAAGCTCTTAGATACCATGGTCAGTTTGAAAAAGATTCTAGCCCTAAGTACTATATACAAGGAGGTGGTGCTGATAACGCTATGAGCTCTTGGTCAGTTTATAAGTCTAGCTCACTACACGCTAACGGACCTTTCCAATTTAAATTCAACTATAATGGAACTATCCAAGATAGAGATTTTCAATTTAGCAATGCTGGTGGTGGTTATAAGGCAGCTTTTATATATGAAATAGTTGTTGTAGCTAAAGATGCTCAATCAAGTTCTGGAGGTGGCTACGGAGCTGGCACTAGAGAAAGCTCTAGAAAAGTGTTTCATTTTATAATTTTTAAATAAAAGAAAATGGCAGCGTTTAATCAAGAAATAGTTTATTATAATACGTTTTTACTAAAGAATATCACTACTAAAGCAATGGTTAACTCAAGTACTTATACTGGTACTTACCCTGTAACAAAACAAGAGTTCCATGCTGTATACCCAGGAGTTCCTTATAAAGGTTGGTCTGGAACCAGTACTAAGCTAGTTGAATATGATGGTAGTATAAATTTTACTAACAGCGGCAGTGTTGTTAAACCTAAAAGTAATGTTAATCATGTTTCAACGGTTTTTAACGATACTCTTGGTAGTAACTGGATTATTGAAGAATCTAGAATAAGAGGAGGCTACAATAACGCTCCTGTAGAGTTAGGCGTTAGAGCTTTTTTAAGAGAAGATTCTAACGAAGCTTTAGAAAGGCCAAATGCTTTAGTATATTCTGGTATTTTTAATTCTAGAACTGGTTTTAATGAAACAAACGTTTTTAGCATAGGAGAAGAAATTTCAAGAGCCGTTGATCCTGGTTACGGTTCTATACAATTACTGGACGCGATGGACAATGATTTAACTATTGTACAAGAAAACAAAGTAAATAGAGCATTGATAGATAAAGATGCTATATTCACCGCTGAAGGCCAAGCGTTGACAACTGCGGCTAAGCAAGTAATAGGTCAAATAACTCCATATGCTGGAGATTATGGCATAAGCAGAAACCCAGAATCTTTTGCTAAGTACGGGTTTAGAAGGTATTTTGCAGATAAATATAGAAACTCAATATTAAGGCTTTCAAGAGATGGTATAACTGAAATATCTGAGTATGGTATGAAAGACTTTTTTAGAGATAACCTTAATAAAATTGATGACGGTTTTAAAACTTCTACATCTTTAGAATTTTTAGTACAAGGCCAAATGCCTCCTGTTACAATAGGAAACAGTATATCTATAAATGAATTAGGTGCTTTTATACAGACTAAAAATGCTTTAACAACTGCAACAGCTCCTTCAATAGGTTCTGTATTAGAAATACTATCACTTACCTCTGGCCAATACATAACTACAAACGCTATAGTAACAGGAATAAACACTACTAATCGTCTTATATTTTTAACGCAAGCAGGTTTTAGTGATTTTATAACTTCAGGAGAAACTAGTCAAGGAACTTGTAGGTTTGTTTCAAAAGTAAAAGATTCTGTTGTAGGAGCTTACGATTCTTATCAAGATCAATACGTTGTTTCTCTGCAAAGATCTGCTCCAAGTAAAACAATAGAAGAAACAAGTGATTATTATAGTACCCTACACTTTGATGAAAAGGTAAAAGGGTGGGTTAGTTTTTATACTTATAGACCTGATGCAGCTTTTAGTATGAAAAGTAGGTATTTTAGTACCAAAAATGGCAAGTTGTACGAGCATTATGAGGGTGGCTTTTTAGGTGACGACGTCTTTGATAAAATTACTCCTTGTGATATGGGTAATTTTTATGGTGTATATAGCAAATCTAATGTTGTATTTATATTTAACCAAAACCCTAGCAGAGTTAAAACTTTTACTACTATAGACTATGAAGGTAGTAACGGGTGGCAAGTAGATTACATAAGAACAGACGACAAGTCTAAAAGAGTTAGTGAGCCACAAGGTGATAAATCTAAAATAATACTAAGCTACGCGGAAGGCGAATATACAGATGGTGGAATAAAGTTTTACTCAGGTTTTAAACCTAGAGAAAACAAATACTATGCTAATATAATTAATGATAGTCAACAAAGACCTAAGGAAGTATTGTTCGGTCAATCAATAACTGGAGTTAAAGGTTTTGTCGCCAAAGTAAGTATGACCACGGATAGCACAAACACAGGTGATATAAAAGAATTATTTACAGTAGGAACAAACGTGATATAATATGGGACCTTACGATGATATAGACTTAGAAATAGAAAAAGATTTTGGTAGTGGCTCTACCACAAAAACAAATAAATCAAGAAATATGAGTAGTAAAATGGACACAACTCTAGCCATCACTGGAGGGGTTATGGCTGCTGGGCAAATAACAATGGGCTTCATACAGCAAGCACAGGCTAATAAGTTAGCTAATGAAGCTGAAGAAAGAAGAATTCAAAATGAAAATTTACTTAGTGAGTTAGAAAACTCTAGACAAGATATTATAAATCCTTATGAAAATATATCAGTAGCTACTCAAGCAGCTGAAATGCAAATACAAGAAACTGATAAAGCATTGGCAAATACTTTAGATACGTTAGCTTCTACAGGTATGGGAGCTGGTGGTGCAACAGCGCTAGCACAAGCAGCTATGAAGTCTAAGCAAGGTGTTTCTGCTAATATAGAACAACAGCTTGTACAAAACGAAAAACTAAAAGCTCAAGGCGAGCAATTTGCTTTTCAAGTTAGAGAAAATAGAGAACAACAGAAGCTAGATAGAACAGCAGGTTTAATAGACAGAGACATAGCAAGAGAAGATCAATATAGAGGAGATGCTATGGCAGCTGTAGCTCAAGGTTTTTCAGGAGCAGCAGGAACTTTAACAGGCGTTGCTGGCGCAATGGGTAATTAAAAAAAATATAAATATGGGAAGATACGCAGATCCACAAATTATTGTTGACAAAAGATTTGAAAAAGTCAGAGGTGAATTAGACAAGCTTTATAAAAACGTAGATAACAACTTGCAGTTAATTTCTAAAAGAAAGCAAGCTAGAAAACAAGCTCAAGCTAAAAAATATTCAGGCTATGGAGATATATATAATAAAGCTACTAAAGATGCTAGATCAGATTCTAGAAGATTTGCTCGTACTAGACCAGATATGGCTAAAGATGCTAAGAGCCAATTTAGTGATCAAATAGCTGATAGGTTTAATGAAGGTTACGATAATATAAAGGCTTTTATAGCAGGTCAATACATTTCTAAAGAAGGAGAAGAGCCAATAAAAAATCCTACTGAAAGCCAAATAAACGCGTTTGTCCAAGGCCAAATAGATGCTGCTAACGATCTTGGTGAATCTCTTGTAGCTTTTGAAGGATTAGCTAATGCACATGCTAAAGGTATTAAAGCTGGTGGAAAAGACGGTAAAAAAGCTGGAAGTGTAGTTATTGGTAGTGAATTTAGTAATATATTTAATGCTATGACTGGAGATGAAGAAGGCCAAAGCGATATTCAATGGAGTAGAATGAAGTTAAGTGGTAGCTTAACTGGAGGTACTACTATATATTTTGATGGTCAAGCAGAAGGTGAAGAAGGTTTTGGTATAGCTGATCCAGATACAGAAGTTATAGATTTGAGTGTTGCTAAGAAAAATTACATGAATGGTAATCAAGAAGCTTATTTTAAAACAATTAAAGAAAAAAAGGAAGTTCTAGAAGACATGAGAACTCCAATAAAAACTTTACAAAATAATAAAGCTGTTAATCTTTTTGATATGTATAGTACTACCGATGAAAATGGTAATCCTATTAAAATGAAAGTTCTTAATCAGAAAAAAACTCAAGATTATTTTATTACTGGTAAAGGAGCTGCTATAACTATAGATGCTATGGTAGAAAAACATGGTGGTATTGATGCTGCTGTTCAAGCTTATTTTGGTGCAGATGTAGCTGCTAAATTTCCTGAGCCAGGTGAAAAAGGCTATGATCAGGCTATGCTAAAGCTAAAAACTAGATTATACGAAGATTTAGATCCTTTAATATCAGACGGTGATAAAGATATGCTTTCTCCAAATAAAGAAACCACAAGCCGTCAGTTTACAAAAGATACTAACTCTAAAGTTGTTAAAAGTTTCTACGAAGAAGTACATGGAGAAGTTGGCAAGTTGCTACCTACATTACCTAATGATACAGAACAACTAGCTGAGTTTAATCGCTATATACAAGATAGGCCATATAGTCAAGGAGGATCAACCTATACTATAACTCGCATGGAGCCGGCACAACCAGGTTCATCTAACATGGTTTTAGTAATGAAAAATGGTAGTAGAATACAACCAGAAGAAGGTTATTTTAAACTAAATGATCCACAAGCAAGAAGAAAATTAGAACAAGGTTTAATGAAAGGTAATTTTCAAGGAACTACAGATAGAAGACATGTTGATGGTTACTACAATTCTGAAGAGTTTGGTGGAGAAGTTGAAGAAAACTATAATGGAGCTGAAAAAGAAAGTGTTAGAATAACTAGTACAAAATCAAAAGGTGGTATTAGCTATGATGAATACATGGAAAAAGTTGAAGGCGCTGAAAAACCATTAAATAGTAACACTATAGACTGGCCTTGGGAAACCGATGGTTTAGGTGGTGGTAGTCAAGCTGCAGCTACAGATACAGACAATAGTATACAAGCACAATTAGGTATACAACCTCAAGCAACAACTCCACAACCTCAAAATGATAACATGGGAGTAAACTATGTTGGAGGTTTAGAAAATCCAGATCTAAGTGTAGGTGGATCCACATTTAAATTATCGGCTCCTGATGGAAGTGCATTAAATTTCAAATCTACAGATGCAAAATCAAAACTATTAGAAGAGAAAGACGATGGTAAAAATGCACTTCGTAAAATAGGTAATTTTGAAGCATTAGCTGGAAGTCCAGGTGGTAAAGGGTTATCGAACTATGGTATGGGCAATGAATATCAAGATCAAGTTAAATCAGCAGGGTTAGATCCTAGCACTGAAGAAGGCTTCATGTACGCTGTAGAAACTGTAGCAAAAGGTAATGTTATTAATGAGCTTAATCTTCCTGAACCTGCAAGATTTGACGATTTAGATGAAACATTAAAAGCATCAATGATAGACTGGGAGTATAATACAGGAAGAGATGTAGGTGATCTAATGCATATTGCTCAAATGATGAAAGATGATAGTTGGAAAAGTGAAGTAGATTTAGGTGGTATTACATTAACTCAGCTTGTCAATGCACGTGGTAGTAAAAAAGTAAACGTTAAAATAGGAGATAAAACTTATAAAACAGCTGCAGAAGCTATGAAGGGAATAAAAGCTGATGATAGTCCTGTTAGTTTCTTCCTTGATGACATAACACCTGAAGAAGTAGCAAACGCTAAACATGCTATAATGAGTGATAAGACTAGTAGAACAGCCTCAGATATAGCTACATATAATAAAACTTGGAAATACAGAATTGATCAATTAAAATAATTATGGGATTTAAAATAAGAACAGCTGAAGTAGAACAACCTGTAGTAGAACAAGAAGTTGTTAACGTGGAAAAGTCGAAAGATCTACAGAATCAAAATGCCCTAACTGTAGATCTAGAAAATGGGGCATCCAGCTCGGAAGACTCTTCTTTGGAGCAACCTGGTAGTGTTGAAATTATACCTACCGATCCTCCAAAAAAATACAAGCACATTTCCTTAGACGATTATTCCAATTTAAAAATTGAGAAAATACAAGCTACATATCCTAATATAAAAGTAGATAAGACAGGAGCTTTACTAACTTTAACCAACATCGAAACTGGTGAAGAAAAAAGTTTTAAATCTTTTGATAAGCTTAATATTGAGCAAAGCTTTGAGGAGTTAAAATCTTTTGCAGAAGCAAACGATAAGCCCTCAAGTAATGCCAAATATGTTTACAACATGACAGGTGAGATAAAGCCTGATAATCAACTTGCTGTTAAGACTGTAGAATTAGCTTTTAAAGATGCTATAAAAACATATGCTAGTGATGCGTTTCCTGGTGCAGATGTAGATAGTCCAGAGTTTTTAATGGGTATGTCTGTTGATTTTAATGCTATGAATCAAACAGACAAGAAACAAATTGAAAGATATGTTATTAACGAGTTTAGATATAGCGAAGTTGGTAAATTATTAGATGTAGATGAAAAAGATATTAAAAGTATATTGTATAATAATAAGTTTTTAGGAAATGTGCAATACGATATACAAAAAGAAGTAGATTTAAAGCAAATAGCATTAGCAGATCCAACTCGTAAAGACACTGAAGAGTTTACTAAATTTAAATCAATACAAGAAGAAAGAATTAAAAAGAATTTTAGTGAAGAAGAAAATGCTAGGCTTCTTGATATAAGAGACTACAGATACCATGTAGATAAATTAAAGAAAGTTCAAGAAGAGCTTGGAAAATTAAATCCTAGTAATAGAAATAAAAGTGTAAAAACAGGCCCTTATTCTGCCATGCCTTATTACGATTTTGTTTCAAGGCAAAATAAACTTATAAAAAATCTAGAGTCTAAACTTGACGGCACGCTATTTACTGCTGAAGGAGCTTTCGGTAGTGAAGAAGATAAAGCGGAGCAAGAAGAGATTACTATGGAAAAAATGCTTGAGTATATACTACTTGATCCAGAGTCTGCTTTAGATTTTAGAAGTACTAGAGAAAAGTATAAAGATATATACGATGATCAAGTATTGCTAGCTATGGAAAACGAAAAGATAGGAGCTAAAAATAAAGTAACAATACCAGAGTCTTTACTTTCTTACAGTGCTCTTCAAAGTGGCCCTGATTTAATAGATGATGGCTCTATAATGAATACTATTAAAGCTGCTTTTGCTGGAGGTGGAAAAACTACTGAAGTAACTTTTAACGAACTATACGAATTAGGTATAAGTAGCGAAGTGTTAAAGCAAGGTGGTATATTAGATGAGAATTTACTTGGTGTAGATTTAGAGCAAATGCGTGGTTATAACGCTTGGATGGAAGATAAAGATGAGCATATTAAGTTTATGACAGGTGCTTTTAATGTTTTAGCATTAGAAGATTTACCTGAGCCAGATGATGGTGTAGTAGGTTCATTAGTTAATTTTACAAGAAAAACATTTGAAGCTTTTCAAACTAGCGATTTTTACTTTGGCATGGACAAATCTAAAGTAGCAGAAGTAAATAGAGCAATGTTTGGTAAAGCAGATCCTAGAGAAGTACTTAATAGTATTAAAGTTACATTTGACAAGTATAACGAGCAAAATGCAGAAAACCCTATAACTCTTAGTAAAGAACAAGAAGAACTATTTGAGCAAAGCATAAGTGAACTAGTATCATCTGGATTAGGTGGTATGGTGCCGTTTATGCTAGAAATGGCTATTATTGGAACAGCTACTGGAGGCGTAGGTTTAGGAACTCAGTTTGGCAAAGTAGGGCAAATTGTTTCGACACTTACTAAAGAAGAAATTAAAATGGGGCTAGCTCCTAGTACCCCGTTTGAACTTGGAGTTGGTGCTACATTTGCTGGTGGTGGTATGCTAGCTGATAAAATTCCTATTAAAGCTTTTGGCACTTATTTTACAGCACTAAGACCTTTGTATAAAAAAGTATTTCAAGCTGGTTGGGTAGGTGCTGGATCATCTAAGTTAAACGAGTTTGTACAAGTATTTGCAGGTGATTTAATGGGTCATACTCCTTGGAAAACTGAATTTGAAAATATATATGGTGACTTATTAGATGGTAAAGAAGAAGCAGAAAAAGAATTTCTTAGTGGATTACTAGTTGATGGTTTTATATTTGGAATATCTGGAGCTGCTCACATGAGAAACACTGACTTCGTGTCAATGAAACGTAAGAAGTCTAATTTAGTTGATATAAACAATAATATCACTAAAGAGATAAACTCTCTTAGAGATGATCTAATCACCACAGACAAGTCATTTAAAGGGCTAGATGGCCAAGCTTTTTATGATAAATTAAAAGAATTAGAGTTAAGCCCTGAACTAGAGGGTAGAGTAAAAAAACTTGAAGCTAAAATACAAATGTCTCATAATTTATCTAACATGATAAGGTATGAAACTGAAGTTGTTGATTTTGGAAATACTGAGGTTTATGAAAATAAAGTTGTTAAACCAATACTAAATAGACTAACTAAAAGAATAACTGAGTACAATAAAAATAATCCTGACGCAAAGCTTGAAAACCCTATTATAGAAGTAGAGTTTATAGACAAAGATCAAGTAAGAAGTAAGTTAGGTAAAGCAGCTGCTAAGTTTGTTCCTGATCCTAAAATTCCTGGTAAGTATAAGTTAATATTTAATAAATCTAATTTTGACGCAGGTAAAGGTATACATGAAATACAACATGTTCTAGATGCTGAGTATGTTAGAAGAAACCCAGATGCTAAAGAACCATTATCTGAGTCAGCTAAAGAAATAGCTCCTGATCTATTTTCTATTGATAACATTAAAACTATAGGAGATGCTAATAGTACTTCATTAATTAATTTATTAATGAAAGAATATCCTGAAATGACTAGAAGCGAAATAATGAAAAAGGAGTATATGCCTAATTTATTAGAGTTGTTTTCTAAACCAAGTAATTTATTTGAAAATCCTGCTGATGCTGCTTCATTTTTAGGTGATTTAAAAGCTGATTTTTTAGCACTTAAAAGAAGTATGAAAACAGGTGATCAGCCTCATCAAATAGCAGAGATTAGAACTGTTGAAGATTTATTCATAGAAATGAGTAACTTATCTAAAGACTTAGGCAAAGGAAATATAAGTGAAAATGCTATAAACTTTTTAGAAAACTTATCTGCTACACCAGGTCTTAAAGACATAACAATAAACGAGTTGACAAATCAGAAAAACGTAATAGAAAATATAGTAGCTGAAGGCCAAAGAGATTTATCTTCTAAAAATATAACAAAAGCTATTTTAAAACCAAAATCTGAAACTAAGTCGAGTGGAGAAGAACTTATAAAAGAAGTAAAAGAAAAAGGAACGTTTATAGGTAAAGATGAGCAAGGAAGAGATAGATATAAACCTGCTCCAAGTACTGTAAGTAAAATTTATAAAGATCAATTATTTAAAGCTGAAGCTATAGCATATCCAAAAGAAGGTAATTTAGGTTACTATGGAACTATATTAAATTCTGACAGAATACCTAGAGACAAACAAGAAGATGTTATGGCTGGACTTAGAATTGTAATAGCTGATTACGCTACGAGATATGATGGTAGAGGAACTATAGATGGCTGGATTAATTTTGCTTTACATAAACAGTTTGTAAATGTGTATAAAGAAGCTGGTGGGTTTGGAGATGTTTTATTAGAAGGAGAAACAACTACTCAAGATTTAGTAGAGTCAATGGCTTATGAAACACCTTATAGTAACATGAGTGACAATGCTTATCTTGAATATGGAGAAACATTAGATCCTAGAGATCAACCTGGTGTTGTAGTTTTTGATAATAGACTAAATGAGTTAACTAATATAATACCTAATTTTGATGCGCCAGCTGCTAGAGAAAAAGCTGTTGCTAAAATTACATCAACTAATATTCCTACTAGATATTCAGAAACTCCTGCTACAGTAGATATATATACTCCATTAGGTATAAAAAGTACTAAAATAGTAAATGAAAAAGGTGAGATAGCGCTTACAGCTACTGAGCTAGGTAAAAAAGATCAACAGAAAATAAAAGATGCAATGTTAACTACTGATGATCAAATAAAATCTATTCACAAAATGATGCCTGAAGGTTTCGTACCTTATAACGAACAGCAAAGAGCTGATGGTAGTTATATAAATGTGTCTGATAAAGTGGCTGGAACTTCAACAGGTTCTATAGATAAAAGTAGAAAAGAGCAGTCACCTTTATATGTGCAAGATAATACTAGAATAAAAGATGCCTCTGGATTAACTCCTTATAGAAAAATAGCAATAGAAGAATTAACACCTGAAAAAATACAAGAGATAAAAGATTTCTATAACGATCCTAACGTTAGAAATAATGCTACTAAATTAAGAAACTTACTTTTCCAGTTAGACAAGTCTGCTAGTAATATGATCTATGAAAATTATGCTAGAGATGAAATGGACGACATTGGTTTGGCTGATGCTATAGCTTCTGGTTCTACTAAAGATCTTATGGCAATGGATATTTATACATCTGTTGAAGAAAGTCTTGGAATTAAAGGTATAAAAGGTATAGATTTAAAAGCCCAGTTTAAAGCTTTCATTGATAATGATAATGAAGCTTTAGATCCTAATGTTAGGCAAGCTATAATAGATCATACTATAGAAACTCAAAAAATAGCCTATAATAGTGCAGGTTTTAAAGCTAATGTTAAAGCAGAAGGCGGTAAAACATATGAATCTTTTAAAGGTATGGATTCTGATAAAAGAGCAGCAGCTCAAGACAGGCATACTAAAATGACTATAGACTTTATAAACTCTCCATTTTTTAGTCCTGATTTAAATGTAGCAAAGTCTCAAGGTAGCGATACAGATATGCTTGGCGGTATGTTTAAGTATAACGATCATAAAAGAACTGTTGGTAATGTCGGTGGTAAAAACGGTTTAAAAGTAAAAAATGCTTATCAAAATACTAAACAAATACCTAAAGAAGTATTAGAGAAAAATCCTGAATTAGCCGAAGCTTTGCAAGAGTGGAACGATAGTAAGTCAGCTTTTGAAAGTGCTAACTCTGACATGCTTAAAAATACTAACACTAATGATCTATTTGAAATAACTCAAGGTGGTAATGGAATAGAAGGTGAAGTAATAGTATTAAGAGATAAAAACGGCGTTGAGTTTTTATGGAATCCTGATGGTAAGTCTACTTATAAGCAGACTGGTGAAGCTATGGAAATGATTAGAGGTAATTCTATAGGAGATAAAAGATTATTAATAGATAAAGTATATAACAAAGAGGTTGTTAAAGCAGCTAGAGCTTATGATCACTTATACAACTTAGGTTTATCTTTATGGTATAAAAATTTACCTGAAGCTAAAAAAGAAGCAGGATCAGAGTATTTATTTAAACACTTTCAAATGACAACTAATGTGACTATGTCTGATAGAGGTTTAGCTCCATTTGTTGGTGGTCATTTAAGAGATGGTTTAGATTTAAACAAGAAGAAGGGCGAGCACATGCAAGACTCTTCTATGAATACATTTCTAAAATGGAAAGCTATAACAGGTGGTTATTACAATAAGACTTGGCACGATATTATATCTTCTGAATATGTTCAATTATATACTGATAAAAAGTTATCTGATGCAATGGACAAAAATATAGGTAGAAATAATACTGCTGGTATATTTAAAGTTTTAAATCTAGATCCTTCTAAAGTATATAACTACGAGAAAGGTATGTTTTACGACGAGATAATAGCAAGAGAGATACTGTTAAGTAGAAACAAAGATGGATATGTAACAGGAGGTAGACAACAGTTAAATAGCAAAGATGTTGTTGCTGCAATATTCGATAAAATAGAAGGTGCAAACACAATAAATATAAATTTAGATCGTGCAGTTGAAAGACTAGCTGATGGTAAATTCTCTGAACTAGACGCAAGCCAAAAAAGTAAGAACATGGCTAAAGCTAGAAAGAAAACTGCAGAAGTAGAACAATATGCTATTGATAAAGGTTTTAATATAGTTGCTGACGGAACTGGCGCTAGCTACAATGCAACAACAAAGAAAGCTCAGAAATATAAAGATGCAGGCTATGAAGTGTCTATGGTATTTATAAATACATCGTTAAAAACCTCTCTTGAAAGAAACTCTAACAGAGCTGAACGAAGTTTAGATGAAAGAATAGTAAAGAAAACTTGGAAAAATACTGACGCTAATAGAGCTTTGTATAAAAAGTATTTTGGTAAAAATTACTTTGAACTTAACAACGACAACTTAAAGCCTGGAGAAACACCTCAAGAATTTATAGATAGAGTTAATGCTAAGTTTGAGCAAAAAGGTATAAAAGTTGCTGTAATGATGGCTGGAAGTCCAGGTGCTGGTAAATCTACAGTTGTTGAAGATTTAGGATTAAGTGTTGATAAGTTAATAGAAGCTCAAAGGCAGGTAAATGTTAATAAAGATAGAACAAAAATTGATGAAGCTTCTATTGGAGATTTTGACGATAATATAGCTTTTACTGATTGTAAGGTTATTGCAACTAAAGGTGAAGAGAGAATAGAACTAGATGCTCAAGACTTCAACACCCGTAAAGAGTCTATGGAAAAAGAAGGTTATACTATGAGCTATGAACAGTTTGATCAAGTAATAGGTGGTAAATCAGGACCTGCTTGGAAAAAGTGGACAGAAGATTATAAAAGACTAGGTAAAGAAGATATATTTATTATGACTGCTAGAGCTGCAGGTTCTCAACAAGCTATTTTTAACTACCTAAAAGAAAAAGGTTATGAAATACCTATAGAAAATATAATAACTACGCAAGGAACAGAGTTTACTGAAGGTCCTTTAGAAGGTGAGAACAAAAAAGCAGCTGAGATATTAAACTTTTATATTGGCGAATACAATGGTAAGCAATATAATAAGATAAACTTTACTGATGACTATATAGCTAACACTGATCAAGTTAAATTTATAACTAATCAGTTAGATATAACAGGTGAAATATATACTACTTTGGCATCAAAAGATATTAGCGGAGAGTTTAATAAATTCTTATCTGAATCAACTGGTTTAGACCCTGATCTTATAGTAGATTATTCTACAGCTGTTAAAGCTGGAAGCAAAAAAGACAAGTTTAAAATGATGCCTTACTCTGCTGAAGATTTTAATGGTTTATTATATGCTACATTAGGTAAAAGTAAACAAGGTGAAAAACAATATGAGTTCTACAAACAAACATTGTTAAACCCATATGAAAGAGGCATACAGGCTTTTGAAACAGATATGGTTGCTGTTAATCGTAGATTTAAACAAGTTAAAAAACAAGCGCCAAAAGGTTTAAATGATGTAGTGGAAGGCAGTGTATTTACTAAGCAAGATGCAGTAAGAGTGTTTTTATGGAACCAGACTGGCAAAAAAATACCAGGTTTAGGTGAAGCTCAAATAAATAAATTAGTACAAGCAGTTAAAAATGATCCTGCATTAGAGAAGTTTGCTGGTGAAGTGCTAGAAGCTACAGGTGAGGGTATGTATTCAGAGCCTACAGAATCATGGAACGTTGGTACTATAACTACTGATTTACTTGAAATGGGTAACACTGTAAAAAGAAAAAGATATTTAACAGAGTTTTTAAATAATAAAGATCAAGTATTTAGCAAAGATAATCTAAACAAGCTAAGAGCGCAATACGGTAATAAATATGTAGAAGCTTTAGAAAATACATTACAACGCATGGAGCTTGGTAAGAACAGAATAGGTAGCAGAAGTAAAACGGCTAATAGAGTATTAGATTACATTAATAATACTAACGGTGTTACAATGTTCTTAAATACTAGATCTGCTGTACTTCAAACTATATCCGCTGCTAACTACGTTAATTGGAGTTTTAATAACCCTTTAAAAGCTGCTGGAGCTGTAGCTAATCAACCTCAATACTGGAAAGATTTTATTGAATTAATGAATGATGATTTTCTAATCAACAGAAGAGATGGTAATAAAATAAATATATCTGAAAATGAAATAGCAGAAGCCGCAGCAGGTGAAAGCGGTGTAAAAGGCGCTATGTCTTACTTATTAGATAAAGGTTACTCATTTACTAAGTATGCTGATAGTTTTGCTATTGCTTCGGGTGGAGCTACTTATTATAGAAATAGAATAAATGATTTAGTTAAGCGTGAAGGTGTTAGCGAAGCAGATGCTAAAGTACAAGCAAGAGACGAGTGGATAAAGCTAGCTAGAGAATCTCAGCAATCTGGTGATCCAAGCAGAATATCAGAACAACAGTCTAGTGATTTAGGTAGATTAACATTAGCCTTTGCTAATACACCTATGCAATATGTTAGAATACAGAAAAGAGCTTTACAAGATATTAAAGCAGGTAGAGGAGACACTAAATCTAATTTTAGTAAATTATTATATTATGGATTTGTGCAAAACGTAATGTTTAATAGTTTACAACAAGCTTTATTTGCTGCTGATGAAGATAACATAGATGAGAAAACTTTAAACACTATAGAAGGTATGATTGATTCTCAGCTTAGAGGTACTGGCATGTTTGGTAACGCAGTTGTAACAGGTAAAAATGTTATAGAAGACGTTTATAAACGTAGTAAAAAAGCTAGACCTGAATATATAGATGCTGTTTGGAAAATAACTAGTATTGCTCCTGGTATAAATAGTAAAATATCAAAGCTTAAAACCACAGGTTATTTAGTAGATAATAAAATAAAAGAAATACCAGGTCCAGTATCATTTAATAATCCATTGTTACAAGCTACAACTTCGGCAACTGAAGGAATTACTAATATACCAGTTGAAAGAGTTAGACGTAAACTTCAAAATGTTATTGATGCTACTAATCAAGAAAATGAATATTGGCAAAGCATAGCTATGCTACTTGGTTGGCCTAAATGGCAGTTAATAGATGAAGATAAAGATTATTTAAACACTAAAAAGTTTGGGGAAGAAAAAGAAAAACAAAGAGAAAGTTTTTTTGGAGGAGGAAGTAAAAATAAAGAAGTAAACAAAGAGCAAAGAAGTAAATTTGGATTTTAAAAATAAGGAACATAAAAAAACTGGGCACCATACCCAAAGTTCCTGTAACCAAAAAAGGGGAGGTCATTACGACTTCCCCTTTTTATATTTAACACCATGGGCAAAATCCGCCCGGACATCCGTCACACATAATTCATATTTTAATAGTTATACCTATTGACACTATGAAAGCGCCGCTTGCTATTGCAAGTGTGTTTGAATTAAAATCTAGCTTTTGTTTATGCCAGATCATATTTGTACCAGCAAAAGTCATCATGCCAATACCACCTATTACAGCTAGTCTTTTCATTTTAATTTTAATATTGTATTTAAATTAGAATATATTATTCCTATTAATATTATAGAACAATATATAACAGGCTTTTGTAAATCAGTTTCTATAACTAAAGTAAATATACTTAAGAATAATAACTTAGCAGCCATGCTGCCATACATTAAACCTACACCTGTTTGTTTTGCTTTTAAAAAAATAGTTATAACTACTTTGTTTATAGCTAGCATAATAACTGTAGCTAATAAACCATAGATAAAAGATTCTATCAAATCAATTATAATTAGAATATAAACAATAACCTACAGAAAAAGTATCAGGAATATTAACATAGTTAACTACTCCGTCTTTTTTAGCTGCCCAATGATTTGAGTAAACACTATCGTTACACCCACACACTGGCATCCAATATAATGGATGAGTATCTAGCTCACAGGACGTAGAGTTATCTACATCCTGCTTACAAGGTTTTTCTTTTTTATTACACGATTTCGCAAGCACCACCAGCGCAAGCAAGCTCACCAGATAAATCTGTTTCATCTTCAACTTCTGTTATTTTAGTTAAATCTATATCAGTCAATGACTTCATCATTTCTTTATACTGTGATGATTTTATATCTTCAAAAGGAGCTTGGGTATAAGTACCGCCATCATAAGGTAGGACAGATAGCCCGTTATAATAATCCCTATTGTCCCACATCCACTTACCTGCTTTGTCCCACTCTTCTTTTTTTAAACTAACAGTAGCTGAAACATTGTGAGTATTACTACCTCGCTTGTGGCCAGGTTGTACCCACTCAGTTGCTACTCTCTTTATACGTTCAAGTAAATCAAATGGTGATTCAGTTCTAAGTATAGATCCTTTAGGTGCTTTTTGTGGTATACTAATAACAGCAGTATCATGAGGTCTGAAATATTCGTCTTCAATTAATTCAGGATGGTTTTCAATTAAGTATTTATACATACTCTCGTTTTTACCAACTCTAACTCTACGCACATAATAATCATTATGCCATGCATGAATACCAGATGAAGTTCCTAATGCCAGAGATGTTGTCCCAGCAGGCTTCACGGTTGTGCATCTTGCAGCAGATTTAATCCCTATTTGTTTTGCTATCTTTTTGTTTTCCCACACTACTATATCTGCAGCGGCCTTCATATCCAACTGCAGCACAGCGGCAGAGCCTATTCCTGTCATTGATACACCTATAAGGGCGTCCTTCTCTGTCGTATCTTTCCATATGTCTCTTAAATAATGAAAGTCGGTATAACCTGCTTGTAATGTGCCTATAAACGAGGCTATTCTACATCTTTCGTTAAAATCATCTTGATCTACTAAATCACTTGCATTTACTTCACATAGATTACAAAACTGATATGGTCTTAAAGCTATTTCACAGCAAGGATTTGTTCCCCAGTCTTTATCATTGTTAAAATAAATACCTGGCTCACCTGATCCTGATAACTCAACACGCTTCCAAAGATCCATAAAAAATTCTTTGCTTATCTTATGTCTCATAAGTACAGCTGAATTATTAGCTCTACCTCTTTGTGGCGCTTCTTCCCACCAGTGTCCAGACTTGCAACCTATCATTGCTTCGTCATCTGCTGAAAACAAACTAATTAAAGCTGCTCTACGTATACCACCGGCTAACACAGCATCTGCAATATGACATACAATATCATGAGCTTGTATTGTAGAAAGCTTATTACCATCTTCAACATTTGATAATATACCAGCTACTTTTACTAAGCACTCTTTTAAAGGTTGTGGACCTGGCGCTTTACCACCAGATGTTACTAATTGAGCTCCCTTTGGTCTAATATCAGAATAATCAAACATTAACTTAGATGATCTCTTAGGACCCATATAAGACTTAATTAAAACTTTAACTGCATCAGCCCAACCTTCAATACTATCTCCAATTAAATGCCTTCGTGTTCTTTTGCCATAAGGTTGATTAACTGCTGGCAATTTATTTACATGATGGTTTTGTACAGAATATCCTACACCAGTACCACCAAGCAATAAAAACATTATTTCATTAAAAGACTCAATGCTATCAATAGGTAAATAAGCACAATTATAAACTCTATTAGGCGAGATCTCAATCGGCTTACCTCCGAACTGTAGCGATCGCATAGATGGTAGAACTTTCTTTTCATATACAAACTTATAAGCAGCTTCAATGTCGTCAGTAAGATCAGGATATTTTTTGATATGCATGTTCTTGTTTCTAGTAACTAGCTCTTCCCATGTTTCTCTTCTGTTTAATTCTGGCACATATTTAGCATACTTCATATAAACAGTAATATCACTTAGTATCTTGTTGCTTAACTCCATTTTGTTTTGCTTTTTGGTTTTCTTTTATTTTATCTTCCATTTGCTTTTTTAAAGCGTCAATGGCATCTTGATAGCCAGGCATTAGTTTTATCGTTTCTAAACTGCCAATACTTAGTTCTCTAAGATGTGTTATTTCATTTATCATTTGTTGCATAACATTTGTCATAGACTTTATTTTGTTCTGCATTTCTAATAGTGTTGATTCTTTCATCGGCCTTGTCCTATATATTTTTTTCTATAGTTAATACTGTTTTTAGATCTAGATGTTTTACATTTACTATGAACACCAGGTCTTTTCTTTTTAGTAGTCGCCCGATACGGTGATAGTGTCAGCTTCGCCATATTTTTTGCTATATTTAATTAGATCTTTATATTTTAAATAACCTTTTGATTCTATACTCCAATCAATAAACTGTTGAAGTTTACGTTTTGTATACATACGTCTTGCTAGGTCTTTTCTTTCCCAAGAATTAAGTTCACGGTCTCGTCGCATTCTTTTTGATTTTGAGGTTTATATAACGTAACGTTCGGTAAGTTTTTACATACATGAGCTTTAAATAGCTTCCAGCGTATGGGAAAAGATTCATTAGCACGTCCTTTGCATTCAATGATAAAGCCATTTCCCACAAAATCTGGCGTATACTTAATATTAAGTATCTTCTTATTACCTCGATTACGGTATTCACCTTTTCCATTACTTTGTCTTTCATAAGCTTCTTGATCGAAGTTAAAAGAAGGGACAAGCTCGTAAGTTTGTCCCTCATATTGTGCTTTAATCTTAGCTTTTTTCAAAGCTATGTACATATATTTTTCTAAACCTGAAGCAAATTGTATGCCATCATGTTTAACTTTCTTAGATCTTACCGGACCTTTCTTTTTGCTATACCGGCGAGATCGCATCGTCCCAATCTTTTTGTGCTGTACTAGCGTGTGAAGGATGTGGTGGTCTAAAAGACTCCGGTAAAGGAGAGTTAACACCTAAGATATTTTCTTTATCATCTTCTGCTAGTTCTTCACGTGCAGCTTGAATATACAGTATAGCATCCATAAGCTCTTCTTGTATATCATTAAGATAACCAGCTAGATCCTTATGACCGCCAGTTCTTTCTTCATGCATTGATCGTCCGTACTTTTCAAAACCAACATTTGATCTTGATACAAACTTATCCACAACGTTTTCAACGACTGGATCCCTGAATTTAATAGTTCTACTTTTCATCTTTAACAAATGTTCCGTTAACCATTTTACCAGTACGTTTAGATATTACCTTGTATGCTGTGTCGATACACTCTTCAATTGTTGTACCGCCAAGATGAGCCATGTTAGTTAATACGACTACCATATCTCCTATAGCGTCTACAAACTCTTTTTGATCTTTTTTAAGTATAGCTCTAGCTAATTCACCAGTTTCTTCTACTAATTTAGCAAACTGAGTTTTAGTATCGCCTTTAGTATATAACCCTCTTTCACCTGCCCAGTCTCTTATCTTTTGAAACCTAGTAGCTTCATTAGCTATAACAGGGTCAACAACTCCATCATATCTCCAATTACCGTTAAGGGTCATTCTATTAGTAAGTTGATTAAAATACTCTTGATAAGCATCTTTTTCTGCTTGTGCTTTTACTTGGAAATACTTAGCAAATGCTTTGTTATATATATAACATCTCTCCATTGTGTATTGAGATGTTGTTACATTGTCCATTATCCACTTAATAGTGTCCATATTAATTTCAAATGTTCCGTGTGTTGTTTCCCACGTTTTACCCATATTATCCATTAATCTACCTTTAAGTTTAGATTCTGGACAAGGGAATGTGGAAGTCTGCTCTGTCGCGTTTATGTGCATTGTATTAGATTTTATTTTATTAATATACAGATCTTTATATTTTTGTCTGTCAACTCGATAGCCGTAAGACTGTTGAAGTTCTAACTCGCGGTCAGATATATAATCTATATCTGTACTTTGTTCTAGAACTTCTACTTCGTCTAAGGAATATCCTTGTTGGTCAACGACCCTAGATATAAGATCACGTGTAACACCTATTTTTTTACCCGGTATATGGTATAAATAATAATTAATTTTATCCATATTTTCTAGCTCTTGATGTTAATGTATTTTTTTCTGGTATTTGATCTTCATATAAATGAAGATTGTGTGCAAAATGATAATATTCACCCATTGCATATCCTGTTCTTTCTGACACTAGTTCTTGTAATTTACTGAAACAATATTGATCAATACAAAAACCGAACCAGAGATCATTAGATCGCATCGTAACACACATATTAAGCTTGTTATCTACAACTGTAAACTGTACAGCATATGTGCAGGGTGTATCGTACTTATAGCTAGATATTTCTTTGCCATCGTATATAGATATTGCAGCTTGTCTAGTGTTAGGATTATTTTTTAACATAGCAACAACCTTATCTAGTTGCCAGCCTCTCTCCCATTGTGCGCCATAATTAGAATTAACCTTACCATTTTCATCAGCCATCTTCTGCCATATCTGAGGTATCTTACCATATATGCTACCAAGAGTATCTATTGTAGGCTCGCCAGATAAATACCATTGCCATTCAGCTTCAGCATATTCAACGTTAAAGTTTCTAGCTTCATTAGTTATTATACGATCCAAAGGATTTTCAATAGTAAAACCTTGGTTAAACATTGCCATTGTATTATCAAACTTCTTGCCTTCATATGGTATCACACCATAATAAAAGTTAAAAGCTTCATTTGCGTTTTTAAATTTATATTGTATCATATATTTATTATCCCTTACCTTTCGTATTTAGTTTGTAATAATGTCTATACATTTCAAATAACTTAGGTAGTATTTCATGTTTTTTATATTCGCCTGGGCTAATCATCTCTTTGTTATTAGCTACAATCCTTATTTTCCAATTTTGATTTTTAAAACCTTCAGCAGCTGCTAGCATACCTATTTTTATTCCGTGGTTTATACACCAACTGTATGCAGCTTTATCTTCTTTAGTTCTCTTATATGGATCAGGTTGCACGCATTTATCAACTAGTCCCA
>Ga0208303_1000300_pt1 | contig 20611 bp, 34 predicted proteins | sample CB_VirMetaG_2_FD_184537 | JGI IMG/M metagenome (GOLD analysis project Ga0208303, IMG submission 184537) | Freshwater to marine saline gradient viral communities from Chesapeake Bay - CB_1504_2 Viral MetaG (SPAdes) (version 4) | ecosystem: Environmental > Aquatic > Marine > Coastal | place: USA... | reverse complement strand
AAACTAGGCTTCACAGGAATAGGCGTAGCAAAGAGCTTCGTTCATGTAGATATAAGAGAAACTACACCCGTATTGTGGTGTTACTAATAGGATAAATTATGGCACTCCCATTCTTAATACCAATGCTCTTAGGAGCAGTTGCTGGAGCGGCAACAAATCCAGAAGATCGTCTTAGAGGCGCATTACTTGGTGGAACTTTAGGCGCAGTCACTGGAGGCTTAGGTGCTGGCGCAGGAGCCGCAGCGCAAACAGGTGGCCAAGCCGCAGTGCAAGCAGGTGGTCAAGTCGCAACAACGGAGGCAGCTAAAAGCCTAGCACTTCAAGAGGCTGCTAAACAAGCCGGCTTAGAGTCAGCTAAACAGGTAGCAGCTAAAGAGGTTGCAACAGAAGCAGCCAAGCAAGCAGCAACAGAGACAGCCAAGCAAGCAGCAACAGAAACGGCAAGTCAGGCTGCTGGCGATCAATTACTTCAAAATGCTGCAACTAGAGATGCTGCAAACTTTGCGGGCCGGTCTAGCGGTCAGGTGTCTTTGAATCCACAGGCGGCTATGGATTTAACAGCTCAAGGACAAGCGACTCCTACCATTCAGGGTATTCAAGGCGGAACAGCTAATCCAGCGACTACGACAAGACCTGAAATCTATAACATAATGGATAACGCCACAGAGGTTAAGCCAGGATTGTTTGATAGTCTTAGAGGTAATGACCTTGGTGTATCACAAAACCCTGGAGCTACTTATAATAGTCAGGTTCCGCAAAGTCAAATGAATCAAAGCGCTCAATCTGGCGGACTTGATTTTGGCCAAGCTGGTGAAAGATTTGGCACAGCGGTAAAAGAAAACCCTATGGAGACAGCGCAGTTTACTTCTCAAATGTTAGGCGGAGGTCAACAGCAGCAACAAGCAGCACCAGTATATGCAGCTCCTATAGAGCAAAACTTTAATGCCTCTCCCCCACCATCGATAGAAGAAAGACTAGCAATGACTGGTGGTAACGAGCCTTCTTTTGTTCCTAGAGGCTTATTTGAAGAGGAAAGAGCTGTACTGGATGATGAAGAGCGATTAAAAATAATGAACGAACAATTTAGATCGGCGGGACTAGTATAATATGGCTATCCAAGATGAAGATTTTCAAAAAAGACTTAACGAAGCTTTAGGTATGTTTGGTCAAGCTCCTGCTGATATGCCAGTGCAAGCTGTAGATCCGGTCAGAGCAGAACGACTTGCATTTGAAGCATCTCAAAATCCTGTTGCACCTGTTGCATCTCTTCCACCTGGAGATGTCAGAGCGGAACGACTTGCCTCTGAAGGTGTTACTCAGCCTCAACAAAGCCAATTGCCAACAACACAAAGTCTTCAAGCTGATGTCAGCAACATTAAAAACTTAGCTGCTCAACAAGATGCAGCACTTCAAGCGCAACAATTGGCAGCACTACAAACTCCGAATCAAAGGTTCCTAAATAAAGGTCAAACCTTTATGGATGCCTTTAAGAATCCAGGGGCAGGTCAAAGACAGTTTGCTATTAAGGCAGGACTATCTTTACTTTCTAGCGGTGGCACTCAGGATTTATCTCAGCGCATTGGTCATGCTTTAGGTGCTGGCGTACAAGGCATGCAGGCAGAAAGAGAAAAAGTTTTAAGTAAAGAGCAACAGTTATCCAAATTAAAATTAGCTAGTCTTAAATCTAAAAGAGACGCTGCAATACAGAACTTTGGATTCAATCGACAGCTAACTGGTGAGGCAAGAGCTGAAAGCGGTGAGGTAAGAGCTGAAGAAGGTAATGTAAGAGCTGGAGAGGCTGATGAAAGAGCCAAGCGTAAACTTGAAATCCAAGAGCGGGGTCTTATTTTTGAAGATCAAGATAGAGCGTTAAAGCAAGATAAAGAAAACCAATTAAAAAGCAGGAACAATCTATCAATTGAGCAATATAATAAAAATTCTAGGATCCTTACTGCTCGTGATGCGGTAATATCTGCTCAACGAAATGGCATTACAAATGAAATGATTAATGCTATGAGGCAGGCTAGAGCTTTAGCAGAAGAACAGGGCATAACAGGTGAAAAGTTATCTCCTGCGCTAAAAGGTTTTATGGAGCAGCAACTTGGTAAGGCTACAGTACCAAACGAGCTTTATAATCCTGCCTTTATTAAGCAGCTAGAGCTAGCTTCTAACGAGCTATATAGTGCTACTGGAGAGCGTGACTTTAACTCACGATCATTTGCTGATATATATACAGGGCAAAGTCCAGACTACAAAACAGATGCAAGCGGAAATGTAATTGAAGATTCACAAGGTAAACCAATTCCCGCAGTAACTGAGCTTGTAACAAAAGAACAGATTGATGCTGTGGCAGTTGTTTATAGAAAGCAAGACCCAAGTTTGAGTATGTCTGAAGCAAGAAATATAGCAGCAGAAATGTTAAGAAACCGAACAAAACCTTAAACAGGATATGTAAATGGCAATCAATTTTGACGCTGAAGCGTTCGCTGCGGCTAACCCAGTAATTGAAGAAGATAAATTTGACGCTGAAGCATTTGTTGCGGCCAACCCATTAGAAGGCCCACCAGATCCACTTATCCCAGTTAAACCAGTAGACCCTGACTTAGGAGGCACATCGCCTCCTTTTTCAGATATGTCTAATACAGGTTTAGTTGATGATCCTGCTTTTGATGTATCACAAGAACAGTCGGAAGAAGATGTTTTTAGCAATCTAATTCAAGGAACCGCTTCGGAGCCAGAAGATCCGATAGAAAGAAAAAGAGGCCCGTCAATAAAGTCTACCGGCCCTATTACAGCTAGAGAGCGAAAAGATGGTGATGAAGCAAGGTCTTCTTATTTATTAGAGGATCTGTTAAAAGCTGGTTACAAAGAAACAATCGCTAGGAATAAAGTTGTTGAGGCTGTCGAAAGATTAGAAGCATCTGAAGACTTCATGAGCGAGACTCCAAGTCAATTTAATGTTCCTGGAATGCCACCAGAATTGCAAAGTGATTTGCTTTTTGATGAGGTATATTCTCGACCAGAAGAATTTAAGCAAGAGCAGCAAGTAACCGCAATGAAACTGCTTGGTGAAGCTGACACTCTGTTGGCAGAGTCGGCCCCTGTTAAGCATACCCCGTCAGTTGAAAAAGCTTTAAGAGCTGATTCATTTACTGGTGCTTGGTCATACTTTACAGAAAACCCAATTGATTTTATTTTAGAAGTTAGCGCAAAGTCTGGTGCTGGTATGGCTCAGTCTATTGGCACAGGTATAGTTGGTGCAGCCGCCACAGGTAGCCCGCTTGGGTTTGCTGCTGGACTTGGTATTGGTAGTGGTAAGGTTGAGTTTGCAGCATCAGTCCTAGAAGGGCTACAAGCTTCAGGTGTAGATATAAGCGATAGAACATCTATCTTAGAGTTTGTGTCTGATGAGGAGTCAATGGAGGCCTTATACGACCATGCTTACATGAGAGCTGGAATAATCGGGACGGTAGACGCTGTAACAGGCGGCATAGCAAGTAAGACTCTTACACCTGTAACATCACTTCTAAAGAAGGTAGGCGTTCAGTCTCCAAAAGCAGCAAAGATTGCTGATAATTTAGTTACTCAAGCAGGAGTTCAGATTCTTGGCGGGTCAGGTGGTGAAGCCGCTGCGCAGTTAGCTACAACAGGCGAGCTAAAACCAGGCGAAGTATTTGCTGAAGGTGCTGCTGGACTGATTAGCGCACCTATCGACGTTACCGTTGCTACTATAGCTGCTGGTAACAGTCCTACAAATCAAGAGATGAAAGTAGACCTATCAGTATTTGATGATCCTGAAGGACTGCTTAACGTAGGTGCAACGCCAGAAGAAGGTCTTATTGATACTGGCATTATACTTCTTGATGGCAATACAGTTATTGATGTTATCCCTGATGAAGATGTAACAGTTCTTGCTACCGTAGAAGATAGACCTGCTGACAAGAAAGTACCTATGTTTGATGAGGACGGAACCTTTATCGACTATGGTAAAGAAGATTATCTGTCTACACGATTTGATACAGAAACTACCGTTGCAGAAGATCCAGTAATAGATCCTACTGTTGCGGAAACGCCTGTAACGGATCAGCCTACACAAGCTAGTAAAGACGAGGTGATGGGTTGGCTTATTGAAGCAGGAGCTAAATTAACAAATGTAATAGAAGGTCTTGAGACGGAACAATTTACAGCTAAAGGCAAGCCAAGCAAGATTTCGTTTGGTGACTCTTCCGACGCTAGCGTTGAAATTGAAACCTATCAAAGTGATCTTGATAAAATCATAGCAATTTATGATCAATTGGAAAGCGGTGAAACAATAGACCAAGTTGGTACAGCGGTAATTAGAGGTGATATTGGAGGGTTTATAGGTGTAAATGAAATTGACATTAACACTCCCTATATCCCTATGGATATAAGAAATGCAAGCATAAAGGAAAAAGAAGGGAAAGAGATTGAGCTTGATGATAGGTATGGAGAGTTTCCATTCGCTCAGACAAGAGAGATTGCACAGGCAGCTCCTGAAATAGATCAAACAAAACCTGCCACTAGCGAGATGGTAACCAGCACTGAAGAAGCTATAAAGAAAAACCCTTTATACAATAAGGTTAAAGACGCTGGAATAGATCCTACTCCAGAAGTTATCGCTAAAGCCACTACTGTTGAGCAAAAAGTTAACGAGAGTAACAAAGGTCAAGGCATTGAAGACTGGAATCCTGGTTGGAACTACGTCCCTATGTGGGATGACAACCCTCAAAATAAAAAACAAATTGAGTACGATTTAAGACCAACCTCTGAGTTTAGAGGTAAGGATCCTATTCGACGAGAAAAGATACTTAGACCTTTATTGAAAGAGTTAGATATTCCTTTATTCCAAGGAAACATAGCAGGCACTAGAGGGCCAGGAAAGGGTAATGTTCTTGGCTATTATCGCACTGGTAAAAATTTAATAAGAATTAAGAACAATTCTGATCTTGAGGTTACAGCTCACGAGATAGCACACCTTATTGACTACAAGTTCCCAGAGATTAAAAAGTTTTATACAGCGGACAGATTTCCTGAAGAGATGAAAAACCTTCAGTACGGTAGAACCGAAAGAGCACTTGCTGATAAAGATCCTTTCTTTGTTGGGCCTCAACCTTTAGTTGGGCCAGCATTAGAATCCATTAGCGTGTCGTATACAAAGTCAATTCCAGAGGAAGGCTTTGCAGAGTTCCATCGACTCTACATGACGCAGCCAGAAGAAGCTAAACGAAGAACTCCTAACATTTATAACTGGTACGACAACTGGTTAGACACGCAAGAGATTGGGCCTGCGATCAAGAAGGCTGGGCTAGAGATGCAAGCTTGGTATAAGCAAGATCCAAGGCTTCGTATGATGTCTAAAGTCGGCACTGTCAAAAGCATAAATGACTCTATGAACTTGCGGGACTGGGGTCAGTCTGTTCGTATGGGTATGGTTGATGATCTGCAAGGCATAAAGAGAACTGAAGTAAATGCCAATGGATCAATAAGCTACACTGGGCCATACGCTACAGGTCGCTTAACAAAAGGAACTGACTCTGTTGTATTGGCAGCTATTCGATTTGGCGTTCCAGTTTGGGACAAAACTGAGGGTGAAGCTAAGATCTCTAAAGGATCTGAAGGCTTGCAAAGTATATTTGATTTTGCTTCAGTTAGCCCGAAACTAAAGGGAAGCCAGCTTAAATCATTCATGGACTATATGTATGCCGTAAGCTCTATGGAGCTTCATCAGCAAGGTCGTCAGTTTAGATTCACAGATGAAGAGATGACTTCTGTAATCAAGGATGCTGAGAAAAACAACCCGCAGTTTGAAGAAGCGTTTAAAAGATATCTTAAATGGAACCAAGGCATTGTTAACTTTGCTGTAGATGGTGGGCTACTAAGCCAGAAAGAAGTTGATGGATGGCAGCGAATGATGTATGTGCCTATGTTTAACGTAGAGACATCAGGTAGAAAGACTCCAGGTAGAAAAAGATTAGATGACGCTGGCGCTGGAATAAGCAGACTCTTTGGGTCAACAGCTAACCTTAATCCTACGTCAGAGAATATCTTAAAGAATGCAAGGATGTTAATTAGTGCAACTCTAGTTAACGCAGCAAAACGAGACTTTGTTGACTTTGCGTTAGAAAGTGATCGCATGGGTAATACTTTAGAGAAGCTGCTTAAAAAGCCAAAGACTGTATCAGTAACAAAAGATCAAGTATCAAAGGTTATTGACGACATTATTGAGGAGGCTGGCATTGTAGAAGAAGAGCAAGTCGACGCAATGAAAGATGTGCTTGAAGACTACCCTGACTTTATGAACTTCTTAGCGTTTGGCAACCAGCAGCGTGGCCCTAATGTTCTTCAGGTTATGCGTAACGGTAAGCCTGTAGAGTACGAGGTTATAGATCCTATGGCTTACAGATCGCTACAGCTTTATAACAAGCCGCAGCAAAACGTACTTATGAATATGCTTGCTCAACCATCCAATGTATTAAAAAGGATTGTTGTAACAGGCGGGGACTTTCTTGCAAAGTCTCTCTGGAGAGATGCAATAGGCAGATTCTTCTTCACTGAGTCTGGGCAAAGCACTGTAGAGCAGGCTAAAGGCACTTTTTCTGCGTTAATGAAAGATGAAAAGTATCAAGAGTTTCTTTTAAATGGCGGAGGTTACTCTGGGTATATAAACTCAGAGCCGCAATTAAGAAAGATGATGAGGCAGCTTAACCCTGCGACAACACCAATGGGTAAGATAGCCAGAGTAATACTTAGCCCTTACGATGTTTTCCTTGCAGTAGAAGAACTTTCTAACGCAATGGAGCAAGGCCAGAAAGTAGCTGAGTTTAAAAAGCTACAAGAGCAAGGTATGCCAACAAGGGCTGCCACTCTACGAGGCAGAGAAATGGGTGGTGACTTTGCTATGGCTGGATCTAATGAGATCTTTAGAGCATATGCAACGACAATCCCTTTTTTACAGCCCGCATTAACAGGTATGGATAGAGCGCGTGTAGGTGTTACCCAACAGGAAAACAAGGGAACAGTAATGGCTAAAATGGCCGCTGCTGGAGGTGTTGTTGCTGGCTTAGTCGCAATGCAATTGATCTACTTCCCCGACGAGTACGAGCAGCTAGAGGAATGGGAGAAGAGAGCTTACGTTAATTTATTTTACCGTGATCTTGATGGAAATCTTAAGCTCTTTAGAATACCAAAACCATTTGATGTAGGTGTTATTATGTCAACAGCAGAAGAGGGTGCTGAGTTTGGATTTAAAATGGCTACAAAAGAAATGGATGTAACTGAAGCTGGTCAAGAGTTTGGAGTAGGTGTATTAAACTCAATGCTTTCTGTTGTCACATCTATACCTGGCGCTCCAGTAAAGAGTGAGAATGACGACTGGTATGAACCTTTCTTAAAGCCTTTAACATCAATGCAAGCAGTAAAGCCTTTTTATGAAATAGCTACTAATAAAGATCAGTTTACTGGCGCACCAATAGAAACATTTGGCGAGCAAAGACTTACTCCAGCGCTAAGAACTAGTAGATCACCTGCATTGAATGCTTTAACCGATCTAACTGAAGGATCTGGTTCAGAGGTTTCAGCTCCAGTTGTAGAGCATTTTATAAACAGTATGCTTGCTGGGCTTGGTGAGACAACTCTTATGCTTATAGATGGCGCTTATGAAAAAACTACAGGCATAGAAGCTCCGTCTAAAAAGTTAAAAGATGTGCCAGGATTTGTCTTCATTGGTGACGCAAGCAAGCCAAACAATAGGTACACGAAAGAGTATTATGCGTACATGAATGATATTCTTGACGCGAGAAACAACTTTAAATCAAGAGCTGATGACGCTTTAATCTCTAGGGTTTGGGATAAGGCAGAAAAAACCACAAAAATATTTGCTGATCGAGGCGGCTATGTTGGAGTTAAAGTATTTACAGAAAGCAATAAAAAAATTAGCTCATACAGAAAGACTCTAAATAAAATATACAACTCTCCAGATATTAGCGGTGATCAAAAAACAGAACTAATAGATGAGGTCTATGCTGAAATAAACGCAGTAATGGCAGAATCTGTAAAACTATATGAAGATCTGCTCCAGAAGCAGTCAGTACAATCCGAAAGAGAGCCTTAACTCCTACGGCCTCTGGGAAGAATCTTATTTTCATTCTTCTTGGAGGCTTTTTTTTCTGAACCTTCCTTCGTATTACTCCAGTCTATCCCATCAAACTTCTTACTGAACTCTTCTCTGCCTATCTCAATAGGTCTTGGCTTCGATCCTTTACCCATAACTGCCTCTAGTAGTTTACTTTAATTGCTGGATTGGTACTAACAGTACGAGTGTAGTAGTTTAAATACTCTTCGTCGTCGTCTTTATGTTTCTTCTCTAGCAGCTCAACCATTTTATTGGTGTACCAGATAGCCTTCTGCGCATCCTCTATGCAGTTTCCTTTGTTCATAAGCCTACCGCCGGTATACTTGATTACATTGCCGTGACAGTAGTCTATAGCGCCTTGTGTGCCAAGAACATCAACGATATAGTCGATAGTCTCTATGTCGCCTTTGGTGTAGTGTGCGGGGTGATTCACGTTATCAGTCATTATATCTCTCGCTAATTAGTTAGTTGCTGGCTTTGGGGATAAGGTAGGCCAGCGCTACCCAAGGAGGTTCAACTCCCCAATGCCGTCTTATGTTTCTTTAAGTAGTGAATTTAAATCATCTTCAAAATCATCAATGTCGGTTGCGCACTCACATAAGAACTTGCCAATAGTCATTGCTGTTGCGCTTTCGGTTATAGTAAACGTGTATGGTTGTTCATACCCATCAATACTTAAAACTAAAGTTTTATCTTCTGGCAAATACTCCGCCATTAAAGCCTTTTGTGAATCCGCGTCATCTGCGGTAATACTAATAACTGAAATCATTGCCCTATTCTCTCTAATTGTCTAAGTATTCGTTCATTAAAATCTTCGATCATGTCTCTATAGTCAGCAGCGTAAAGCTTCTTCGGCTTCTTTGTGTCTGCAAGCATTTGCTCAACGAACTCTTTGCCAAAAAGTTCTTGCATATAAATTGTATACTTGTGAGCAGCAACACCATGAGCCATACCGAACTGATTACAATAAGCGCACTGAGGGTGAATGTTGTCAATCTCTAAGGCCCAATAGCTGCTAGAGCCTTTGGGAATAAAGTGACCGCCTTGCATGCCCTCGTTCCACTTCTTTGTAACCCCACAGGTTACGCAAGTACAATACCCATTTTCATCAGACTCCATTAGCCTAACTAGCTTCTGAATGAGCTTGAGTGCTTCCTTACGTAACTCTTGCGAAGTTTTGGCCTTCTTCTTAGCGGCCATTTTATACCTCTATACCTTTCTGGCAACTGGCTTTATCAAACACTTCGTTCATTATCCAAATAGCCGGATCATCGTCAGGCTTGAAAGCCGAGTCTGATGATGAGTATTCAGCATTAAAACTTGCTATCAGCATAGCTGGAGTATATTTCCCCCACCTTTTACATTCTTTTTTACCCTGAAGTCTTCTTTGTAAAATCATTGAAGTAACATGCGCATCATAAGTACCTATAAAGAACCCATCACAAAGCATTTTAGTTTCTTTTTGCTGGCAAGCTTTATGTAAAGTTTTTGCCGGTATAGCTAAGCATTGAACAGAGATTGTAAATAAAAGACAGCAACTTAAAATTAAAGCAATCCGAGTATAATTGTTAAACATATTCTTTCTCCCATTAGTTAGCGGCACTCTCTTAAGGTCAGCGCCATAACCTAGAACGAACTAGAAAGGCATATCATCGTCAAAGTCATCTGCTGGTGTTGCAGCAGCTTTAACAGGCTTGGCTTGCTCATCCTTAGCTTGGACGCTTAAACTTAACGCAGGGGCTTTAGGGTTGTCCTTATTGCCAATCCAAGCGCTTAGCCAGTAGTCTACGCCAGCAACATTGATACTACCTTTGTATTGCGGATGCTTATCTGATTTGCGATCTTCATTTTTCCAGATAGCGCCTCGGTTGTTGTTATCATAATCAGTCATAGTTCTCTCCTAGTGTACAGTTTTAGTTGGGAAGTCATCTTCATTTAATATTGGTGCGTTAATTGCACCCGTCATATAAGTTAACATTGCAGCGATATGACACGCTTCGTTTTTTACCGGCTCTTCTAAATCTAAATCTACAGAAAGACTAGCAGGCCCGTACATTATAGGCTTACCCTCTTCATAAAACACTTCTTTAATAGAGATTTCATTGCCTATTTTCACAATTCTATAATTCCACATCTCCTAAGTCTCCTTTTTCGTCCTCATCACTATCATCTTCCGTACACAATTCAAAAATAGTTTCTGCTAGTGCTTTAAGCATAATTTCATCTTCAGATTCAGCTTCTTCTTCACTAATTAGCTCAATTCGACCATCAAAAGCGTACCCACTAGCTTTTAAAAAGTCACTAAACACCTCAATAATTCCGTACAAGTTTTTTTCACTGTCAACGGACATATCAATAGTCCTCATTGCTGTATAGCATTCTTCATCTGCTGGCACTGTATAGCTTAGGTTAATCATTCTTTATGCTCCTTTAAGTAATCTACGCTCTTCGGTTGTTAAAAATGCTGTTTCACACTTGCTTGGTGCTACCCACATAGCGCGTTGATCTTCTTCTGGTATCTCACCAAAGGCTTCTTTGGCTAACGCTACGTTATCATCTGTAGGATCACTCAAAACTCTGCGGATATAATGTAGAGAATCTATGTGACGCTTAACTGCCTTGTCGCATAGCTCTTCTCTTGACTCCTCAACGGGCTTTCCCCGCATCATCGCAGCCTCTGCATCGTCATCCGCTGTAGGAATGCCAGCCATTGCTTGTAAAGCATAACGTCTAGCGTAGGTAATCGCTGAACCGCCACCTTGCGGATCTTTCTTAGCTAAGGGCAAGTAGAACTCTGACTCTAACCATTCGCCTGACGAGTGCATTAACACAGTCACAACACCTACCCCACCACCACCTTCAGATGTAACAGGGAACTGCGAGTAAGATAAACCATTGTTAGCAAACGGTTCTTTGATTGCTTTTATGACCGCTGTAAGATCAGCGTAGTTAGATTTAAAGAACGGGTTCTTTGCATCCTTAACCGCACCGCCCATTTCGTTCTGAGCTTTACATAACGCTTTTGCTAAATTACTTATACTTTCTGACTTATTCATTTTCCTCTCCTTCCTCATTAAAATAATTGACATTACAATCCTCACAAACTAAGTCGTACTTACCTAGTTCTTCTGGCGGATTATAATCATCGTCTTTCATGTTATTACAATAATCACAAATATATATAGCCATTATCCCTCCTCAGAGATCGTTATAGTGTTCCTTTGCTCTTTCCTGGTGGGCTTCTATAGCCCTGCGCTTCTCAACATCTACAGCTACATAGCCCGTTCTTGCTTCTCTTTTTTGAGCGCTTTTTCTTGAATGCGCCTGCGTACAAGTAACGCATCTTGACTTATCTGTTTTTGGCATCCATCGCCTAACGTAAGATCCACATTTGTGGCAACTTGCATCAGATATAAAACGGCCAGTTCCAAATTTTAACTTTTCAGAATGCTTCTCGTACCTAACACCTCGGTGCTCATGGTTTACCGGATTGAAATCTGCTTCTATAGGAGTCATTAGAATGGTAACTCCTTATCAGCGTTGCGCTCTGCTATAGCTTTCTGCTCTGTTCGCCACAACTCTAAGGCCAAACCTTCTACATGCTTTGCAAACGCATAACCATTAACAAAGTCGTTAGACTTCATGTAGTTATTCATAGTGGCCATTAGGTCATACTCAAGCCAACCTTCTTGCGCTAAGGCAGACATAGCGTCACCAATGTCAGAGCCAGTAAGACCATTCTCTACTAGATTTTTACCTTTCATAAGTTCTCCTCAACATAGTCAGACACGACATCTTTTAAAAGATCTTTCATATCTAGCTCTACTTCATCGCCTTTTGTTGTATAAAGCTTACGAAACCAAGCATGAAGATAATCGTTTCCAAAAACGACATCTTCTAAAACGCGATGAAACGGAGTGTTTGTATCATATGAGTCTAAGTAATTTTCTAAGAATTCAAACTTAGCTTCATCAATGGAAAAATCTTTTGGTGGCTCTGGTGGTGCTACTCGTGCGGGGTCGTCTTGAATGTTATTCATGTGATTGTCCTCCTCAGAACTGAGGTTGAACTATAGTTTAATTTATTAAAAAAAACAATTAACGATTTGTAATAAACAAAACGCTTGCTATTTGATGTAAGCTGGATTACATTCAACGCTCACATTAATTGGAGGTATGTATGAAAGTAAGTTACGAAGAGTTAGTAGAGTTCTTTGGTTCACCTATGGAAGTGGCTGAATATTTTAACTGCAAAGTCCAGGCTGTCTATCAGTGGAAAGATCATGTGCCTGAGACTCGCGCTAGAGAATTTGTGCTTGTGAAGAAGAATTTTCTTAGAGGGCCAGCAGTATGTCAGCAGACAAGCTAGTGTCAAAACTTAATCACGCCAAGGAGGTAAAGGCTAGAAAAGGTCACACTAGGTCTTGGGTTGCTCTATGTCCTGCACACGATGATAAGAGTCCATCTCTTTGTATCGATGAAGCAGACAATGGCAAAATATTAATCAAGTGTTGGTCTGGCTGTGGTGCTAATGAAGTTATTGATAGCGTTGGAATGAAGTATCACGAGTTATTTCCTGACGATGGGTACGAATGTCACATCAAACGCAGGATAAAGCCCGTTGGTTATCACGAATTGAATTTAGATATATCACAAAGCAGGAGAGAAAAAGGCTTGAAGCAGACAAAAGAAGATAAGAACGATGAGTTAGCATCGTTTATGGCGCTCAGAGGCTCTGTATGAGTGCACAGGCGACATTCTGGGCTTGGGGTATACAAGTGCCTTCCTCTGAGAAGTTAGTGCTTTTATGCCTATCGGATTGTCATAATGGTGATACAAGCCAGTGTAATCCTAGTGTGAATTACATCGCTAAGAAAACATCGCTAGATAGAAAAACTGTACTAAAAGCTTTACGGCTTTTGGATGAAAAAGAACTACTCAGCAGGATCAAAGTTGAGGGTTCCAGTAATCAGTATTTTCTAGCTATAGGGGGTAGCCCATTAACGGTACTTGGGCATGCCCATATTTCCCCAAAAGCAGTACCAAATTTGGGACACAAACCTATAAGTAAACCTAAAAAGAACCTACACTACGAAAATAGTGATCTTGAAACAGCAGAAACGATCTACAATTTGATCTTAACTTTGAATCCAAAGCATCGAAAACCAGCTATGGAATCTTGGGCTAATGAGATCAGGTTAATGAGAGAAAAAGATAACTATTCTCATAGCGAGATACTAAGTTTATTCAGGTTTGCCAATAGCGATGATTTTTGGAAGTCAAATATCCTCAGTCCGAAGAAGTTAAGGGATAAGTGGGATGTATTAACGATCAAGAAAGGTGATAGTAGACAGCAAGAACCATCAATATGGGTTTAAGGAGAGAGAAATGCAAAAGATTGATATTACGGATAAAGAGTTACTAGGTTTTATTGGAAAGCAAGAGAGTCAAGAAATTGGCGCATTTAATTCCTATGGCGATAGGTTGCTGAAGCAGTTGGAGGGTGGTACAGGTTTGGTTGGCGATAAACTGCCGTGGTCAAAAACTCACAATGCTGTGAGATTAGGTCAAGGCCAGTTATCAATATGGTCAGGCATCAATGGTCACGGCAAAACGCTTTTACTGAGTAATGTTTTTACTTATCTAATGGCTAGAGGTCGCAGGTGTTTGGTAGCGTCAATGGAAATGAAGCCAGAAGAAACTTTACAGTGGATGTGTTCGCAAGCAGCAGGTTGCTCACCATCGAAAGACTTTGCACTTGGTTGGCTGGAGAGAATGAAAGAGGTAGGGCATATCTATGATTGTTTGGATAAAGTTCCGCAAGAGCGTGTGCTGGGGCTTGTACACTATGCCGGACAAGAGCTTGATATCAATCACTTAGCGATAGATAGTCTTACTATGTGTGGCGTTGGTCGTGAAGACTACACAGCTCAGGGGGAGTTTGTTAACCAGTTGAGAGCAGCCGCTAAAATGTACAACATGCACATCCATTTAGTGTGTCACATGCGTAAAGGTTCGGATGAGAATGAGCAGGTCGGTAAGTTTAGTATTCGAGGTGCTGGTGAAATATCTGATCTAGCAGATAAAGTTTTTGTAGTGTTTAGGAATAAGGCTAGAGAAAAAGCTATGGCACTCAAGGATAACAATTTTCCTTTTGATGAGAAGTTTTTAAATCAGCCAGACGTTTACCTAAAGCTTGTTAAAAATCGGCAAGATGGGACTGAGCTAGATTTTGGGTTATACTTTCACAAAGATAGTATGCAGTTTACAAGCAGAGAGGGTAAGGCTATGCCTTTAGAGGGGAATGTAAGTGATTACTAATATGCATAAAAAAAGATACGATGAGGTGAAGAGCGATCCAATTCGAGTTGTTCTTTATAAATTAGTTAAAAAAACTTCTGGTCAGACTGCAAAGCAGTATGCTGAGGTTATGGATAAGCGTCCAAGTGATATTAACAGGGCGCTAAGATCAATGGAGAATGGTGGGTTAGTTTACAGCGCACCTCTGCCTAAAAATACTAACGTGCATGGGTGGCATATCAATACGCTGGATATGGATGCGCAAAAAACTAAGATCGTAACTCAACTATGGAATCGAAATTTAAAACTGTGACTACTAGCAGCCGAGCAGGGAAGACTAAAAACTTAGAGTGGAGAAATAACTTCATTAAAATTCACTCTGTTGTTAAACGATTAGCGCCAATGTTTGGCTACGATCACAGCTCTGAGTGCTGGGCATCGCCAGAAAAGAAATTAATGCTATCTGTTATTGAGCTGGCCTTGATTGATAAGCATAATTGGAATCAGGTTATGATGCGTCAACCATCGCAAGAGGAGCGCAATCTGATAAACAATGCTGAAGGCTACCTGGAGGGTGAATTATGGCATGCAGAAATTTGCGGAGTTGATTCAGATTACGTTAAAAGAGTTATTAAGGAGGAGGGGTTATGAATTTTAATGATGGAATGACTAGGAAAATGATAAAGCTCTTGGATCACACGGAGCTAACAAACACTGAGATAGCCGAAGCAGTCGGCGTTCATCGGCAAGATGTAGAAAGGTTTAAGCGAAGAAGAAATGAGCCTACATCGCTATCGGACGAAGAGTTAGCTTGCACCCAGCCGACAGATGGCTTTTTATACTACTTGCGAGGTGGTAATGATTGAATTTAAAGTATCAGAAAGGTGCCAATTGCATGCAGCATTGCTAAATGCGCCTATTGAATACAGCAAAGACGGTTATATGGTCACAATTACGGCGATTACCGCCGGAAAAAAGCCTAAAACTAAATCACAAAGAGATTCCTTTCACTTGTGGTGCGGGTTATTAGCTGAAGAATTGAACGATGCAGGGCTTGATCAGCGCGTTGTACTTGCTGCGATGAAAGAGGGTTTTGAAATACCTTGGCAGAAGTTGACAGTTAAAGAAAATCTTTGGAAGCCGGTGCAGGCAGCGGTGGTAAGAAAAGCATTTACCGAGGATTTGGCGGTAGATGAACATAATAAGGTGTACAACATATTGCACAAGTGGCTATCTGGGCTTGGCTGGCCTTGTCCGGCTTGGCCTGACCGATGGAATGCAGGGGTAAAGCGCAATGTCTAACGTAATTAACTTTAAAGACCACATTAATCTTGATTCATTGAGTGAGTTTGAAGCGATTTTGCTGCAAGCGATAAAAGATTCTCAGTCAGTTGAATTTGATCCGATACAATTCGTGCTATTAGCAGTTTCACCTAGCGATGACGAGCAAACTTCGCTTGTTTATAGTTTTAATCCGCACGATGAAAGTATGATGACAGCTATTGGTTACTTAACTACGCTTGTTACACACGCAAATAACTTACACATGGAGGAATTAGGCGATGATCAGTGAGAGTTTACTAGAATTTTGTGAGTCAGAACCACAACGTAGAGCAGTTCAGGCTAGACTTGATACTAATACGGTTAAAGAAGCAGCAGATTTAATAGGTATTAGCGTTAGGAATGTGCAAGTTAATATCGCTAACGTCAAAAAGAATGCCGCTAGACGTGGTTGGTCGCCTGAGCATGATATGACTCGCACAGTTCCCGATGGTTTTGTCGCTAAAGGTGTTTCTACGCTATACGGCGATGACGGACAAGTCAAAATACAGTGGGTTAAGAGTAATCTGGCACATGAGGACCAGTTAGAGGCAGTAAAACGCGCACTTGACACGTTTATTGAGCACCAAAAAGGTAAATCACCGTTTGTACCGAAGCCGCAGAAGAAAATTAAGGGTAATGAGCTGGCCGTAGTCAATATTGGTGACTCACATTTTGGAATGCTGGCAAGTGAGAGCATTAGTGGTGATGATTACAACCTTGAGATTGCTGCTCAACGTCATAAAGACGTTTTTATGCGTCTTATGAACAATGCGCCAGACTGTGAAACAATAGTAATCAATCAATTAGGTGATTTTTTTCACTCAGATAACTTTGAATCCACTACGACAAAGGGTACGCGAGTCGATACCGATGGTCATTTGGAGGAAATCTTTGCAGTTGGGTTAGAAGTGCTGTCGTTTATCACTGAGGAAGCCCTAAAACGGTACAAAAAAGTAATTGTAAGGCACGTTAAAGGAAATCATGACTCAGTGCTTAGCATGGCGATAAAAGCTCACCAGCAAGCGTACTGGCGCAATAACAAGCGAGTAACGATTGAGATGAGTGATGCACCTTGCTGGGTGTTTGAATGGGGTAAGACTGCATTTCTTGTATCACATGGGCATGCACCCAAACCAAACAAATTAGCTGAGTATTTTACAGCCAAGTACCCCGAAATATGGGGTAGAACTAAGCATCGGTACTGCTACCATGGCCACATCCATAGCAAAAATACGACAATGGAGACCTATGGCGGGTGTATTACTGAATCGTTTGCAGGTTTGCCGAGTTCTGACAAGTGGCACAATGAGCAGGGATATGTTAGCGGTCAATCTATGTGCTTGATTGTATTAGATAAAGAGAAAGGCGAGGTTAGACGCTCTACTGAACGATTGTAGGCACTAGTCTACATCGTTAAATAGACAATCTATGAACTGATCATAAATAACACTTTTAACAGTGTCGGAATTGCCCGCATGCAGGGCTGTTTCGATCTGTTGAATTTGCTCTTCACTAAATGTTAGCACTGCTCTATCGAGTATCGATCTAACGTAATTCGGCTCACAATCTGTAGATATTAATGATCTGGCCCTGTGGCTTAGGTCATACCAGTTTACTGCTTCTATAGACATACTATAATTCCTCATATTTCAACCAATCGCTCCATTGAAATTGTAATTTTCAAAAAAATCGCTCCATTGAATTGTACTCTCGTAACCCTTCTGTATGCCACTAAAAAAAGTAAAAAAATCATTGTTTTAAGTGATAAAAAGTGTAAGCTGGCTTTTCTTTTTACTGATTAGGAGCTTTAAAAATGAAGTTATTGACCACGACAGGCAATACCAAAGTTAAAAAAACCAATAAAGACAGCGAATATTTGATGGCCAGCCTATCAATGATGCCTGATTCTATTTTATGCCCACATTCTAAAATTGCAGAGTGCTTTGATCCTTGTTTGAAAAGCGCTGGATTTGCTGGAGTGTATAAGACTGTTAACGAGGCAAGGCAGCGCAAAACAGATTATTGGCATAACGATAAAAAAGGGTTTTTGCAGCAATTGGAGCGAGAACTAACAAACCACGTTAAAAACTGTGAGAAAAAAGGCAAAAAACCAGCATGCCGCTTAAATACCATTAGCGATATCGTATGGGAGAAAACGGGCATTATCGATAAATTTTCGCAAATTACGTTTATCGATTACACGAAAAACGCCAGCAGATTAGGTAAAACGCCAGAGAATTACCATCTTATTTTTAGTTTCAGTAATGCGCCCAAGTATCAACAAAGCGTTAAAAAGGCATTTAAAACCGATTCGCCGATAGCTGTGGTCTTCAAGGGCAGATTGCCGACCAGCTTTAATGGTAGACAAGTGATCAATGGCGATAAGTCAGACTTAATTAACTCGCTGTCAGGTAAAGGAAAAATCATCGGCTTACTAGCCAAAGGAAAGGCCCGTAAAGACGGTGGAAATTTTGTAGTAAACCCAGACTTAATCGCAATAGGATAAATAAAAATGACTGAGCTAGATAACGCTTTATACAGTGACTATAACGACCAAAACCAACGCGGCGATTTATGGACGCGCTATAAAATATACTGCCACTGCTTAGAGGGCACTGGCGCTTACATAAAAACGTATGACGAATGGTTAAACTCATAATAGGATAAAAAAATGAATAAATTAATAAAACTTTACCTTAGCAATTATTATCGGGATTTAACGCACCAGCTAGAATCGGGAGGCATTGAAAAGGTTAACTTCTCCAGCGAGTCGACACCTTATTTTGATGAGGAGAGTGACGCTAGAGAGTATCTGGTCAACTTGGCCATCACTATTGAACAGCTAGGGGATCTAAAATGATATATGAAAACACTGAATTTCCATTTGATGAAATAAAACTACCGAGCGGCGATTACTTTGAAACCATCGATCAGGCAATGGAGCAAACTGGACTAAGCGTTGAGCATGTATGGTCTGTAACATATGACGACCATGAGGAGGATGAAAACACTCAGGTTTACATCACTGGCCCGAGTCATCATTACTGCAATCTTATCGGGTATATAGTCACAGAAAAGCCGCACGATGGATTGACTGTCTATATCGAAAATCTGGTGGTTATCTAATGGAGGATTACACTTCACTCGCCATCCTCTCAATCATAGGCCTTTTTTATATAGCATTAATTAGTGATCTGCTATTGTAAGTAGGCTTACATTCCCGTTATAATCCCAGTGCGGCTAATTTTGGTCGCATCATGGGAGAAACATTATGTACGATCCAGCACCTATCGAATATCAAACCGCACTTAAAATTAAAACTGACTATGGATACACCGTCGACTGCTACGGTGATATTGATGATGATTGTGTCGTCACAATGGTTTTTGATGATGAAAACTTCGACGGTATCAGCGATTCAAGCTTTAAAACGTGGTCTGAAGCTGTTCAGGAAATATCAGACTTCGCCGAGTTAAGAGGCTTAATACTTTTAGAGCTGGAGGCCGAGTAATGATTAAACTACAAACCAACCCACTACCCAAGCAGCCAATGTTCTACACGAACAAGAGCTTTCGAGAACTGGAGCAGTTCATCGATGATACGTACAGCGGCGATCCACAGATGCTGGCCGCAGCGTTTCAAGTGATGATGTTTACATTGAATACCTGCCACCATATTGTTAATGAACTATCCGAGGAGTTATAAGAATGAGCACATCAATCAACGTCCACGCAGTAACCAAGTTATCAACCTTTAAACCAGACAGTAATGCAAACTGGATCTGCATTGAATATGAAACCGATTCAGGCGATAACGGATCAATCACCTTTTTTCCGAGCACCTTAACTAGTGCGGATGAGCTGCTTCAACTATTAAAAATGAATATCGATTGCGATTTAGAAACATAAGATTTGCATTATTTGATATCAGGTCTACGCTATTAATTCAATCAACTAGGAGTCACAGAGTATGAATAACAATAAACGCAAACCATTCACCATGGCAACCAAGCACGAAGACTTGGAACTGGAACCATTCAGTATGGGCAGCTTCGCGGAGATTATCGGATCAATGTTTATTATAGGTAGTACGCTTTTGGTATTTATAGCTTATATCGATGGTCGTATATTCTAAGTATTACTGCACCAACCTAAGCCCAGCTTAACAGTTGGGTTTTTTTATGTCTGTAATTTGGTGACAGCATGACAGATTAATATTCTGGTCTAAGCCCAGTAACAATGCCAAGACCTGCTGCAACTGTGACTGATAACAGTGACTGTAGATAGTATCGATGGCCAACTGGATTAGGTAGAGGGGATATCCCATACTGTACACACATCACCTCCCATCAAACTTTTCATTTAATAGAATAGCCACCAAAACCAGCAAAATAGACCCCCCAGCCCCAACTTCGTCGACACAGCATGTATATAATATCCACCCCATACACCGGAGCTATTTTTGGAACCTGATCAGCTAAAAAGCCAGCAATATCATATAGTTGTATGCGAATTTAGGTCTTGGTAGTACCAGATTTGGGACTAGGTATGTAGGAATTTGTAGGTAAGTGACTGATTTAGAAAGGAATAGACGTAACTAGGTGCAGAAGTGCAAGGTAGTATTAGGTTCTGAAGGATAAAAGAACCCCAGTAAAGACCCATAACAGATCTAAACTTGGTTCCTTTTACCCTTAGTCGCATTTAGGACTTCGGATAGTCTGCAATTAACGCTTTATGCAAACTCGACTGCCTTCTACTAGCGTGTAGTCCACCCCCTGTTCAGTCTTTAGAACTCAGATGCGCCGTGGGGTATCTTTTTGCGCTTTAAGTCTTGTGCG
>Ga0208303_1000298_pt1 | contig 20639 bp, 37 predicted proteins | sample CB_VirMetaG_2_FD_184537 | JGI IMG/M metagenome (GOLD analysis project Ga0208303, IMG submission 184537) | Freshwater to marine saline gradient viral communities from Chesapeake Bay - CB_1504_2 Viral MetaG (SPAdes) (version 4) | ecosystem: Environmental > Aquatic > Marine > Coastal | place: USA... | reverse complement strand
AATTTAACTTAAATTAAATCTTAATGGCAACAAACAAACACAGAGGCACTTGTCTAATCAACATTGGTGACAAAAAGAGAGGATTAGTATTCAATATGAATACCTACGCAGTATTTTGTGAGGGTATGGATGTTGATCTAACTGAAATGGAAGTGGTATTCAATGACAAACGCCAAGCAAAGGCTTTCTGTTGGTTATTGTATGCTGGATGTTTCGCTTATGATGAAAAGAATAAAAAGGATATTGATTACGATATTCATGACTTCTACGATTGGGCAATGGACATAACTGCAAAGGATAGTGAGAAAGTAATGGAAACCATGTTGGGTTCTAGAGACTTAGGAAACGATTCTAATAACGGATTATCTAGAAATGTTGTCGAATCAAATAAGGATGATTTAAAAAAAAATTAACTACGTTCGATGACATATTAGACGAAGCAATAGGAACATTGGGTTTACCACCCGATGTTTTTTGGTTAATGACATGGAGTGATTTTATTAGATCACTAGAGGCTTGGGTTCACAATCAAAACCAAGATTGGGACAGAACTAGATATCAATCTACAATGACTGCTAATTGCGCCATGGGCAGAAAGAAAACAATTAGACCAAAAGATTTGTTCGTATTACCACACGACAACATTGGTCAATCAAAGGTTGAATTACCTTCAGAAGAGGACATAAGAAAGGTTCTCAATAAACCAATAAAATTACCTATTTAATATTAATTAAATTTGCTATATGGCTATTGAAGATAATAAAATAAATATTAAGGTTGGGATGAACACCCGTGGTTTTCAGAAGGGAATGAAGACCATGCAAGGAGGCTTTAAGAGGCTGAATGGGGCAATTGGTGCTTTTAGTGCTGGGTTCGTTGGAACACAAGTATTTGGTGTTGTTAAAGGATTAGCTGATATGGCTGGTGAGGCTGAGAAGACAGAACTAAGATTTAAAAGAGTGTTTGGCAATATGTCTACTTCTGTTTCTGTATTCTCAAGTCAATTATCCACGGACTTAGGTAGAGTTGAAACAGATGTTAAGTCGGGTATGGTATCTTTCCAAGCGTTCTTCCAAGGATTGGGTTTTGGTGGTAAAGAAGCTGCTAATATGTCTATGAAGATGCAAGGATTGTCTTATGATTTAGCATCATTCTTTAATATTCAAGATGATAATGCACAAAAGAGATTCTTGGCTGCCCTAGCTGGTTCTCCCGAAGTTTTAGACCAATTCGGTATTAACTTAAAACAAGCAGCATTGCAAGTTGAGTTGTACGACATGGGTGTTACATCAACGGTACAAAACACAGATGAACTAACTAAAACTCAAGGTAGGCTTAACATAATAATGAGAGCAATGAGTTCTAACGGTATTCTTGGTGATGCTCAAAGAACCATGAGTACATGGGATAATACAGTAAAAAGAACTTTTGCCTCATTAAAGACATTAGGAATTGCTATTGGTGATTTTATATTACCAGCATTAAAAGGATTTCTTGAAGCCGTTATATTAGTAACAGATGGTATTAATAGCTTACTAGGTCTTGATAAAAATGAAATTGATTTAAATAAGGAAAAACAAAAAGAATATGAAAATCTAACAACTACATTAGTAAATGCAGATAAAGGAACTCAGTCTTATAAACTTTCTTTACAAAAACTAATTGCTCAATATCCCGATTTTTGGAATAATATAGATCATGCTAAAATGTCTCAAGAAGAGTTAAAAGAAGCAGTTGCTGATTCTTCTAAGCAATTTGAGGTACAAAATAGAATATTAGCTAAAAAAAATCTTCTTGAAGAAACAATAGAAAATTATTCTAAAGTAAAAGATGAATTAATAGAGGTTGATAAAGTTTTATCAGATTTAAGAAATAAAAAACCATCAACAGAGACAAGGGCAGGTGCTGGTATGATGTCAGTAGAGAAAAAAACCACTCAAAAACAAATTGATGAGGATATAGTAGTTGTATTATCTAAACAAGAAGAAGTAACTAATAGGCTTAATATAGCGGAAATGTCTAGGAACATGGCTCAATCTGCATTTAACTTTTCATTAAATGAAACAACATTAACTTATGAGCAAATGTATCGTCTTGTGTCAGAAGGCATTGCTGCAAATGAAGCTGAGTTAGCTGCATCGGCTGCTGCCGAAAAGCAAAGACAAAAAGACCTTTTTGATGATATAAAAAGAAGACATGATTTACTTAAATTTATCAGTAGTATTCAAAGAGAGAATTCAGCCGAATTAAGAGAGTTACACGCCCCACTAGAAGCTGCATATAATTTTTACCAAGATTTAGTAGACGCTGGTTTAGACTTCAATAAAGAATTAGGCTTTACGGTAAGTAAATTAAATGCCTTAGAAGAGCAAATAGCTAAGATGGATTTGTTTATACCCATAAGCATGGGGTTTAAGGTTGGTGATGTTGGAGGGCAATTTTCTAAGGCAGCGGAAGAAGTAAAAGCTGGGGCAATACAGATTATAGATATATTAAGACCGATAACGGATGCTATGAGTCAAATATGGATGCAAATGTTAACCCCACCCGATACAACAATTAGCAAAGAAGAGCAAAGAGAAAAGACACTTGCTGCTTTTGGAGGTATTATGGTTGGATTAGGACAAGCATTATTTAGTTTAGGAATGGGTTCTTTGTTGACATCTATGGGTTTAGATCAATTAGGCAAGAATCCTCCGTTAGCAATTGCCATGATGGGTGCTGGTTCGGGATTGATCGCAATAGGTAAGGGTAAATTACAAAAAGCTAGAAATATGGCATCAGCAAGAACTGCTGGTGGAGGAGCAAGTGGTGGTAATGGGGGAGGAAGTTTTACGGGAATGATGGAAGCAATACAAGGAGAGCAAGTTTTTAGGTTAGCTGGTAATGATTTAGTAACCGCAATTAATAGAACAAATACATTTCAAGGAACAATAGGAGGATAAATATATGGCTATATACGGGAAAAAATACACACTAGAGTTTGATGATGTAGTTGAAGGAGAGTTTAATGATTATAGGCTTGAGATATTTAAAAAGTATGAGACAGATAATTTAAACACTTCTGATAATGTTTATGTAAATGCAGCTAATAATGATCAAGGGTTACTTTATAAAGGAACTCCCGTTTATATTGAAGGAGGAGTAATATATAGGTCAAAAGCAAACGATTCGACATCTATGCCAGCGACGGGCATAATGTATGCAGATTTGTCTCAAGGTTCTAGCGGTAATGTGTTGATTAATGGTATGATGGATTACCCTACATCTTGGGGGGATCAATATGCTTGGGTTGATTCTGCTGGGGGTTTGGCTCTTACAGAGCCTACATCGGGTGTAGTCCAAAAAATAGGATATAAATCGGGAACGGGTACGGGTTCTTTTTTTGTTTTATTTGATAGTGTTGTGCAATTAACGGGTACAAATAATCCAGTTATATTAAATTATAACGTGACATCAGATGATGTTTTTGCTACAATGAGGTCAAGCTATTTAGATATAAATGTTTATCACACTACAAATTTTAGTAACGATGAACTATGGGATTTATATTTATGTCAAGACGATGCCTTTAAGGTTTACCTATATAAAGGAAATGATTTATTTTGGTTTGGATGGATGGGTTCAAGTCTCATACAAGAGCAACAAATATCATCACCATATGGTGTGTCATTAAAGGCATATGATGGATTACATTTATTAAAAAAGACATCGTATTTTGACACAACAGAGGTTTTTCAAGCGTTTGCTAATCAGTATAATGATAGATATGGGTATAGCTACATTAAAGACATTATAGGAAAATGTTTGATTAATACTGGGTATGCAGAGATAACCAATGGAATTAATACAACTAATTATATAATTTCTTCACTTAGGATAATAAATAAAAATGAAACACAATCTTTAGATAGTGAGTATTTTCTAGATGACACTAAAATGCATCATACAAGCTTTTTGAATGGCGAATCTGACTCAATGACTTGCTTTGAGGTATTAGAAATGATATTAACATCTTTAGGTGCTACAATATATCAAAGAGATGGCAATTGGTGTATAGTTAGAATATCTAATTTAACAACGTCAAACCAAGCTAATGATGTAGATCATACTTGTAGGATGGATTGGTCTTGGGTTGATCATGAAACTCCAACATCCATAAACAAAACGACCACCGCAGTTATTACCGATAAGGCATCTAGTTATTATACTGGTGATACGCAATTCAAACAAATTGACGGAGCAAGTACAATGACATTTCAATATCCATATCAAAGGGTTATTGTGAAACAAGAGAACGATGAAAATTGGATTACATCAAATCATGTAGATTCTGTAAATGATTTAGGTGCTACAGACCCAAGTGGGTTGTATTTATTTGATGAATGGGAACCTCAGTATGATTCTAATGGAACAAAAATTCAAGAAGCGGTAGTATTAAGAGATAATGATTACAGAACGGCTAGTCAAACTGGAAATGCAAATTATTTTAATAAAAACACAGAAGAATTACCAAAATCATTAATAGAAGCTGATTTAGGAGTTTTTACTTTTGTGCCTAGAAATCAAGAAGCTTGTTTAAAATATCCAGTTTCGCATATAGCTATAAAAAGGTCATACGACTATACTGAGGAGTTTACTAATCCAGTAGATACCAATTATGAATATAATCCAATTAAAATGGATGTTAAATTTCGTCCATTATCTAGTACTGGATTAAGTGAAGATGAATATGTATATGTACAATTCACTCCTAGACTTATAATAAATAATCCCAATGGGTACAGTATAGACAACACAATGTCTAGAATTGCTGATGGCGTTAGTAAAATAATTGCAGCTTTTCTTTCCCCATTTAATGATAATTTTGGTTTACTTAATTTTCGTCCATTTAAGGTTAAGACTAAAAAAATAAATGAATGGCAAACCCAAGAGGCAATGAGTGAGTATTTTGGAGCAGCAACAACGACAGACAATACAACCCCAGCATCTCATTCACAACTAGAATTTAGAATATACGGAGGATATGTATCGGATGATGGCGGACAAAGTAATACTGGATATACTGACTTAAAAGACGTAACCTATACGGAGATAAAATCGTACCCAACAGTTAGTAAATATAGAATTATAACTAAAAAACAAGAATACTCTGTAGAACAATCTGACGCTTATAGTAAGGTTGTTGATTTAGAAGTTAAGCTTGGAAGTAATATTGTAACTACTGGAGCAAATTGTTTTATAGGCTTTGAAAGAGGAACAAATAATCCTTTATTGAGTTTTAATGATTGGAAGGGAGAGCAAACAGATTCTACAACTATTCAGCATTTGTGTGCATTATCTAGAATGATGATGTACAGAATGCCAGTAAGAAGGATTGATGGAGTACATTATGGAAGTGATTATAAGTATGGTAATAAAATGGTTTATGATGATGGACTTTCTATTGGTGGTAGTGCCAGTAACAGAAGGACTACTGGAAAATTTTATCCTATGGGTGTTTCTATGAATTTAAGGATGGCTAGAACAACTTTTGCTGGAGATGATTTAATTAATAATCTTAATCCATATCAGCCAATATTTACAAGCGCAAATTATCCAAAGAAAATAAAATGGATGGGTGAAGGAGATGAATCAGAAACAGAAGATTATTGATAATAATTTGTTTTTCTAAATAGTCTTTATTAGACTTGTGTCGTTAAATATTTTTTACATAAAACAAACGCATATGAATAAATCAGTAAATGAAAAGCTATTTGCTCTTCAGAATGAGATAGGTGTTATTAGTAAAGACACAACTAATCCGTTCTACAAAAGCAAATACTTTGATATTAATTCGCTTATAAAGCAACTTCAACCCTTATTTCAAAAGAATAGACTACTTCTGTTGCAACCAATTGAGGAATCATTGGTTTATACTAAAATAGTTTGTGCTGATAGTGGTGAGTTTGTTATTGCTTGTATGAGATTACCCGAAATATCAGATATACAGAAGCTAGGTGGTGCAGTAACCTATTTGCGTAGGTACACATTATCAAGTCTTCTCGGACTCCAAGCAGAGGATGACGATGGCAATGCAATTGTTAAGTCTGCTGCTGGTAAAAAGGCAAAACTACCGAAGGATAGATTTGATGCAGCAATAAAAGCTTATTCAACTAAACCCGAAGAAGTTAAAGACAACTTGAGAAACTTCGAGTTAGACCAAGTTCAAATAAATAAATTAAAATCACTTAAAATAACCTTATAATTATGGCAGATTTATATTTTGCAAAATTGAATCTTGAGGCATTAGAAGCCTTAAAGGATAATGCTTACAAGGGTAAGTATTTAGATGTAGCAGTATGGATAAACAATGATGTTGACCATACAGATGACAATGAGAATTGGAAAGCAATTTCTATTTCACATGGTAATAAGAAGAAAGGGGAGACAGTTGTTTATGTTGCTAACGGAAAGAAATACGTTCAGCAAGAAACAATGCCTTTTTAATGTTTGAAATTGTTAGAATAGAGGAGAATATGTCTAACAAGATGTATCACTCAGTTGGGACGGAGATTATATCTTCGTCCTATTTAAAAGGAGTGTATAAGCACTCTATGGCAAGAGCAAGGATTCCATTAGAACCAAATGATGCCTTAGTCTTTGGATCGCATTTTCACGATATGTGCGAGTATGGTGTTGAGGAGTTTGAGAAAAAATATTCCGTTATTCCCGATGAGTGTTCCAACAAAAGAACAAAACTATATAAGGAGTTTATAGCTAATAACGAGAATGCTATAACCAAGCAAGATTATAGGAAGGTAGGCTTAATGTATGAGAACCTAAATGATAACCCCTTTTACAGAGACTTAGAAGACAATTATAGTTCTTATGCTGAACATAGTTTTTTTGCTAGTAGGGATGGGTTAGACTTTAGAATAAGACCCGACAAGTACTATTCGTATGATTCAAAGATTGTTTATGTAGTAGATTTTAAAACTTGTCAAGATGTTACTAAATTTAAGTTTGATGTTAACACATATAATTATGATTTACAAGCAGTTTTTTATTCGGATGTCCTTGGCATTAATCCCTCTGATTTTTATTTTATTGCTATTGAAAAAACCTTTCCGTACACAACGCAAATATTCGGTTTATCGGATCAAGCGACTGACAGAGGAAGAGCCAAAATGGATTTAGCAATAGATAGAATTAAAAAGGGTGATGAAGGAGTTGGTTATGATATAGTTCAAAGGATATGAAAATACTATTAACAAACAATCACTTAAATACTTTTGGTGGCTCTGAGAATTGGACATTTACGGTTTACTCTACTTTAAAAAAGATGGGTCATTCTGTAGATGTTTTTGCTATTGATGTAGGTGGTGTAGGTACTCAAAGATTTGGCTCAGTATACACAACTATTCCCGATGTAACGTATGATTTAGTTATTGCTAATCACAATACTTGCGTGGAGGTTGTTTTGGAAAAGGCTAAATACTCAAAGCTTATAATGATGTGTCATGGGGTAATTCCTCATTTAGAGCAACCAATAAAAGGTGCTGACAGATATATTTCTATTTCAAATGAAATTCAATATCATTTATTACTGCTGGGGTATAGAAGTGATGTAATACTTAATCCCGTTGACTTAGATGTTTATTATCCGACCAAGGAGTTAAACGAAACACCTCAAAAGATATTTGCATTATGTCAAAATATTAATGCCCAAGAGAACATAAAATCACTAGGATTTGATACTGAATGCATCCCTCCAACTAGAGGTGAAAGGTTGGGTATTTTAAATGACACATTTAATGAGGCTGATATATGTGTTGGTCTAGGTAGATCAGCTTATGAGTCGTTGGCTTGTGGTAGGTGTGTTATTGTTTATGATGCTAGAGGATACAATGGTGACAAGTACGATAGTATTGTTACTAGAGAGAATATAGGTGAGTTGCTGAGAAACAATTTATCGGGAAGAAGATTCAATAAAGCATTTAATGCTGATAAGATTCTTAGAGGAATTAAAACCTTGTATAGACCAAATACAGAATACTACAGAAGTATTGCAGAAGATTACTTTGATGCTAAGAAAATAGTAAATCAAATATTACAATGAAAGTAGCTATAACAAGAGTAAGAAATGAGGAGGCTATCCTTAAATCTACACTAGATAGGTTGTCATATCATTTTGATTCTGTAATAGCATTCGATGATTGCTCCACAGACGGCACTAGAGACATTCTAAGCGAACACAAGCTAGTTAAGCGTGTAATCGCAAGTGATAAGTGGGAAAGTCGCTCAGAAGTCCGCAAAACGCTTGAGACAACTCAAAGGCAAGACCTATATGATTATGCTATGCGTAAGGAGGAGAAGATTGATTGGATGTTGTATTTTGATGCTGATGAACATTTCTACTTTGATGCAATTGAATGGGGTTCTAATTTTAGTTATGCCTTTAGATTATTCGATGTATACATAACTCCTAGTGATGTGGATAAGCCATTTATTGAGAGAGAATACGTGGGGTGTGAGTACAGAGATATACCAATGCTATTTAGACCAAACCCGAAGGTAAGATTTTACAATCGCGTTCCGTTGGGTATTGATCCATTACAAATGATTGGAGGAACGGTAAAGCATTTTGGTAAAGGCATTTCCATTGAACATTGGGAAGAGACTTGTGATTATTATATTAATCATTTGAATGAAACGATGCCTAATGGAGAAGATATTTCGACCAAGTGGAAGAGAAGGAAAGGTAAAGCAATTCATGACGGGGTATCTGATTTCGGATTACCATTAATTAAGTGGGACGATAGATATACAAGTGAACATATTATTAACTTAAATAAAGTAGACAAATGAGAATAGATTTATTGACATTTTATTTTAACGATGAGGATTTCTACGGAATGGACTTGTTGAGTATTAGAGGAAAGGTATTGCTAGGAATCAGCTACGACAGTTTCTTTAAGAAGTTTCACTTAGAGTTATTCTTTAAGGTTATTAGATGAAAGTTCCTAAGACAAGGAACAACGGCACAATGACTGAGGCTGCGTTCTTTGGCTGGATAAGATCATTACTAAGGAACAGATACATGAGAGGGTGGAAACCTCACAATGAGGCTGCTAAAGACAATAGAAGACCTATTACTTATAAGAGCAGATCAAGATGGGAATATCAATGTGCTGATTGTGGTGATTGGTTTTTAAGAAAAGAGATTGATATAGACCATATAATACCTTGTGGTACGCTAAAGTCATTTGATGACTTAGCCGTGTTCTGCAATAGGTTATTCGTTGAGAAAGATGGACTGCAAGTGTTGTGCAAACCTTGCCATAAAAACAAAACACATGACAAAAAAACTAATTGAACATTACTTCAAGCACTTCAAGGAGGATAACTTTGTAACCTTAGTGGTGGAGGGCAATGAGATATTTGCTATAAATAAAATAACAAAATGTAAACAAATCTTTGTTAATTCGGATGAAAGTATTAAGATTGCTGACAAGAAGGATTTAGAAAAAGTAAAAGATTACATTTATGACCACAAAAAGTTTTAAACAGAAACACCAACCAACCAAAGCATCATTAATTCTACTTGATAGCTTGATTCACAAGAGACTAAGCCAATTTGATACATTGGAGGAGGCATATCACATGAACAGATATGATTGGATGGCTAAGACCAAGTGCTATTTACCAGCATCTTACTCAGCCTTTAGAGCAAAAGTAACCTTCAAGACTCGTAGTAAGCATAAGCTTATTACCGAGACTAGAATGGCTAAGAACTTAGTTAATTTCTACAAAGTATTACAATCATGATGGATAGCTTTTTAGAGAATATAGATCATCTACACAATGTGGTGGTGATAAAGACCAATCTACCTCAGAAGACCAAGAAGGAGATTGTGATGACAATTCAGTCAATGAAGAGAAGTCTTTCTGAATATGTGGAAAGCAATTCATTAGTTCAAATAGACGGAGTTAACGAGGATAAAAGTGATTTTTGGTCTTGGTTGAATCAAGGTAGCAATGCTGAGACAACACATATCAAAGAATATGATAGGATGTTTAAATGGAAATACGGATGGGTAAATAGCTGGACGGGATATTCAAATGAAGGAAAGTCCTCTTGGTTGTATTTCTTAATTCTAATCAAGCTACTCAAAGACCCCAATGCAAAAGTAGCCGTATTCTCTCCCGAAAATTATCCTAGACATAAGTTTGTTAAGGATTGGGTTAAGACAATGATGGGGTGTGATCCGAAGTATTCCACTAAAGCAAAATGTGATAGGATGATAGAGCAATTTAATGATAGATTGTTTTATGTATATCCTTCAAATCATGATATAGAAAGCATTGAGAATCAGTTTAAAACCCTTATAAAGATTAATAAGGTGAACATAACTGTTATTGATCCTTTCTTGAAGGTGAGTAAACCCACTACAATGAGTGATTTACAGTACTTAACCGCATTCATTAAAAGACAAGAGGTGTTTGCAAAGCAATTTAACGTAAGTCATCATGTTGTATACCATCAGTTAACTCCTCAGATTGATGAGACGGGTAACTACCCCGAACCCGATATGTATAAGATAAAAGGTGGTGGATCAATAACAGATGGCTCTGACACGGTTTCTTCTGTTTGGAGACCTTATAGGAAGAGTGAAGAGGAAAATAAAATGGTAACAATAAAGACTCAAAAGGTTAAGGATTTTGATGTTTTTAAGAATGGATACGTAAAGTTAGATTATAATTTATCTAAGAATAGGTATTTTTTAAATGGAATTGATATCTTTGAAGACTCAATTAAAGAAACGCATAAGAATGAATTATTTTAATTATGAAAACATTATTAAGCATAATGGCGTTAATGAGTGCTATAGTAGCACCTAATGCCACCATAAATAATCTCTGCGAAGACACCATTACCATTGAACAACTCCATCAAATAGACTCAGTAGATCACTTGCTTGAAAGCATGATCCTTGTTGAGTCAAATGGGGACTCTTTGGCTATTGGTGATACGCATATGGAAACTCCAAGCATAGGCTTACTTCAAATACGAAGAGTAATGGTAAAAGAGATTAACAGAATTTTAGAAAAACAAGGTAGTATGTTGCGTTATTCATACTCTGATAGGTGGAGTGCGACCAAATCCGTAGAGATGTATTATATTTGGAGGAACTTTCATCACATAGAATCTAGCAATGAGACAATTGCTAGGAATTGGAATGGTGGAACTTACGGATATAAGAAGAAGGCAACAGTCCGATATTGGGCAAAAGTTAAAAACAATTTAAATAATGCACAATCCATTTGAGAATAACTTAATTATCATAGAAGAAATAAGAGAGTCTTGGTCATGCGTTAGTTGTGTTGATGATGCTAACGTAGCTATTATGGACACATTGTTAGGTGTTTTGGTTAAGATAAATAATAAGTACTCTGAGGCTTTCGTGGAAGACCAAATAAATAAAATAATAGAGGATGAATAGCATAGGATTTTACCCACCAAGAGGTATTGATGGTGTTTTAGTTGATAATCTATCAGAACTACCTACAAGTGCCAAAATAGAAGACTTTAATGAGTTTTTTAGGCTATATATTGACCATGAAAAGGTTAGATATATATATAGAGTAAAGAATCCAATTAGTCCACTTTCTAAATTACTATCAAAAATTAATGATTAAAGCACCTAAAGTAATACCTTCTCTAAGGGTTTTTAGACCAAACTCACTCAGAAAAAAGACTAATGGCATTGTTGTACATTCTATGTCTGAGAAATTTAGCGGTAAATCTGCATCAGAATTCTTACAAGAGATTGGACTAAGTGTTCATGCCTTTATTCATGTAGATGGTAGAATTGAATTAGCACAAGTTCAAGGCAAAAAAGCCTATCATGCTGGTAAGAGTGAGTGGAAAGGCGAGACAAGCTTAAACAACACATTCTTAGGAGTTGAATTACTCGTTAGACATAGTTACGCTAACAACCAATTTGAGTCTTTTAAGAATACTGTAATGAATACTGATTGGGTTGGTGCAGCACAATTTGATTCATTAGTTTGGTTGTGCCGTAAATGGTCTAAGGAATATGACATAGACTTAGACAATATCGTTAGACATTCAGATACTAGTGGTGATCATGTTAGAGGTCACAACAAGGGTAAGTTTGATGTTGGTGATGGGTTTCCTTGGAAGCTATTTAAAGACTACATGAACGGTAATGGACTTGCCGATAAGCTATAATCATGAGGTTCGGAAGAACAGAGAAGACAAACTTATTTAGATTATTAGTTTTAGTTCTCTCTGTTTTAATTGTAATATCATTTCTAATATTATTGATTAAATATGCGATTTTTAGTTTGCGTTAAATCTGAGTATAATGCTATAAGCTACCATAGATTAAAAAAACCTTTTGAACACCTACAGAAAAAAGGATATCATTGCGATTTCATAAACAACTTTACTGATGATGTGGTAATTGAAGGATACGATTATTTTGTTTACAATAGAAGTATTGGATATGGAGATGCTGACTTCGGTCTTCTTGAGAAGATAAAGGCAAAGGGTATAAAAGTGATTATTGATGTTGATGATCTATGGGAACTACCCGAAAACCATCCAATAATTTGGCGAGATGATGTAGACTACAATGAGTGGAAGAACAACTTCTTAATGAACATAGCATTTGCTGATTATGTATGGACTAGCACGGAATACCTTAAAGTAATTATAGAGGATCATTTCACCAATAAACCCGTAATTGTTGCTCGTAATGCAATTGATCTTAACGATCCACAATGGGCAGATAAGAAAATTAAGTCCAAAAACAGAAACAAAACAGTTATTGGATACGCTGGAAGTACATCTCACTATGGTGATTTAGATCAAATGAAAGTTCCTTTAGCTAGACTAAATAGAAATAAGGATATCCGTAGGAATATGGTATTACAGTTATCGGGTGCTGACTTCGTTACTCCTTATGCTAAGAAGGTGTGGCATCATCAGCTAGGTATTTTCACCAATGATGGTAAGAATGATAATATCTTTATTTCGGGTGGTGTTAGAGTAAATCAATACGCTAGGTTTTTTGATCAAATGGACATAGTTATTGCCCCATTACTTGATAATGAATTTAACAGATGCAAGAGCGAATTGAAGGTGCTAGAGGCTGGTGCAAAATGGTTACCCTTTGTTGGATCAGATATGATTACGTTCTCACGTACGGGAGCAAATATTGATTTATGCTCAAATGATGATGAGTGGGTTGAATCATTACTAGAATTAACTCTTGATAAATCTCTAAGAGAGATGCTAGGTAAAGAGTTGGGTGAGTATGTTAGAGATACTTACATAATTGACAAAGAAAACCAAGCTAGATTAAGTCTGTTATGAATCTAGGAGAATATTCTGAGTCTTTATTTGCTACACGCTGCATAGAGATGGGATACATCGTCTCTAAGCCATTTTCACACTACACAAGGTATGATTTAGTAGTTGACGCACATAGTGTCTTACAGAGGGTTCAAGTGAAGTCTACAGATTACTTGCGTAAAGACAATCAATGTCATGTTAAGATAGATTACACCAAAGAAGAGATAGATTGGTTTGCTATGTATTTCAGAAAGTTTGATTTTTGGTATGTTGTTCCCGTGGAAGCGGTTCAAGGGATTAAGCAATTATCCACTACAATTGAAGGGAACATCAAGTATAATGTTTTTAAGAATAATTTTGGATTTGTCAGATATGGTTTTTAGATTTGAGTATTAATAATTTAAAAATATACAAATATGGATGGAGACCAAAGCTTAAAAGAATTATTTGAATTAACAAACACAACGCCAAAACCTAAGACGAAATGATTTGTGCTGCTTGTAGTAAAACCTTTAATAAAAAGGCTGAAGAAGGAATTAACGGTAGAGCAAGAAAGTATTGCTCAGTTAAGTGCAGAACAGACAATCAGAATAGGATTCATAAGTTAAGGAGAGTTGATAAAAATAAGCACCCAAGTTCTAGAGAGGTAGATAACATCGTTCATGGTTATTCTAAGGACGTTGTTACTGTCAATTATGATTGGGTCTTCTCAAATAATGTATTGGATTGGTATTCATCTAAAGATTCAAGATTCAGAAACAATTATAAAATAAAAAAATCAAATGAAAGAGAAAGAGAAAAAGAACGACAACAGACAATTCAATCGCAGATTGTATAATATGTTAATTTCAGAATCAATATCAAAAAGGGCTAAAGCATTAGTTACATTAGATATTATGTCCAATAATCCCGTTGGAATTGGTGATCACTCTACTGATGACTTTTATAAGAATGCAATGGAGGCTATAAGAAACCTAGCTGAAGCTGATGACGAGATAAAGGCTGCTGATGATTATTTTATTGATAGGAGATACAATAATGATTAAGAATTATTTCTTGATAGATAAGAGAAGGTATGGCAAGAACTTAATCATGTTCTGCCGTACCATTAAAGGTGTGTTCTGTTATGATCACGACAAGCTATACGATAAGCATATAGACCATCTAGATTCATTAGACTGTTGGCATAAGTACGGTAGGTATACAAAGACCTATGGAATACCTTATCCAATGAGCCTAGATTGTCAGAATGTATTATCTTACTGACTGTGTATACTATAGGGGATAGGGTGGTTAAAGTTATAATCGGGATATTTTTTACTCTAATTTTGAGTGGATGTTCAAACCTATATTTCTATCCGAAAAACTCAGATATAGATACTAGTAAATTTCAAAGAAACTTAGACAACATTGTTAAGCAAAGATATCTTACGGATTCTTTATTTATTCCAAGCAAATCTGTCATAAAATAACAAGGATATTCTTTGATATTTTTTAGACCAAAATAATACACAAAACTCAAGCAATATTATACCAGCAGTTTTCCAACAATCTGCTTATACAATTGGATGCAAAAATCCAATGATTACTCTACTACTTTTCGTTCTTATTTCATGTGAGAATATATAATATATTATTATAATTTTTATTTATTTTTTTTAAAAATAATTTTTATTATAAAATATTTATAGCAAACGTTCAGACCAAAACGTAGACCAAATTCAGACCAAATTCAGACCAAATTTATTGACAGAACCGAGTTATCCCATTGTGGAAAACTAGTTCATCATTGTTGAAAACTATTTTAAAATAATTTGTTATTGTTGTTTTTATTTATTATCACGTGCGCACGTTCATTCTATATAGTTGATTAATAAAGAGTTATCCACATAATATATATATATCAATTGTGGAAAACTATTTGTTAATTGTTGGTTGCAATAGTTGCATATTAAGTATGAAGTTAGTAGTCTTACATATGGAGCGCAGCGAATGTGCCGAAATACTAACATTATTAGCAATTACTAAAATTATTAGCATTATGAGATATCCAATAAGAATACAAGATGTTTTAAAGAATGATATTCTTTTTAAGACATTAACAAGCAATAAAGAATACTTAAAAGAAAATTTTTGCCGATTTGAGCGCAAGTATTGTGCGTCTGATTATAACGATATAAGCGCATATGCATATTTTAAGAAAGATAAAATAGTTTTTGTTGAATATGATGAAACCTATGAAAGGAAAGGAATTTTAAAATGTGCTGAATATTCAGCCAAACCACTTAACTATTGATTAACTTAAAAAACAAGATTATGAAAAACGAATTAACACGGATGGAAAAAGCAATAATTTTAAAATCAGTAAATGAAGTAATGATGCGAAATTATAAAGCAAGTGATAACGTTTGGTATATCGACCAGCTAAATAATATCATTAAAAAATTAAATTTATCCAACACACCCGATATTTTTTATGGTAATGGATACGCTGAATTATACGATGGTTTTAATAGTAGAAATAGGTAAACTGATGAGGGATAAATTCCCGAAACACGGTAATTTATTGCCGTGTCTTTATCAAATTTTAAACATAAATTTTATACACCATGAAAGACTTACTAATTACATCAAATAAGATAGAAACCATTACAAATGTGGTTTGTTTTACCATCGGTTGCACATTAATTGCAACGTTATGCGCTGCACTCATTTACGGTCTATTAAACGGGTCATTATGATTTTGTATATACTATTCGCAATATTCATTATTACGCTTGAATATTTAGCCCGTAAAGAGGAAAAGAAAAATAAGAATTATTATAAAAAACGTAAAAAATAAACATCATGAAAAAAAATAACAACACAAAAAACGATCTTATTATTTTAAAAAAGATAGATGTATTGAGAAAGCAAATTGACATAGAACAAAGGTCAATCTTACCAGCTTTGCATAATAGATTCTATCATGTCGCACATAATAAAATAGAAAACATTGAGTTTTTAAGTGATCAAATTTATGACCTATATAATCATTTAATTTATACCGGTCAAAATGAAATAAAAGAAACAGAAACATTTATTAAAACATTATGAAACGAATCACATTCAGATTAAAAAATACTATTCACGTGTTCAGATACGGTAAGACTAGTAACGCAAAAATAAGTGATCCAAAGACCGCAATAATGCAAAGCTTTACTTTCTCGGTTGATCAACTTAGATACGTGACAAACAACTATCTATTAAAGCGTTCAAATAGTATGCATGACTTCTTTGCGCTTGATGGTGCAAACTGCTTAGACTGCCCTTTTAGCTTTAATACATCGGGTAAAGTGGGCTTATGTTATACGCACAAATTTAGCCAATACCGCGGTTTTATATCAATGCTTAAAAGCATAGCCAAAGAGTTTGGTTCGGTTGGTCATATTAAAGAATACAACGAAAACCACAAGAAAGAGATATTAAAACTATCGTTTAATAAATATGTTCGGTTTGGCTCATATGGTGAGCCGTCCTTGCATCCTATTGATTTAGTTGAAAGCGTTGCAATGGTAGCTAAGAATTGGACTGGTTACACGCATCAATTTAGAAAGCGTAAAGAGTTTGCGCCATTCTTTATGGCATCGGTACATAATGACCAACAAGCAAAGACCGCAAAGGATCTATATAATTATAGGTCTTTCATCAGCTACAAAGGGGAATTGATTAGTAAGGCAGTACAGTGTCCAGCTAGTAAAGAAGCGGGTTTTAAGTCTGTTTGCTCCTTGTGTTCTCTTTGTAGTGGGAACAATGGCAAAGGAGTGAAAGATGTTAAAATAAACATTCATTAATGAGCGCCTTAACTGCTCTTTTAATATCATGCGCTTTGCTCGGTTATTATCTTATAAGAACAACAACGGAAAAAGATAAAGACCACATTAAAGACGATGATGTAAAAGAGGAAACAAAAGATATAATCAAGCCTATTGGGTTGACCTTTCAATTTGAATTTATACCACAAAAGGACGGCTCTTTAATGGGTGTTAAGTACATCAATAGCGCGCGCTTTGGTATGGTCAAAGTAACGGTTTATAAAGGTGTCCAATATTCAGATAACGGATTAAACTACGTTGAAATAAAGAAAGGGACAAACGTTGTGTCATTGGATGAAATGACAGATAATGACTTAATACTAATATTTACATTAATTAAAAAAACATGAAACAAAAAACAAAATACATGATTTATAATAATGGTTATTTATTTATCAAAAAGTTTGAATGCTTTGATGACTGCAAACATTGGGCAATTAATCACCTTGATTCATCGAATGAAATAATAATCAGAGTAATTGGCGCATTAAAGATCAATGATGATATCATTATTTAAATAAATAAACCAGCTGATTAATTAAGCTACCTTTTAAGGTGGCTTTTTTTATGCCTATACGGGTGTTATCTATTATAAGGCTGTATAAGACGTTTAGTTTGTGTTTGATATGATTGCACCATTAAAGTAATTGAGTTGATTAGAAAGCGTTTAAATAGCATTGATTGATTAATTTAGTTTGAATTGATTGCATTGGGTTTGTTTTATTGGGTTAGTTTGTATGGTTTAATTAGTGTTTAGTGTATCAGAGTAAACAGAAATAAAGACAAAAGGAACCCCAACAAACGACAAGCCACACCCTTACAACTTGTTATATAACATTCATTATGTTAAGTTGGCAACCTCTCCCCTACTATTACGGTGGTTAAGACGGCAATTATCCCATTTGACTCCTTAGGTACCACCATACACAGTTTTCTCAGAAATGGGTTTTCACTTCTTCCACACCAAAATTTTTTTCGTAAAATTTAAAGAATTTGTTTGGTTTCAAGAAGGTAAGTGGTTATTTTTGTGAGATGCAAGAAAAATTAGACCAAATCAAGGAGTTAGAGGGTTCTCTAACGGGAGAGATGTTTCACGATGCTGATATTCGATATAGGATTCATTCTATTCAGATGGAAGTTAATGGAACTAGTATTTGCTCTATTGATGATAGTGAATGCGAGGCTTGTGGTAGCTAGTTGACTTGCTCATAACCAAATGATTATACAATGTATGAGGTTGCAATTACAGAGGAGGATTTAGTTAAGGCTAGGAATCGTTATGATTTTGTTAATTTAAACAATTCCATTACTAATGGTGCTAGTCAGTTGTACGGTGCCATTGGTGAGGTAATGATTCTGAAGTTTTATAAGGAAAAGCTAAGAATAACTGAAAAGCAGTTTAATTATTTGATTATAGATGAATCCAGCTATGATTATGATTTTATCATGAATAATCGTGCTATTGAGGTTAAGACCAAGAAGATTAATGTTACTCCAAAGGAAGAGTATGTGGTTAGTGTTGCCTCTTCAAATTCTGATCAAAAATGTGATTATTATTATTTTACTATGGTTCATGATGATTGCACTAAGGGGTGGTTGTTGGGTTTTATTAGTAAGGAAGATTTTTTTAATAAAGCCGTTTTATGTAAAAAGGGCGAGATTGATCCTTTGAGTAAAAGAAAAGGGTTTCTTGTGAAGGCTGATTGCTATAGTTTAAGAATAAGTGACATTACTACTAGAATCAGATAACATCATCGTATTCTTCTGTTTGATTGTCTTTTATTTCTTTGTTTGTCTTAATGTACAACTCACACCAATATTGTGCCTCATTGTTTGTCCTTTTAAGGCTATTGTTGAGTTTATAGTTCACCAGCAGTAGAATAGTGGTAGAAATGAATAGAATTACGCAGAGGGATACTAAGTAGCTTATCATTTGCTTAAATTAGTTATTTCTGATTTAACGTGTTCCCAATAGTTAGAATTGTCAGATTGTTTGATAATTTCGTTAACCAACACAATGGCTAGTTGATTTGAGCATTCCATATTCACTTTGCAGATTTTATGGATTATATCAATTGCTTTTTCTTTCGGAGTAAGAATTTTCATTGGGTTAATTTATTTAATGCGATTATATTTATGTTAAAATTTTAAATCGGTTGGTTCTTGTGGTTTTTTACATTTGCCACACGTGTTGTTATTTATGTTGTTATATGAGCCACATATTGAGCAGCACCAAGCGAGTTCTTGTTTTTTACGCTCTTGTTGCATGAATAACCATTCTTTCTTTATCATCACTTGTTTTTGAGTAGGTGGGACATAATTTCTGTGTGCAACCGAATATTATTAACAATAGCCATATAATTTTTTTCATTGGTTTTTTAATTTAAATATTTTTTCTTCAATTTCTTTTAGCTTTTGCTCCATACGGATAATTTTTACGTTGTCGTATTCAATTTGCTTAACAATACTCTTTTTTAGTACTTCTAATCCTTCTAATTTCATCTGTCTATTCTCTCGTGGTAAAACATAAATTCTTCGTCTAAATATGATAACAACTCAAAATTACTCAAAGTTGCTGCATATTCCATGTCAATATGGATTCTTGGATATTCCAGCGTAAAATCAAACAATGGGGTTTCTGATTCAATTATATACTTTTTCATAAATCCACTTCGTTTTCTAAGCAATTTCCACATATGTCTGAAAAATTGTAATCTCCTTTAGATATTTCTCTAGAACACATTTCACAATAATATTGATTCTCTTTTAAGTATAGAGAATAATAGACCAAAACATCATTCAGAGCAATTTTTAAAGTTTCCTCTGTATATTCTATAGTAGATTTTTCCATCCATCTAGCAATAGATTTTAACGTGTATATTGATTTCTCTTTGTTTTCCATTACGCTATTTCTTTAGATAAAATTGAATTTTTTAATTCTGATAAAAAGTTATCCATTTCTTTTACGGTTGATTTATTTCTAGCAAGGTTTGCAGACCTACAAGTTAAAACAACATTATCTCTCGTATAACCCTTGTCATTGTCTAATCTATCTAAACTTGGAGATCGTAACCAATTATTTCTAGTAAAATCAATGTCAACACCAAACCAATTGCATTTGTTATTTTGTTTTTCTTTTAGTTTGGTTAAAAAATTAACGGTAATTTCTGACATAGCCTCTAAATTAAAATCTTTATCGTACTTTTCTGATAACCTAACAAGAGAACTGCTATTCTTTACAGATGAAATTATAGATTTTTGCCAATTATTTCCGTATCTAATTGTTTTTTTTCTATAATTCTTATTATTAATAGAATGGCAAGATTTACAATATATATCACAATTATCTCTGCGTTTTCTATCAAGATAAAATTCACTTAGTTTTTTTGTTTTTTTACAAATTCCGCATTTTTTAATTG
>Ga0208303_1000297_pt1 | contig 20668 bp, 25 predicted proteins | sample CB_VirMetaG_2_FD_184537 | JGI IMG/M metagenome (GOLD analysis project Ga0208303, IMG submission 184537) | Freshwater to marine saline gradient viral communities from Chesapeake Bay - CB_1504_2 Viral MetaG (SPAdes) (version 4) | ecosystem: Environmental > Aquatic > Marine > Coastal | place: USA... | reverse complement strand
AGAAACCCTTGGCTATCATTGATCTGGACTACTACTTTGAGCTTGAAGCCTACCGCATTAAAGGAGAGACTAAATGACAGTATACATTCTATCATGGGTGCTAGTGTACCTTATCATTGGACTGGGACTCGCTATCGCTGCGTTCTGGATGGACGATGAAGACGATCTTGAAGTTGGTGAGATACCAACAGCGGTACTACTCTGGCCTCTAGTGTTGGCCTACACTATGTACCTGATCTTTACAGACGGAGGTAAGAACGATGGGTAAGACCTGTACTAAATGTGGTGAGACCAAACCCTCGGAAGGTTTCTCTACATTTGACAACGGGTACGGGGTTAGACTAAGAGGTTCATGTAAAGACTGTCGTAATAGTTCCACTAGAGGTACACGTAAAGAGTCATCAGCTAAGTACTACTATAACAATATCGACAAAATGCGAGACAATAAAAAGGAGTACTACTATAGAAACCAAGACAGGTTGGTGGAGTATTCTTCTCAGTACTACGCGGATAATAAAGAGCTTATCAGGCTACGTGTAGCAGCAAAGGCTTACAACATTTCTATCGAAGAGGTAAAGGAACTACGCCAGTCACCCTGCGCCATCTGCGGCACCAACGGGGATCACCTACAGAATTCTATGCATATAGACCACTGCCATACCACAGGTAAAGTAAGGGGTGCTTTATGCCACCATTGCAACGTTGCCTTGGGAAACATTAAAGAGGACGTTAGTATCCTTGATAAAATGAAGGAGTACTTAAATGAACATAAGTAAAACAGGCCAAAGCCGCACGGTCATCGTATGGAGTTGTGCACATGCCGATCCATCAGCAGACAACAAGCGGTTCGACTGGTTAGGTAAACTTATCTACGATGTTCGACCAGACATGTGCATTGACCTAGGTGATGGCGCTGATATGCGTAGCCTTAACATGTACGACAAGGGTAAACCTGCCCTGATTATGGGAGCTAACTATGAAGAAGACATCAACTCCTACAACGATTCCCAAGAGAGGCTCCGTCACCAATTTAGATATCACCGAAAAGGTAAGCCTACGTGGATCGGGTTTGAAGGGAACCATGAACATCGAATCCAAACGGCTGTATCCGTTGACCCACGACTTGAGGGATCGTCATACGGGATATCCTTCTCACATCTTCAAACAAACCGCTGGTTCGACGAGTACCACCAGTACGAAAACTCTGCCCCCAGCGTCGCTAATTATGATGGTGTGGACTACGCTCACTACTTTGCTCCTGGTAACTCTGGTCGTGCTATGGCTGGTATTCACCATGCTTATGGCCTCCTCGGTAAACGTCATGTATCTTCAACTTGCGGTCACACCCATCTTAGGTCTCTGTATATGGCGGATGATTCGCGTACTAATGGCCTTGCGGGTCTTGTCGTTGGTTGCTATAAAGGAAAAGAAGAAAGCTGGGCGGGACAAAGTAACCTCGGCTGGTGGAAGGGTGTGGTAATCAAGCGTGAAGTAGCTGACGGTATGTATGAGCCGCAGTTTGTAAGCATGGATACACTGGAGAAAACTTATGGTTGACACCCGTAACACAATGAGTATAACTACCCGTCTTTGCTTGGAGGTAACATGGATATTGAAGTAAACCTAAACCTAACGATTGACCCTGATGCTGGGTTCATGGAGTGTCACGAAGAGGCAACACTTGAGGTCCTAATGGACATGATCAAGCTAGCCTTCCATGACATTGATGACGTTAGCTTGACCTATATTGAACTGGAGAAGACATGACAGTAAAAGAACTACGTAAGAAGCTTAAGCAATGTCACCCACATGCTAAGTTAAGTTTCCAATATTACCCTAACATTGACGAGGGTTGGGAATGTAACTTCAAGATGCAGGAGAACAGGAGTTCCGTCTCTTTATTTTTCACCCCAAAGGAGTACAACAAATGATGAACATTTTACAGATGGTGGAAGATTACCGCTTCGCAGCTAAGCAAGACAAGAACCCTGCTATGGGTGCCAAGCTTATTGTCGAGGAGTACATCGAGTGGTACGCTGCGGCACTCGGCTTACAGGTGGATGGTAAACCTGCTAATCTACCTCCAGCAGAGCTTAAGGAACTAGCTGACCTAGTGTACGTTATCTTTGGTTACGCTAACTCCAAGGGTTGGGACCTTAACGAAGCAGTCAAACGTGTCCATGAGAATAACATGGGGCGTATGTACCAAGAAGATGGTACTATCAAGTACCGAGAAGATGGAAAAGTCGTGAAGAACTTAGACTTTCCGAAGATTGCCCTAGAGGATTTAGTATGACCAAAGCACTTGAAGATAAGTTCCAAACCTACGACGAAATAAACCCACATGTCTATCAACTATTCCACAGGTTTGCTAAAGAAGCTCTAGATAGAGGCTACAATACGTACTCAGCTAAGGCTATCTTTGAGCGTATACGGTGGTATGCCGATATTGAAACTGACGGGGATCGATTTAAGGTTAACAACAATTACCCTGCTTACTACGCAAGGAAGCTAATGAAGGATTGCCAGGAGTTTTCCTCCTTCTTCCGTGTACGTGAACTTCAAGAATAAAGGAAACTAAATGAGTAACATCTTCCGAACACCCATTGCAGAAGAAATGTGGGACATGAAATATAGACTGAAAGAGTACGATGGCACACCCATTGACCTGACAGTACACGACACATGGGAGCGTGTCGCTAATCACCTAGCTTCCTGTGAGGAGGACCCAGAGACATGGGGTAAGGCTTTCTATGAAGCCCTTGAGTCCTTCAAGTTTATCCCTGCTGGACGTATCAATGCAGGTGCTGGTACAGGTGATCGTAAGGTAACCCTCTTCAACTGCTTTGTAATGGGGACTATTGATGATAGTCTTCCTGGTATCTATGACGGTCTTAAAGAAGCTGTCCTTACCATGCAGCAAGGTGGTGGTATCGGTTATGACTTCTCTACCCTACGCCCACAGGGTGCTGAGGTTAAGGGTGTGGCCTCTGATAGCTCTGGTCCTCTGTCCTTCATGGATGTATGGGATGCATCATGTCGTACCATTATGTCTGCTGGTACACGCCGTGGCGCTATGATGGCTACCATGCGGTGTGACCACCCAGACGTAGAGAAGTTCATTGAGGCTAAACGTGACCCATTACGTCTACGTATGTTCAACATGTCTGTGCTTATCACTGATGAGTTCATGCGGGCAGTGAAGAACAACCTTAAGTTCGACCTTAAGTTTGATGGTAAGGTGTACAAGACAATCAATGCTAAGTCATTGTGGGACAAGATCATGTCCTCCACCTACCACTACGCTGAGCCTGGGGTTATCTTCATTGATCGTATCAACGACATGAACAACCTCAACTACTGTGAGACCATTGCTGCTACCAACCCATGCGGTGAGCAACCTCTACCACCCTATGGTGCCTGTCTGTTAGGCTCTATCAACATGGTAGCCATGCTACAGGATGACTACTCTATCAACTGGCGTAGCCTGGAATCTACTATCCGTCTGGCTGTACGTATGATGGACAACGTGGTCGATGTCTCTAAGTTCCCACTGCCACAGCAACAGGAAGAAGCTGAGAATAAACGTCGTATTGGCCTAGGTGTCACAGGTCTAGCTGACGCACTGGCTCTTGGTGGTGTCGTATACGGTTCAGACGAAGCTGTTAAGTGGACAGACAAGGTGATGAAGTTCATTGCTGTTACGTCCTATCAGGCTTCTATTGATCTTGCTAAGGAGAAGGGTGCCTTCCCAATGTTTGATGCTGAGGGTTTCCTAGCCTCAGGTAACATGAAGCGTATGCCTAAGCACATCCGTGAACAGGTAGCAGAGCACGGTATTCGTAACGCCTTACTCACATCCATTGCACCTACAGGAACTATCTCCCTGTATGCAGGTAACGTATCCTCGGGTATCGAACCTATCTTTGCACTCAGCTATGAGCGTAAGGTTATGCAGAAGGATGGCTCTAAGATCACACAGGTTGTAGAAGACTACGGTGTAACCAAGTGGAAGCGGGACAACACAGGTGTTAAGCTACCTGCTAGCTTCGTTACTGCTCAGACACTGGAGCCTAGTGCTCACGTCCGTATGCAAGCTGCAGCACAGCGGTGGATTGATAGCTCTATCTCTAAGACTATCAACGTACCAGAGGACATCAACTTCGATGACTTCAAGCAGGTCTACATGGATGCCTACGACATGGGCTGTAAGGGCTGTACTACGTACCGTCCTAACGATGTGACTGGCTCTGTGCTTACTGCTACAGAGGAGGGACAGATCGAGGAAGGTGGTGCCTGTGAACTTAAGTTCGATGAGAACTCAGGACAGTTAATTCGTTCTTGCGAGTAATGGAGTTGTAAATAATGCAGGTAAAGTACACACCTACTGAGACTAAGACCTATGTTTCCCCTGCGGAGTTCATCGCTACGTGGGAAGAAGATGGTTGTTATAAGTATCAGCTTAAAATACACCTCGGTGTCTTTGAACTCGGTCAGTGGGATAGTGCTGGGCTACAGTACACTAGGTACATATACCCATACCCCTCTGTTGAGAAAGTACTTGAGGCAATCGAAAAGTATAAGGACCACCTTGACATAGAGTCCTAACTACTTTACTATTACAGTATACCTAGCCGTAGGTGCTAATACCAGGCGGAAGTTGCAACCTAGGTAACACCTGAGTATGTGTATAAACTGCTCACCCAATTTAACTACAAAGGTAACACATGGTACAGCAAAGAGCTAAGGTAAAGACCACTCGTCAACCTACTAAGTTCGATGAGAGGAAGAAGTCTATCAGTATCCTCCCCAAGACAGAGAAGCAAGGTGTATACATCAAGGCTATCCTAGGTCAGGAGGCGCAGGTTGTTTGCTTCGGCCCATCAGGTACTGGTAAGACCTACGTAGTGGCTAGCCTAGCTGCATCCCTATACCACGAGAAGAAGATCAAACGTATCATCATCACACGACCACACGTAGCTGTGGGTGACGGTATCGGCTTCCTCAAGGGTGACCTACGTGAGAAGACAGAACCCTGGGCATTGCCTGTCCTTGACGTACTAGAGGAGCACCTAGGTAAGGGTGTGGTGGAGACAGGTATCAAGAATGGTAACATCGAGATTGCACCTATGGCTATGATGCGGGGTCGTTCATTCAAGGATGCCTTTATCATTGTCGATGAGACACAGAACATCTCCTTCGATCAACTCAAGATGCTACTCACCCGTGTGGGTGAAGGTTCTAAGATTGTACTCAATGGTGACATCATGCAGTCAGACCTCAAGGGTACTGACGGTTTGTCTACTATCTTGTCATTCATTGAGAAGTATGACCTACCTGTACCCATCGTAGAGTTTAACGTGAACGATATTGTTCGTAGTGCGTTGACCAAGATGTGGGTAGAAGTGTTCATCAAGGAGGGGGTCTAGTGCGTTACATTATTGAGTGCACTGTGCCAGACAACCTAGAAGCAGGAGTAGATGCTATACGAGAACTATCTAAGAGGCCCGCCCTAGACAAGATGGCTATCAAGTATACCGAGGGTGGTGACTGGTATGTCAAAGAGACTAAGACAGGTTACTCAGCGAAACAAGTTATATTTGAGGAGACAGAATGACAGCACTAGACAGTGTAAAGAAAGGTGTAGGTATGGACTACAACGCAGTAAGTAAACCAGCACACTACAATCACGGGGAGGGTATTGAGTGCATCGACTACATCCGACAAGTACTGGGTAAGGAAGGCTTCGTAGCCTACTGTCGGGGTAACGTAATGAAGTACAACCACCGAGCAATGTATAAAGGAAACCCAACTGAAGACCTAAGCAAAGCTGCCCAGTACTTAGAGTGGGCTAACGAAACACTGAAGGAGATTCACAAATGATTACAGCAGTAGCCCTCGTGTGCCTATACGCGAATCCTACAGAGTGTGTTACAGTCCCTAGCAGTATCTCGTACCCTACAGTGGAAGTTTGTTACCAAGACCGCATTAGCGCAGAGGAAGCCCTTAACAACAGCCTACAAGGTGTAGCAGCTTACAGGTGCATTACTTGGGGTGAACCTGCTTGACAACAACCTTAGATTGCTTTACTATTAACGTATTAGAAGGAGAACTGAATGACACCTGAACAACAAATGAATGTACGATACCAAATCTTTGAAACCTTGGTTAGCTCTGGACTACCTGGACTAGACAACACCAACCTTGTAAGCACCCTTGTGGAGCTGGAGGGACTGCTCACCAAAGAGATGGCTGAGGCAGGTAGTAATAGCCGACAGCCCTCACTAAACCTGGTGAACTAATGCCAAGGAAGAAGCAACAACTCACCCCTAAGGTCCCTGACCCCAAACCACAGGCACCGCCAAAGGGTAGGCCACGAGTTAATATGACAGCCCATGACTACTATTGTGGTGTCGCCCTGGGTGGGCTGTTAGCAAGAACTCCAGGGAGTATCAGTCCACACCAAATGCTGGACATAAAAAAAGAGGCCAACCTATGGGCTGACCTCATGTTAAAAACAGATGAGTAATACGAGGGGAGTTCCGAAAGGTTCTCCCCTCTTTTCTTATCGACCTAGAGCATCGTCAAGGATACTACCTACGTAGTCACCACCTGCATCTGCGTTCTCTTTAATAAACCAGATGAGTACTTCAAGTTGTCCCTCGTCCATGTCTGCTAAGTCTTCTTCGTTTATGTTGAAGTCAGCAAGTGTTCTCATGTAGTTGTCCTTACCTCTGGACCGTAGACCAGTTACTTGCCAGATAAGGTCAGCCTTCTTAAGGTCAGACCCTGGAGCCTGTGCTTTGAGCATGTCTCTCACAGCACCCCTAGCCCCATCACTACCTAGCAACTTATCTAGTGTTCTCTGCTTGGTCTTGAGGTCTAGTGTCTCCCATGTACCAGCTTCAAACAAAGCTGTAGCCATCATCTCAAGGTATGGGAAGACGTACTCGTTGACAATGTTCTGTGCTTCTGGGTTACCTACTCTCATTTCAGTCTGCCATTGAGGACGACCAACATCGTTAAACAACCTTTGGATGTTACTTGCAGGGGATACTGAACGTACACCAAACACACGCTCCATACCAGCACCCACGTCTCTGTCTGTCGTAGCACTTTCCTTTTCCACACGGTAGCCTTCAGTGCCAGGTATATTCTCCAGACCGATAAGGCTATCAAAGATTTGGTCAGTGTAACGTAGAGCGTTGTTGAGTTGCTTGTTACCGATGTTACGTGTAGGTTCGATGTAGTTCTCACCCTCAGCAAAGGCTAGAGCTGTGTTAACTGGGTCTACAAAGCGTGTCATACCTGAGGCATACATACTTGAAGCAGCACCGAGAGCATTAGCTACAGCTTCCAGAGTAGCACCAGGCTCCCCTGAGGCCATGTCCTGCACAGCTATTTGCACAGCACCAGCAGCTTCACCTAGGTTCTGGAACACGTCTTGACCTGCAAACTTCTGCATGAAGTCTTCGAACAGACCTACAGGCACAGCACCATCCCGTTTGATGTGGGCACCGATACGACCAACCATCTTCCAGAATGACAGAGGGTAGTCGTACATACGTGTCACTACCTGACCATCAGGACCACGAGACTCGTGCCAAGCTAGGCCATCCTCAAGGTTCTGTTCCTCTTCGGATGTAGCCCAAGCAAAGGCAGACCAACCAACAGCAGCCTTAGTAAACAACTCCATAGGGTCTTCCACGTTCTTGTACCCTTTGAAGAAAGGACTAAGGACGAGGTTAGCACCTGAGTAGTCGTACATGAAGGCAACAGTGTTGTTGAAGAACTGTCCGAAAGGTACAAGAGCACCAAGGATAGGCACGTTACGGGCATCCTCGATAGTACCCGCAACAAACTTAAGCATACTCTTAGGGTCGCCAGGCTTAGGGCCGTACTTACGTGCATAGACGTTACCAAGAGCAGCCTCTACAGCTCCACCTTCTACCTCTAGGTAGTCTGTGTACTTAGAACGCTTAGGGTCCATAAGGATATCAGCAATGTCGTCTTGACGCATGAAGTCAGCCCAAGACATACCGTACTTAAGGCGGATGTTCTTGTCTAGTGAGTATGCAAACTCTTGTGTCTTAGTCAACATGTCCTGAGCAGACACACCGTAGGCAACCTGAAGACCATCAAAGGCTTTCTTAAGACCAGACTTAGTAATCTTCTCACCAGGTAGCAGGTTAAGTTCCTTCATAACATCTTCGGACTCTACACCACCAGCAAGGTACCGAAACAGTGCATCTTGTGCCTCTGGTCTGTACGTCAGGTAGTCTAGTACTTCTTCTTGAGTACCGAATGGGTCAGCAAGGTTGCGGAACTTCTGTCTCTGAAGACCAGCCATAAGGGTAGCCTTCTTAGCAAACTTAGTGTAGCTGTCCTTACGACCAACCAATCCATTGAGTACAGCAGCACCACCGTAGAGAGTACCACGGAGTATATCCGCAGAGCTTTGTAGTGCTGAGGCTTGACCCCAACCCATTACGTTTAGTGCTGTAGTAGCAGGGTTAGTAACAAGCATACGAATGTAGGTGTGTTGGAAGGCGGCGATCTTACTCTCTTTGACCGCTTCCTTAGCTGCATCAGAAGGTGCATCTGCAAGAGCTTGCATCAGGGCTTTGTCCCCTGTCAAACCTTTAGGGTCTTCCTTCATAACCTTGACCATATCGTAGGCCATACGTTGTGCTCTAAGTGTACGACCAGCATCACTAGCACTCAGTGCGTTCTCACGTAACCAACTACCAAGCTTTACTTGCTTACCCCCAGGTATACGATCAATATAGAAGTCCAGCGCATCCTGTAAACTGTCTTTAATCTCGTCAGGAAAACTCTCGTCTTCAAGAACATCAATCAACCAACCACTACGTCTTTGTCCTTGAGCAGCAGCAAGACGGTCGATAGGTATACCACCCTCAGTAAGGGCTTGACGGGTGAACTGTAAGAATGCTTCAGTCGTAGCCTGTTCATATAGTTCAGATGCAGGGTCCTGTGACTCCCGAAGGAAACGACCTTGCTCTACATACTCTTGGAACGGTGTAAGGAACTCCTTCAGTGCTGCCTTAGCTTTCTTAATGTCGAGTGCATCAGCAACAGCCTTAGCCTTCACCTTACCCTCTTCATCTACAAACCGCTTAGCGGCAGCATCAGCCATCTCGTTACTACGAACCCACTCTGTGGTTGTGTTAGCGAGTTGGTTACTACCCTTACGTGCAAGCATAGCTCCAGCAGCACCAGCACCAAGGATACCACCGACACCAGACAAAGCACCCTGAGCAGCACTGTACTCCTCAGCACGTCCTGTCATACGGTCTACCTTCTGCATACCAGCGTCAACACCTACACCTGTGGCTACATCAGCAGCACCAGTACTAAGTATATCAGCGATACCACCACGACGAGCAATCTCTCGACCAGCAGGTGCCTGCATAGACAGTTGAAGCGCTCTCTGTGAAGCAGCCTTCTCAGCTAAAGCGACAGCAGCTTTGTTAGCACCACGTTTAGCAGCTTCTTGTCCTGCTGTCTTGCCAGCCTGTTGTGCCAGTACTTTAAGAGCTTGAGTAGAACCACGGGTAGCTGCGGCAGCACCGGCTTTACCAATACCAAGTGATACAATGTTTACTGGGTCGAGGATAATAGCACGGGCATAGTCACCAACAGCATCAACCTTCTCACCGAAGGTGGAGTCTGTGAACGCGCCATCAAGGGAATCCCATAGGTCATAGGCACCAGCAGCGGTGTTCCTACGTTGTGTTAGTTCTTCACCATCACCACGGTACAGGTACGACATCTCTTGAACGACATCAACAGAGTTACCTGCATTGAAACCACGCATAGAGTTGACATAAGCATCCCTGATTTCCTCACGGGAGTAGTCGCGCTCAGTCATACCAGCGCGGTCTTCCATGTACTTAGCAATGACAGAGAAAGGTTCATCATCTAGGAGGTCAGAGACACCCTTAGGTGGGTCTCTTTGTAAACCTATCTGTGTTGAAGGACTTCCTGAGGTTTGTTGTGCCCGATACTGAGCGATCTGTTCTGCTGAGGTTAACATTGATTATCCTTCAAGGAAGTTCTCAAGGTACGGTGTAATAAACTCTAAGTCACTTACAACATCAGGTGTTTGTTCTGTGGTCATCAGATACTTTTGGATCAAGGCAAGCTGCTGAGCTTTCTCAGCATTACTCATTGACTGGTTCTGAATAATAGCTTCAGCATCCTTAATAGGTGAAGCCCGTACAGTGTACTCCTCGTAGACCACTGATCCTGAATCCGTGTTAGCTCTGGTTGCCGTCGTCTCGTATGAAGCAGCCCCGAAAGGTCTGCTCATAGGAATTTCTTCCCCATCAATGACTGTAACTATCTCGTCAACACCATCGTTGATAGGGTCTGCCCAGAAAGCGTTAGCCTTTCTAACCGCAGCTTCATCACTGTCAGCTTCAAGCTTAGGTAGCTCTGCTGTGCCAGCCTCTGGTAGTTCAGTCGTAGTAATAACATTAGGGTCCTGAGTATTATCTTCTTGTGTGGTGGAGAAGAACCGAGCCATACCTGGGCTAAAGAGATTCTCTCCAAACCTCTCAAAGAATGCTTTAGAGTTATCTGTTGGACCAAACTTCTCCAACAGTTTCTGTAGACGTGTGTCAACAGGACCTGTACTAAGATCACGAAGCTCTTTAACCTGCTTCATCTTCTCATCTGGCTCTAGGTCAGACTGTTGGACTCTAGTTATCTCCGCCTCAAGCATAGCGTCGTACTCTGGGACCATATCATTGAAGTGTGCTTGGCGTTGTGCTGAAGTCAAGTCTGTATCTTCTACACCCTCGTAGTTCATACCACGAGAACCAGTACCCTGTGCAGTGACAGGGATATTCATGCTTGCAAGGATTTGATCACCAGTCATACCGCCAACAATCTGTGCACCGTACACCTGTTCATTAAGCTCTGTCTCTGTATCAAGACCAAGCCATCCGGCAAGACCTGCACGACGTACAGTCGTGGGATCAGCATCAGCAGGAAGTGCAGAGAAGGTAGGCATAACCTTACCAAGAATATCTGTGAGACTTCCTGAAGCTTCTGTGTCACCGTAGATTTCCAGGACTGTGTTGATCTGGGAACCGTTAGTAAAGTCACGACCAGCTAGATCAAGAATACCATCAGGGTCTGCTTCTAGCGCAGCTAGTACACGGTCCTTATCGACACCTTGGATACGCATCAACTGCTCGGTAGCCTGCTGGTACCTAGTTCTCTGCTCAGTAACAGCAGCTTGACGTTGAAGCCCCTGTTGACGGAGGTATAGACGGTCTTCTTCTACCCGCTGGCGGATAAACTGTTTCTTGTCTCGCATGTTGTCTGCAACACGTCCGTAGAATCCACTGGCAAAGCTCATTACATACCCTCTCTAGCCATGAGACCACGCTTAGGTGTCTCCTCTGGCATCTCTTCTTCTTCCATCATCTCATCTTCTTCTGGCTCTTCTTCCATAGGCATACCCATAGATTCTTTAGCACCAGAGATAGCTTGAGAGATAGCCATAGTTTTCTGAATGTCCTCGTCACCGTCATCGGAGAAGAACTCCTTAAAGTCTACACCTTCTTCTTCAAGAACTTCTACGATGTAGTCTTGGATCACAGGAGCAACCATCATAGAGACGTCGATACTATGGATACCTTTAGCTACGGCACCAGTCAACATCATCTCAGTAATGAAAGACACAGGGAAACCCTCTGAGATAGCATCAAGGACACTATTCAAGACCTTAGGGTCAGACATACGTGTGAGGTGGTGAGCAATAGCTTCATCAGGATCAACAGTCTCAGGAGGTCTCTCCCAAGGGTGGTTACGTGGTTCATTTGTCAGGGATTGCCCTGGGATTGGTGCGTCGATAGCCATCACTTACCTCGAATACTGTTGAGCTACTGCAACTCTACGTTCATTGTGTGGGATTCCTGGACGAAGGAACTTACTTGATACAACCATAGCAGCGTCTTCTGCTGACTGTGCTGCCCTTAGGTCGTCCATGAATCTTCCTTCATTGGTCTCGTTAATCTCGTAGAGAAGAAACCCTTTGTTGGCCTCATAGCTTCTTGTATCCATACCGTTCTCTTCAGCCCAGTTCTCGAAAGCTACACGACGAGGGCCAGTCCACTGGGCAAACCCAAGACCACCTCTTGAACCAGGAACAATAGGATCAATCTCCTGCATAAACTCGAAGCCACCAGTCTCTACATGAAGGTTACCTACAAGACCAGCAGCCTGTTCTTTAGTAAGCCCTAGCTCTGCCTGTAGGTCCTCTACAAGACGTGCACCTGTCTCGCCATTTACAGTGTCCGTGAATGTCTGTGGCCGAGGAGAAGCTAATGGGTTCTCGTCCATAGCTGTTGTAGTTGAAACCTCTTTGTCTGCACGGGCAGACCGTTCCTGACGGAGAGCCTGAAGTTCATCAGCCCAGGCATTAACCTTTGTAGCTGGATCATACTCTGGTGCTGTCGCTTCGTCAATGTTTCGCTGTGCGGCACGGATGTCACCTTGGGTGTTCTGTGCTTCTCGCTGGGCTAGACCTAGACGTTGCTGTGTCTTAGCCCTAGTACCTAGGCGGTCCTGCTCTCGCTTACGCTTAGCTCTGAATTGGATGATGCTGTCTTCAATCATATCTTAAATCCCTGCAATACTTGTGAAGACTTCACCCCAGAAGGCACCCTTAGTAGCGTCTTCATTAGCTTTCTGTATAATCTTTGCTGCCTCAGCACTAGCCGAGATAGCTAGACGTTGTACAACCAGTGCGTTGGCTCTGTCTAGTGAACTCTCTGAAGAAGTAAATGCATAATCCATAAGGTCACGCTCACGCTGCCACAACTGGTCTAGAGCAGCACCTGTGATTGCGTTAGCATTCTTAGTGTACTCCATGTTAGCCATGTTCTGTGTAGCTGTAGCTGTTGTAGCAATAGACTGACGCCACTGAGCATTAGCCTGAGAGATGACAAGAGAGTTCTGTGCGTTGAACTGATCCCTCTGGTTACGCATCTGTGTGTTGAACTGTGATACAGCGTTTGTCTGTCCAGAGTTGAACTGACGAATAGCGTTTATCTGGTTAGCATTAAACTGTGAGGACTGTTGCTCTAGGTTGGAGAAGAACTGGTTAGTTTGGTTCTCACTAGTAGCGTTAAACTGAGCAGAAGCATTGACTGCAGCTTGATCAGAGAACAAACCAGCTAGTCGTTGCTGTGTCTTAAAGATTGTAGTCTGTTGTGCATTGTCGAGGTTCTTCATCTCGAACTGTGCGTTAATGTTAGCATCCTGTGAAGCAATGCTGATAGCACTCTCCATAGCAGCCTGTACGACAGCAGCACCAGCAATACTGGAGGCACCCATACCACGGGACTGCATCATCTGCATAGCCTGACGCATAGGTCCTGAGGCCCAAGGAGGAGTCTCACCACCCTCGAAGTCTTCCATCAGCATAGCCAACTGACCACGTACTGTGGCCTTATCTGAGGCTTGTGCAGTAGCAGCCTGAAGGTCGTCTGTTACGTTCTGTACCTGATCGTTGATAGTAGCTGCATCGTAGGTTGTAGCTTCCTGTCTAGCAGGGGTCTGTGCAGTAGCTGTATCTTGGACAGTGGACACACCAGCCTGAGCAGCAGCACCGGCATCACCTGTACCAGCAGCAATCAGTTGATCAGGGGTTACCTGCGTTGTCTCCACCTGTGCTTGTTCGATGAGGGCGCTAGGGTTAGAGATAGCATTAGCAGCCATGTCCCTCTGTGCGCTACCTGTAGCTACACTGGAGAGCCTCTGTGCTTGTGTAACCTTAGTCTGTTCACCTTGGATAAGACCAGCTAGTCGATCAATCTCAGCCTGTAGACCTGGGTCTTCTCCAACCTGTGTAGTAAGGTTAGCGATCTGTGATTCCCAGTTAGCAATGTTAGCTTGACCCTGAGTAAGAGCAGCGTTAGGATCGGCAGCAATAGCATCAGACTGTGTTTGGTTAGCTGTGATAGTGGTCTGTGTATTGATAGCGCCCTCAGCAGCATCTAGTGCTTCTTGAGTAGGGAATGTTTGACCAGCTAACTGTTCCATGTTGGAGGTAAAGACAGGCGTCTCTGTAGGTGTGGTCGTTGTAGTAGAACCACCAGAACCACCACTAGGCCAACCACCACTAGGCCAACCAGTACTACCACCAGAACCACCACCACCGGAGATAAAGGTGATCCCTGGGTTTTTCCATTTCATGTTATTTAACATAGTTTTCTCTCATGTACTTTCAAGGGGTCCTTGGCTCTCCGCCATTTAACTTTGGTTTCTTCACCATAAACATTCTTGTACTCTTCTTTGATCAATGAGAAGACCTTACGTGCATCACCGTATGGAGTAATAAAGTCTAGGCCCCAAAGCTCAGTACCTTCTCTCTTCTCGTAGTCGGACTCTAGAAGCAGACACTCAAAGTTTACAAAGTCTTTAGCCTTCTCCGGTGTTAACCAGCACCAAGTGACAAGACCAATAGGTTTACCCTCACGGTAGTATAACCTGATTGCATTCTTTTTGCAAGGTAAAACTAGGTAAGAGTAGATTTCATTAGAATCAAAGTTCTTGTGGTGTTCACTTCTTAGGAACAAGAACCTGGCGTCATCTAAAGCTTTGTTGTAGTCAACGATCATCAGGTCTTGTCAATCATACCAATGAGTAGTTTTAGGAAAGGGACCCAGAACAAGTACACAACTTTGGTGTGTCCTTCAGGTTTGTTTCTGTAGGTCGGGAAGATGTTATCAATGTACCCTTTACCCTTAACCCTTAGGATAGCGTGCGCTTCGCCCCGAGGTGAACGGCACCAGTAGAACCTGTGCTTACCTGTGAGGATATTAAAGAACATCCTAGTCTTACTCGAACCACTCTCGATGTAGCTCACGGTAGATGCAAAGTCATCACAGTCCCCACTCTCACCTTCTTTAAGGATGTGGTAACTGTCAACAAAGCCATCAGACTCCCAGTTGAACTCTTCTATAAATTTACTCAGGTTCATTCTAACTCCTTACAGGTAACACCTCTGGTTACTCTATCTCTGTGTACGTCTCACCAATAAGCTTTACAGTTGTACCACCATCCGCTGTGTAGAACTCAAAGGTACCTCTCTTCGGGTAGTAAATAGGTGTGCTCAACTTACCTGCTACAGAAGATGGTAGTGTTATATCAAATGTATTCTTAAGGTGGTAGGACTCAACGCTGTCTAGGGTTTCACCAGCAAAGTACACAATCTCTTGACCGCCAGTTTTTAACGATAAACCAGAGCCGGCTGTTTCATTTGCATTTCCGAAGTAACCTATGTCACTCGAGCTGTACGCAATAGTGGACACATCCCAAGATGTACTAAGTGTTAATTTGTGCAGGCTTTCCGAGGTTGCATCTAACATTAAAATCCAATCTCCATCAGGGTCCATATGTACGTCCTGGGCATCAGGTCCTAAAGCACCAAAGTCAAAGGTGTTTGTTGAGTAGGAAGCTGTTGATAGGTCCCAAGCTGTAGAGAGAGTGTACTCCCATACATCGCCAAGTGTAAACAAAAGAAGTGTAAGACCATCAGGTTTAACTACAATATCTCTTGCAGAAGCTGCTCCTGTGTCTCCGCTGTACGTTAAAGAAATAGAGCTATATGACATAGAGCTTGCATCAAAGTTTGTGCTCATATCGTATTGGTAAATTGCTCCAGTGGACTCACAAGCAACAAAAGCTCGAGAACCGTCAGGTTTAACCTGGATACCGTGTGGGTTTGTAGCTGAGCCGCTTGAGTTGAAGCTCAATCCAAATCTTTTTAAAGTCGTAATATCCCAAGGAATCCCTAAGGGAAAGGAGTACACAGTCCCAAGACCGGTTTTACACGTAAAGAGGTGTTTGCCGTCTGAAGTAAAGTGCAGAGTATCTGGGTTCGTTACAAGACCAGACGAAGCTATAGGGCCGCTTAGGGTGGTTGGGTCTGGCGCTAGCTTTGGTGGTGTAACTGTGTAAGTCCACCTAGCTTCTGTCGGAACAGACGCGAAGGAAAGTGTTGTGTCCGCTGTGATAGCTGCATCAAAAAGGTTAAAAGACCCTACGTTTAGACTCTGTGTTGTCCCTGTAAGGGTTGTACTGTCGATGGAGATATAGTTAGAGTCGTTAGTAAAAACAGAAATGTTGGCACCACTAGCAACAAAGTTAGAGTTGTTGACCAAGGTCGATATGTTGTCTCCTGGTTGGGTGGCTGAATCTGCGAGAGAGCCTTGTGCTGCCGTGGCATAGTCTGTGCTTGCCGTTGTTGCAGCAGTGCCTAGGCCCAGGGAGGAACGAACAGTAGCGCCGGACTCGGTCACCCAAGCTGTACCGTTACCTACAATAAAGTTACCATCTGTTTTAGCAAGAGCTGCAATGGCAGTCAAGTCAGAGTCTAGCGGCTGCTTATTGTTAAGCTGGGTTTGAATGGCGCTAGTAACACCACCTACGTAGTTAAGTTCAGTGGCGGTAGCTGTAATAGTTGTTCCAGCTAAGTTAAGACCTTCCAAGTAAGCAAGGTTAAACGAAGACGATATCTTACCCAAGTCGTAGGTTGCATCTAACTTAGGGTAGAAGGATGTGCCGTCACCTAGGTACTCCTGGGTAGGCCCTACGACAGTAATCGGAGCTCCTTCGGCACCACCACCACCGTGCGTGTGTCCTGTAGTCTCATGAAAAGCGTCTACAATAGCATCGAACTCACCGTCAATATCCGCAGCATCTGCTACGTTACCGTCAGCAATGTTGTTAGCTGTGTCGTTACGAATGTACCCTTGGCCCATTATTTTCTATCCTCTGTTGAGTACTCTAAGAGTGCTGTGTCTAGTACGAATGGTTCCCCACCATCGAACTCGTATTGTAAGCTTACTGTGAAGAACGAACCTGTAACATTGTTCTTCAGCACCGTGTCTGGCAGACCACCATAAGAACCTGAACCCCAGACCATAGTGCCCCAGGTAGAGAAGGCACCGCCACCATCCAGTGTGACAGCGTTAGGTTGAATCTTCTTAGGTTCGTTGAAGTCGTATTTAAGAGTTAGCACCCCTGTCGTAGCCCCCTCAGGATCGAAGTAGGTATCTACCGAGTACGCAGTCTTCCTAATAGATGGGTCGTTAACAGCCATGAAAGGTGTGTAGTACTCTGATGTAATAGGCTCACCGTCAAACGTAGAGCCAGACTCCATACGGTAAACGTACTCATCATCGTTAGAGAACAAAGAAATCTCTCTATCCCCTACATAGGTTGATGCAGCTCTATAAGCTTTGATACCTCTAGTGGCGCTCCAGTTAACACTCTGCCCGTTCTGATCTAGGAATTGTGTACCAATGTAACCTTGCGCAACACCCTTGAGTGTGTCTGTCTTATATTTAAAGATACGGTACTGGTTCTTCTCTCTGATGATGTTCGTGCAATAGTCTGCAGAAACTTCAATGAAAGAAGTAAAGTCTGTTTGAATCTGACGTGAAGCCAATGACAAGTTAAAGTCACCGATACGTTCAGTAGCACCTAGGAAGCGTACACCGTCAGGGCCTAGGAAGAGTACGTCACCACCAACCTCCTGTACGGTATCACCGTTAACACACCCAAGGTCATCTGCAATAGATGTAAGGGAGAAGTCTGCTCCACTAGTACCTGTTAGGCGTCTGATGTCTGTCTCGGAGAAGTTGATTAGCTGTTCTCTGAATGTGATCAATCCTGTGCAGTTAGACGGTAGCCGGTAGCTACCAGCACCATTAGCTGGTGTAAAGTCGTCCTCATCGAAAGGAGCGGTGTAAGCTACCAGGTCTGCTGTAGCGAAGAATAAGAAGTCTTTGAACTCTTCGACATAAGAAGCACCTGTGATGTCTGATGTCCCTTGTAGAACTTTGTACGTACTGCCAGTGAACACAGCAGGGTTGTTGGCGTTATCCACCATAGCTGTCTTAAAGGTACCGTCGAAGTTGAACTGTGTGAACCTAGCCTTAGTCCCACCTGTGTGAGAAGAACCAAGGAATGTAATAGCTGCGTTATCCGCAGGTGAGGAATCCAAAGCTGGGTAGATAGAGACAGTAGCCGCAGTAGCAGTTACAGTTGGTGCTGTAAGTACTGTGTAGACTAACTCAACCCCAGCGATACTGAATGTATCACCAACTGCTGGTACAGCTCCAAGAGCATCGACAGCAATAGTAGTACCTGTCTGACCACCACCATTAACCAGAGGTGACCCTAGGTCTTGTACACTGACCAAGGTCCAACCTGAACCAGAGCTCTTCCAGATAGCTCCACCACGAAGGGCGAAGGTAGCTGTGTCCGCAGCAGAGTAGAAGATACCCTCGACACGGGATTGTCCTGAGGTAAAGGTTACTACCGCCTTGTCACCTGGGCTTGAGTCCAGGGCTGGGGTGATGGTTAGAGTGGCTTCCTTGTTCGTAGCTGAGTAGGTTACACCAGAGACAGTGTACGTCCCTGTAACCCCTGCTACAGTGAGTGTGTCACCTGCTACAGGAGTCTCGTAGAGACCGGAGACAATAACACTTGTTCCTGACTGTCCTGAACCCTGTACTAGTGGTGAACCGTAAGGTGGTACAATAGCGTCATCGTACTTAGTAAACCCATTAATACGCCGATAGCCACCCTTAACGGATGGCTCGAAGTTCTGCAGTACCCTTGCAGACCCAGGTTGCTTTAGTCCCTGCTGCAATCGAGACAGGTTAGAGACAAGACCACCAGAGAGTTCAATAGGGAATGTTTCCCAGCGTGTAGGCATTAGGTTAGCCTCAGTGTATTAGAACCGTAGGGACTACGTTGACCTACCCGTGTATCACGGACATAGTCGTAGTTGTTGTTGATGTAGATAGTTCTCATCCGCTCGATACCGTTGATGAACTTAGCTTGTAGACGGTCAGCAGTCTCTGTGTCTCCACGGAAGTGATAGACATAGTACATCGCTCCATCGACAACCACATGTCGAAAAGCTACCGGGGCAGAGGGGACATCAGTATTAGCTGACAGGTCAGTAGGAAGAGCGTAATACTCATAGCTAAGTGTGTAGGCTTCTTTAGGGACAGGGTAGACGCCGTACTCTTGGTTTGGTGCTCGGAATACATACTTGGGTACCTCTCTGATACTCTCGTTAGTTGAGTCATACTCAGCATCAATGAACCGTTCAACGTACTCGTCGTAGTCCATAAACTTAAGGTGAGTAGTACTATTGTTAAAGGTGTCGCTCCTACGGATACGGAATGTATCGAAGTCAACAGCCTTGGTGTCTGCTTGGTAAGCATAGCGTGATTGACCAGCTACCAGTGTCTCGTCATAGTCTGTGTGGTTAAAGGGCCACTGGAATGCCTGTTGGTTCATGTCCCGAATAGCAGAGTTCACAGCTTCTTTGGCTGTGGAGTAGAACCCTACAGCGTTGTTGAAGTTAGCAGACGTGAGGGGAGTCTCATTGACTCGACCACACACATCGTTCACTAGTCCAAGATAATCGTATGCCATTTGTATTCCTTAGGTTTATCGTGCTAGGACTTTGAATTGACCACCAGCTACAAGGGTGATATTCCCTGTTCCAGTTATGTTCTTTACCCAGACTTCTACTCGGTCATCTTGCGCCAGTAAAGCTAAAGCATGGAAGGTTACGTTCTCTGCTCGACCACCAGCAGGACCACCGTTAAGTGTTGTTCTGTACTCAGGCCCTATGTTAACGTAGGTAGCCGCACTAGAGTCATACTGTCTAAGTTGAACAACCATCTCGTTGTTGTTGCTACCTGAGAAGGAGAGGGTTCCTATAACTTCAACTTCTAACTCGTTCGTGCTGTCAAGTTTAATTCCGTTTGTATTTGCTAAGCTGAACCAGTACGAGTCGGCAAGAGTCATAGACCCTGTCAACTGGTAGAGAGTGTCTACTACTGTAACAACTACCTCTGAGTCTGCTCCAGGCGTTGCGGTAGCCCCTGGGTATGTGTTACCCAAACCTGGGCTGTTTGTAATAAGAGCCTTCACTGATGTTGAGGGCATGTTAGGTAGGTTGTTAGCGGCAGGGTTAGCACGCACACTGTCTAAGGCAAACCCTGTGTCTAGCGTAATGTTACTAGGTGCGAAGTCACAGAAGATACCGCCACTGGTTCCTAGGTTTAGTATGTTCACATTAGACCTAAACGAGCCACCGATGACCAGACCAGCGCCAGCCTTAAACAGAACCCCTGTGGTCATAGGTGCTCCGAGAAGAATGCTGTCAATCGCCGCCCAACCACCGGACCAGTTACCTGCCATTGTGAGTCCGTCTAAGCAGTTAATCCAAGCTACGTTCCGGCTCAGACCTTGACGGTAGCCTGTAAGGGAGCCTAGTGACGTGCAGTTAATAAAGTTAACTGTGTTCCACTCAACAGCGTTGAAGTTCTCGTTGTTATCTAGCTCAAATACTTTAGAACCTGTACCTGAGGTTGTTATATCTATGTCAGTTAGGAATAGATCACCTGAGTAGGTTACCCCATCATCAACAAACAGTGTGAAGTTATTCTCTGTGCTGAGAAGCTTTGAAATACCGAAGCCTAGGCCAGCTAGGTTCAAACCACCTTCAGGCACAACGATAGAGATGTTACCTACATCAACAACACCGTCGATGACGTACAGTTTCTCACTACTCAGTATACCGTCGAACTGCGACTTG
>Ga0208303_1000296_pt1 | contig 20754 bp, 34 predicted proteins | sample CB_VirMetaG_2_FD_184537 | JGI IMG/M metagenome (GOLD analysis project Ga0208303, IMG submission 184537) | Freshwater to marine saline gradient viral communities from Chesapeake Bay - CB_1504_2 Viral MetaG (SPAdes) (version 4) | ecosystem: Environmental > Aquatic > Marine > Coastal | place: USA... | reverse complement strand
TAGTGTATGTACCTACCCCAGTGCTTTCTATGGTGTACTCACCGTCTATAGTTAACCCACCTACTGCGGTAGCGTTGCTAAATACTACGTAGTCTCCTACGGTGTACCCACCAGCGGCATCGGTTACAGTTACTGTTGAAGAACCAGAAGTAGTCTCGAACGGGTCGGTTAACGTCTCGGTAGCTCGCAGTGGGGTAATATCAAAATATTCGCCGCCCAAAGCCACGTACATTTTGAGGTTGGTACCTACAGACGTATATTGCTGTCCACCAAGTGTCGCCCATATAGACAAGGAGCGGCATACACCCAAAAACGAGTTTGTAGACACGCGCGTCCACCCACCAATCTTTTCCGGCGTACCTTGACGAAACCGAACTTTGTCAGAATCGTACCAACCGCCTTCACTGGTGTATCGCGTATTTTCTCTATTTACGCCGGGTTTTAGCACTAACTTCTTTAACGGCATAATAATCCTTCATCTAACAAAAGTTAGTTTAACCGCATTATGTAACAACTTTTACGTAGAAGATACCACACCTGTCAAGTTTTTTCCGCTATTAATTCATGCTCAGTAGGGTCAAAGCGCGTGCTTTTTCTTTTGTTGTCCTGCGCGGTAATAATCTGGAGATTGGCTGCTGTGTGTAGACCGCAAACGTCTGGGTGAGATATGGGGATTATATGGTCTACGCAATACTCTTCGCCGGTTTCTAGAGTAAGTCTTTGCGCCTGTAGGTATATCTCTTGTACTTTTATCTGGTCCGCTTTGTCTCTGATCGTGGCTTGTCGCACCCGCACCTTGCGTGCTGACCTGAACTTCTTTCTTTTGTAGGGGTTGAGTTCTCGTCGTTTACGAGCTTTTTCTACCTTGCGGTTTTTTACTTCTTCGTTGTAGTAGCTTTGCCAATACTCTTGCCGTTTTTCTTTCGGCCTTCTTTCCCACTTTAAGCGGTTGCACTCTACGCACGTGCGGCTGTTTGTGTAGCGTTCGGCGTCATGCCCGTGCTTACAGGGTTTGCCGGTGTAATAACGTATGTAGCCTATAGCTATAGCTTCTTGACGGGCCAGTAATGGTTTGTCCATCTGCCCGCTTCCTTATCACTGGAGCTTGCCTGTACGGATAATTTCCGTAACTTTTTTAGACCTTGGCTCACCGACTTGTTTCGCCCACTTACTGTCTAGGAATTCGTCAGCGGCTTTGTCATATAACCCTTCAGCCATTGCAGCCAGTGCTTTACGGAACGTCAATAAGCTGGGCAACCCCATGTTAAAGCATAGGTCTACAATAGCGTATTGCCTTGGCTCGTCGAGGTCTCTAAACCATGAAAAGCAGTCCAGTTCTTGGTAGCACAGCTGTATGTCGTTGCGAAGCATGTACTCAGCTTCATCATTTGTAATGCCACGGTCTTCTAGGTTTCTGCCATAACCAATAGTTAGCTTACCCGCAGGGCAGTGATAGGGTTTTAGGCGCAGCCCCTCGTGGTGCTTTATCATGTCGATAAGGTAGTTCATTTGATTTTGTTCCTTAACACACCCTCAAACGCACCGCCGCCGAAGTAGAAGAAAACAATCGTCAGCATAATCTCACCGATGTAGAAATCTCCAAGAACCGCTTTTACTGCGTCTATATCACCCTCACCAAGCAGAGTCATTGTTAGAACTAAAACAAAACTTGTTAGAAAAGTAACAGCAAACATAACCGCCAAGTAACGTTGAGCTATCTTAAATGGGGCGTAGGCTTGTAGCAGATCGGTCTTAGCTTTTGATTTAGCTTGAATTTCTTCCTCAGTGGAAGTGTGCATGTCATCAATTAGCTGTAAGCCTTTCTCAATGACATCGCCTGAGCCAAAGATCTTACCAAGAGCTTGCCACATATCAACCCCTTAAAACCGCGCTGGCTATCACGAAGACAGCATAACAGCCTATTAGTCCGAGACAGCTAGCAACAACAATACTTACATACTGCAAGCGTTTATTAATCTTTTCAATCCTCTCGTTACGCTCTAAAAGCCTAGCCTTGCGAGCTTCTGCTTGAAACTTAACAAAGTCATCCCACAGACCTGCTCGACCGTAGTATTGCATCAATTCTCTAAGTCCGTCTTCAGCTTGCTTGATCTGCTCAAGTGCCGCAAACTCTTCAGCGTCACTCGTAAAACTGTTCTTTTTTGCTTGACGTAACTTGAGGTCTTCTTTCGCTGTAGTCATCTGACCAATGTAACTAAAACAGTCGGTCAAATCCCTGCCGTTCGCTACAAACTCTTTAACTACCGAGTAAGCGGCATTGAAGGCAGCGAGTTCCGCGATCACTTTTCTGCCTTACTCTCTTGTATGAGTTTAAGTATTTGTCGGATGTCTTGGCGCTGTTCTTCGACCATCTTAAGGATATGTTTTTGGTCTGCGTTGAGAACGGCTGTGTCTTTTTGGATATCGGATATGGAGGCTTGCATTTGTTCTTGTTTGGCTTGCAGTTGGGCGATCTGTGCGTCTGCTTGTTCTTGCCCGTCTGCTAGAGTTGTGTAGGCTACGCCGACTGAAAAAATTAGAACCGCGCTTGTGCTTATTACCTCTGCGGAAATTATCTTGTTCCAGTCGAAAGCCATCTCATTACTTCTCCGAAAGAGGTTGTGTGGTAATGAATCTAAGTATAACTATACCACTAGCTATCGCACAACCAATAATGGCTTGGACCCACGGACTAGGTATGAATCCAACAAAGCCTTGTAGTACAGAAAGCACTGCTATAGCGATACCGAACTGCACTGTACGTGATTTAAGAGCTTGTTTAATTTGATTCATTAGTTAGCCTCCAAAGCAGCTACACGAGCTGATAGTTCTTGCACAGCAGCAACAAGTAATGGTACTAATTTGGATTGGTCAATACCTTGGTATACTGGGTTGCCTTCATTGTCAACAGCATCCTTCTCTCCTGTGATCGCTTCAGGCACTACTGGTGTTACTTCGTGCGCTAGGAAACCATCAACAGTCTTGGTAGGGTCTGATGTAAAGTTAAACCGTACAGGATTTAAGTTATCTATACGGGCTACAGCGTTATTAAGAGAAACTACATTTTCTTTTAAACGATAGTCTGATGAGGTGTTGTATGCTGTAGATGTTGTTGTGGTAACAATAGTGCCAACCGTTGTAAAGTTTACTGTAAACGTAGCAACAGTTCCTGCTACAGTCGATCCCCATTGAAAACTATCAGTGTTATAACTTAATCGAATTTTTGATCCTACAGTTAAACCTAAAGCTGTAATTTGAGCAATTTCAGAACCATTAGAAGAGAAAGCAATCGTTCCACTCGCTGCCCTGTACCATCCGGTGTCCGCATCATTTGTAAATGTTATTGACGGGGACGCAGCAGACCCGTCTCCAAACTGCCCGTTAAACCCGATTTCAACAACATCAGTTCCGTCTGTAGAGCTATAAAGTTTGTTGTTGGTTAAGTCTAGGACTGGCTCTGCCGCTGCAACAGTGCCGCCAGTTGGAGCACCGGATGATGTGTTTAGAGTAATCTCAGTGCCGGAACCGGCTATAGATCCGCTGTTTATATCAATCCCAGTAACCGGGGTTGTACCGTCTAACTTATCGTTTACAGAATCTAATTGGGTCTGTATCCCACTGGATACACCAGTAACATAGTTAAGCTCGGTGGTGGTGAGTGTAGCCCCGTCTAAAATGTTAAGTTCTGCTGCGCTTGCGGTTACACCGAAATCTGACAAAGCTGAAGGTAGGGCGTCTATCTGAGTCTGTATCCCACTTGTTACGCCATCAACATAGTTCAGCTCAGTAGTGGTAAGTGTTGCACCGTCTAAGATATTTAGTTCCGCCGCGCTTGCGGTTACACCAAAATCTGACAAAGCTGAAGGTAGGGCGTCTATTTGAGTCTGTATGTTACTTGTTACACCATCAGTGTAGTTAAGTTCGGTGGTAGTTGCTGTTATACCATCTAGGACGTTTAATTCAGTCGTAGTTGCTGTTACACCCAGTCCAGTTAGGGACGCACTTGCTTGCACGACGTTTGTGCCATCACAGAACACTATACGCACGGTGCTGTCAGGTACATCTACTCCGGTACCACCAGACGTTTTGACTGTGATAACCTGCCCAGTGTCGTTTTTAACTACATATATTTTAGCCGCTGTGGGGCAAATAACTTCTCCAGCGCCAGTCAGTGCCGCTCCAGTATCGGTGAGGACAAGCATCGCCGCACGGGATTCGGACGTAGTGCCGTTGGCAGTTGTAAGTGTGTGCAGGTTAGTAGACCAAGTATTGATTGTAGCTAGACCCGCAATAGCCTCTTCTACCATAGAAGTTATGTTGTCATTAACTACGGTACCCCAAGTACCGTCAAGTTCGCCTTGGGTAGGTAGAGCTAGCTTTAACGTCGATGTATATTGAGTTGCCATTTTACGAACCTCATGCTGCTATGTCTATCCAATTTGGGTTTTGTGTATCGTTTACATCCACCCAATTAGGAGTTTGTGTGTCAAGTATATCTGTCCAATTAGGATTTTGGAAATCATCTATGTCGGACCATACTAAAACATTCCCTATTATGCCGTTAGCTTGCACTCCGGTTACAGGTGCGTCTATATTTACGGCTACACTTACGTCGCCTAACAGCCCAGAAGCACTGACTCCTGTAGCGAAGACTTTAGTGACGAGTGCAATAAACACTGTACCTAACTCTGTGGTAGCTTCTACGCCAGTAACCTGAGCGTCCGCGCCTATTGAGACTTGAACTGAGCCAACAGCACCTGTGGCTTCTACTCCGACAACCTGTGCCTCTATCCTTACCGAAACCCCAACCGAGCCAACAGCACCTGTGCCTTCTACACCAGTAAGTTGGATATTAGCATCTGCCGAAACTTCGACTGAACCAACGGCACCTGTGGCTTCTACGCCAGTAAGCTGAACGTTAGCATCTGCCGAAACTTCGACTGAGCCAACAGCACCTGTGGCTTCTACACCAATAAGCTGAACATTAGCATCTGCTGAAACTACAACCGTGCCGAGCTGTCCTGTGGCGCTTACTCCAGATACAACTACATCTACCCCGAAGTTAGCTTCGGAAGCAAAAGCAGCTGAACTAAACGCGCCAGATGAAAACATTTTACACGCCTAAAGTTGGTCTAGTGTTTGGGAAGTCTGGTGTAGACGGCCAGTCTCTTAATCTTTGACGATAATCTGCCATAGCAGCTCTATTGGCTTCTGGATAATCAGAGACCGCCATATACTTATCGGTATCATCAAGCTCTTTATTGCGCCACATTATCTCAATTTGCTCATTTAACAATGTGGGAGAAACAACAACTTCTTCGTAGAATTCAAAGTTTTCCTCTACAAATTCAGAACTGGCAACTATGGTATTTAAAATATTTCCATCTGTATCTTTAATATTGTACTTTGCCATGCCAAATCCTCAGTATTCTACCCAGCCAGTCATAATGTATTTATCTCCACTTAACGGAGGGTTTCCTCTATGAGTATGCGTGAACCCAGCTGGCCACAACAAAACATCCCCAGCTTTCGGTTTTACTCTTAATCCGTAATAAAGGAATTCTGTTTCACCGCCATCTTCAACATCATTCAAAAAAAGAATGTAAGTCAACAGCCTGTTGCAACTACTCCTTCCCATATTTTCTGTATGCCAAATATGATAACCCTGACCGGGACTGGTCTTTTGAACCTTGTGCGTCCAAATGCTATGTTTGTCGTGGTCGTTTAATATCTGAAACTTCTCAACATATTCGCCATACACAACAGGCCAAAAAACCTGATTAAAATCTGAAAGTATATCTAAAGACCTTGCGTCAGTTTCTTGAAATGGAAAATATGCAAAGTCATCTTTTCTTAATTTGTAGCCCTCATCGTTTTGCTGCCTAGAGATAGTGTTGCCAATTTTATGTGATCTTTCAAATTGCTCAATAACTTTTTCACAGTATTGCTTTCCAAAAACACCTTGCCTGTGTAAAATAAAATTTTCTGTTTGCATGATTACTCTTTAAACATATTGAATTATTACCATGCCATCACCGCCAGCGCCACTAGCTAATGGAGTTACGTTACCAACCCTTGCCCCTCCCCCGCCGCCGCCGCCTCCAAGACCGCCATCACTTCCAGAATTATTAACGTCAAGTCCGTTTCCTGTGCATCCACCGCCTCCGCCAAACATTCCAGCATTTGGATGGCCTTCGGTGTTTACTTGAGTAGCGGCGCACCCGCCTCCCGGCCCCCCATTAACATAAGCTGCATTTGTTGCGTCATACCCGCCTGAAGCGCCCTCACCTTTAACTGCTACTTCCGGTAATGTTGGGTTTCCATTTGAAGTGTCCATTCCATTAGAGGCAACAAGCTGAATAACAGTAGGAACACCTCCGCCAATAGCCCAAGTATCGTTTGAGTTACTATAGGGAGCTGCATCTATTAATCCGGAAGCGGCTCTTCCCCCGACACTTAAACCATTTGAGTTATTTTTAGATAAATTAACTGGACTTCCATACAGACTTCCGCCAGCTGTTATTGAATATTGTGCATTAACCGCATTTATACTACCGCCGCTTATCCCGTCTGAATTTATCCCAGTAGCGCCACCCCCGGTGCAGTATCTACCTGTATTGGAATTGTTTCCAGCACCTGTGCTGGCAGCTAAAGTTCCACCGCTACCGCCCGTATGGTTATAATCTCCACCAGATCCTGTTCCAGCTCCAGAAACATTACTAAACACGCCACCGTTACTAAAGTTTTGGCCTATCCCTCCAGAGCCACCGTTCGCCGTCAAACTGATAGCTAGGTTGTTAGAGTTGATTGTAGATTGGCCCCCAGAACTTCCATTGCTTGGCTGGCTTGTGGTAGAAGCTCCGCCCGCCCCTATAACGCAGACTATGCTATCGCTGGCAGTAACATCTAAAACCTTAACAGAGGTTCCTCCAGCAGCGCCTCCAGTACCAACGGAGCCATTTCCATTGCCTGAAAGGCCGCCGCTGCCACCGCCACCAATGCAGTAGATCTTTACCTTTCCATCATAAGGAAACGTAAAAGTGCTAGACTGTAAAACGGTAAAAACCTCTCCAGTAGCACCACCACCACCACCAGAACTAATTAAACCTGTTAATGTACTCACAATAATCTCCAGCCATTACTTGCATCTGTGTAGATAAAGGTCAAACCCATGTTTGCCACATCAATAGTAAAGTCTTCCGCCAGACCCATGATGTTTAAACTGTTCCTTCCAACCACTGTATCAGTAAAATTGCCAACACTTATTGCAACGCGCTCTCCTGCACTAGGACTTGCAGGAAGAGTAATCGTTTGTGTTGCTGCGGTAACGTGAACATGCTCTCCGGCAGATGCTGTGACCCCAGTAGCTGTTACTGTTGACGTAAACCCAGCAAAGTACCCTGCATCATTTGTCAGATCAGAAACATTCCCACCAACACTAACAGACTTTTCGGCTGGATAAGTTATAAATACAACTTTTGTCCCTGCGCTTAGGTTGACTACTGATCCGGCATTGGTGCTATCTAAAATTGTGTCTCTTGACAGAGTGTCCGTGCCGGATGTGTATGTTCCTATGCCTATCTCAAAGTCAGTATTGCCGTCGTCAACAATGGCGTAGTAGGTTGTGTCACCGTCAGATAAAGCGGAACTAAATGAAGCAAAGTTTGGCTCTGCTCCACCTAAAGTTAGATCACCAGTACCAGTTGTAGTAGTGGTTTCTTTTACACGGTCCGCAAGAACGAGAGCCATTACGCAACCCTAACAATAGCATTACTCGCGTCAGCTGTCGGGAATATAACCGTAAAATCACCAGCCGAAGAAGACTTGTCTGCTCCAAAGTCTAGTACAGCGACCGCTGGGTTTGTACCGCCATCAGCTTTGTATATGAGGGCTCCTCGTGCGGTTATAGTAGCTGTAGCCCACGTTACGTCTGAGAAATCTAAATACGCAGTGGTACCTGACGAGGTTGGATTAGCTGATATAGTCAGCGTCTCTCCGCCAGCGGTATAACCGGTCCCAGATACTTCATTAGTCGCTGAGTACGCTGTAGTAGTCGCACCAAGAGTAGCGCTTGACGTATACAAAGCGATCTTAAATGTTTGCGCCGTGTCGCTACTAAAATCCATCTCTCCGTTCAGAAGAGCGACTTTGAACGATGTGCACATTGCTTGTGTTATTGCCATAAATATCTCCTTAACTTACAGGTGATCTAAACTGCCCAGACCTATATGCGTCTTCTCGTAGTTTACCATCACCCAAATTCTTGAGTAGTGTGATTGATTGTAGGTACATCTTTTCGTAATTCGATATGATGTCGGGCTCGCCTTTCATAAACCGAATAGCTTCCATAAGTGCGCCGTTCAACAACGCAGTGTCGAATTCATCGCCTAGCCACGTAGTACCCGCTGTCACAATGGATTCTGGATAGTACCCGTAATGCAACTCTACTGCATACGCGCTATCTGGAGTTGGTCCTAGAATAAACGTGTCATCATCAAAGTATGCGTAATGCTTAGGTAGTCCTGTACTAGATGGTGTTGGGTACGCCTCTCTAATAAAGTTTACGTCCTTATTTATTAGGAAGTGATATGCACCATCGCCGTCAACCACAGCTATGCTGTAGCTATACAAAAAATCAGATGGACTAGATAAGTACTTATTGCCGCTAGATAACGTACCTGTGACGTTCCTTCGTAAGGCAGGGATCTGAACAGTGTTGTATATCTTCTGCTCTGCCTGTTGAGTGAACATAGCAAGCTGGTCATCTGTGAACGAATTCTCACAAATGTCTTCGATATTAGCTTTCAGATCCGTATAGTTCATGGTTTACGCCATTGGGCCTCTAGCCATAGTACCTTTAGTAGCCGCGCCACATCCTCGGATTTTAACGCCACCACCTTTAGTCATCTTCTTAGTGCCACAGCTGCTTTTCTTAGCCATACCACCTGCCTTCATCTTCTTGTGTGCGGAATCTTTCATAAGCTTGCCATCGGGCATATAGTGCATGCCTTTAGGAGCTTTTTTCTTAGTCATACCGCCCTTCTTCATTCCTTTACTTCCACAACCAGCCATACCTATCTCCTTATGTAACTACTGATACTGTACCTACAAACCCAGTACCAACTACTTGAAATGCTGGAATAATTTGTGCTCTACTTTGAGCGTATTCCGCGTTGTCGGGTCTAGGATCTCGCAAAGCTTGCGGGTCGTCAACTGGGTATTCCCCTAAGTGAAGCTGAGGGTGATCTGGGTTCCAGCATTCCTGACACGCCTTTACGTTTGTGTCCCGCCCCTTAACAATTAAATTCCGTAGTTCCTTTAGTTTATACTGAAAACCACATACGTCACAAAGTGCGATTGCGCGTTTGTTAGAAGCAAATCGCTGCCCCATGTTAGTACCTCGATATTCTAGGTACGAATCTTGCTGGGGTCTTTTCTCTGTCCTCTTCAGCCGCTAGCTGGAACTGTTCTTCATAAATCTGTTTAAGCATTGGTACGCGAGCTTCTAACTCCGGCACTTTCATAGCAATGTAATACGCCAGCCCCGCAACTAAACAGGGGAAGAATCGGAAGTTCATGTCCGCTGTTTGTACGCCACTGCCCGCATCTTGTACGCGTCTCATACGCCAGTAATGGAAGGTGTAGTTATCGCTATCTGGTACGGGCCATACGTTGATCTTAGGGTTGTCCCTAAGTCGTTCTATCCAAAACTGTATGGGACGTCCTGTATTGTTTTTTGCGGGGATAGAAGCATACGTACTTACGCTGATGCGCGATACCGTCAAGTCTTGCTGGTTTGTACCTGTACCTGTACGTATTACTTGGTCCAGCAGGTCAATGGTATCGGCGGGTAGATCGTATTCTGCGGTGCCGTTAACGAGACTTACAGATCCTTCGTCAATCGTCCAAAGGTTGATACCACGGTTCTGCCACTCAATGGTCATCAGGTTCATAGAACGACGGGCGGTTCTTAGGTCATACCCAGAACGCATCTCACGACCTGCACGCTCCCACGCTTCCTCGGCGATCTCCGTGAAGTCCATGTTGAACGCTGTCGTGCCTGATGTCGTCATTTCTTTTTCCTCTTAGCAGGGCTAACACGTCGTGGCTTACCTGCTGGCTGCCCTAGACGTTTCTTCTCCGCTATCTTTTTACGCTTCTCTGAAGCGCTCATTTCGCCTGATGTCTTAGGCGTTTTGCTAGATACCTTTTTAGTGGGGCGGCAGTAGGGGGTACCACGCTTTTCATCTTTACCCCTACCACAAGCCTTACCGGTGCGGACGTCTTTCCAGTCCTCTTTAAACCAGCGTTTCAGTGCCGCACCCTTTTCGGTCTTTCTAACCGCCACGAGCTTTCTTCTTCCTACACTTGGCTATCGCGCCACTTGCATAGGCACTGGGAAAGACTTTGTACTGACTCTTTACCTTACGATAGCAGTCGTCCTTCACAGTGCCGCCTTTTTTGTAGTAGCGTCTCATTACATCATTTTACAAGGGCGAACACCCTTCTTAGCACAACCAGCACCGCGTACTTTACCGCCTTTTTTGTACGTAGCCATACCACCACCCATCATCTTCTTGGGCTTTTTTGGAGCCATTTTCTTTTTCATATCTTCTTCTTTTACGACTTTTTGGCGTTTTTCACGGTCTTCGCTCGACAGAGTAGACTGATATTCAGACTCGCCTTCCATCATCATACGGTCAATGTCTTCTTGTGATATAGGTGATTGCTTTGCCGCCATGCCACCTTCTTGGTACTTCTTCATTTTCTTGTCAGCTTTCATAAACTCTTCTCCTACTGATTGTGGTATCCCAGTCTTTTTAGCGAACTTGGGATTGTTTGCTACCGCTGTCATCATTTTGTGCTGTGCTCTGCTTATACTAGGCACTACCATTTCACCTTATCAGCCCAGTACGCCGCAGACATTTTACCTTTCTTAATGTTTCTACCGTGACGGGCTTTAAACGACTTGCGTTTTGCCTTCATCTTGGCAGATTCACCAGACTTGGGTTTACCTGCAGTGCTAGCGCCTTGCTCACCAAAACGTATTACCTTCTCTTTCCCGCCCTCACACGCTTTTACTACGTGGGATTTCTTAGGATGAGAAGGTGTACGCTTGGGCTTATTGCAAGCCATCTTAGACTTTTCTACTCGCCCACCTTTTGCGTAATAGGTACGCATGGTGATTACCCGTAGAACACGGTCACAGACGCTACGTTAGTCAAGTCCAAATACACATCGGTTTCAAATAACACGCCTTGTGCAGGGATAACGACTTCGTAAGCATCGGCTACCGCAGGAGTAGCAAGGTTGATTTTAGTTGTGCCAGAAGCACCGCCATCTTTAAGTACAATGCTGCCGCCTGTAGCCGTAGCAAGATACGATATAGATTTAACGCGAGTTCGAGCACCGTATATAGTACCGTCAGCAGTTAGTGTTGCGCTACTGACATCGGTTTCCATCGCCATGTTTTACTCCTTACTGTCAGACTTTTTAGTCTTCTTAGCAGCGGGTTTAGCTTTTGGTTTCTCTACGCCGATACCACGCTCAGCAAGTTCTTCCTTGTTGGGCGCTTCCATTTTAATAAGAGCCATATTTATCTCCTATTAAGACGCAGATATAGTGCCGCCAGTGTCAGAACGCTTCCAGTTTGTTCCATCAGAAAACGCCAAGATAACCGATCCAGCTGCGCCATCAGACACATAGACAACAGTACCAGCGCCCGCTGTAGCAGCGGAAGGAGCCGTAGCAACTGTATAAGTAGGGACTTTTACCGCACCAACCACATCACCAGTGACATCACCAGTAAAACCATTAGTAGATACGACTGGACCTGAAAAAGTTGTTGTAGCCATTAGATATTCCTCACATGCGAGTTTGGTGTATCTGTCTGCATGCCGTCAGCTAGGTCTGTCAGATACACGTTAATTGTTTCCTAGTACTGTCTTTGTACCACGAGACATAAAATCAGTCAAACAAAAAAAGGGGCCGAAGCCCCTTCTAGTACTGACTCTGCTAGATTATGCTCCAGCTGAGCCAAAGATACCCAATGGATCAGAAACACCGAATGAGTAACGCTCACGAGCTTTGTATCGGCTGTTGCCTGTGTCAAAGTCAGCGTCCATTGATGTCTGCATGGGTGTACGCACAAAGTGCTTAAGACCGTTAGGAACGTCAGTTAACAAGAACCAAGCGTTAGTGTCGGTCAGGTAGTGGTTAACCGCGTAGCCTTCAGGGATTGATCCGTTGTTGCGAAGCGCGTTCAGATCGTTGTCGGCAGTTGCCACACGTCCTTCAGTTTCGAGCAAGCGGGTTGCAACGAATTGTAATGAAGGGGGTAAGATCAGTTTACGAGGCTTAGCAGCGATCAACAAACCGCGCTCATCGGTCCAGCCAGCAATCTGAATAACAGCCGCTTCCAAAGAAGTTTCGTTAAGGTCAGCAGCAACAGCTGGAGCGTTTGAGTTAGTTCCACCAGAGACAAGTGGGTGGTCGGTAGCACATAGAGTTTTACCGTCACCGTAAGTTACGCCAGAGCCAGAGAACGCATTGTTCAAGACAGACGCAGCTTTAACCTGCTTGGTGTACGCCATAGCGCGAGCCAATGCTTTGGTATAACGAGATGACAAAGAGTCATACAAGTTATCTTCAATCGCTTCTTCAGTGATTGAAAAGCCCATCGCAATAGTTTCGTGCGTGTAGCGAGCGGTCCATGCTTCTTGTGCATTGTCGTATTCGATGGCAGAGCCTTCGTTTTTAACAGGTGCAGCAGAGAAGCCTGAAAGCTTGGTTTCTTCTTCAAAAGAACGGTCAGAAGTTTCAGTTTCGAAAATTTCTGAGTGCTCTTCACCATATTTTGCGTACTCCATACCGAACAAAGCGTTCAGTCCGGGCAGGAGTTCTTTCAGTAGCTGGGCGCGTGAAATTGCCATGTTACATCACTCCTTATACGCCAGTGGTATTGTTGTACTGGTGACCGGCATTCCACTTAACGTAGGCTTCCGTATATCCACCAGAGGTGTTTTTAGTTTCCTCAACCAAACCGACAATTCGGAAAGGAAGAGTGTTAGTTGTAGCTGAAGTATCTGAGATCGCACCACGAGAATTACCCGAAGTAGAATCGCCAGTATTGTCTACACCTGCAACGTTTGCACCGATGTCAGTCAAAGCAAGGTCACCGATAGTTGTGCCTGAAGACACTACGGCTGCTTTGAACAATACATCAGTAGCGTCTACGACGTACGCTTCGATATCGCTAGCGACAGTGCTTGCAGGGTAGTACTGGCTGAAAAGCTTATAGCCCAAAACGGGGTCAGTATAAGAACAGCCCATAAATACACCTACAGGTGTCATAGCAGCATCGAACGTGTCGCGCTCTACAGTTCCACCGGTAACCAACTTAACAGCGTCTCCGTTGAAGATTGAAGTAGCGTAACCACTGGCAATCTTAAAGGTACGAGTTACACCCGCAAAAGGTGTACCGCTAAGTAGTTTGACCGGAACAAGTCCATAAGGACCACTAACAGCTGGATAAGCCATAATTAGCTCCTATTAAGTTCCTTTTCCAAACGTCACCTTTGTTTTTCTCTCGTTGAACAAAGGCATACGCGGATCATTTTCTCTCATTAAATTGTTATCGACTGACTGCATTTGGGCCTTAGCCTGTTGGTTATAGTAGTCATTACGTTCATCTACCATCTCAATAGGCGCTTTACACAGCATTAACCCGCCGATAACTACGTTGTCTTTGAATCGCTCGTTTTCTACGGAGACCATCGTGATCTCAGGGTGATCGCTTGCTTTCACAGGCTCCCATCCTTCACGAATTTTTGAGGAAACGTTAGTAGCATCGACTTGACCTTGCGTACTCACCCGCACCCAATGGAATTTGTATCCGTCTTCGGGCTCAGGGCTTGGTAGAAGTTCGGGACGTTGCCATGAACGCTTACGCGTGGTTTGTTCCCTAGTTTCTAAGTCTCGCTTGATTCTATTCTCAGCCATTATCCATTCCTCATTAAGTCAGCAACCTGTTTGGCGTATTCTTCAAGTGGTACTCCAAGCCTTTTAGCAATAGCAACTTGTGTTTGATTTAGTTTCACCTTTTTAGGTGCCGTGCTCCGCGTAGCGGGTGCAACCACATTTTGCTTCCTTTTCGGCTTGTCAACCTCCTGTGTTTGTGCGTCCTCGAAGTTTTCGGGAAACACCTGTCGCATACGAGCGTTTATGCTCTTGTAGTACTCATCACTTTGTGGATCGACTCCATTACTAACTAGTTTTTTATGCAGCCCCAGAGCAAAACTAGTCATTTCGTCGTCCGAACCAAACCACGGGTTGGCGTCAGCCCATTGTACCGCTTTTTCGTCTGGCTTAATTGGTTCTGGGGCGGTAGTGTCCTGTACCTGCGTTTGTACCTCATTCTGTTCCTCTTGTAAAGCAGGAACTTTGAAGTTTTCTACGCGCTCGCTACGTAACTTAGCAGTTGTTAACTGATCCTGTGCTTCTAAGAGCGCATCTGCGTTACCAGACTCGTACGCATCTTTGTATGCACGCTTAGCTTGCTCAAGCTCAGTAGCGACTTGTTTCTTAGCTTGCTCTAGTAGGACGGTTTGGTTTTTACTTACCGTACCCTTTAACTTGTTATTCTCATCAACAAGTTTTTTAGCCAGCCTTTCAAGCTCTTCACGCTCCCGCATCGCTTTTTCTTTCTCGCGGCGTTCATCGTGATAGCCTTTACTAAAATGCTGAATGCGCTTCCGTACCTTCTCAGAGTATTCTTCTAACTCATCCTCTGTGATATCAGGAGGCGGTTCAGACGGTTTACGACCTCGGTCTTCGGGGGGAGTGTCATCGACTATTTCAATATCGAAGTCGCCAGTATCTTCCACTGCTTGTTTGCTAGGCTTGACCATATACTCCGCAGAAGATTTTTCAACCTCTAACTTTTCTTCTTTCTCGTCGTCGGGAAAGCTAAACTCTACTTTTTCAAAGGGCATTATTTATTCCTCATACTCGCTGCACACCACGGGGGTCTGCGACAATGGCCTCGATGGAATCGTCATTCATCAAACGATATTCGACACCGCCTACTTTAAATCGCGTGCCAGTATTAGCACGAAACATTACGTAATCACCTACCTTGCACCAAGGTCCAGTCGAGAACCGATCTACGTCAGAATAGGCTTGCTCGCCCATATCCAACACTAGACCAATAATCGACAGTACAGACTCGTGGTTCTTGGTTATAGCCGCTTTAAGTAACCCGCTTTCGAAAGTCTCTTCGACTTCGGGCATAGCAATAAGCACTCTATAACCCACCGGTTTAGGTAGTTGCGCTTCTAGCTCCTCATCATTTACTTCTATTTTTTCAGCTGCGTCAGTCATCGTCACCATCCATATAATTACGCGAGAGGTCTTCTATGATTGCATGTGCTGAGCGTAGACCCCGAAGTAGCCCGCACACTTCCTTATACTCCGCATAGTCCTTGGGACCAGCATTGGATAAGAAATTCTCTGCGGAGGAACATTGCTCCTCGATTTTATCTTTAAGCACGTCAAAGACGGTTTTAGCCATTTGTTACTCCTTTTTAGGGGTGTTTTTGTTGTTCTGCATAACCTTCAGTAGGTCAACGCCGATCTTGTCTTTGTTCTGTTGTTCTAGAGTGCGTAGTTTCACACCTTCTGCTCTAGCCTGTAGCGCAATTTCAGCTTGGTCGATCTTCAAGCGCTCCGCTTCAACCATAGCGTCGAGTAAGTCTTTCTTCACTTTACGCTCGGCTTCAGTCTGTTTCGCTTGTATATCTGCCATGTCTTTCTGCGACTTACGCTGCACTTCGGCTTGCTTGAGTGCCAACTCCTGCTGTTTGAGCTGGAACATCGGGTCTTGAGCTTGCTGCTGTGCGGCGGCTTGCGCTGCTTGCTGTTGCTTGGCTTGAGTGAGCTGTTGTCCAGCATCTGCCACCAAACGAGACAACTGTACTTCGATCTCTTCTGGCATCTCTTGGTTCGGCGCAGGTAGCTGCACACCCAACTTCTCTTCGATCTGCTGACGGTACTGGAATCCTAAGTGCTCTGCGATGTGCGCCTGTAGCGACATCATAATCTGCTGAGCCTGTGGGTTCTGACCTATCATCTGAGCGACCTGTGGGTCTTGCATAAACGCCATGTGTGAACCAATGTGCGCTTGGTGATCTTGGTAGATAAACGCCTTCATGGGCTTGCCAACCAACGCCGCCATGTTCTCGCTGACAGGATCTGTAGGTGTCATATCCGCTTCGAGTGGGATGAGTTTGTCCGCGTTCTTGATACCAAGAACCTCAATCATCTGCCTGTGCAGCTGTGGCAGGTCGTATATCTGAGGAGCAGTTTGTGCCATCTGTAGGGCAGCTTGATACTGCACCACACGCTGTGCCATCGTAGAACTATTCGGATCGCTGACAGGAATCACGTCAACCATCGCGTAGTCATCTATCTTGGCTGTAACGTCTCCACGAGACGGGCTGTAAGTGTACTCCGCTGGGGCATACTCAGCCATGATTGATTTGAGGAGCTTGAACTCCTGCTTCATCGCATAGTGTACGCGGGCTTGTACCGCCGCCATCGGCTTCAATGTTCGTTCCAACAGAGCCAGAGTGGTTCCTACAGGAGCGTTTGCCGACATGTCAGAGACGTTTAAGTCACTGATTGCCCCTAACCTGCGACCTTCGTTTGTAATGCGGTCTAACAACGCAAGTAAGGTCTGGCTAGGCTCCTTGTATGGTAGGGGCATGATGTTGTCGCGTATGCTACCTGACGGCACATCGACATCTCTCCATTCCCCCGGCGGTATAGGTGAGTCATCTCCTTTTATCCGCAGACCACGAGTCTTCAAGCCGCCCGGCAAGTTAGACAGTGTACCTGCATCGACAAGTTGTCGGATCAGAGATGTCCCAGCCCGAGCGTACCCACCAATAATGTGGATCAACCCAAGCCCATAAAACCCAAATCCCGGCACGTAGACGTAATGAACGAAGTGCTGACGCTTCAACATCAACATGTCATCCTCGTTCCAGTTTCGGCGTATAGCCAAAATCTCGTTACTGCCGCGATCAATCGTAACTACGTAAGGTTTTGCAATGTCGTCCTCATCATCAATATCGTCTAGCACGAGGTCGGCATGTATTTCGTAAATAGCGTAACGGTCGTCATCCGTTAAGTTGAATCCACCCTCTTCGGCCTTTTTCTGCTCAATATCCGTGTGGAATGACTGAGGTTCGCCTAGCTCTACATCCCTGTAAAACCCAGCCGCTTGAAGCTTTTTAAGCTCGTTTTTGGTCTTACGCATGATGTGCGTAACGCGCTCAGCAGACTCAATATGGGACGCACCGTAGGGTACAATCACGTCTTCTGCTGGGATATAAATGGCGGTTTGACGCCCCAAATTGGGATCATAGTACACTTTCTTAAACGCCGATCCAGCCAAACCTAAGCTGTACAGCATCCGCTCATGCTCGGGTCGGTACTCCACCATCCGCTCAGTCAGCTCGTAGTTCATATCCGCACGGACACGCTCTGCGGCTTCCATTTTCTCAGGAGTTTCTTCGCCCAATATCTTAGTGCGGACAGGACCAGCCGCTGGGAAAGTCTCACTCATTGTTTCAGCTTGGAAACGAATAGCTGCTTCAGCTAGAACTGTAGAAAACACCCCACAGGCACCGTCCCAAGGGTCTGTACGCTCTTCGTACCTAAACCCAAGCACATCTAAACCAGCTACGAAGGTATCTGCCCAGTCTTTTCGGGCGTCCACGTCGGAATCAACTAACCCAACTAAGTCATTAGCCAGCATATTCAGGGCGTTTTCTTCCATAAACTCGGCGAGGTTAGCGCCAAATTCAGTCGGTTCGTCCAGTCCTTCGCTCGGTATGAGCGTAATCTCCACCGATCCGTCGTCTAGCATCACCATTTCGGGGTCTACAACTTCGATCTCAAGACCTACTTCGGTCTCTTCCCCTTCCAGCATATCTTCATCCATACCCTCTGGAGCAGCGTATAATCCTTTTTCAATAGCCATTTCGTATCCTCATCAGTAATACCCGCCTGAGCGCCGCTTAAAGTACTGTTGTTCTTCGGGCTCATCCGTTGGCAAGCGTATAAATCCACCCTGTCTAAACCGCATTAACGCCATCACCGTTGAGTCCACCAAGTCGTCGTGACTACCAAAAGGAAATGCCGCGATCTCTTCTACCACTTCTTCAGCCCAACGTGTTTGTGGTACCCACACTAACCCAGAAGCCACAATGTCTGCAACTGAGTTTAGTCGTGCTAGTTTATCACCAGATCCTCTGTGTGGGGTGTATTCTTGCACTGGTAGTCCCATTCTTCGCATTTCTTGGTATAGCGCGGTACCCGCTGACTTCTTTTCCACAATAAATGAGTCTGGTTCCCACTCTTCGTAACTCTCCATAGCCACCTTCTTAAGCTCTGGAAACTCGAATCTATCCTTAATGCTGTTTAGCAAGATTATGTTGTAAGCGCTTGTTTCTTCGTTAAAAAAGACTCCCCACGTTGTGATCGCAGTGTAGTCCGCACGGTTGTGTTTTTCTGCAGCGGCGTCCAGAGACATGATTATATACTCGCATGAAGGTGGGCTATCCCCTCCCCACGACTGCCACCATTCCCTCTTTACTAATGCAGCTTCTTCAGCTGTAGGCTTTTGCTGGTACTGGGCGTTCCACTGGAACACGGGCATTGACGCCTTGGTTCTGATTAGCGCTTCTAGATCAAAGAACTCAGGCCATAGGGGTTTCTGTATCGCCTCTCCTGTACCCTTATCATTCACATCTAATATGGCAGGGAACTCTACGACCTCATATTGGTCCGCTTTATCGTTCTTAGCCATGTCGCGGGTAACCCGCCCTGTCAAGTCATCTAAGTGCCAGCGTGTCTGAATAATGGCAACTCGTCCTCCGGGCATGAGACGTGTACGTGCACCGAATGTGAACCACTCATACGCTTTCTCAAACACCTCGAAGTTCCCGTTAATAACGTCCTGTTCTGAATGAGGGTCATCGACAAGTAACAAGTCAGCGCCACGACCGGCGATAGACGACCCAATACCGCAAGCGTAATACTCGCCACCAGCATTAGTATTCCAACGACCTGCAGACTTAGAATCAGAAGCGAGATTAACATGTGGGAACACCTCCCTATACTCATCAGTAGCGATCAGGTTACGCACCTTCCGACCAAAATCCACCGCTAGGTCTGTGGTGTGGGAGACCATCATAACCTTCTTGTTCGGATTGCGTCCCAAAAACCATGCAGGAAACATAATAGAGACAAGCTGAGATTTGCCGTGTCGAGGGGGTATATTGACGCATATCCTGTCCTTATCTCCTCTCTCAATCGCCATCAGCATGTTCGCCAAGATTCTGTGGTGTTTACCGACCTTGTAATCTGGCTGCATGTGTTTGCAAAACTCAATTAAATCGTCGTGTACCCGCTGGTGCTTAACCCTTGTGTCGATCTCATCGACAATTTTCATAATCTCAGTGATCTCGTCCTCAGTATACTGATCGAGATTGTCCAGCATGACCTTCAGCTCTTCTTCGGTAAAATCCAAAGCGGGAGGCGCGCTAGTCATCCAGCATCTCCGGCGTCACATCAATTATGTCTTCGGGATTTATCAACTTAGTCAGCTTAGAACGCAGCACATCGCGTAGCTCGTCCGTAGATTTGTGAGTAACCGTCACCTCAGTCTTTTCGGCGAACAAACTGACGTCGGATATCTTACCAAGCAGCTCTAGTGCACGCAGTCGTATCCTCGGATCGGGGTTTTCGGTCTCTAGCAGTAGCTTGTTGGTCACGAGATGGCGGATATGGTTGGCACTTTCTACTACCGACTGCCCAAATTCGTCCAATATGTTACCAACTAACACAAGTGAAGCTGGACGTAACTGTCCTACACGCTTATTTGTTACTTTTTTGGACGTTTGCTCGGGATCTTTGGCGTAAGCAGTGGTAATTGTAGCCGCTATTTCGCGATCTTCGTCGGTGACTTCTATGGATAGACCGTTTTCGACAAGCTCAGAGATAGTATTGCACGCAGCATCGGCACGTGCCTTTAAATCCTTATACGGAACGTCGTCATAATAAGGCGCTCCTATCTCTGGAGTCACATGTATCGTCATAATCTACCAAGTTGTCGCAGGTTTGCACCGGATTGGGTTGATTTATAACAGAAAAATTTTTTATAGGCAAGGATGTTTGGGTCCCATATAGGGGGGTGTCTCTATATATGCACGTCTTCATGGGTACCGGTAGCAGTGCGCCTTTTGTTTTTTACAAAAAATTTTTTCATAGCGGGTTTATTTTTGGCATGGGGGGTGTTCTGTATATTAGGTTTTTTGAATGTACTAGGACCAAACGTAATTTTTGCGGGATTATTCGTGTAAATTAGTATACTACACCACAGCTCGGAGTCCCAATGTAGCAAAGGGTCATAGGGGGGCGGTGGGTTCACGCTATGCTAGAAATGGTAAACAGTATCGTATGCTATCAAAGGTTTTAGTCCGTGGACTAAACGTGGTGTTTAATATCAGATGATGTCATCTTATACCTTGTATAAACAAGTTTTTGTGAGACTATAAAGGTGTGCAAGGCAATTCCGCCGTGCGCATGACATAAAACAAATGGAGAACATTATGTCTGATTTAGTATTACACGCACCTGTATCGGTGCTTAACAAGGTAACCAAAGCAATCGAGACCATCACAAAAG
>Ga0208303_1000293_pt1 | contig 20895 bp, 35 predicted proteins | sample CB_VirMetaG_2_FD_184537 | JGI IMG/M metagenome (GOLD analysis project Ga0208303, IMG submission 184537) | Freshwater to marine saline gradient viral communities from Chesapeake Bay - CB_1504_2 Viral MetaG (SPAdes) (version 4) | ecosystem: Environmental > Aquatic > Marine > Coastal | place: USA... | reverse complement strand
CATTACCTAAGCTGAACATGTGCTTCTCTTGTAGATCTCTTAGCTTATAGCTAACAATCTCACCACCTCGGTAGATAGGAAAGGCCGCTGTCGTTGGTGTAGTACCATCCGTCTCGCTAACACCTATCTTAACACCAAAGTATTCTAAGTATTCTTTCTTTAACTTCCTATCCGGTAGGTCATGACAACCCCATGTGTTGATGTCCTCTACGTCCCTCTGTATGTCCCCTAGTGGACGTTTAAGTTTAGCTGTTGGTGGTTTGTAGTCATCAGGCTTATCACCGTAAGGATTCTTTACAAACGTACTACAAGCGAAGCAGTAACCATGATACACACCACTACTCTCTTTGAATACTTGAAGCCCATCACTACTTCCACATGAATGTTCTAATTTTTCTATGCAATCGGCCACGATTATCTCCTATTGTAGGTATCTTAGTTGATCTTTAATCTCTTTGTTATCTAAAGCCTTCTTAATAATTCTTGATGCTGTTTGGTTAGGCACACCTGTTAGTCTCTCTATATCCACAAGGGTAGATGCTGCTGGTAGTCCTACTCCGTAGTACAGTACTACTACTTCGTAGTCTCTATCTGATAGGCTGGTCTGTAATACTTTAAGTATATCTTTAGCCTTCTCTGTTACATCTAAAGATGCTGTCATGTAGTCATCAACAACATCAAGACTCTCAATACTAATACCATCAGGACGCCTAGCCTTGATAGCTCTAACAAAGTTCATCATATGATTAAAGATAACTCTATTATAATAAGTCCTAAAGGTAAAGGATTGATCTTCATATGTATCTAATGCTCTAAAGAATGCGATAGATATTTCTTGTTCTATATCATCTCGGTCTAGCATGTTATCTTCTTTTATATATTTAGTTTTACACCACTTCCAAGCCAGTCCTTGTATGTCAGACAGAGCTAGTTGGTAAGCCTCGTTCTTGAGTCGATCATTCATCTCCATTCTCCTAGTATCATATACTAATAAACACTTTTTACCCTGATTTTTCCCCACTTTTTCATTAAGTTTTTGTAAGGAATAAGGTAAGCCATTGATATATAGACTTATTTAATTCATCTGAGGATTGTACTCACTGCATACATAGGCGTGCCTCGTGTTCTCATCCTTAGGTGGATGGGTTGATGCGAATGGCATCTTGTTATCCTCACATGACTCCATACTATAAAAGATATAGGGTACTGGGACGCTGCCGATATACTCACCATTTACAATTAGCATCTGTAGTAAAACATATACTGTTAGCATTTTAATTCTCCATTCCGTGTGGTAGTAGTTCACTCATGAATTCTTGGATGGTATAGTTTTTACTCAGCCATAGGTACTGTGGACCTGACACTCTGTTGACTAAAATCTTTACTAGCATTGTACTCTCCCGTGATTGTCATGATAGCCTGCGTCTAGTTGTGCTAGTGCGCGTGCCTCTTGTGCATCTATCTTGTTAGTGTACAAGCCAAGGTATGTTCTACCTAGCCTAGCCTCCCACTTGCCTGTGCCCTTGTGGTAACACACGCCCATGGTGCCTGATATGTTATCTTTTCTTTTCTTACTGTTCCTCATGTTATCTTTATGGGTAACAGACCTGAGATTCTCTAACCTGTTATCATTCTTTACTCCGTTTATATGATCGACGTATTCAGGTTGCACCCCCATGCCCATGTAGTAGCAGATACGGTGTGCTTGATACCTCATACCATCTACCCTTGTAACCACGTACCCTCGGTTCATATAGTCTACCTCTTCGCCGCCCCTCCACGTTAGTGAGCCTGTCTCCTTATTGTAAGTGAATAGTTCTTTAAGATATGCCAATGGTGGTAGTTGTTTAATACTCATAGCTCGTAATTCTCTTCGCGTATCTCTGCTGCTAAGAAATCTTTAGTGTCAATATCTTGGCACATATTCCCTCCCGAAACGTACCAGTTCTCAAAGTTATACCCTCGTATTTCGGGGCATGGTGTTGAACATGCTGCTTGTGCATCTAAATTAATTGGGTCTACAGATGTCTCTTGCTTGTTCATAATGTCGCCTCGATTGCTGTCATTACAGCATAGCCTATGATAATAATGATGATGACATCGTGCCATTCACCTATAAAACTACTGATCTTATTCCTCATATCTTCCCTCATCTTCTGCCATATAGTGTGATGCTACCTCTAACACCCATCCTTTCCCATCCTGCTTGTGTGTCCCTCTAAGGGAGTTGTTCTCTAAGGTATACGATGACCCTCCCATCTCTTTAAACTTCGTTAGAACTCCATCTATGGTGTCATACGGCACCACTAATGGTGAGACGTTACTGTTCGGCCACCAAAAGCAGGCAGTGTAATGTATCCAATCTTTTTCTCTCATTATATCAATAGTCGTGGTCATCGATCATGTTCTCCAAATTCTTAATCATATTATTTAATGTAACAATCATAGCAGGACATGTCTCCTTGTCTCGCTTATCTTTATACTTCTCTATCCAATGTAGTAGTTGTTCTTCACCTGTCATCTCATCACCTCTCTGTTAGTTTACCAGACATCTCTCTAAGTATTGGAATTCCTTGTATGAACATTCAAATTTAGCACAGAGTTTAGTGAGTATGTTCATCTTATCACTACGAGCTACACTCTCATCATCTCTGCCTATAGTGCGTTCGTACTCTACCTGTAAGGCAGCTAGGTTTAATAGTCTTTCGTTATTCATCTCATCACCTCTCATGTTATGTGTTAGACAATCAAATTTCTTAGTCGTTCAATGGCACCGAGAAGTAAATCAGTGTGCTCCTCAATACCTAAGCTGATATACGTGTCGAGTATGTCCTCTAACTCCTTGATTGCTAAGTATATTTCGGACCGCGTGTAATTATTCACAGCTCTCTCCCTTCTCTGCTCTTAACCCCATTTTAATAGTCGTAGCGCATTCTCTGCTCTTAACTTGTTGACCACAAAACTCATGAGTACATAAGAACTCAACCTTAACTATAGCACCCGCTCTGTTAGTTGTAGTTAGTTCATCAACTACAGTATAGACCCTTCCTTTGTTTGCCTTGCTTCTTTTTGTAAACTGTGTACCTATATCAATATCTAAATTCATGCTATCACCCCTATCAATATCTAAATTCATGCTATCACCCCTTTATATATCAACACCGCCACTATAACTGGTGCCTGTATTAACACCATGAATAGGGCCAGTCCTGCTAGTTCAAGCCCCTCTTTCACCCTTTGATGTCCTTGATTGCTCATTAGAATTCCTCCACTATATAGGTATCAGCATCAACCTCAATCACTGTAGTTCGGTACTGCAAGTAGCCAAGAATAAATTCAGATCGATCTTCCTCTTCCACCCCACTTGTGTCTATATCCCACACCTCCGCGCACTCTTCCAAGGTATAGACAGTGAACGCACACCTTAATGCTACTGGTTCAAGGCCCAGATCTCTAACACCCTCCTCTTCAAGCATCTCAAAATATTCAACCAATGCCCGCGTAGCTTCATATTGATTCTCACCTAACACCTTATGATCCATACAAATATCAACGGCCTGTTCTGTACTCAATTCAATATACATGTCTATTCTCCTACGCTTTAAGCGCTCTGTTAGTTTCAATTGATTCAATCTCATACCTATATTCAGACCGATTAGCTTGCTGGATACTATCCCATGCTAGTTGGTACTGCGTAGCGTCAAGGCATACGGTCTCGGTGTGATCCCATCTTAAATCTGTTATCATATATAAAGCCATGTTATCTCTCCGTTATCCAGTCTAATGCATCACGTTTAGTATCAAAGGTTTCCCACCACTCCGCCCCATTGTCTGTCATTTCAAACACTTCCCACTCATTACTACCACCCTCATGATTTTGTCCGTCTATATTCCAAACCACTCCAGCATAAGTGAGGGCGTATATTCTATGGCCTATTCTTTTTGTATTCATGGTATTCTCCCGTTATCGTACAGTCTCTGCTTCAATACCCCAGCCATGCTAACACTGCTTCACCTGTATACTCTGGCAGATCACCGCAGTCATTAATAAAATCACACCACTCTAAATTATGTTCCACTATCTCAAGGCGTGCTTCTCTTCGCGTCACCATTACAGCCATTGCTTCGTCGTAGCTCATAGTTATCTCTCCCGTTAGTAAGTTATACCTTGAACAATAGGATGGCACCACTACCTTATATGGATTTACATGCGCGGCAACTCCGGCCAGTAACCGAAAGCCCTACAGATATTCAGGTGATCAAACCCAAATACTGCCAACCTATTGTTCAAAATACAATCTATAAGTAGCACTTCATCCACTGTATAAGGTCGCAGCCTTATCACACTGGTACTAGAAGTACTACCTAACATTATATTTTAGCGTTTTTGTTATCTGGGGGGCCTATTGCTAAGCCCTATCCCGTACTGTTCCGAGTGGTTTTGAGCTTATGGCGTGATTCGCTCGACTTGTTATCAGTATACATGCTTATTTGATACTGTCAACACTTATTTTCAATTTATTTTCCTACACCGCTTTAAGTCATAAAGCTGCAAACGATCCGTGTTTGCCTTGACTTGAGTTAACTATACACCCGTCAGCAGAATAGTCAACATTAGTTTTATTACAAATAGTTAATGATAGCGTTTATTTTACCTATATAGAAGCAAGACTTTTAGCTCTAAGCAAGGTTAAGGCGTAACGAATAGCAGAGGCACGGGCAGCACTATCGACGCACACAGGGGCATACAGGAGCTTACAGGGTACTATCACTGCAAGCTATAGATAGTGGCTCAAGTATTGATGTGGTGTATGTCATTGATATGCAAAGGCTTAGCAAGAAGTGTGCCAAGTGTATGCAGTGTGACAATGTTGTAATGTCATTGCACCCCCCTTGACACTAGCCGCACGATATGCTACACGCGCACGCACGCGCAGGCCCGCGTACAGGTAGTTGCCGGTGAAGTGGTCCAAGGGGCACCAAGGGGGGTAGGGGGCGAGCTTTGTAGTGCACTGCACCTCAGAAAAATCTCTGAGAAATTCTGGCCATTCGGGGGTATGCGTCCACAGAAACGCTCCTCTCTCATATACCCGGTGTCGTATTTTTGTATACAACCTCATGGATTACCAGATAGTGTGTCCATGTTTTAATCTTTTAGCTTTCTTTTAACACGGCAAACACCTACGAGCGAAGCGAAGTGTGTTTGACTGCCAACCTATAAATATCAAGGACTTACAAATTATTTTAATTATTTTTAATAAAAGTGGGGAAGAATTGGACTAAAAAGTGTTTATTATAAGTATAGACTTAGTTTTTCTAGGTCACCTACGGAGTAGTATCTTCGGAGGTTTATATATATATTGATTTATTAAGCACTCCTCTTACAGAGGATAAGCCGAAGTTCGGCGGAGACGTATACTCTAGTGTATATAAGAAAGCTACTTAGGTTCTATTATTGACCACAATAAAAATCATAGTAGCATGGTGGCTTTCTTATACATACCTTGAGTGTATACTAAAGTATACTAAGGACAGGTCACTAAGTAGGTATATATAGAGTAGTATATCTTTATATGCAATAGCATACATAGTGGTCTGTATCTAGGAGATAGATATGCACAAGCCAACAATTTATGTATTCATCATAGCCGCTCTTCTCTCTTATACGGTATTTGCAGATAAAGCTGATGCTAGTGAGATACAACTAGGAGCTGCTTCCTATCACTTCGATAGAGATGATAAGTGGTGTGAGTCCAATCCTTTATTAGGATATACATCAGACTCAGGACTATCAGGAATCATATTCAGGAACAGCTTATGTGATTGGACAGCCTTTGCTAATAGAAGGCATGTGTTTAAGACCTATCTGTACGGAGACTTAGAACTAGCTACAAGGTATGGTATCTATCTATCCCAAGAGAAGTACATCCTTGGCAGTGACATAGGACCAATAGCAACAATCGAAGTAGCATACAAGGGGGTGGTAATATCTTACTTAGGTGAGGCTATCAGCTTACATCTAAACTTCAGGATTTAATTATGAATAAGTTAATATTAACAATGCTTCTCTTTGGTTGTTCCTTAGCCAATGCAGCTACAGTAAATATAGAAGCAGGATACATCACAGACGCAGAAGTCCCTAATGGCACTTACTCATTCATCGTAGAGAGTCAAGTAGTTGATATGGGTATCATTGCAAAGATTATGAAAACAACACTTCTCAATCAGCCGGCTGGTAGTTATACAGCAGTGATTGAAGTGTGTAACGTTTCAGCTTGCAGCAGGTCATCAGTATCGTATGTGATACCAGATGCTCCAAACGTAGATGACATTGTATTAACAGTTACGATTACGAGAGATAACTAGAGGGCCGGAACCCCTACCAAAGCATCGCCAGCCTCTGTCATTCGACATGCTGGCTTTTTTGACAATGGGAGACAGTGATGCCAAAGAAAACCAAAGACAGCAGGCTAGAGAGGGCAGGAGTAGCCGGGTATAATAAACCTAAGAAGACTCCTTCTCATCCTACCAAGAGCCACGTAGTAGTTGCTAAGGTAGGGGATAAGATCAAGACGATACGGTTTGGTCAACAAGGTGTGAAGGGAGCTGGTAAGAAGCCTAGCACAGAAGCAGAGAAAGCTCGTAAGAAGAGCTTCAAGGCCAGACATGCGGCTAATATTAAAAAGGGTAAGATGAGTGCGGCTTACTGGGCAGACAAGGCGAAATGGTAATGAAGAAGAAGGTTACACCTATTAAGAAGAAGAAAGCCCCTCTGCCAAAGAAAGGTGGACGTGCTTCAACTAACAAGAAGACAAGAGGATATAAGTAATGGAACAATTAGAATTATTATTCACCAACCTACCTGTATGGATCGGTATGGCTCTTACACTGGTAGGCGCAGTATCAGCTATCACAGCAGTGACACCTACTAAGAGCGACGACAAGATCGTTGATGCAGTGTTACGAGTATTGAACATCCTATCATTAAACATTGGGAAGAATAAGAATGCAGATGACGTTTAAGGTATTACTATTAAGTTTAATCATGATGGTGGCAAGCTGTGGACTTATCGATGTTAAAGATGCTGAAGAGAAGAGTGACCTGTACGCAGCAGCTTCTCTCGACGCGATACACATGGTTCAGCAATCAGCTAAGCGGATGTATGATGCGGACAACCTCTCGGTTGCCAACTATGAAGTCATCCTTGTTGCGACTATCGATCTATCTAATCTTATTGGTAGGATTGAGTCTGGGGCTGATGCTCTTGATTATAACGGAACTGGGGTTGCTTGTGTTGACGTGCTTCTCGATGATGCGATTAATAAAGCCTGCACTCGTGAAGATATTGCATCAATCCTAATTAAGATGAGAGGTATGTTAGATGAGTAGCACAGCAGTTAAGATTATAGATAGCCTATTGGTTATCAATGAAGCATTGGTTACAGTTGATCAAGTATCTGAATTATACAAACGTGTAGTTGCAGGTGATGTTCCTACTGAAGAAGAGATTGATGCTAAACTAAAGCGTAACGTATCCTTTGCTGAAGCAGAGCTTGAACGTATTAAGAACGATAACCGATAAACAGACGAGGTAGGTATGGCAGAAATAGCGCAGTTCGGGGCAGCATTAGAAATAGCTGCACTAGGAACTTCCTTAGAGGAGGCCGAGTTTGGGCCATCCTCCCTCGTAGCAGGGTCGCCTGTTGATATTATAAACAGGATAGGTAAGAAAGTAAAAATCATAAGCAAGAAACAATCTATAATTAAGAGGCGATAATGGCAACTTCAAGAGTAACGACATGGACGAATCAAGCAGTACTAGATGGCACGGAAGTGCTAGCTGTGGACCACAGTAATGCAAATAAAAGCATAACGTCTAGTGCAATTTCTGATTTTGTTATTGGTAATTTAAACAACACCCCAGCAGCTATTTTAGAAAGCAATACAGCAGCTCAGAATGCCTCGGTAATGGCAGCAGCGATTACATCTTTAGGTTCAAAAAAGGGTATTATCACACTTCCTGCTGGCAAGTTTGAGCTTGAAGACGTATCTCTTCCTGAAGGTGTATACATCTATGGTGCTGGCATAGGCGATGGCGTAGCGACAGGAACTACTTTATCTCTTCCTGTTTCTCCTACAGCTCCTATGTTTAAAACAGAGCAGGCAGACGTTTCAGGAGGACTACAAGGTGGTGGTTTCTTAAACTTGAAGGCGTTAGGTAATCAAACTCCCTATTACTCAGAGTTTTCTGTTAACACCGGAACAGATTCTTTTGACGCCACAGGGCATTCATTATCTAATGGCGATGTTATACATTTAACAGCTCAGTTAGAATTATGTACAGACCTAGCAGAGCGTCAAGATTACTATGTTGTTAACTCAGGAGCTAATAGCTTTCAAGTCTCATTAACTGATAGTGGCGTTGCTATAACCTTAACAGATACAGGTGAAGGGAAACAATACTGCTACAGAGTCAGCGGTATATTTGACTTCTATGACCTATCAGATTGGATAGGCGCTCCTACAGAAGTTAGGATTGAATCATTTAGATTCGACTTTTGTCATATAGAAGGGTTCCGATACGCTGTAGGTAATGTCTCTGATATAACAGAACTTAGAGATAGAGAAACGCAATACACAGGCAATAGGTTTGTAGGAAACGTAGCTGCTATTTATACTAATGAACACCCTCGCTTTACTGGACGTAATGATCTACGGGGCAACATCTTTGCTGTATGTGGTAACATATATGATGTTGGTTTTAACAATCAGACTTTCGTAAGAAACGTATTTGATATATGGCCGCTAGGTTCAGGTAGCACTGCTATGGGTCGCTGTACCTTCTCAGGTAACTTAGTTGTATTCCCTGTTAATGGTATCAAGGTGTCTGCTAACCAGTCAAGTATAGCAGGCTCTAATATATTTGCAGCAGCTCTTTCCACTAGCGACACAGCTACTGAGCAGTTTATACTTCTTGGTGCAAATAGTTCTGACTGTGTTATCACTGGCGGTAACGTGTTTGAAGAGCAAGGCTCAACTCAAAAATGTCTTAACGGTATGATAGTTATGGATGATAGAGCAGACAGAGAAAGGTACTTAATTAGTAATAATGCTTTTACTGTTTACTCTGAGGTTATCAAGTTCGCTACAGGAGCGGCTGTCATAGCTGAACTAAGCTGTAATGATAACTTATTTAGAGTACATGACGGTGGGTTGCTTATTCAATTTAGTGATTCTTTAGCAGGTCAACAGAGGCATTGCAGCTTCTCAGGTAACAATGTACGTGTAGTTAGTTATACTGATGCCTCTGCAATTCTTCTTAAACTAGCTAGTAGAACTAGCAGAGGTTTCATGATTAACAATAACCTTTGGAAGGTTACTGGCACTATTGGATATGTTGTTTCTGGAGAATTCCAAGGATGCACTTATATGGGTAACATCCACTATGATTGCTCTGTTGAGATGACAGCCTCTAGTACATCTACCGTACCTAATGCCACTAGAGCAGGCTTCCCTCTAGTAAGTAGCGATGTTTCAGACGGTGCGTTACTCCACTCTATGAATGTATTTTATACCTAAGAAGGAGCTCCTAGCTCTATCATCTCAAACAAAATCATAACGAGGTAGTAACAAAATGGCAACAGCAACAGCAATCAGTTCACGAACAACAGCAGGCACTTACGCATTAACACTAGCAGCCGGAGCATCAGCTCAGGTATACTGTGTTCCTAACATGGGAGCACGAGAGAGTGTTAAGTTAATGCGATCCATCGATGGCGGATCAACATACACAGTACCAGTTAATGGTGGTGATCCAGAAGGTAATGTCTTATTGTCATCTGACAACAACAGCGCTATCATCACTGGCCCCGGATACTTCCGAATAGACAAGCCGGTAACAGCAGCAGCAACAGCAATTCACGTAGATACATAAGGAGTTACCTTTGAAAATTACACTCGACTCAATCATCAGCGGGTTCAAGTCTGTTACAAAGCTCATTGCAAACTTTGACTCGATTGAGTCTGAGTTAAATGATAAGGTATTGTATCGTGATAACCCAGAGGGTGAGCCCAACCAGATGAACAATGATCTGGATATGAATGGCAACAAAATCTCAAACCTTCCTAATGGGGTGTTTGCAACAGATGCCGCCACATACGCTCAAGTCCTTTCTGTTTCATCAGGATCAGGAGCAGGTGTTGGTACAACTAAGACAGCCGCTGTTGGTGTATTGAATCAAAAGATCTACACCACACCTACATACGTACAAGGTGGTAACAACCTTTCTGTATACGTAGATGGACTGTTGTCTCAGGATTACTCTGAAGCATCAACAACCACTGTTAACTTTGGTACAGCTCCTGCTGAAAATTCTTCTATTGTCTTTATCGTAAACGAGAGAGCTGTAGATGCAACTTTTAATGTAGCATCATCTGTTACAGCAGATTTAGAAAGCAACCCTACTAATGTACAGGATGCTATTAACAGTATTCAGTCGGACCTGAGCGCAGCGGAGTCTAGCTTAACTACTACGACAAATACCGGAAACGCAACGAAGAGTAGAGTAGATGGGCATGATGATATACTAGAGATACTCTCACCTATGAATGTTGTAGAGTACACTGGCAACCCTGTAGCAGGCAGTCGTTATCGGCTTGGTAAGCAAGGATCTCAAGCTATAACCTTACCGGCAGGCGTGGATGGGGACAGGATCTCATTCAACTATCCAAGACCTAGGAATGGATCTGTCGTAGGAAAGAACAACACAGTGACATTCACTACTACGGGTGGAGACTTGATCTTCACAAGCAGCTACAATGGAGTAGGTGATGCTTCATCGACCACAGTATTACAACTCGATCCTGCACACACCAGACCTGCTAAGTATGATAACCCTGAACATATCATAGGACAGATTTTACTACTGTCTGATCTAACACAGGCACCTATAACAGCCTACACCTACATAGGAAACACAGTAACACTCGGATCACCGTTAGTTATGTCTGGCAACACTTCCTACCGAATAGGTAGAGATGAGTGGGAGGTAGAAGGAAACTCTAACTCAGGAGATTTTGATTTAGTATTTAGAGCAGGTGGTTGGATACCAAGCTTCAGTGCATCAAACTGCGCCGGTCTTCTTGGACCTGAGACAATGAGAAAGGTAGGGTATGCTAACTATACAGGAGCTACTGAAACCTTACAGGAATACTTGGTAGAGCAAGACGAATTTCTGGAGGCAAGATTAGATGGATCGCTGTCTGATTACAATCTTTTTAATAGCACTTTAACTGGATCAGTTCCAACGGGTTCTAGTAGAATCCCAGTTAACCTCTACTGGAAAGGAACATCACTACTTACACTTACCCCAGATGAAACAGCAATGGATGCTGATAGGTTTGGTGGATGGGTTGGAGACAGAGAAGAAACATATGTCGCCAACCTCTCAGTGAACAGTGATATAGTAGTATCAATCTCTGGTTTAACTTCGACAACACAGTTGACATTGATGAATGGTGTTGCAAGAACTATTACTGACTCAACTATTGTATTTACAACTCCTAGTACGATGGGGTACAGTGGTTCTAGTTTTACCCAGTTTAATGTAGGCGATGTTATTGAAGTAACAGGTTCCGCAGACAATGATGGAGCATACACAGTAGCTTCTGTTGGAGCCTCTACTATTGTATTTGCAGAAGCTACTATCGTAAACGAATCGGCGGGTGCATCTATAACATTAGACGCAGGAGTTTATCGAGGAGTTGATGATGTAACTATCCCGTCTGGTTGTGACGCAAAGATCAGACGACTTGATGCTACAGAGGTATTGGTTACAACATCACATTCAAGAGTGACTAAGTAATGAGTAAGTTTAAAGATCAGAATGGTAACTTCTATACGCAGAGCTTGTTCCTTGAGCTCTCGTATGACAACCCCAAGCACGCGATCTACACCTTAAAGGATGATGATCATGAGTTCAAGGGTAAGGTATACAAGTCAATCAAGAAGCTATACGTAGCAACTGATGACCCTACTGAGTATAAGTTTGCTACTCAAAACCTTGGTGGTTGGAATCATTGGAAGCGTTTGTTAAATAAGACATCGCTTCTTCACCCTTACATTGAAGAATGGCGTGAAGAGTTGGAAGTTAAGATGAGATCTAAGGGTGTAACCCGTATGCTCAGTAATGCTTCCGAGTCACCAACAGCAGCAAAGTGGTTAGCAGAGAAGGGTTGGGTAGAGAAACGCGCAGCCGGTCGTCCATCGAAAGCAGAAGTTAAGGGCGAGAAGAAACAACAAGCCGCTGTTAAATCTGTTATTCAATCGGACTTAGAAAGGTTAAGAGATGTCAGACATTGATGAAATTAAAGCATTAGCAGAAGATGACTTATATACCTTTGCTGTGTTAGTCAACCCTAAGTATCTTTATGGGGATGTACACAAGAAAGTATTCAAGTGGTTGATGCAGGTAGATCATCCTAACCAACTCCTCTTGTTACCAAGGGGACACTTGAAGAGTCATTGCTTAGCTGTATGGGTTGCTTGGTGGGTTACTAAGAATCCTGATACAACCATCCTCTACATTTCAGCTACGGCTGATTTGGCAGAGCAGCAGTTATATGCAATTAAGAATATGTTAAGCAGTGCTATCTATTCTAGGTACTGGCCTGAGATGATTAACCCTGATGAGGGGAAGCGAGCTAAGTGGGCAACGACAGCTATATCAGTTGATCACCCCCTACGAGCTGAAGAAGGCATACGTGACTTCACTGTACGTACAGCTGGACTTACAACGAATACAACAGGATGGCACGCAGAGATCATTGTACCAGATGATGTCGTGGTTCCTGAGAATGCTTACACCTCCGAGGGTCGTAAGAAATGTGCTAATGCTATGAGCCAGATGGCTTCTATCCTTAACACTGGTGGTATGATTAAAGGATGTGGTACTCGTTATCACATGGCTGATCAATACTCCATATGGATGAAGCAGTTTGTTCCTACCTATGATGAGAATGATGAAGTAAATGGTGAGGAAAAAATCTGGAGTATCCTTGAAGAAGTGGTAGAAGAAGATGGTGTATTCTTATGGCCACGAGGTTCAAGAGATGATGGTAAGGCATTCGGGTTTGATAAGCGAGAGCTAGATCGAATCAGTGCTATGTACTCAGATAGAACTCAGTTCTATGCTCAGTATTATAACAACCCTAATGATCCTTCTTCTAATAGATTAGATAGTTCACAGTTTCAATATTATGATAAGAAACATTTAAGACAAGAGAATGGCCGGTGGTGGTATAAAGAGAAAGTATTAAACGTATATGCAGCAATTGACTTTGCATTTAGTTTAAGAACCACTGCGGATTATACAGCTGTAGTTGTTATAGGTATAGCTGCGGATGGCCACATCTATGTATTAGATATTGACAGATTTAGAACAAATAAGATTTCAGTATACTTCGATAAGATCTTCCATATGCATAGCCATTGGGAGTTCAGGAAACTAAGAGCTGAGGTTACAACAGCACAGGCAATTATCGTAGGTGATTTAAAAGATCGTATACGGGAGAATGGTGACAGTCTATCTATTGAAGAGTATAGACCTAACCGTAATCAAGGTAATAAGCAAGAGCGTATGGCTGCTGCTTTAGAACCACGTTACGAGAATCTATCTATGTGGCATTACAAAGGTGGGTACATACCAGCACTTGAAGAAGAGCTTGTATTGTCTCGACCACAACACGATGATATTAAAGACTGTCTTGCATCTGTAGTTGAGATCGCAGTCAAACCTAAACAACGTAGAGGTTCCAAGATGAAGTCTAATAACATCGCGGTCTTCAACAAGAAGTTCGGAGGCATTAGTTTCAAATGATTGAAGACAATGTAATAGCAATACAAAACATGCTGGCAGCAGATGATCTGGCAGCTAACATAACTGATAAGTGGGACAACTGGAACAACCAAAGAAGTGGTTGGCTAGCTGAGAAGGAAGAGATTCGTAACTACGTATTCGCTACAGATACAGGCAGCACTACAGCAGGTGCATTGCCTTGGAAGAACAGAACAACACTTCCTAAGCTATGCCAGATACGTGACAACTTACATGCCAACTACAACAGTGCACTCTTCCCGAATGATGAGTGGATGAAGTGGGAAGGCTACACACTAGATGATGATGAGCTTAGTAAGAAGAATGCCATCCAAGCGTACATGAGTAACAAGGTACGAGAGGGTGACTTCCGTACTACTTGTAGTAACTTAATCTTAGATTACATTGACTATGGTGTAGCTATTGCAGATGTTATCTGGGTAAACGAAAGTAAACTTGATCCTGAAGATGGCGAGACTATCCCCGGATATGTCGGACCTAAGATGGTTCGTATCGATCCTAATGAGATTGTATTTGATCCTACTGCTGTAGACTTTCAAAAGTCTCCGAAGATTACACGATCTATTACAACTCTTGGTGAGCTAGAACTTAATGCAGCCAACTCTCCTGATCAATACTATAAGGATGCAGTAGCAGAAGCTAGAGAACTAAGACGTAACATTGGTGGATACAATGTAGATGATTTCAGAAAGGCTTCAGCCTACTCTGTTGATGGCTTCGGTGATCTATATGAATACTACGGTAGTGGTTATGTAGAGATCTTAGAGCTTGAAGGAACAGTGTATGATATGGAATCTGGCATGTTGCTAGAAGACTACATCATTACTGTTATGGATAGACGAACTGTGTTACGTAAAGAACCTATCCCTGCGTGGAAACGTGGTGGCTATAAGGTGATGACAGGCTGGCGTAAGCGTCAAGGTAATCTATATGCAATGGGTCCACTAGATAACTTAGTAGGATTACAGTATAGAGTAGATCATCTTGAGAACTTAAAGGCTGACATCGGTGACATGATCTTAGCACCACCTCTAAAGATTGTAGGTGATGTAGAAGAGTTTGAATGGAAACCTTTTGGTGAGATCTATATAGGAGAGGGTGGTGATGTTACACCTCTGGCTCCAGCAGCTCAAGCCTTCCAAGCTAACTTCGAGATTGATCGTATACTCTCGTTGATGGAAGAGATGGCAGGTGCGCCTAAGCAAGCAATGGGTATACGCTCACCGGGTGAGAAGACTGCCTTTGAAGTTCAATCTTTAGAGAATGCAGCAGGTCGTATCTTCCAAGAGAAGACAACACAGTTTGAGATAGAGCTGGTTGAGAAGGTATTAAACAATATGTTAGAAGTGGCCAAGCGCCGAATGAATGGATCTGATGTAGTTCGTGTAATGGATGATGACTTAGGGGTTGCTGACTTCATGAAGATCACAAAGGATGACATTACAGCTAAAGGTAAGTTACGTCCTGTAGGTGCAAGACACTTTGCTTCAAGAGCACAGTTGTTGCAGAACTTAACAGGCATAACTAACAGCTCAATGTGGGGTAGCATTGCTCCTCATATGTCTGGCAAAGCCTTAGCTAGATTGGTTGAAGATACATTACAATTACAAAGGTTTGATTTATTCACAGACAATGCTGCTGTATTTGAAGGAGCTGAGACTCAACGATTAGTCCAGCAAGTTCAAGAAGATCTAGCAGTTGAAGCTGAAGCACCAATTGAGGACGGATCATCAGGACCACCTGTTGGCCCACCATCTGAGGAATAACAATGCAAACAAGGTGGATGAAATACGCCAAAGAATCTGATAAAGCATCGGTGAAGCAGCAAGTAAAGAATGCTAAGCCGGTGTTGGATCGATTAGCCAAATTACTTAATGAAGAGTTAGAGAAGAGCATGAAGGATATGTCTTCTCGTAACAACTTCGAGAGTCCTGCATGGGACAGTAAGATGGCGCACTATCTAGGAGAGCAGACCGCTCTCCGTTCTATACTAAAACTGATTGACATAGAGGAAAAGTAAAATGACAGATCAAGTTAGTAACCCTAACGGTGTCGCCCCCGTAGTACCAGTACAAGCAGACCCGCTTGCACCAGCTCCTGCACCAGCTGAACCAAGTGCAATAGCAGTTGATCCTAATAGTTTGTTTGCCAACCAGCTTTCAAGTATTACAACTGATGACGGTAGACAGAAGTATACTGATGTGAACACTGCATTGTCTTCTATTCCACACGCTCAAAACCACATTAATGAACTGGGTTCAAAGGTTAAAGAGTTAGAGGAAGAGTTGGCTAAACGTGTAGGCGCAGAAGAATTACTCGCTAGTCTCCAACAGACACAAGCACCTGCCGCAGCAATACCCGCTGAAGGCCAGATGGATGAGTCTGCGATTCAAAATGTAGTAAACAATATGTTGCAAAGTAACGCGCAACAACAAACAGCAGACGCAAATGCTAACACTGTACGTCAAGCTATTAGTGAAAAGTTCGGAGACGCTGCCTCGGTAGAGTTTGCAAACAAAGCTAAAGAGCTAGGTATGGATGTAGGTACACTTACGTCGATGGCTAAGTCAACACCACAAGTCGTACTCTCATTGTTCAACACAGCACCTGTCAGAGATCCACAGCCTACTTCGGTAAGCTCAGTGCATATCCCTGCCGCTCCTGCTGGCGTTGTAGAAGAAGATTACATGGCTAAGTTCCGTGGTAGTGATACAGGTCTATCAGGTAAGTGGGCTAAAGCGAAAGCAGACGCAGCAAACAATCAAACATAAACTAGGAAATAAAAGCAATGGCTATTACAAGCTCAAGCAATACCTCGTTCATTGAAGCGAGTCAGTACTCAACCTTCATCTTGCAAAACTTGCATGATGGATTACTTCCTTCAACATTCTTCCGTAATGTGACGGACTTCCCAGCTGGCACCACTCTTAACATTAAGACTGTTGGCTCTGCGGTAATCCAAGAAATTACTGAAGACGAAGACATCACTTACAACCCAATTGAATCTGGTAATGTCCAGCTTCAGATCAGTGATTACATCGGTGATGCGTTCTACGTAACTGATGTTATGCGTCAAGACGGTGCTCAAGTTGAGCAGTTGTTATCGATGCGTGCCGCTGAAGGTACTCGTGCAATTCAAGAGTCTTTTGAATCACGCTTCCTTTCAACACTTAATGCAGCTCAAACTGCTGGCGACACTAACACAATCAATGGCTTTGCTCATCGATTAGTTGGTGGTTCTGGTGCAGGTAACTTGCAAATGGTTGAGAACGATCTTATCGAAATGCGTTTAGCATTCGACAAAGCAAACGTACCTATGGCTGGTCGTATTGCAATCGTTGATCCAATCGTTGCAGCTACATTCGCTAAGACTGTTCCTTTGGCTTCTAACATGGATGCTTCTAATCCTTTGTTCTCTGCCTTAGTTAAAGATGGCTTTGATAAAGAGCATCAGTTTGTCACTACTCTTCACGGATGGCAGATCTGGACTTCTAACCGTCTTCCTAAGTTAGCGTCTGGCGTAAGCATTGATGGTACTACTAACGCACCTGCTGAAGGCGGCGTTGCTAATATCTTTATGTGTGTTGCTGATGATCAGTGCAAACCCGGTATGGTAGCTTGGAGACAAACTCCAGCAACTGAAACTGATCGTGACATCTCAAAAGGTCGTGATGAGTTTGTTACTAAAACTCGATGGGGTGATGGTGTTCAGCGTTTAGATACATTAGGCGTAATCGTTACTTCAGCAACTGCAACTGCATAATAGGAGAATAATTATGTCATACGAAAATAGTGCTGGATTGGGCGTAAACAATCAATACGGAGTTCGTGATACACAGGACTCATTAGCCATTAGTGGCGGTAAGCTGCCTAATGTTGGTGGTGTTAGTGAAGCTGTTGTTTACTTTACAGGCGATGAGTTATCATCTTCTGATGTAGACACTTCATTAACTCTTCCAGCAGGTGCTCGTATCAAAGATGTTACTTTAGAAATCATCGAAGCGATGACTATGGGTAATGCTGATAACGACATCGAAGTTGGCACAAACGGTAGTGTTGCAACTAACGGAGCACAGTTTGATAACACAACTGGTGCTGTTGGCGCATACGCACCTGCATCTTTAAATGGTACTTGGGGTTCAGGAGCTGTTCTAGCTTCTACTGCTGTATCGTTTATCGTTACAGGTACTACTGCTGGCGCAACTGGTGGTAAAGGTCGAGCTGTAATTCGTTACACTAAGATCTAATCTAATTGGGGAGGAGGTCTTCGGGCCTCCAATCCTTTTAATAGTTATACTGCTTATATGTAGGCACTATAAGTATTAGAAGGTTTGTATTAATCAATAATGTAGGAAATTGAGATGGCAATAGAACATGATAGTATAGTAGATGGCGAACGTCACGAACCCAAGGGTGTTGGATCAGCGGCATCAGGGCATGTGTATGTAGCAGATGGCGCAGGCAGTGGTGTATGGTCTGGCCAAGCACCCCAACCCCATGGTTGGCTTTATTATAAAGACGGAGCGACAGCTCAAACATTTAATACGACAGAAGCTCTTTTAAGCATAGACGGTGCTACCACCAGACTGGACTCATATGCACCCACAGGTGTCACAGATTTATGGGACATAACAAATGATATATTAACTCCTGCGGCTCTTGGTGACTCCTACACCGTAAGACTGGATCTACCAGTTACTGGTAAGACAGGAACTCCTAATAAGCTAACAATTGAATATGATATAGGTGGACTAGCAACACCTTCTAATGTTGTCGTTTCTACAGAGCAAGTGGTGGATGGAACACCTCCTTACGCTCTGTCGTTTACTACTTCTCTGTTCTGCTTAAATACTTTCGTAGCTAACGGTATGCAAATATTCATCAAAACAGATACAGGTACTTTGGATATTACTGAGCCAGCAATATTTATAACACGAACTAGCGGGACAACATTATAATGCCTAAACTAACATTACTAGACATGACCCAAGACATCCTGTCCGATATGGATAGTGATGAGGTCAACAGCATTAATGATACACCAGATAGCCTACAGGTTGTTGGTATCATTAAGAGCAGCTTCTATGACTTGATAGATAGCAAGGATCACTGGGTTCACCTACGTGGTCTCATGGCTTTAGACAGTGCTACATCTGCTAAGCCTACTCATATGAAACTACCTGTTAATGTTAAAGCATTAGAAGGTTTGAAGTATGATAAGAAGAAAGCAGGAGAGACTAAATCTAAGATCCATGATGTTGAATATAAATATCCTGATGAATACTTAGAGATAGTTAATAACTATAACACAGATGCTGATAATGTAGACACAGTGGTAGATTACTCAGGTGTTAATCTTGCTATTAAGAATGATGCAGCTCCTTCCTATTGGACTAGCTTTGATGATGAGTACATTGTATTCAATTCATATGACAGTGCTGTAGAATCTAACTTACAGAACTCTAAGTCACAGTGTGTGGCCACACGTAACCCGTCATGGACTGTTAGTGATAGCTTCATACCTGACTTACCTGAAGAAGCCTTCTCTCGCCTACTGGCTGAGGCTAAGGCTGTGTGCTTCGGTAGACTAAAGCAGTTGACTGATAACAAGAGTGAGCAACAAGCTCAACGCCAACGTCATGCTATGTCTCGTAAGAGTTGGAGAGCGCATGGTGGTATTCGTATGCCTAACTACGCAAGGACTCCAGTAAAATGAAAGATTTAAAAGTAATGCAAGGACCATATGGGTTCTATATAAAGTACGAAGGTGGTGGCAAGCTGCCCGGTATGTTGTCAGGACACTACACTGGCATTAAAGATGCTAATGACGCAATCGAAGCATATAAAGCAATCAAACGAGTGAGAAAACCTACAGATGGCTATAGCAAAATCAAGCATAGAAAGGACTAACTTTACAAGTGGACTCATCACTGAGGCTACCGCTCTGACGTTCCCAGAGAACGCTGCTCAAGAGCTAAACAACTTTGAGTTGAACAGAGATGGAAGTATTAAGCGCAGGCTTGGTATGATTGAAGAAGCAGTAGGTGTTAAAATAGATACTCAAAGAGATGCTAATGCTTTCTCTAACTACGCTATCACTTCTTATAAGTGGGTCAATGTAGGCAACGACCCCACCTTAACGATTGGTGTCATGCAGATAGGAGACAGTCTGTGGTTTACAAACCTAGCCTCGGATGTCCTTTCTAATGGTATGTTAAATAAGGATGAGTTCGGTGTTGTTCAGCCTGTAGTGATGGACACAAACATCCTTCCCACCCGTATCTCAGGCAATGAGCCAATGTCATTCACTTCTATCGGTGGCGTGTTGATTGTTGCTAGCAAGGAGATGGACTACCCTGTTTACCTAGAGTATGGCGGAGGTGATCTTAATACTGGTGAGGCTGCAATCAATGCTCAACCTATTCGCATAGAGGTCAGAGACTTATGGGGCATAGACGATGGATATGCTGTAGATGAAAGATCAATTGTATTGACAGATGAGCATGAGTATAACCTAAAAAATCAAGGTTGGTTTAATTGGATTTATCCGGGATTCACTAGGGCCGACATTGCTAAGGACACTCTTATATCTCTTTATCCAGATATGTTTTCAGCCGATACTAATCAGGTACGAATTGTAACGAAAAAGGGGGGCGGAAAAGCTGCTGAATACCGAGGGGGTACAAAAAGGCAATATACTACCTATCAATATCTTATAAAAACATACGGATCTCCTTTGGTTGGGGACAGAGTGGTAAAACTTCAAGCAGGTGGGGCCGATGCATACCCCTCTAATTCAGATATAAGACATCAAGGTAATGGCGTAGACTCTGATGGAAACCCAGCATTCAAAGCCAGTCAGTTAAACCTACAAGGAGCAACAACATCACCAGCACCTAGAGGTCGGTATATAATTGACGCATTCGCAAGAGGGGCAGGGAGAGAAGAGGCGTCTATCATATCGAGTTTAAGCTCAGATGAAGAGCTTGGAAAAATATC
>Ga0208303_1000291_pt1 | contig 20956 bp, 33 predicted proteins | sample CB_VirMetaG_2_FD_184537 | JGI IMG/M metagenome (GOLD analysis project Ga0208303, IMG submission 184537) | Freshwater to marine saline gradient viral communities from Chesapeake Bay - CB_1504_2 Viral MetaG (SPAdes) (version 4) | ecosystem: Environmental > Aquatic > Marine > Coastal | place: USA... | reverse complement strand
GGATTAGCATATGCAGACATAGAACTTGCTACTAGTAAAAATGCTACTACAATAGCAACAATAGAACTTATTAGATATTTCATAATTGACTTCCTTGCAATTCAGATTGCGCACTACAACTTTATTTAACAAGCTCAGGCGGCTCGTAATAGTCTTTGTATTTGATTATAATTGTGCGCTGTGTTGCAATAAAGTTACGCAATGCCGACATTGTGATCGACAACTGCTGATAACCGTCGGCAGTCAACCCGAACAACACCAAGTCTTGTTTTTTTGATGCCAATTGTGCAAATACACTTTGTGCGTTTTCGGGTGTAATAACTATCCACTTGATAGGTTCGACTGCCAGCGGGTCAGGTTGCGAAATAGCCAGTGGAGTTTTATCCATTGGTTTGGCAATGACCTCAACAGGCTTTACTGAGTTGCCCCAAAAACTGGCGCAGCCTGTTATGTTAGTTAACAGGTATAGGCTTATAATTAGGGTTAGCCAACGCTGGACATTCTTTGTTGATTTCAGTTGGTAATTTTGCATTTTTTTCTTTGTCTGTTAATGGTGCGCCAGAAGCCAATTCAAAGCAACGCAAAGCATTTGCAGTTCCTGCGTTTACTGCTCGCTCAATGGCTGCAGGTTTAACAGCAGCCAGTGCACCAAAGTCCCGACTGTCACCATTGGCCGCAGTGTTAAACCTATCTCTTAAACTTGTTAAATCTTTGTTTTGTGCTTTGACAGTTGCAGCTAATTCGTCGTTGAGTTTTTTAATTTGCACCTGGTCTGCTTGAATTGATTTGATTACATCTTGTTGCTGACTAATACTGGCAGTCAGTTTGTTGGCATTTTCTTCGCTGATGGCTAAATTTGCTCTTAGGCCCGTAATATACCATAGGCCGCCAGCAACAATCACAACAATTGCAAGTATAGTAACTATTTTAATTACTGCGGCTGAGCCAACCATATTATGCGTTGATACCAACTGAATATACTGTTTTACCATTGACACGTGACGCAGTCATTGGTTTTCCGCGGTTACTGCCATCTGCCTTATAGGACACATGAACCCATCCTGAGTCAGGAATACCGGGTGTGTAGAACTCTAGAATCACCTGATCAAAGTCGGTATTATCTACAATCCAATTGGCAAGGTCTGCATTGGCCACACCAGGAACTTCGATGTCAGCAGCTTCGCCATGACAATGTTGTGATGTTGCAGAACCGCCTACTGCCTCGTTCAACTCTGGGCAACGGTATCCGCTGTTAATGACAGTAGGACCAAAATGATCGCGTACTTTTTGTACAACATTTTCAAATAAAGCCTTTGCGGCTTCCAAATGCTCGCCTTGTGGCGTGTTGTCAATGCCTTTGCGTTCAGCAGTTTGTGACTTGGTGAACTCGGCCATGGAGAAATTTTTACTTAATTTCATTTTGATTTCCTTTATAAAAGTATTTAGTCGGTCAATTGCTCCACAACAACGCCGCTTTTTTCCAAGAACTCAATGCCGTCAGTGTCTCTATATGTGTGCCTATAATATACGCAGTTAATTCCACTCTGATATATCAACTTGGCACAATCCATACAAGGAGCATGAGTAATAAACATATCAGCCCCAAGGCCAGATTCGTTCGATCTTGCCAACTTAGCGATTGCATTAGTTTCCGCATGTAATACCTCCGGTTTAGAATTTAATACTGGCGTACTTTTGATAAACCCCACGTGATTTTCACAATTGTTGTCCCATCCAGCAGGCATGCCGTTGTAACCAATGCTTATGATGCGATCGTCTTTGACCACGATCGCACCCACTTTCAATCGTACTGCATAACTCAATTCCGCAAATGTTTCTGCGGCTTTCATGTATGCTTGTTTTGCTCGGTCTTTCATTAATACCTGTATGTTTCTACTTTGTAAGGGCCATCGACATCAACACTGATATAGTCTGCTTGATCTTTGGTCAAAGTAGTCAGTGTTGCACCAATTTGCTCAAGGTGCAACCTTGCAACTTTTTCATCCAACTTCTTGGGCAGCAAATACAATTGCCCCTTTTCATATGCTGTGGGATTGTTGAACAATTCAATTTGTGCTAGTACTTGGTTGGTAAAACTGTTGCTCATAACAAAACTAGGATGTCCTGTAGCACAGCCTAGATTGACCAACCGTCCTTTTGCCAGCAAGATGATTCGTTTGCCATTAGGCCAAATCACATGATCTACTTGTGGTTTGATTTCCTCCCACTCCAAGTCTGCAAGATCGGCTACAGTGATTTCTGTATCAAAGTGTCCGATGTTGCAAACAATGGCTTGATTCTTCATCGCATCCATATGTTTACGTGTGATAACGTCTTTGTTGCCTGTTGCAGTTACAAAAATATCTGCTTTGTCTGCGGCATATTCCATTGTGACTACACGGTAGCCTTCCATTGCGGCTTGTAGTGCTGTGATAGGATCTACTTCAGTGACCCAAACTTGAGCACTCAATGCTCGTAATGCGGCTGCACTGCCTTTGCCCACGTCGCCGTAGCCACACACCACAGCAGTTTTGCCTGCAATCATCACATCGGTGGCACGTTTGATGCCGTCGACTAAACTTTCGCGGCAACCGTACAAGTTGTCAAATTTGGTCTTGGTCACAGAGTCGTTTACGTTGAATGCACGGAAAGGAAATGTGCCTGCTTCAATGCGTTTTAAAACATGATGTATACCAGTTGTTGTTTCTTCACTGAGTCCAATGATGCCGTCAATCAGTTCAGGATGCCGGTCAATGACGACACCAGTCAAATCATGGCCGTCATCCAGAATCATGTTGGGTGTCCATCCATCAGGCCCAGTCACTGTTTGTTCAATGCACCACCAGTATTCTTCTTCAGTTTCGCCTTTCCATGCAAACACAGGAACGCCCATGTCGGCAACAGCCGCGGCTGCTTGATCTTGTGTGCTGAATATATTACAACTGCTCCACCGCACACTTGCGCCAAGATCCACCAGTGTTTTGATCAGCACAGCAGTTTGAATAGTCATGTGCAAACTGCCCACAATTCTGGCACCTTTGAGTGGCTGAACATCTTTGTATTCTGCTTTGACGGACATAAGTCCAGGCATCTCGCTTTCGGCAATTGCTATTTCTTTGTGTCCCCATTTGGCCAATGTGATATCGGCAATTTTATAATCTGTCATCTTCCTCGTCCTGTATTTTTAGTTGTTGGTTTGTTAGTGGTTACCTGTGATTTAGGTTTGGTTTTTGCTTGGTGTATGCTGGCAGCAGTTTCTGGAGTAATCTTGGTTTTGAGTTCTTGTGCTGCTTTGATTGCATCCAAAAAACTTGATTTCTTTTCTGTCATTGTAATTTACCTTCTTTCCTAAGTTGTGCTCTAATTTGTGTAGCACTGATAGCATGTATGTCTTCACCTAGGTCGTGCTGTGTAAATGTATATCCTACACCACGACCATAGCTGATGTCTACAATATTAGGAACTTGCATAATAATGTATTCCTCATTGTAGGTAAAACCTTCTTCAAACAATGCCTGTATGATATTGTTCTTAACTTCGGTAAAAGTAAACGGATTGTCAGCTTGCGTAGCAGTTCTTCCTGCGCCTGCATCTGCGCCCACAATGCCGCCAACGTCGCGAATCTGTATACAAACTTGTCCTGTTTCTAGCAATGCTTTTTTAAACAATGCTACATGCCCAGGATGAAATGGTTGCCACCGTCCCAGCATTTGTGTAGTGGGTTTTTGATTATCAAACATCGTTTTTAACTCCGTAGGTTATATGCTTATACCATAAGCGTTCATGGTAATAGTATAACACAAACTTCAGCACCAAGTCAACAAAGAACACGCCGCCTATCGCAGATGCTGGCAAACCGAAACCAAAAGCAATCAATGCTGTTATTGTACTAGCCGCAATTCTCCAAGTAACCGCTTTGGCTAAGTGGCGTTTCGGTGATACTTTTTCATTTTCCATTTTGAGCTTTCATATATTTTGAAACTACTTTTGCTAGTTGTTCATGTGTGTCATCAAACCATGCACTTACGTGATAGTCATAATGTGCTGGTGTTTGAAACATTTTGTTAGTGTCTTCGAATCTACCCTCTTTGATAGTATCCATCCATACAGTAAAGTCTGCAGAAAATTCAGCACGAGCTGCTTCAGTAGGACACACAAAATCTGCAATGGCAATCTTACCTGCTTTGACTACACCATCACTCAAGTACTTCATGCGCTGTGCTTGACGCATGCGACCTTCAGGTGTAAAGTCCCAGTCGTTGTATTCTTCACGTACTGCATCTGCATTAATCCATACCCCGCCGATCAGCGTAGCAAATGGCTTGGCCAGTGTACTTTTGCCGCTGCCAGGCAATCCAAATATTAATATCTTTTTAATCATGTTTTTTTGATGCTTCCTTTGCTAAGTCGTCTACCCAATAGTGTTCCACCGGTGTGATATACTTACTGTTAGAATCAGTTGAGAGTATTTCATTTAATTGGGGATTGCTGTAATCAACGGGGAAATCTAGTATACGTGCAAGTTCTTTAAGATATGTTTCTTTATACAAGTGTAACAATTCGTAACTTAAAAAGTCTACATTTGTAAATCTAGCAACTTCGGCCAATGCCAATGGCAGTGTTTCGCTATCACGCACACGCTTTTGTTGTTCTTTTAGTATACTTTGATCACGCCCAATAACAGCAACTTGCACGACTATATTTAACTTGCGTAATTCTTCTATAAACTCTTTGAAGTTGGGAACAGTTGCTGTGCCGTTGTCCATGTAAGGGACGCTGACACTGGCAACATAGTAGTTACTCTGAGTCCAATCAAATTCGTTTAGTTGCTGAGGGTATTTCCAGTAGCAGGCAAACGGTTCTTGATCATGTCCTATCCAATAAGTGTCAAGCAAATGTTTCCAACCGCAAACTTGTGGATGTAGTGCAAATATTTTACTCCACAAATGATTACCCGATCCTTGCGGACCGGTTATAATCAATAACTTTCTCATACTGGATATGTTACCAACGACCCTGCCAGTTTGAGCATTTGACGAGTCTTGTCTGTCTTGAGTCCTGTAATCTGCAACACTGGTCTCATACTGCGGCTAGCATTGGCAGTGGCATGCGGCACATTAGCCCAGTCAAATATGTGCACTTCGCCGGCCCGCCATCCTGAATAAGTGGTTGTGCCATACAAATAAAACTGTCCTGGCTCCCAGTCTGTCAGCATAACACTCATGCGTATAACACGCTCAGGATCATCAGGGCAACGCTCTTGTAGTTTGTCAATGTGCAAATTAAACATCTGCCCTGGCTGCTGGTAATGCATACGAATCTTGGCATCCTCAATGCCAAAGTATTCGCTCATCTTTGTCAATGTAGGAAAAGCACTGATATCAAACACAGCATCTGTTAATTCTAAATCAACTGGTGCTCCTGTATTGCGCAAGTCGTTTTCTTCTTGAGTCAGCATGGGACTCACAGTGTCGTCGTCGTTGCTGTAGAACTTGCGAGTTGCCCATGTGATGGGTTTACCTTGTGCCTGTGCAACTTCCTCGTCCCAGCGGCCAGTAAAGCGACCAAGGATTTGAAACCATTCACCAGTTTGGTCAACACGTTGATTGTCAAAATGATATTTGCTATGGTCAACACACCATTGCCAACTACTGTCATAGTCGTCTTGGTTCTTATACATAATCTATTCCTCTGTCTTTTCTTACAATACTGTTTATAATTATCCCTGCTGAAACAGCAATAGACAAAAGAAACAATGGGTGGTTGGTGACACTAAACAATTCAAGCCAACGGAAGTCTGCCATGGATTCCCAGCCGGGTTTCCATTGCTTGTAACCGTACAGTTGTAGTGTGGCCACAAAGTATTCGTCGATCTTGAATGCCACAACATAGGCAACAAGTATAGCAGGCCTGCTGACTTTGAAGTGTTTTAAAACAACACCAATGGCACTTAGTATGCCCAGCAATGCCAAGTCTTCCCAACCTTGTGTGTACTGCATATTTGCATATATGATAACAGCAATGATCACTGTTGCGTAGATCCAGTAGGGAACTTCTAGTATTTTAATAATCCATTTGTACAAAAATATGCTGAGCAATGCAACGCCAATTGTACCAAAGATGTAACCAAATGCAATGCTTGTTGTAAAGTTGGTGTCGGTTAGCAAACTTGGGCGCCCAATTTCCATACCAAAGTACATGCAAATTGCCATTACCATTGCAGCAAATGGTGCCGCAGGAATAGCAAATAGTACAGCAGGAATCATACTACTTACTTTTTGTGCATTGTTGGCGCCTTCACATCCCAGCAGTCCAATTGGGTTGCCTTCGCCGAATGGTATTTCTTGTTTTTCTTTGTGTGCGGCTTTGGTTGCACCGTATGCCAAAAAGTCGCCAACTGCTCCTCCCACACCAGGAAGCAGTCCTGTTACAAATCCAATAAAGCCACCGCGCACCATGTCGCGCCAGTGTGTGCGCACATCCCTGAATCCTTGAAACAACTGTTTCCAATAGTCATCAGACATAGGCGGCGCTGCAGACTTGATCTTTTGTCTGAAACCGTCCAACAGTTCTGGTATACCAAACAAGCCAGACAGCAACACAATCATGCCTACACCGTTTTCCAAGTATTCCCAGCCAAATGCAAAACGTGCATTGCCCACACTGTCTTGTCCAATGAATCCCAAAAACAATCCAAATGTAATTGCAACCACACTGAGGAATACATTTTTACTTGCAACAAAGCCCACGCAGGCCAGTGCCATCATCATAAAGCCTAAAAATTCAGGCCTTCCAAATAATACAATAATCTTCCCGTAGTAAGGCAGTAACATGAAAGCAAGTACCGCATACAGTACACCATTGAATGTGCTGTCTGCAATAGCAATACCCATTGCACGAGCTGCCTCGCCCCGCTTGGCCATTGGGTAGCCGTCGATAACACAAGCAGCCGTTGTGCTTGCGCCAGGAATACCAGTTAGAATACTTGTATAACTGTCTGCGCTGGCACAACTTGCCACTATTGCTGTTAAAAAGACCAATCCCACGTAGGGGTCAGCCATAAAGTAAGAACCCATGCTGAACACAGTGATCAGTGCAGTGGTAACTCCGGCAATCGGAATAATACCCACCAGCATACCGTAAAGTGTGCCTAACATTGCCCATAACACGTAGTCAAACATAGTGTTCTTTCTTTGTTACTTGAGTAGTTCTGGCTTGAATACTGATGGGAAACCGTATGCTTCTTGGTTCCACTTGACAGCATCTTTAAGAGCTTTTTCAGTGATTAGGCTTTTTAAAATCGCAAGCAATGCTGGGCCGTCTGTGATCCAAGGATAGTCGCCAGCTAACTTTTTAATTTCTGCTGATGACTCGGGATCTGCAATCATTTTGGCAAGAGCAGTACGAAGCTTTTGTGTGTTGGGATTGCCTTTGTTGACCCATAGTGACTTTTGGATAGCATCACGCCAGTTACGAGTTAGTTGGTATGCATTGTACAAATCACCCGTTGGATACTCGCCCCATAGTTCTTTGTACTTGTCTTCAAACTGTGTGCCCGGGAAGTTGGGATCTGCCATTTGCTTTTTGTTAGCCAAGTCCAAGATACCATGTGTGAACCATAGTTCGTTTGCTTCAATGTCTTTGTAGAACTTTAACCAGGCTGCTGGTGATTCGCGAGCAACGTCGAACTCTTTGTTCTTAAAGCCAAGACGCTTTTCGCCACCGCTTACACCATTGATCCAGCTGGCACGTTCGCGCCAGCACTTCAAGTATTCTGCAACTGAGCCTGATCCCTGCGGTCCACACAACAACATAGCAACAGCAGCACCATCTGGCTCGAAGCCTGATCCACCGGCAATTTTCCAGTTGCCCGACTTTTCGTCTGCACCAGCATGCTTGCCCAGCACAATGTCGTTGTTCATTGAACCGATTAGCTCGTAGTCAAAATAGTTGTAGTCAACTTTGTCCAGTAGATACGACACACCATTGCCACCGTGTGCAACCATAATAGTTTTGTCGTCCATGCGTAGGTCATTGTGGAACTTGTTAAAGCCCGGAATGTCTCTGGCACCTGGGATGTGACGAATCACAACTGGTTCGTCTAAAAACTTTGAAAGATTTTTAGCGATAATTCCTGCCCATACGCTGGTACCTTTACCAGGTGCTTGTGGCACAATAAGTGTGTAGTCTGCTTGTGCGGCGCTCATAATGCCGGCACTTGCTAGTAGTGTGATTAAAAGTTTTTTCATTTTGATTTCCTTTAGATAACTTTTACTCTGACGTCAGAGCTTCGATAATTTTGAACATACTCCGGCGGAGGCGGTTCAATGTCTAATTTTACAGATAACTCTGTGTTTGACTCAACATCAACGCCCGGGTGGGTACACCATGCAGTCATTAGGTCTGCGTTTTGCGCTGCAATGATTGTGGCCATTGTACGCAAATCTTTATAATATTCCGAGTAGTCTGGATACGTGATGCCAAAATGCCCGCATTTGACCCACCAGCCCAAACAAGCATCATTTTCCCTGTGTACCAATATAACGGGACACTCAGGCCAGTGTTGTTTTAAAAAGTCTATTTTGTGTGCAAACACATGACTCTTGACAATGCGTACACCCTCACCTGAAAATGGTTCGTTAAACATCTCTTCGCATTGTTGTTTGCTAAATGTTTCGAGACGATCGAACTGTTGGCCAAACTCCATGCCAGGATCAAAGTATGCACCCATATGCATCAATTGCATGTCACCAGGAGCATCGTGGTAGTATGTACGCTCTTCAGAATAGTCACTGCGATCAACATCAGGACTGTAATAGATGTTTTTGCTAACACTACTCCATTTGGATCCGGGTGTGCCGGCCATAAAAATATATTTCACTGTGTTCCTTGAGATAATTACATGTAGAAGTAAATTTGACGTATACAAATAAATTTTATGTTGTATATAGCTTTTATTTATCATATAGGAAAATTTTTTAATGAATACCAAGATTTTTGCCCTGATTAAAGAAAATTTAGAACTTGCCTTTAATTTACCCAAGTACTCCAAAGTTTGTGAAAGCATCACAGAGTCAACTGTGGTGGATGCACTGCCCTGGACGCCTGCTCGTTATCGCAAGTTCAAAGATGCTGTAGAAGAAAAACTGGCAATGGAAGACTGCAACTTTACCGGCACACTGACAAGCATTGTTGCCAAACTCAACGAACGTTATACAGGACGATTCTTTGGGGAGATTTGGCGGCCACGCACTGGTGATTACGATTACACAGGATGGGCATTGGCAGAAGAAATTCAAAAGCAAAATCCCAAGTCTGTACTTGACGTAGGCTGCGGCTACCATCCGTTCAAAGGACGCATCAACAACTTGGTTGGCATTGATCCTTACAACCATGCCGCTGATTTTGAAGTGGATATTTTAGATTACAAAGTTAAACCTGCTAGTCACGATCATATTATAGCACTGGGTTCAATCAACTTCAACAGCCAAGACGAAATTGAACAAAGATTTAGTCACTGTGTCGATTTGCTCATGACCGGTGGCAAGTTTTATCTACGTGCCAATCCTGGGATCACACACAAGACAGGGCCTTACGTGGATATATTCCTGTGGAGTTTTGAAGTGGCAAACAACTTTGCTGAAAAATACAACTTAAAGTTATTGGAGTTCAAACGAGACACTAACGAACGTTTGTATTTTGTGTATCAAAAACTTTGATCATTAACTCGCCGGCAGCGGCGTGTGCCTGTTCCAATGGGTGTCCTATGCTAGTGATAGGGTATCCATTTTTCTTGGCAAATTGTTGTAAATTTAGCCCATCAAATGTGGTCATGTGTGGAAGAATATAATCCTGCATATCTGTAATAGCTGGAGTAGTGTGCCATTGTTTATCAAATATCAAGTCATCCATGTACGTCATTACAAATGGACAATTTTTTTGTTGTAGTGTATCCACCACCAACTTGATACTCATCAGTGTGGTCAGTTTGTCCCGGATTTCTGAATGTAAATCTTTGTAATAAGTTTTTGCTATGTCTGTTTCGTCTACAGGCATGATAGTAGACCACGATATTGCACCTGGCCAACTGTCGGGATTGCTGACATTAACATAATCAAACCGATCAATAAAAGTCCAATTTATTACAAACAAGGCAGTTTCGTTTGTTGCGAGATGACTTAATACTCGTTCAGCAATTTGTAAATTACCGGCGCCTGGTCTGGCGTAACACTGATAATCGTAGTTTAAATGTCGAGCCAAGTGTGAAGGCCAGGTTAATTTACTATGATGCGGCCAAGGCTGTTGCCTAATTGGATCATATAAAATTTCGTCGCTTAACTCACTACCATAGATAAAACTACAGCCAAAACTTTTTAGATTCATAGGTAATTATATACCTACTTTATGCAGTAGGTATTAGATTATCGCAGTCCAGCGGCTGCTTGTAAAGATTTTAAATCAGCGTCAGTTTCATAAATCTGCTTGTAAGGCAATCCTGCTGACACACGCACTTCGTTCAAGTCTTTTTCGTACTTTTCTCTGTAGGCTTTTGGACTTAGTGGTACTACACTATCAAATGTGTCTCTGCTGAAAGGCATTGTGTCGCCTTTGTAATGCATAACCCAGTCATCAACATTGTACTCTGTTAATGTGTTTAAATCATGTAATAATGTTTCAACATGCTGACCACCTGTGCTACGACGGCGAATTTCAACATAAACCAAGTAACGATTGGGTTTGACTTCGCCTGGACTTTTGTCAGCATCTAACACAAAATCGTACCCTTTTTCAAACCAAGCCATCAAGTCTTTGGCAGCTTGTGGATCACGTAGAAAAAAGCTGACAACAATAACATCATCGTCGTCGCCCATTTTGGAACTGAATTCGTCAACGTGAATTGTAGGCTTGATCAAGCCTTCCATGTCCTTAAAGCTCAGGCTTTCAGACAGCTGGTTGTTGGAGAAGATTGTTTTGTGCATTTTCTGCTTGCTCATCGTTTTGGTATTCTTCTTGATCTAGGTCTTGCTCGTAAGCACTGTCTAGGTCTGCTAAATCAATATCTTGATCTTCTAATTCAAGTGATCCTGTGCGGATGTCACTCATCAAACTCTTTGGCATAGTAATTTCCACAAGCCAAATCTTTTGTTCCAGTATTCTTGCTTTGTGTGTGCCAGGGCGGTAGTCCGACGGTGTTTCAATTTTCATTGGTACAGCCATCATTGTTTTCTTGTATTTCACAACACAGTCAAACGGCAACAAACGACGTGCACCACGTGGGTCTGGCATGCGTTTTTCTGGCCACATAAACACACAGGTGACGTTGTATTTGCCAATGGTTGGCCCAGAAGCCAATTCGCCAATACTCCAGTTTTGAAACGCATACAAGTCTAATTCGTCAAGCACACGTTCAAAGTCCAACAACGTCAACAAACTGCCTTCGCTCATGTAAATGTCGCGAATGTTGTTGGCTATTTGCCAGTAATCCGAACCGTCTTTGAATATTTTTTCGTCGTGTAAATCCATACTGTTATTTATGGTATTGTTTGGTCTAATGTTAGTTTGATGATAACAAAAACTTCCTGCCAAGAGTATTACTTATGATGTGTATTCCAATTATCAGTTATAACATATCTCGAAAAATTATTGCCTAAATACTTGCAACAGCATATCGCTGTTAGTTTATCCCACTCAACTTTGGAGAACACCTTGAGCAGACAAAGATCAGCAAAAGCACAAAAGCGTATGGCACAAGTAGAAAACACTATTGATTTTTCCCAAGAACGACAGTATACTCGCCCCAAGGCAATTACACTTGTTCCACGGACACGAAATCAAGAGCAATTGGTGTTGGCATTACTTGACGATGACCAACACATAGTAGTAACAGCGGGACCAGCAGGTACTGGAAAAACTTACCTGGCTATGCAAGCCGCAGTCAAAGCCCTTAGAGAAGGCACTTGCGAACGCATAGTATTAACACGCCCTGCTGTGGGCGTAGAAGATGAAGAACACGGTTTCTTACCAGGGGATCTAAACCAAAAGATGGAACCCTGGACAAGACCGTTGATAGATGTACTACGTGAGACTTACCGTCCACAGGACATCACTGCCATGATTGAAAATCAATTGATAGAAATCTCACCATTGGCGTTCATGCGTGGACGAACATTCAAACACAGTTGGATCATTGCTGACGAAATGCAAAATGCCACACCAAATCAGATGAAAATGCTGATGACTCGTATTGGTGTAGGTAGTAAGATTGTGGTCACAGGTGATGTGGAACAAACTGACCGCCCGGGCAGTAATAACGGACTACTGGACTTGTGTATCAAACTAGACCGTACAAATGTGGAAGGGATTGCAATGTGTCCACTGGAAGCAAAGGACGTTCAACGTCATGCTATCATTGGACAAGTGCTAAAACTTTACTCTTGATCGACTTTGCTCATTCTATTAATAATAGTTTGAGCAAGGTTTTGATATGATAAGCGTCCCGGGTGCATCAAATCCCGGCCGCGATCAAAATTTGGTATTTGGCTACGAGGAATAACAATAGGTATAATATTTTCTAAGCGGCATAGCATTCGGAATGCTAATGTATTTTTTTGTTGTTGTAATTGTTGGTTGGTGTCGGAAGTAAACCAAATTTTAATAAACTCATCATTGGCACACGGATTGCTAGTGTCACCGGCCAAAATATTCAAACTCAATGGAACACTATCATCTATCAATTCGATCCTGTGCATATCTGTTTGCACCCATATGGCATATTGAGGTCGTAGCAACGGCAAGTAGTGTAGTGCCATTCTAACTGCTGTATCGTTACTGCTGCCAGCATGCCCAAGATTAGCAACTGTTAATCCGGTAATAACCGAAAATTGAACGGGCCAAGTGTCTTTGGCATGGACTCCGGTTCCCATAGTAAAGCTATCACCAAAACATACCACTTCGAATTTACGGTCAAACTCGAAAGTTCTAAATCCATGACTATTATATTGGTAGTCAATTTGAGTATTTAAAAAACCAAGATCTGATAATTGTTGGTATGACATGGAGTCTTGTATATTTTTTAAATACAAGGATTCGCTGTCAGAGGTATCCCAATATACAGTTTTACCTGCCACTTGAGAATAATTGTGAATTATTGGTGTCATGCAGTAATTATATCGTAAATCTCTTTCCAGTTTTTAACTGTTGTGATGCCTTTGTGGTAGAAATGCATATTATGTCCATGTTCTACCAGGAGGCTCTTTAGTCCGGCTGCATGTCCGACAACAGCATTTTCAGGCTTGTCTTCCAACCACCAGCATCCAGAGTCTTTGTATTCTTCCAAAGCTTCATGTTTGTCTGCACCTGTGTCTAGACATACAATGCGTTCAAACGCTTGATTGCCGAACAGCTTGCTCAAATTCATTTCACGCAATTTGCCAGCATTTTCGTCTCGACTCAAACTGGTAATACAATGAAACACATATCCATGTTCTTCGTGCAGTCGCTTGACATAGTACATGGCATCACGCAACGCTGGCAGGAAACCAATGGCAGCACTTTCGTTAAAAAGTCGTATCAGTTTTCTAACTTGTTCTTTGGGAATACCATATCGAACATCCATGTCGTAGTTGAGCTTGTTGCCAGGCACGGGCTCAAATCCATGTTCTTGCATCCACACATTGAATGCCCATTCCCAATCTAACAGTACACCGTCGGCATCAGTTAGGATTACTTTGTCTAAATTTTTATATTTCATAGTGTAATTATACTACAAAATTTAATTTACTGTCGACCAAATTTAAAAATATCACCGGTTGGATAGTAAATTTTACCATTCATATCGGTAGTATGGTTGATTAGTTTAATAATTTCGATAGATTTACTTACATCAGAATTGTGTCCAAGTGATTCTGGAACAATGCCAAAAAAGATAGCCGGAAAACTTTGGGCAAATGATTTCATAATGCATCCATTGGTAAATTTATTACCAATATAATCAGCAAACCCGACTTGTGTGGACATCGGATTAGATATTAGAGCCGATAGCATCCACCCAATTTTAGTAGTTTCTGATATCTTATTTTTTAACGAGTGTATTAGATAAAACGGAAACTGAGAGGCTACAAAATAACTTTGTTGCCAGTCTTTAAGACTTTGTAGTTGATTTTGATTAAATTTAGTTTGATTCAGTGCCGACGAATTATGATTAAAAAATATTAAATCTAAATTGGGAAGATTTGAGATTATGCTGCGTATGTCTTGTAGTTTTAGTTCACGCCAGTTAACAGAAATCACTGTAATATTTGGATCAGCAACTTGCTGAGTTCCGGTAATTAAATAAACATGATATCCTGCCTGCACTAACTGTTCTGTTAGCATGCTACCAAACTTTGATCCCCCGCCGGTAATTAAACAATTTTTCATACGGTTAATTCACTAAAAATATTACGCCAATTGGTATTCCGGAGATGATCCAGTTGATCAAAATACTTAATGTATCCTGTATTATCTTCTATCGGCAATTGCAACTCTTGCTGACATCTTAAAATGTTATAGTATGAATTAGATTTTGGAGTTACCAATCCAGAAGAAAGTAATTTTTCTAGGCGAGCAAGTGTTTTTTCTTTTAACTCTAACCCAGCATTACGAGGCTGTAAATAACTATGTCCGAATAATTGATTAATAGTGATGTCTGTAACATTATGTTCAACTATAAAATATTCAATATTATCAAAAATTGTAGATAAACTTCCAATAAAAAATACAGAATTAAGACGTATGTCGTGTCCTAATTTTTTTATATTTTCAAGATTTTTAGTAAACCCAGCCCATGTACCGCCGTTACGCATGTACTCAAATCTTTTGCCAGATGCTTCTGCACTAACAGTCCATAATACATTTTTAAATTTTTTAATTTCAGCAAATACAGGATTGTTGTCACTTGCTACACTAATATTAGAATTAACTCTCAGTGGTAATTCTTTGTTTTTTATTTGCGACAACAACGTAGAATTATGTTTGATTAGCAAAGGCTCGCCACCAGACAAGTAAATTTCATTCATTGAATATTGATTTTTTACAATCAGATCAATAATTTTATTAATGTTTTCTATGCTTGATTTACGTACTGGTATTTTTTGTTCTTCGGCAATTAAACTACTTTGTCCGGCATTGCAGTACACACATTTAAAATTACAAGTGTTATTCCAATGTAAGTCAATGCCGTGTAGTTCAAATGCCTGGGTATTTTCGTAATTGATGTCAAAACTTTGAAACATTGGATTATAATGATTTCTTAAATCATAATGTTCATTTTGTGTAGTAAGTCTATGGCAGCCACCACAATTTTTAGTTAACTTATCAGCCAGCAAATCATCTTTAATAGATTTAATTTTATCGCTGTTTAGAATATCTTCTATGCTTGTTTCATTGATGTTTCCAAGAGGATATCCTTTAGAACAAGTCTTAATATCACCAGTTGGCAATACCTCAAAGTGATTCCACGGGACCGCACAAAAATGTTGCGATTGCTTAAACAACCAAAACTTTTTTTTAGGATTCATCTTCTACGTCCTTGTTGTAACACTAACTGGATGCCCGTTTTCTTCAAATAGTCGTTCAATGGTACTGGCATAATGTTGATAGTAATAACTCACAACAGTATCCCAAACTTTGGGAACTTGTACGCCGTTCATTGTGCATTTTTCAACTTTTTGTAGTTTGAAATCTAAGATCACACTGGCTTCCTGTAAGTCTTTTTTCTTTAAATTTCTAGCCAAGGCAAGCGTTTCGTCGATTTGGCCATTGGGTTTGGTGTAGTAAGTTAGTGTTAGATATCTCATAGTTGATATAGTTCTGTAATTGTTGCACTTAGATTGATTTCTTGATATTTTATTTATGCTCCTGTTTTCCTATTATGCTTTATTATATTGTCACCCTATTTCATTTAAATTTTCAACACTATGCCAAAGTTTGTCTATGTAGTTAAATGTATTAGGAAACACATCTGGAAAACTTTGTTTACGGTACAGATCTTGTCGTTTAGTCCAAACAATCATTTGTTTAAGTTCAGCTTCGTTACACTCTTCGTTTAACAAGTAATTTCTAATTCCGGCATCAAGAATAGTAGGAGCTAATTCTTGTTTTGCCCATTCGGGAAGATTGGTCATCCGATAATGCCTAGGATGGTCGACAATATTATAGTACACTGCTCCAAATTTTTCAGCTAGCCAATCTGAAGTAATTTGGTAATCAGCAATGTTGATCAAACTTACACACTGACTGCCTTGAAAATACCAGTCTACTTGTGGGTAGCGATTTGGTAAGTTTAAAAACCAATCTATGTTCTTTACAGTCTTATCCCAGTTGCCTGGCCATCTAAGATACTCAAACTGTTTTTCGATTCCGTCAATGCTGAAGAATATCTCTACACGTTTAAACTCTTTCCATAGATGTTCATAATGACTGCCAATTTGTTGGGCATTGGTGCTATAAAATAAAGTTGTATTTTTTGCACTATCTGCGTCAATGACTTTTTGTAATATATTAGCATGTTGTTTGTCAAGCAGTGGCTCGCCGCCAAAAAAACTTAATTGCTTTAAATTTACTAAATCATTCATACTCCACATATTGCTGTCGTGATATATTTTATCACGAACTTGTACAAAATCATTTCCTGGTTTGCGAATACCATTTCTATCAACATGTGTTGTTTTATATGTTTCGGTATAAAACTTCCCTTCAGGCCAATAAAAACTACTATCCCAGCCTGCACATGTTCTACAAGCAATATTGCAAACATTACTGGTTTTGATAACAACTTCTTCGGGGCCAGCTTGCCAATTTTTAGGAGGTTCGTTGCCATAAGTTTTATTGGTACGTTGTCTAAGACTAATTATACCAGCCTCTTCTTCGGCCCAGCAACGTTTACATTCGTTGGGTTTTTCTCCATTGAGAAATTTATTGCGTAAAAGTTCAACATCCGGGTGTAGCCAACGTTCACTTTGTGGAGTTGTAGTATCAACCTGTACTTCAATTGGGCCAAACGCACACGGACTTATTCTATCATAAGCATTTTGCCTAGTGCACACAAATGGACTGCTACAAAAATGTTTCATAGTTGACATAGTTCCGTAATTGTTGCACTTAAATTAATTTCTTGATCTGCCACTAATGGAATGTTTGCAATTCCGTTGCGAATAATAATGATTGCCTGATCCTGTTGCTCAATATCCTTGCTCCACAAGTCAAGATTGTCGTACATCCAACGGAATGTGACGTCTGCTTCTTCCGGCGTGCTTTGTTGACACAACAATGTTCTTGCTTCGCGCATCTTGCCTGCTTTGAACATGGCCACACAATCCAACTTCCAGTCGCCCACAGCACGATCATTCACGTTGGGCGCCAACAATGCTCCAGTTTGACTGTTTTGCTGTGTCAAGTTCAAACACTTACGCAAGTCTGGATATGTTGCTTTGACATAACTGTCCAATGTATCAATGTCAAACTCAATGCCTTCTGTGACCAACACAGTGGCTGCTCTTGCTGTAAACTCTGTGTGGTCTGTTTTTGGAATACTGATATGTTGACACCGACTGTGGATAGCTGGCAAAATCTTGTTGGGATAGTTGCAGGTCAAAATAAACCTGACACTGTTGCTGTAGTCTTCCATCAAGTTGCGCATGGCCGGTTGTACACTGCTGGGGTTCATAAAGTCTGCTTCGTCAATCAGCACAACTTTAAAATTGCCAAACGGCATTGTTTGACAAAAACCAATCAGCTTGTCGACCCATTCAATCTTGCGAGCTTCTTTAGAACCGTTAGCATACATGACATCGTATTCGTCAATGCCCAGCTCGTTGATCAACACTTTGGCCAATGTGGTTTTGCCTGTGCCAGGACCGCCACTGAACAGCAAGTGTGGAATAGTGCCATCTTTGACCCATGCAGCCACTTGCTGTCGATGATTGTCGTCGATGAACACATAGTCACTGCTGGTTCTTGGTCTGTATTTTTCTACCCAAAGTTCTTTCATTTGTGTTTCTTTTTAAGTAAGTTAAAAGTTTTTTGCTGTTCGAGCTTGTCAACAAACTCTTGTTCAACTGAATATGCAGGACACTGCTCAAGCATTTCGTCTATGTAGTATTTTAACACAATTAAATCTTTTTTGCAACCCCAAGTGGTAAATCCGTCCATGCGTGGATCGGTACACGCAAACTTGATCTTCCAAAGTTCTTGCTCAATCTTTTCCCGATTCCAGTCCTGTATCATCGGTTACCTTTGTTAGTGTGTAAGAGCCATCGCCGTTGTCTTGCCATTTGATAGTGTCACCAACTTGCCAGCCCATTTCGTCGCAAACATCATTGCCCAGTGGCACAATATAGTCGTCTGTTTCTTCGTCGTAAATTACACCTACAGTTGCCATATTGTTACGCCTTACGTGCTTCTGCTTCTGCTACACGTTTGCGTAGACTTGAACTTGAAAAGGAATGATCTCTACCGTTAAAAATCAATTCAATACCCCGGGTCAAACAGTGTTCTTTGCCTGTAAAAGGTTTGTCTTGGTACTCGATGCCCAGGATACGAACATCAATTGGCAGTATGAGCAACAGGTCTTCCAAGTCCTGTTCGGTATTGTAAATTACAATTTCATCTACAAAGCGTGTGGCACTGAGTTGAATTTGTCGTTCAACAATACTTTGTATAGGAGGATTTTTAGTGTCTGGTCTATCCCAAGAAGCATCGTTCTGTAAACCAGCAATTAGATAATCGCAATGATTTTTGGCTTCGGCCAGCATGGCAATGTGCCCTGCATGTAACATGTCAAACTGACTGAATGTGATTCCGATCTTTTTGCCTTGGGCTTTAAGATCCTTGACGTGATTAAATATCATACAATTACATTTACTAATATCATCAACGATGCAACAAATAGAATACAAAACACAAATCCCACAACTACTATAGCCATTGGATTTAGTGTTTTTTTATCTTTGTCAAAACCTTTTTGACTACGTACACCTAGGAAGCCCCATAGAACTGCCTTGATAGTGCTGAACATGATTATCCAAACCTGTGCGCGGATTCCACATGTTCAGCAGTGCTCATTGTATCATCATTGGGCATTTCGTCTGACAGCAACAAAATATCGTCAGGGTCGATGCGGCGAATAGTTTTCTTAACACCGTTGTCTTCGATGTCAATACCACGTGTCCAACGTCCGTGTGCAACACAAACCCAATCTCCAGGCTTGACATCCTGCTGTTCTGGACCAACCGAATATACTTGTGCCCAACGTGGGCGAATACCCAGACCTGTTCCGTTGTCGTTTAGCAATACAATTCCAGATGATGTTTGACGCTCATCAAATGTCATGTCAGTTACAATAACAAAATCCCTAATGGGTTCTAAGTTATCTGCTGTGATGGTATAGTGTCCGTATGCTGCCTTGTTCATTTGTTCCTCTTAAATTTTATTAACGCCTGGCTTGCCTTGTGCAAGTTGGCGTTGGGTTTTCATTAATTCTTGTTTGACTGATTGTGATTTGGCCATAGCTGCCGCAAGTCCGCCGCGTGGGATAGCAGCCTTTTCGGGCTCAACTGGCGCTGGCTCAGCAATGGGTTCTATAATAGGATCGTTGACCAATTCGGGAATTGTTGCTTCAAGTTCGGCCAATTCTTCCATTGATTCAATTTCTGGTAGAGACTCTACTAGATCCTCAAGTTTGTATTCTACTTGTTCGGTTTTGAGTACATCTTTGTTAACAACTTTTTCTTTAACAACCACTTTTTCTTGAACTGGTTCTACTTGTTTGTTTTCAAGTACATCTTCTTTAACCACTTTTTCTTTCGCACGTTGATTACGACCACGTGATGTTGACACCGGAACATTTGTATCCTTGGCAACTTTTTCTTTTGCTGATTTCTTCTGAGCATGTTGTTGCTTGGCAGCTTTGGTGCTGGTGGTAGGCACCTGTTCGGTTGTATTGGTAACTTGACGCTGATAATGTCGTTGTACTTGTTTGTTTTTGGTTTCGGTGACTTTGTTGGCGACGTCAATTTTGTCACCTCGTGCATTGACCTTCATATTGCCAACAGCCCGTGTGTTTTCGTTTTCCAACATCAACGCACCCATGTCGACCACGCGGCCCATTGCTGATTTGTATACTTTTGTCGCCATATCTAATCCTTTGAAATATATGCGTATTTAACGCAAAAATTCTTCTACATCTAATTTATAATACATGCTGTCGATTTTGTGTACTTTTAGTTTGTACAACACATAACTTGCAACACTTGATCCGCGACCAACACCCCAAATTATCTTGTTTTCAGTCATAACATCTACTATATAAACCATATAACGCAACAAATCAAACAAGTTACGCTCCTGGTACAATAACAATTCGTGCCCACAACGTTGCAGTTCTGCTTCAGTTGTACACAAACCTAGTATGTGTTCTGCGATATCCAAAGTTTGATACTGCACTGGCATGTGCCACACACTTTGTTGCGCGGCATGCCAGTCAACGACTGAACAATCATCGATACGTTGTTGCAGAAATTTCGGAACTGGATCTAGTATTTCAGGCATAATGTCAAGTGCCACACTTGAATCTACAATCATGCCTGACAGGTCAGCACTACTGTGACCTTTCATTAAAAGATCACATACATCTTCTTCAGCAAAAATTAACTCTCCAAATTTATTCTGCTTCATCTTTATTAAAATTACCAAACACTATAGTGTTGCCTGTGTCAGTGCTGCATTCATCTTCGGGCCAGTGTAAATCTAAGTCATGCCATAATGCACTACTGGACAAGCTCACAATATTTTCAGTTTCTGTTATTGTATTATGATAGTGAGTTAAATTGGGTTCCATCCACCAACCAGGTTGCTCATAAGGACCAATGGGCTCGTCGTCACCGTGTAGGTAGGTTACATCACCGCCTAGATCACTTTC
>Ga0208303_1000288_pt1 | contig 21114 bp, 23 predicted proteins | sample CB_VirMetaG_2_FD_184537 | JGI IMG/M metagenome (GOLD analysis project Ga0208303, IMG submission 184537) | Freshwater to marine saline gradient viral communities from Chesapeake Bay - CB_1504_2 Viral MetaG (SPAdes) (version 4) | ecosystem: Environmental > Aquatic > Marine > Coastal | place: USA... | reverse complement strand
GAGTCTGTTGGATTGTTAGCAGTGCCTGCAATTTGTATGAATGAGGATTGCGACTATACGACCGATATTGAACCCGATAACGCAAGGGGCTGGTGTGAATGCTGTCAGACTCGCACAGTTGCTAGCGCATTACTATTGGCGGGGTGTATATAATGGAATGGCGAGTCCATGTTATCGCTTGCGGTAGTCGTCAATATTACTATGCAACGGCTTGTAAATCAGCGGCGCTCGACAAGCTAAGAGTCTTGGAAAGGCGGCACGACTCCCGCTATCAATTTGAGATAGAGCCTTACATCTTTTAGAGTGACTCCCGCTCTAGCAATTGGCCTCACCCCGGTGGGGCTTTTTTGTGTCTTGTCATTGGCTTGGCTCTTGTTTGTGTCATTGTTTGGTCCGCTCCGGCCCTATTATCAAAACGTAAAGAGAGTCGGGAGGTGTGGCCGATTCGCCCTCCGAGCGCAAGAAAAACCCTTGTCAAGGAATCTTTTGTGTTGACATACGTTGAGACCCCTATTTTTACTGGGGTGATTCGGTCGGGGGGTGCGTTGCCCATACGATTTCCAACATAAAAAAAATAAAATGGTAAGGTTATGTGCGGCATTGTGTCACATAGGCGGAACTCTCACTACCGACACGAAGTACATACACACGACAGAACATGCGCTACCCACTATAGTAAGCTACACAAAAAAAGATATTAGCTTTATCAACGACATATAAAATAGTTATACAACCTTGGTTGCGATTGTAGTTTTTTAAGGGTTATATATATGTAAGAGGTACTACTTAAGTTTTAAGCTAAATGAATTAACGGATTCGTTGATGCGCTTATAAATATAAAAACGTAAGTATATACTATAGTAGCGCCTGACAGCTTTCCCCAACCATGACGAACCTTTCCATCATATAGATTACATAACGAGATGTGGTCATGCCGATGGGGTAACCTTTACTTAAGAGAGAATACTATGTCGATCCAACCAATACCATATAGTGAGGTTGTCGCTAAGAACGTAGTGGCTGGCATCAGGAATGGTGTTTCAGTTAAGGACATCATAGCTTCAATCCAGAAATACCAGAATGCACCATCTAGTACAGCAACCTTTTACAAGTTGTATGGAGAGTTGATTGCAGAGACTAAAGCTGAGATAGTAGGAGCTATTGGTTCTGTCGTTGTTCAACAGGCTTTGGACGGTGACTTCAAGTCCCAAGAGTTCTACCTACGTTCTAAGGGCGGATGGTCACCAAACAGTACACTGAATGAAGTGGAACAAGAAGTAGACCCAGACATGGACGAGAGTGCCATTGACAGTTTGATGGGTTTACTAGGAAAGAACCCCGATGAAATCAAAACCTGCGATTGCGAAGGCGACTGTAACTGCTGACGATCTACGCTCTTTGCCTGATGGTGAAGTGGTTAAGATACTCAGAGACCTTGGACCTGCTAAGGCAGAGGAACTAAGGTACAACTGGGAGTTCTGGGCTAGACCTGAGCAACTAGAGCCTAAAGGTGACTGGTCAACATGGTTAGCACTCGCTGGTCGTGGTTGGGGTAAGACCCGCGCTGGTTCTGAATGGGTGCGTCATCGTATCAAGAAGGGCGATAAGATCGTACATTGTGTCGCTCCTACTAAGGGGGATGTAAGGCGAGTTATGGTCGAGGGCGACAGTGGACTCCTTAATGTCTGCTGGAAGGGCGATAAGACATATCGAGGTAAGGCTCTAGGCTTTCCCGTATGGTCACCAACAAACAATACACTAACTTGGGAGAATGGAGCTAAGGCTGTTTTCTTCTCAGCGGAAGACCCTGAGCGACTTCGTGGTCCTCAAGCATTTAGTGCTTGGACTGACGAACTGTGTGCTTGGCGTAACGCACAAGAGACTTGGGACATGATGATGTTCGGTCTACGTCTAGGGCGTAGGCCACAAGTCTTCGTAACAACAACCCCTAAAACAACCAAGCTGCTTCGTGGCATCATTGCTGACGAGAACACCCTTGTCAGTAAAGGCTCTACGTTTGACAACTCTGCTAACTTAGCGGGTTCGTTCCTTGATGCAGTAAAGAAGACCTATGAAGGTACGCGCCTTGGTAGACAAGAACTATACGCAGAGATATTAGATGAAGCGTCAGGTGCGCTTTGGAATAGGCAGCTGCTACACAAGTGTGAGATAGACAAGGACGATTTGCCTCAACTGAGCCGTATCATTGTTTCTATCGACCCTGCTGTTAGTGCTAATGCTGAAAGCGATATGACAGGTATGATTGTCGCTGGCATTGATGTAAATGGCATTGCCTATGTACTAGAAGATCATACTGATCGCTACACACCTCAACAGTGGGCTGCTAAAGCCATTGAACTATATCACAAGCACATGGCTGACCGCATTGTCGCGGAGAAGAACCAAGGTGGTGATATGGTCCGACATACTCTGCACACCGAAGATGAAACCGTTCCAGTCAAACTTGTACACGCTAGTAGAGGTAAGATGGCACGGGCTGAACCTGTATCCGCTCTATATGAACAGGGTAAGGTCAAGCACATCAAAGGACTTAACGACTTAGAGGATCAGATGGTACAGTGGGAACCTTTAGGGTCCACAGGCTCACCAGACCGTCTTGATGCTATGGTATGGGCTATAACGGACCTCTCACTGAATGGGTATGCAAAACCACAGCTAGTGCTGGCATACTCAAATGCTAAAGGCTTGAAGTAAAATGGCAAAGAAACTTTCTCCCACGGAATCTACTAACGTCTTGGGCGTTGCTGGTGACAATACATATAACGGTCAAATCCGTGCTGACGAGTTTCTGGCAGAGCTTCGTGGTAAGAAGGCTATTAGCAAGTATCGTGAGATGCGTGATAACGATAGCACTATAGGTGCTGTCATGTATGCTACTGAGCAAGTATTGCGTGATGTCGATCTGAAGGTCTACCCTTGTAATGACACAGAGGAAGCAAAGAGGGAAGCTGAGTATGTTCAGAGCGTTCTTGAGGATATGGATCACTCCCTTGACGACCATGTGGCTGAGGCTCTATCCTGCCTATCTTACGGCTTCGCTTGGTTTGAAGTTGTATATAAACGCCGTGTTGGACCTACTCAAAGTAGCGACAGGAAGCGTAGCAAGTTCACTGATGGTCGTATGGGTGTCCGTAAGATCGCAATGCGCGCGCCTTGGACGGTTTCTAAATTTGATGTAGATAGGAAGACTGGCGATGTTCTGGGAATGTACCAAGACACTGGATACGGTGTTAGTAAGCACTATATACCAGTCCGCAAGAGCTTATATTACCGTACTACTTCTATTAACGGCGATCCCAGTGGTCGCAGTATCCTCCGCAATGCTTATACGTCTTATCAGTACCTAAACAATTTACAAGCTATCGAAGCGATTGCAGTAGAGCGTGAGCTTGCTGGTATCCCAGTTGCTCGTATTCCCTCGGAGTACCTGTCAGCTGATGCCACACCCTCACAAGCTGCCTTTAGGCAGAACCTAGAGCAAATCCTTCGTGACGTTAAGTTCAACGAACAGGGGTATATCATTACTCCATCGGACACCTACCCCGATAAGGATGGTAGTCCAACTAACATCAAGTTGGTTGACGTTGAGCTTATGTCTTCTAGTGGTTCTAGGAACATCGACATTGACCCTATTGTTCGTCGCTATCAGCACGACATTGCTAGGAGCGTCTTGTCTGAGTTCCTTATGCTCGGTAGTCAGGGCGGTTCTTACGCCTTGTCTAAGAGCAAGACAGACCTGTTCCTCCGTGCGCTTGAGAGCTACGTTCAACAGATCGTTGACGTACTTAACAAGCAGCTGGTTGAACGACTATGGGAGTTGAACGGTCTGGACTATTCACTGATGCCAACCATCAAGGCTGGTGATGTCGCTCCGCATGATCTTCGTGAGATTGCAGGGTTCCTGCGTAATCTTAATGGCGCAGATATTAACGTCAGTAATCACCCAGAGGTCATTCAAAACCTCATGGACATTGCTGAACTTAACTATGACCCTGATGGGGATACAGAAACAACTCTTGAAGAAGAACAGGAAACTAACTAATGGCATTTCTTAATGATCGTGTCTTTGACAACGGACTTACCGTTCTCGACACAGAAGCAAACGCAGTCCATGTAACCTCAGCTGAGGCTACTGACTACACCGAAGCAACCTCTACTTACAGTCTTGGTTCTTCCTCCTCACTTTCCATCGGCGCTCCCGGTGATCGTGTAGGCGGTGGACGTAAGGTGTCTGTAACAGCTATCGACGATGGAACCATCTCAGGTACTGGTACAGTTACTCACTACGCACTTGTAGACACTACAAACTCTCGTTTGTTGGCTACAGCTGCTTTGACAGCATCTCAGTCTGTAACATCGGGTAACACGTTTACTCTTGCTACATTTGACATCGGCATCCCTGATCCATCTTAAGGAATAGACTATGGCACTTGTTATTAAAGATCGTGTAAAGGAAACCACTACGACTACTGGTACTGGTACTTACACACTCGCAGGTGCCGAAGTTGGTTTTCAAGCGTTCTCCGCTATTGGTGATGGCAACACAACTTACTATACCGTTACCGACAATGGTGATTGGGAAGTAGGTATTGGGACGTACACTGCCTCTGGAACCACTTTGGCCCGTACTACCATCTTGTCGTCATCCAATGCTGGGTCTGCCGTATCTTGGTCAGCTGGTGAGAAGTTTGTGTTTGTAACTCAACCATCCTCAAAGGCTAACTACCTAGATGCAGATGGTTACGCTACAGGTATGGACTTCAAGACAAGCCTCGACCTAAACACTACTGTTGCAAACAAACCCTCCTACTCTGAAGGTCGTATCTTTTACGACAAAGCCTTCGGTGCTTTAGCCTTCTATAACGATGAGAGTGAGATCACACTCCAGATCGGTCAGGGAGAGTACATTCGTGTATATAACGATACGGGAGCTACTATTGCTAACGGTAAACCTGTATACCTAACTGGTGAATCTGGAGCTACTCCAACCGTTGCTATTTCTAGGGCTGATGGAACTTTCGCACAGTCACAAGCTGCTGGTATAGCAACTCACGACATTGAAGATAGCTCTATAGGCTATATAACCACACGGGGTCTTATCGCAGAAGTAGATACGTCTCATTTAACCGTAGGTCAACCAGTACACGTTGCTATTGGTGCCTCTGGTGGGACACAGACTGCTTCCCCTACATACCCTAACTTCCCAACAGAAGTTGGTATTTGTTTGATTAGTGCTGCATCAGGTGGGTGTATCTACGTTAGTATATACCATGAGTCATTTGAGACCCTGCGAGTTGAGGGTAATGCACACTTTGATGCTGACCTCACTGTAGACGGCGACCTTACTGTTAACGGTACTCAGACGATTACTAACAGCAACAACATTTCTTTGTCTGGTGCGTTTAGCTACTTCAACTCTGGTGACACTATCGGGGAAGCTAACACTGTATTTACTGGTTCTGGTCTAGACGATGCTATCTTCACTGGTCACTACGAGGGTACTAGCTCTAACAAGACCTTCAAGGTAAAGATTACTACCTTGCACACAGGTGGCACTGAGGATTTGTTCCGTTGGTCTACTGATAACTTTGTAACTCAGTCAGCTGAGATTGAGATTACAGGTAGTGACCAAGAACTAGAAGAAGGTATTAAAATTGAGTTTAATGCCACTAGAGGTCACACTGTAGGTGACATCTGGTCAGGTACAGCCTCTCCTGTTAACTCAGATACAGGTATCGCCTCTAACCGCAACACTGGCACTTCTGGGGTTGGTTACACTCACGTTGGTGTGTACTACGATGTATCCACTAACTACTGGACCTTCTTTGACGAGTACGCACCAGAACCTAATGGCTCTATTGATACTAGCGACTCTTCATTTTCCTACGGGGACATTAAGGTAAACAGTGTAATAGGTAACGTGACGGGTAACCTAACAGGTACAGCTTCTAACGCAAGTCAGCTACTAAATGCCCGTGACATTAGCTTAAGTGGTGATGTTACAGGAACAGTATCCTTTAACGGGGGTTCAGATGCTGACATTGTAGCTACAGTAGTTAACGATAGTCATACACACGACACACGTTATGTGCAACTCGCTGGCGACACTATGACAGGGACACTCAATGTTCCTACGGTGGACTTAGGTGACTGGACTATTACTGAGAGCGGCGGAAGTCTTATCTTTCAATATCAAGGTACTACAAAGTTCAGCATGAACACAAGCGGTACAATGTCTGTCGCTAATGACGTAGAGACTGACGCAACCTTCTAATATAATAAAAACAAGCTAATAGTGGGTACACGAAGATGGCAATTAAAATTAACGGTGTAGAAGTAATCGACGATAGCCGTAACGTCACCACCGATGTAGGTACAGTAGATGGTCGTAATGTGGCCTCTGATGGCTCTAAACTTGATAATATCTCTGCAAATGCGGATGTTACTTCTACTGCACTGCCATCTGCCCTCACAGGTTTACCCACTCACGCAGACCCTGACTCTTCTGACTTACTAGCTATATATGACGATTCTGCATCTACTTGGAAGAAAGCTACAATTACAGCAACTGCATTGCAGGGTGTTAAGGGACAGAAGGGTGAGGTTGGAGCTACTGGAACTACTGGCAATACCGGAGCTAAAGGCCAAAAGGGAGAAGTTGGCGTTACTGGCGCTAATGGAGCTAAAGGCCAAAAGGGAGAAGTTGGCGTTACTGGCGCTAATGGAGCCAAGGGACAAAAAGGTGAGGTTGGTTCTCAGGGCATACAAGGTATTCAAGGCATCCAAGGTATCCAAGGCGATAATGGATCTACTGGTCAAAAGGGTCAGAAGGGCGAAGTTGGAGCTAATGGAGCTACTGGTCAAAAGGGCCAGAAGGGCGAAATTGGCGCTCAAGGTAATACTGGCGGAACTGGAGCCACTGGCAGTACGGGAGCTAATGGAGCTAAGGGTCAGAAGGGCGAAGTTGGCGCTGGGGGCGGAACTGGCGCTACTGGTCAAAAGGGTCAGAAGGGCGAAGTTGGACAAAAGGGCCAAAAGGGAGAAGTAGGAGCTACTGGCGGAACTGGTAGCACTGGTGGTGTTGGACAGAAGGGCCAAAAGGGTCAAACTGGAGCTACTGGCGGAACTGGTAGCACTGGCCAAAAGGGTCAAAAGGGAGAAGTAGGAGCTACTGGAGCTACTGGAGCTACTGGCGGAACTGGTAGCACTGGTGGTGTTGGACAGAAGGGTCAGAAGGGTCAAACTGGCGCGGGTGGAGCAACTGGCGGTACTGGGCAAAAGGGACAGAAGGGTCAAACTGGCGCTACTGGTGCAGGTCTTACTGGTACGGTATCGACAGCAGTAAATTTCTCATTGAATAATCCTCATGTGATTAATTTCAGTGCTACAAGCACTAACGATTCTAGAGGTATAAGTTTCAACTCCCGTACAGCCCTGACCTCTGACTCAAGTGATGGCTACCTACGATTAAACCAGAACGGGAATTTCGGTAATGGGGTTTACACCCCCTATCGGTTTAGGGCTGACGGAGTTTCATCTTTTCCAAATGGTGTTGTGATTGGGGATAGCGCCACCACATTACCTGCAAACAACGATAAGGGACTCCATATTGATAATGGGTTTATACAAAAGTTAACTTTCAGTGGATCGAATAGCGCCAAAATGGTATTCCGAAATTCATCTGATGCAGGTAAGATGGAGTTTGGTATTCAAGATAGTGATGTCCTAATCAAAAACTATTCGGGTAGTGATTACGATATATGGGGTAACAGTAATTCTGGCGAAGTCAACTTAAAACTCTATGGCGCTGGTGATTACTGGGGTTCTGTAACAGCTGCTGATGGAGATAACTTTGAACACTTGATAGGATTTAGGGATCAAGATAATCACTGGACATACAAGATTTTCGGTAACTCAGATCACAGATGGTATGTAAACAACGATGAAAAAATGCGTCTTGACTACAACGCTGGTGGACAAGAACTGCACGTTGAGGGCAACGTGATTGCTTACTCGTCAACCGTTTCTGATGAAAGACTAAAAACTGACGTTGTAAAAATAGAAAACGCACTTGACAAGATAGATCAAATAAGTGGGTACACCTTTACTTACAAAGCTGACGGTAGAAAATCTGCTGGTCTTATCGCCCAAGAGGTTGAAGTTGTACTGCCAAGTGCAATACACGAAACTGGACTACCTTTGAAAATGGGGGACGAAGACGAAACCCAGTACAAAACTTTACAGTACGATCAACTATTTGGTCTACTTGTCGAGGCAATCAAAGAGCTAAGGGCAGAAGTATCTAAACTAGGGGTTAAGTAGGATGACATTACCTGCATCAGGTCAGATCTCACTAAATCAAGTAAACGTGGAGCTTGGGCAAACTGGTACGACTCAGATAAGTATGAATGACACAAGTGTTCGTGATTTGTTTGATGTATCATCTGGTCAAATTGCTATGTCTAATGGTCACGGCAAGTCTGACGCTCAACCTATCAACCCCTTTGGTTTCAAACGACCCTTAAATGGAACAAGTCAACACTCCAACACTCAAGCTGGACCCAACAACGCATATTGGAGACGTTACTGCTTAGCCTTTGTAATTACCCACGCTGAAATGCAAGCCGCAGGTTGTGGGGGGCAAGGTCGCATAACGCAACTACAGATAGCCGCTCAGAACAACATACCCGCATATCCCTCCTTCCCAAACTACAGCATTGGCATGTCACACGATTCCACAACAAGTAACACCACCAATGTTTCGGGGTCTCGATCAGGTGAGACGGTTTTCTACAACAACAACACCCACAACTGGTCTACCAATCAAGATGAGACTTACTTTCCCGCTGATAACACGTTTTATTATAATGGGTCTGACGCTCTAGCTATAAGAATGGCTTGGGGTCAGATACAACCAACCTACAACCGTTCTGGCATAGTTAGGACCACCACCACTGGAAGAATGTATTATGCGAGAACGGATAGCAGTGGTGTTTACTCACTTAGCCAATCTTGCAGCTCGTATGTGAGTTACAGACCTTCTCTGATCTTATATTGGTCGGGGGGAGTGTAGGTTGATAGTCTACCAGATTTCACTTCACGGATCTGCTTACGATGCTAGGGACAAGACTTGGGATCAGATGTACTCTGAGACTGACTGTAAGCCTGATACAAGCTGGTTAGACCCTATCCATAACAGACCACTGCTTAAAGGTGAGTTTGGATGCTCAGTGAGCCACTACAGGGTCTGGCAGAAGATAGCTGAGAGTAACCTCAACGGTCTTATACTGGAAGAGGATGCTGTCTTTGATGAGATCAACCCTAGTCATGTAGACTGGATGCTAGAAGACCACGACAGTGCTTGGCTAGGTTACAGGTGGAACAGTCTTGGTTACTGGTATAACTGCCATGCTTATGCCATCACCCCAGACACAGCGCGTATACTACTAGGGGGTTTTAAAGATAACATCATCCCAGTTGATGAATGGATACCAAAGAAGCTAGAAGACAAACGTAATTACTTCTACCCGACAGAGGTTGTTACTCAAATCCCACGGTCAACCCGACCTAGTGCCATAGAGGACACAGAAGTTATGAAACCCGATACATTACACCTATTTACTGTCGCCACAGACGATAGTAAGATGTGGGCATTAAAGCAATCTGCCGACAGGTTTGGAGCTAAGGTAACTAACCTTGGCGAAGGCTCTGGCTGGCACGATCCTATGGAGGGTCACGCTGGTATGCCCAAACTAAAGATGGTTAGAGAAGCCTTGCTAGACTTACCAGAAGATGATGTCGTCTTGTTCATGGACGGGTATGACACCTTCTTGGTTAAGACACCAGAGGAGATACTGGAGAGGTTCTTAGGCTTCAATGTAGACATACTGTTTGGCGCGGAAAACAACTTCTGGCCACCTGAGAAAGACCTACAGGAGAAGTTCGATACCAAATTCCCACGGGAGCATTACAAGTACCTCAACAGTGGTCAGTACATTGGACGGGCTGGTGCGCTAAGGAACTTCTTCTCACGGGCAGGTTGGCTTTACGACATGCAAGCCGAAGGGTTGGACGATCAGCAATACTGTCAGACTGAGTTAATATCAACAACACTCAAGGTTGCACTAGACCACGAAGCCTACATCTTTCAGAATGATGACCCAAGTGTTACTAAGTCTGGTGATGAGTTGCTTGGACCTATCTGCGCCCCTTGTACCTACCATGGTAATGGTGGAGAACAGGCTAAGTTATGGTTTGGTCAGTTAGCTAACCAATTCAATTACTACGAACCAGTAGCGTCAGCGCCCATCCTGTCTCTGCCGTACAACGAGGTAGCTGATGAAATCCTAGTCACTGAACTTCTTACTGAGAGTGAGTGTAAAGAGCTTATAAGGAAGTCTGACGAGCTTGGTTCTTGGTCAAGCATGGATGGCGACAAGTTCCCAGCACAAGAGATCAGGCTAAAGCAGTTAGGTCTCTGGAGAGATTACGAGAAACTATGGGAAGACAAGTTATCTAAGATATGCGAGAAGCACTGGAAGCCCGTAGAGTACATGGGGTTGAGAGATGCTTTCACTATGCGATACGCTGTGGACACTCAGACATCCCTTGGACTTCACACTGACGCATCTCTAATTACGGGTAGTGTAAAGCTGAACGATGACTACGAGGGTGCTACTTTGCACTTCCCCCGACAAAAGTTTACCAACCTAGATGTACCTGTTGGAAGCTGCATTTTGTTCCCTGCACAAGTAACACATGGACACTACGTCGATGAGCTACAGTCTGGGGTTAAGTATTCCCTTACGATGTGGACCTCACGATATGAGGGCGACAAAAACTAGGAGCATTAGATGTTTGGAACTAGCCCTTTTGCAGCCGCTACTTTTGCAGGGGCAGGCAGCGAGATATACGAACTAACCGCTGTCGCTATTACCACTGGTGCAGTGACGGTTCCAGACAACACTATGCAGGAAGAAGAGACCTTTGGTGGCTTGTTTATTACCTCTGGCGTTCCCTCTGTAGACGACTCTATCTTCAATCAAGATCAGACGTTTGAGACTTCCGTTCTTGACACTAACGCGCCAACGGTTGACGCTGCACTGTTCAACGAAGAGGAATCATTTTCCACTGGGGAACTTACGTCTTCTGAATACATACTTGATGTGGCGGATTTTGTTGAGAACAACCCACTTTCCACTGGAGTTTTGGACACTGGGACACCAGTTAACGGTACGTCTGCTTTCAACCAAGACCAGACGTTTGAACCTATTGAGTTAGCCACTGGCTCTGTTGTTGTTGACGACATAACAATGTCAGAGGAAGAGACGCTTTCCACTGGTAACCTAATTACAGGTACACCTCAGACACCTAGTGCAGACTTTAATCAGGACCAGACGTTTGAACCTGTTGAGTTAGCTACTGGAAATGTTATAGTTCCAGATATTAGTATGTCGGAAGAGGAGACTTTTTCCACTGGAGTGTTGGATACTGGTAGTCCCGTTAATGGTACAACTACCTTCGACCAAGTTCAGACTTTTGAACCCACTGAGTTAGCTACTGGTGCAGTAGACTTGCCAGACATTAGTATGTCAGAGGAAGAAACTTTCACCGCAAGGGACATCATTACAGAAGACCCTGAGACACCTAGTGCAGACCTAGTTGAGAACAACATATTATCAAGTTCCAACCTAGACACAGGTAACGTAGAACTCCCTGATGTCACTATGCAAGAGGACGAAACCTTCTCCGCTGCTGATTTGATTACAGGTGCAGTTGACCTACCAGATACTAGTCTGTCGGAAGAGGAGACGCTTTCTACTGGGGCATTAAACACTGGCGCTGTCATCATACCTTTTGCACCATTTTCGGAGAACAACGCACTTATCGCTGAGGGTGTAACAACAGGTCACCCAGATGTACCAAGAGTTCAGAAGGTAGGAGACTACTTGTTCTATGCAAATGAGTTAGTCTCTAGTACACCAGTGTTGGGTCAACCCTATTACGATGCTGACCTAGCTAGGGTGATCGACATAGACAGACGTAAGATAGGAAACAGGGTTATAGGCAAAAACAATAACTCCGCAATCATAAGAACTAGCAATAGGGTTAAGGTAGGCTAATGGCTTTTAGGATTAAAACAAACGACACAAGCCCTAAGCTGGCTGTAACGCTTGAGGATGCACTCGGCAATGCAATCGGCCTAGCTGGTTGTTCTGCCCGTTTTCACATGAAGGCTTTCGGTGCTTCCTCACTAAAGATCGACGCTGTGGCTACTATCACAGATGATACTGCGGGTAAAGTGGAGTACGCATGGACAGGTACAGACACTGATACAGCTGGTACTTACTACGGTGAAATAGAAGTGACTTACGCTGATGCCACAGTAGAGACCTTCCCTAACAGCGGTTACTTCACAATCATTATCAAGGAGGACTTAGACTAATGGACGAGTTCGACATTGATAACCTACCCTCAGAGGAAGCTGTAAATAAAGCTGACAAGCCTCTGAACAAACCCTTCCGACTACCTAAAGGTTCTAGCAAGAAATTCGGTGTCTACGTCAACAGTGGCGGCAAGACTAAGAAAGTTACCTTCGGTGACCCTAACATGGAAATTCGTAGGGACGACCCTAAAGCTAGGGCTAACTTTCGTAGTCGCCACTCTTGCAGTACGGCTAAAGATAAAACCTCAGCACGATATTGGTCGTGTAGAATGTGGAGTGGTAGTACCGTGGGTAGTATGACAAAGAACCTTGAGGGCCAAATCCTCAAAGCTGACGAAGAACAACGCATGGTCTATGGCTGGGCCTCAGTAGTAACCGAAAAGGGTGAACCTGTAGTAGACCGCCAAGGCGATGTAATTGAACCTGACACGCTAGTCCGTGCCGTAAACAAGTTTATGGAGCATGTCCGTGTAGGTAAAGAAATGCACAAGGGAGATCAGATTGGGGCCGTCATTCACTCCATGCCAATCACTAAAGAGATAGGCGAATCCCTTGGCATACAGAGTGACCGTGAGGGTTGGATTGTCGCGTTTAAAGTTTATAACGATGACGTTTGGGCCAAGGTCAAGTCTGGTGAACTAGCTGCCTTTAGCATTGGTGGCAGAGCAATGAAGGAAGAGTTATAATGGCTAACCTTTTAAAGGAGCTTGAGTTAGATGAACTGTCGTTAGTTGATCGCCCAGCCAATGCACAAGCAATGGTTTCACTATTCAAGCGTGACAACTCCAACGGAGATATTATGGAAAACGAAGTAGAGACAACAGAGAAAATGTCTGACGAGATGCTGGAAAAGCTCAAGCCTTACATGGATAAGGGTATGTCAGAAGAAGAAGCTATGAAGGCTTACAACTTTGACCTGAAGAAGTCGGAAGAAGCTGCTGAGGAAGTTAACCCCCTCTCAGAAGAAGTAGAGCGTCTCAAGGCTGAGAACCAGCACTTGCGTAAAGGTCTTATCGACAATGGCTATGTGATCCGTGCTGAGAGCATTGAGAAGAAAGCCCCAGAAGAGTTTGTCGAGTATGATGGCGAGAGCATCAACAAAGCAGACATTCCTGCTGTAATCTTGAAGGCTCTTGAAGCCGCTGAGGTTGCTAAAGCAGACGCAGAGCTTACAGCTAAAGCGGAAGAAGCCCTTCCTAACTTTGACGTAGCTACTGCAAAAGAACTTGTTAAGTCTTTCGAGGCTAACGAAGAGATCATGGGTGTGTTGAAGGCAGCTGATACTGCGTTTGGTGCGTCAATGGAAGAAGTAGGCAAGTCCGATGTTGACGGTGAGTTCGCTACCGCAGCTGACAAACTTGATGCACTTGTAAAGTCCCATATGGACACCAACTCAATGAAAAAGAGTGACTACGCTAAAGCATACGCTGCCGTAGCAAAGACCGATGAAGGTAAAGCTCTAATCACTAAATCCTACAAAGGGGAATAAAAATGGCTGTTATGCAATCACGCGACAACCGCACTTTCGTAGCTGGAGAAGACCTCTCGGCTGCACAATTCAAATTCGTAACTCTGGAATCAGACGGTCAAGTAGACCTTGCTGACTCCGCTGGTGAGAACGCTATCGGCGTCTGCATCGTAGGCGCAGGCTCAGGTAAAGCAGTTACTGTAACTGTTGGTGGCTCTGTCATGGTAGAAGCTGGTGGCTCAATCGACGCTGGCGCTCAAATTCAATGTGGTGCTGATGCTACTGCATTAACCGCTGCCGCTGGCGATGTTGTCATGGGTTACGCCCGTGAAGCTGCCGTAGACGGACAGATTATCGAAATGGAACTGATCCAGGGCGGCAACGTAGTAGCCTAATCTATAGCATTAAAGGAAGAATATAATGCCACTTTTGACACCATCTTCGGTCCATCTGGACCAACCCTTGACAAACCTCACTTTAGCGTTTGCTCAAGATCAATCTAACTTCATTGCGGACAAAGTATTTCCTGTCGTGGGCGTTGAGCGTCAGTCCGACAAGTTCTACATCTATGACCGCGACAACATGAACCGCACTGGCGATGTTAAAGCTCTGGCTCCACGCACAGAAGTTAACCGCATCGGCATGTCGATCTCCAACTCCTCATATTACACTGACGTGTTTGGTTTGGGTATGGACTTCGACCAGCAGACTTTGGCAAACGAAGATGCAGCACTGGACATTCGTTCCGCTGGCGCACAGACTTTGGCAACACGTTTGATGATCCATCGTGAAGAGCAGTTCGCTACAAACTTCTTCTCAGCAGGTATCTGGGGTTCACAAACTACCCCTGCTAACTTGTGGTCAGATTACACTAACTCCACACCTATACAAGACGTAACTACTGCACGTCGAACCATGCAGCTTAAGTCTGGTGGCTTCAAGCCAAACTGTATGGTCGTAGGTAAGGAAGTCCGTGACATCCTAATCAACCACCCTAAGATACTGGCACGTTTGAATGGCGGTTCAACCGTATCAAACCCTGCTTTAATCACAGATGCTAAGTTAGCAGAAATCTTTGAGGTAGAGAGCTTCTACGTCATGGAAGCTGTGAAGAACGACAGCGTTGAAGGCGTAGCGGAAAGCAACTCTTTCATCGGTGGCAAACACGCCCTGTTGATACACGGTCCAAAAGGCGCAGGTCTGATGACCCCGGCTGCTGGTCTGACATTCGCATGGAACAATGTTCCCGGCGCAAACAACTTGGGTATCACCGTAGAGAGCTTCTCTGACGATGCCCTTAAGCGTCAGCAAGTTGCTGAACACATCCAAGTTAAAATGGCCTATGACATGCAAGTCACTGGCGCTGATTTGGGTTACTTCTTTAATACAGTAGTGGCCTAAACAACTTAGGTGGGGGCTTTCCTTAGTGGTCCCCACCACTTTTACATGAGGAACCCGATATGAGTTTTCAATACGACAGACCCGTCTTTGTAAAAGTCCCTTTTCACGGATCAGGGCGCAAGTGGGAACGACAAGAACATTTCCCTTGGAAGGAGTTATCTGTTGACGCAGAGACAGCGCAGATGCTCTACAACAATGAATACATCTACCATAACGACACCTTGGAAGTTGAAGCTAAGGTTGGCGATGGTTTAGAAGCTCTTGATGTCGAGGCTCTTGCTAAAGTGGTCAACTCCATCAACGAGAAGGTTAAGACTAAGACAACTTCCAATGCTGAGTTTGACCGCAAGAAGTGTAAGAAGTCTAAGATAGTTGAGAAGCAACGCGGACTGATCCGTAGTTGGCGCAGAACATATGGACAGTTGGAGAACGACTAATGGCTTGGAGCTACGATGAAGGTAACCTCAGTACAAGTGATGCACTTGGGCGTCTTAATGCCACACGGTTACTAATAGGTGATACAGACACCAATGACCAACAAGTGCAGGACGAGGAGATTTCCTTCGGACTAGCTCAAGCTAACAACAACGTCTATAGTGCTGGTGCTTGGGTGTGTCGTGTAATAGCAGCTAAATACTCACGCAACGTAGATAGCGAGATTAGCGGCGCTTTAAAAGAGAGTGCCTCACAACTACAAGATCACTATAACTCATTAGCAGACAACCTAGAGTACCAAGGGCAAAAGCTAGGTGGTCTTGGTATGGTAGCTGGTGGCATCAAGGTCTCCACAGTAGATGGAGTTAGAGCTAACACCAACCGTGTAAAGCCTGAGTTTAACAAAGACCAGTTTAAGATCGACACGCAAAACTATAATTACGAGTAGGGACAGGTCATATGAGGGCGTACAACTTGCTAAAACTGGTAGAGCGTTACGGCTCAGGATTGACGCTCGTAAAGACCAATGCGGGTAAATATGACCCTGACACTGGTTCCGTTACCAACACGACTGAGAACTTTATTTTCACTGGGTACTTCTATAACTCAGAAGAGGGAATACTGCTGAATGATGTTAGACGGGGTTCTCGTAGAGTGGTTATCCCTTACCTTGGTCTGGGGACCGAACCTGACGATGGGGATCAGATTACTGGGATTGGTGATACTGTAAACATCACCCGTGTGCAGAAGGTTTACAATGCTGGTACTCCTGTCTGTTATCTGTGTGAGGTACAGGAATGACGATAAAGTTAAGTTCCAACTGGAACAGGTTACCCATAGCCCTTGAGGAAATGGCCGAACAAGGCATAGAGGAACAGATAAAAAGAATTGCTGATTTCGCTGTGGACACAACCCTAAGCTCTAGGAGTAACAGGGGTAAGATGGGCGCAGTTGATACAGGTGCCTACATAACCTCCTTCTCCATTTCCTACGGTAGGGGTAGACCAAGGGGCAAAAGTTCCCGTAGAAAGAAAAGAAATAACCCAGACTTAGTTGGGTTGGGAGAGGTAGCAAGAGCTAACTTATACTCCGACATATCTAAGGTGGACCTTTTAGGTACGAGTATGGTTTACCTTCGTAATTCTTCTCCACATGCAGAGTTTGTCGAGTACAAACATGGTTACCACATCTTCGCTAAGATAGAGAGGGAGTTCAATGGCTAACATCCAGAGAGAGATTAGGTCAATACTGGAGACGCAGCTGACTTCTATACAAGATGTACCAGATATAGCTTATGAGAACGTCCCGTACAACCCCACAACTGGCACTAGCTACATAGAAATAACCTACCTTCCGACTTCCCGTAGGCCAGCTGCAAGGGGTCTAAACCCACAACAGAGGTACGAGGGTATCTTTGCCATAAACTGCTATGCCTCAGAAGGCAAAGGCCCAGCTGTAGCAGAGACCATTGCAGAGAACGTAATGACTGCGTTTGAAGCTACTACATCAATGACCACAAACAACATAACCGTATCCATCGACTACTCTGAGGTAAGACAAGGTTTCCTTGATAGCCCTTGGTTCGTAGTCCCTGTTAATATCGGTTGGTATGCTTATAACTAATTCTTAGGAGAATACAATATGGCCTTTGCACAGGGTTCACGTTCCAGTCTGTCGTACATCGTCGAAAGTACATTCGGTATGACACCATCTGGTAACTTCAAAAACTTACCTTTCACTACTCACTCTCTGAATATGACTAAAGAGCGTGTTTCTGGTACTGACATCAACGCTGATCGTATGTCCCGTGTGGACCGTCACGGTAACCGTCAAGTAGCTGGCGACATCGTTTGTGACCTTCGTGACACAGACTTCGACGACTTACTTAGGGCTGCTATGCTGGATGCTGGTGATGCGGGTGATCCGGTAGACTGGAACAATAACATCATCAAAGTTGGCACTACACCCACTTACTTCTCTATCGAAGACTTTGCAGATGACATCGACCAAGCTCGTTTGTTCACAGGTTGCTCAGTAAACACTTTGTCAGTATCCCTTGCACCTAACGCAATGGTAACTGGTACATTTGGTATTGTCGGTAAAGATATGTCAATCTCTGGGACACCGAAAACACAAGTTGCTGCCACAGGCGCTGCACCTTTTGATGCTTACTCAGGTGACTTGGAGATCGGTGGATCAGTCGCTGCTATCGTTACAGCAATGGACTTTACACTGACTAATGGTTTCGCCCCTACATTCGTAGTTGGTGACGACAGCGCACCTGCACTTGAGGTTGGTGATGCAGTAGTCGAGGGTACTATCTCCGCTTACTTTGAAGATGACGCACTTATAGACCGCTTTATTGATGAGACTGAGACTTCCTTGAAGGTCACTGTAGGCGACAACGCTGGTACACCAAACACTATGGAGTTCCTATTCCCACGTTGCAAGATCAACTCTGCTGACGTAGGTGTAGACGGGCCAACAAGCCGTATTATATCACTGTCATTTGTCGCACTTCGTGACGATGCTGGTGGCGGTACAGGGACAAGTTTACAAATTACACGCACATAAGAATCCTGTAGCTGCAGGCGGGGAGTGTCGGTGTCGGGTCTGACGCTCCCCATTTTTTAACCCGACATAAAAAGGAACCCGATATGGACTTAAAAGACCTGACCCCGAAGAGTGAAACAGTTACAGTAGAAGTAACCCATCCCAGCACTGGAGATGTACTACTTAACTTAGATGAAACTCCCATGACAGTTACGGTGTACGCACCACACTCGAAAGAGTACAAGGCTTACTCACACGCACAGACTAACAAGCGGTTGAAGAAAGCTCAGACAAGCAAGTCTCTCGAATTTACATCGGAGGAGATAGAGCAAACAACCCTTGATCTTCTCGCTAGTGTCACTAAAGAGTGGAACATCACTTACGACAACGAAATGCCAGAGTTGACTGTAGAGAAAGCCAAGCAAGTCTACGACGAAATCTTCTGGTTGAAGGACTTAGTAGAACTAGGTGTCGGTGAAGCTATGGATTTTACGAAGCTCTAGCACTGCAAATGCTTGACTGGGCTGAGGACTTCTTTAGGCTCAACAAAGCTGGTTCTGACGGTGTGACAGAGCGAGAACATCTTGAACAAGTATATAAGCAGACTGGAATAGTACCGAAGGGTTTGGAACAGGAAGTAGACTTCCCCCTTCACTTGGAACACATCTGGTCTGCCTTCATTTCCATTAGTGGGGGCAGAAGTATGGGCTTCTCTGGCCCTAACCCCATAAGTTATGAACAAATCAAAGCATGGAAAGAACTAACCTGCAATACACTTACCCCTTGGGAGGTTGAGCTAGTTAAGAGACTTGATGCCGTATATCTAGGAGTTGCGAACAGTGCAGGGTGAAGTACAAGTTGGCCTTAAGGTCAAAGGCGTTAAGGACTTAAAAGAGGCTAATAGAGAGCTTCTCAAAACTAGAGCGGCAGCTGGACTTGCGGCCCATCGTACTAAGAAGTTAGCAGATAACTTTGACAAAGAGTTAGGCCCAGCCTTGCGTGAAGTAAACCGCAAGATGAAGCAAAACCTTGTCTTACAACAACAGAGTCAGAAGGGTGGTAAACGCCTTGCCCTCATTACCCAACAAGCTGGCTATCAGTTCGGTGACCTTGCAGTCCAGATACAAGGTGGGACAAACGCAGCTGTAGCCTTTGGTCAACAGATGTCACAGTTAGCTGGTTTCTTTGGTCCCGGTGGTGCTATTTTTGGTCTGGGTATTGCCCTCAGTACAGCCCTTGTTGCCCCTTTAATAAGGGCGAGTGAGGCCGCAAAAGGATTGAAGGAAGACATAGATAGTCTGGTGGAAGACTACGAAAGTAAGATAGACCAAATAAAATTCGGTGTAGATAGTGCCTTAGAGGCAAGGGCTTTAAAACTACTCTTTGACAACACAAAGAAGTTCTACGACCTTCGGGAGAAATACAAAAAAACTGACTCTTTGTCTACAAAGCAGAGGATCGCACAAGAGAGTAAAGAACTTAAGAAGGAGATCTTTGGTAACCAAGCTCTTGTCGATAAGCTAAAAGAAAGACGAGAAGAGTACGAGAGGATGAAGGGGTTTGAGAAAGATCAGGCCCAAGAAGCTGCGAATTTAGCTGAGGCACAGGCTCACATTCGACGTAAGGAGAGGGAAGCCTCTGTTGAAAAGTACGAGGCTGAGAAGAAGTACATACGAGACATGGAAAAGCTGTTCCTACAGTCTCAGCAGAGGATAAGACAAGAAAACGGCAAGGAGATGAGCAAGGCCATTGAGGATAGACTCAAGGAGCTAGAGGCAGCAGAAGCAGAATCTGTAAGCCGCCGCAGAGTAGTTGAGAAGGCTTACATCCTAGAGATGGCTAATTTCTTCTTGGAGGTTCAAGATGCGAAGCACAGAGCCTTCATGGCTAGGTTTGCAGCGGAAGATGCCCTGATGTCTCAGGATGTCGTATCTGGCTCTACTACTGATAGATTTGGGGCAGATGACCTCTTGCGCATGGGTTACACTAAAGAGTATCTCATTGCTATCGGCAAGCTCAAAGAAAAGGAAGCCGTGGCGACCAATAAGGTCAGGATCGAAGTTAAGGAACTTACCAAAGCCCAGAAAGAACAGTTTGCTCTTGTTCAAAGCATAGAGCAGTCTATGGAAAACTCCTTTATGAGTATGGTCGATGGCACCAAGTCTGTTTCGGACGCCTTTAAGTCTATGGCATCTGAGATCATCAAAGAGTTGTACCGTATCTTCGTCGTTAAGAGGGTCACAGGTATGATAGCAGGTTACATGAGTGACCCCGCCATGTTTGGTGGATCACCGGGTGGAAATGCTCCTATGGGTAGTGTGCGTCCAAAGGCAAGGACTTTCTCTGGTGGTGGTTATACTGGATCATCTCCACGGGCGGGTGGCTTAGACGGTAAAGGTGGCTTCATGGCTATGCTTCACCCACAAGAGACTGTCGTTGACCACAGCAGAGGTCAATCTGGCGGGGTAACTGTCGTACAGAACATCAACATATCCACAGGCGTACAACAAACTGTACGGTCTGAAATCCGACAAATGATGCCACAGATTGCACAGAGTGCTAAGGCTGCTGTTGTAGACAGTAAACGCCGTGGCGGTAACTATGGAAGGGCAATGGCGTAATGGCTATCTCATACCCACTCTCACTGCCTACAAACGTAGGTATGGCTAGTATTGAACTAAGGGCTAGGAACACTGTTGCTGTATCTATGTCCCCGTTCACATACAAGCAACAGACACATTCCTACGATGGTCAGATGTGGGAAGCTGATATAACCCTGCCACCGATGAAC
>Ga0208303_1000287_pt1 | contig 21176 bp, 25 predicted proteins | sample CB_VirMetaG_2_FD_184537 | JGI IMG/M metagenome (GOLD analysis project Ga0208303, IMG submission 184537) | Freshwater to marine saline gradient viral communities from Chesapeake Bay - CB_1504_2 Viral MetaG (SPAdes) (version 4) | ecosystem: Environmental > Aquatic > Marine > Coastal | place: USA... | reverse complement strand
ACAGAATCGGCCAAAAAAAATCGGTAACTTATGTTGATTTAATGGCGGACGATACAGTGGATGAAAAAATCGTGCAAGCTCTACGCAAAAAAATAAATATAGCATCAGAAGTTTTAGGAGAAGAATTGAGGTCATGGATTTAATAGGATATACATGCGACGCGCGCTGTAATTTTTTAAACCAGGTCTTTTGCTTTACCTAGTATTGGTTTATATTTAGTCTTACCTTCAGATTTGTAAGCCCACAAAAAACTAGCTCTTGGTTGCTCCGCGATCCAACTACAATGTATCCATCCTGAGTTAGGTTCGCCTGGCGTATAGTATTCGACGATCAATTGATCATAGGAAAGCTCTCTATTAATCCAATCAGCAAGTTCAGCATTGTCAACTCCAACACATTCGAAGTCTGCGGCCTCAGCTTTAGCGTGCTGTGAATTTACAGAGCTGCCGATTGCTGTACATAATTCTGGTGAACGGTATCCGCTGGTAATTTTTACTCTGCCAAAATGGTCCCGAACGGGTTGTAATATATTTTCACACAATGCTTTTAACTTTTCAATCTGATCTGCATTAGGATTGTTATCAATACCTTTACGTATGGCCGTGTCTGATTTAATAAGCTCTTGAAGAGAAAAATTTCGCGATAGCTGCATAATTTTTTATTGAGTGTTTGATAATAACATAAAAATCATATTAGCCATACCCATGATTAACATGCCAGCTGATACTAATACAATTTTTTCTAATCTATTTATTTGATTTTCTATCTTGTGAATTTTGTCGTGCGTCTGCTTCTGCATAATTCTGCAAAGCTTCTCATGATCTTCTATTTTTTGTAGTGCGTTTTTACTCATTATGTTCTACTTGCTATTACCTTTTCAGTTGGTGATAGTAATGCTTCCTCTGTCTGTGTCAAGTTAGTTTGTGGATTTTTTTGTGCTATGTTTGTGCTAGTTTGCGCAGGCATAGGTGTATTACCTAATGGAGGTGCTTTAGATTGGTCATCATACGCGTCACTTGGTGGCATAAAGTCACTAAGCTCTATTGGGAAATCTCTATATAAACTTAAACCTTTAAAAGCATTTCTCATACCATTTATAATTCCTTTAGATTGTAAGAAAGGATTTGGTGTTCCTGTTTCTCTTGAAATGTCTTTAAATCTTTCCTGTATATCTTCTGATGGATAGTAGAATTTAAATTTACCTTTAAATAAATCATCAATAGTAGATTCAGGTATACCTCTTTTTTCTAATGATTTTTTAATTTGATTTCTAGATAAACCAATTTTTTGTGCGTTTTGAAAATGTCTTAACATTTCTTTTTGTACTTCAAACATACCTTTGTTAGCTACAAAATATCTTTCAATAACTGATTGCGGAGTTTTAGGTCCACCTTTTAATAATCCTTCAGGTCCACCAGTAAATTCTTTTCTTGCTTTAGATATACCTCGTTGAAAATCATAAATATAAAAACCCAAGGCTTTTTCTGGTTCAACTTTAACAGGTCTCCATCCCATGATACCAGCCATTTCTTTACTGACTTCAAAAAACTCACCTGTTTCACTAGGTGTTTCAGTAAGTGCTTTTCCTAATCTTTGAAAAGGTTTTGTTGTAGGCATTAAAGTTACACCAAGGTGTTTAAATATTCTTTGATATTTTTCGGAAGTAGGTGTCTGTTCAGAATATAATTCTACACCTTCTTTTGTTACACCACCTCTAGACCATATATCCATAAAAGCTTCTGTAAACATAGACTCAGATACAAAAGGTTCTGCTACTTGCCCTGCTGCTCTTGCAATACCTTCAGTAAATCCTTTTAATAATACTTCTTCATCTTCTATACCTTGTTGAATACTGTTTAATAATGTTTGAAAAGGTCTTGATAGTGTATCGTAAACATTGTTCTTACTGTAATCCATATAATACAACTCATCTGTTTCTGGATCTCTCATGTATATTTTTTGTGAGTCTCTTGCCCAAGGTGCTACAAAATCATTAGCCGCATCCGCTTCTTCGTTTGATACACCAAAGATTGCTTGTGATCCTTTAATAGCGCCATAAGGAAGCGCTAATGTTGCCATAGTCATTCCAGTTAATCTTTTCATTCCTATAGATTTCATAGGATTTTTACTTGTAACAGGGTTAATACTTTTAGTAATAGGATCAGCTATTTCATCTAATGCTTGTTGTACAATACCTACACCAGTTCTATAAACTTCTGACGGCCATGACATGAAATTACCAAACGGTGACATACGTGCAGCTCTTACAAATTCACCAACATACGCATAGTTAGGTACAGTATTTCTTACTATTTTAGCTGCCATTTCTTCCATCTGTTCATTAGACATCTTTAATAGTTTATCTTTATTTAATTTAAATAATCTTCCATACTCTACTTCAAAATTAAACACTTTCCAAAAATCATCTTCAGCTACATATGCATCTTGCATAAACTTAGCACCTTTTTTAACTCCTTTACCTAAAACTCCTAAAGAATTTAACATAGGTCTAAGCACACTGTCTGTTGCAATATTACCATCACCAAATCTAATATCTTTCATTAGGTTTCTAAGATCACCAAGTCTTGTGTTTGTATTTGTTACACCAAGTTCTAAATATCTTCTGTAACGTTCCATAGCCAATGGATTTCTAATTCCAACTTGTATGGTTGCTCCTGCTCTTTGCATGGCTTCTTTCATCAATTGAGGATTTTCAAATAATGTACCATTACCCAATGCAAATGCACCAGAACTTAAAAAGTTTCTTATGTGTGTTGGTATAGATAAAATTGTTTTAGCATACTGTGCACCAGCTTTAGGTGTTAACAATAAGTTACGCCATGCCCATGAAAAAGTTTTACCAAGCGCACCACCAGTTTCACCTCTCATAAATTCTTGTATTTTTGATACGTTAGAAAAACCGTCAGCTATTGCTCGTGTTGTGTACATACCTTGTAATCTATTTACTAATACACCATCTTTAAAATAATCTTTTACATAAGGATCTATTTTTACAATCTCATCACCAGGGATATCACCAAATGCTCTACGTGCTTCTAGTGGTGTTGAGTGAAAAAACCCTCTTTGACCAGGAGGAGTGTCAGCTTTTGTTGCAGCTTTCATAGCCTCATCAGTATCTAATATTTCATCAAACAATTGATTTTTTCTAGCAACTACAGACAGTCTATTAACTCCTTCGTAAATAGAGTGTCTTACATCCTCTACTTCACCAAATAATTTTCTAAAATTTTTACTACCTTTACCTATAACCTTCAATGTTTTGTCTCCATCAGTTGTTTCTTTAGTTAATGTTTGTGCAAACGTTTTGATATTATATGCGTCTTCTGCACTTTTAGTTAAGTTTTGATATGCAAACGTAGGTAATGTATCTTTTTTAGGATCCATGTTTCTGGCAGATGCAATTAATTCATCAACCATTTGATCTGCTTCAAAGTCATTAATAGGATTTTTATTTTTAGCAGCATATCTCATAAACATATTAGCCACCATTTCTTTATCTTTTGCAGCTGGTTTAAATTGATTAAACAAACCTGCCTCTTTGTTTTGAAACATGGCGTAAGTATTACCTATGTAATTTTTAATTCTATCTCCCATTAAAGCTCTAAGATCCACTCCAACACCTGCAGGTAAATCTACTTTAGCTCCTGGTCCACCAGCTGTAATTTCTAATAGTTCTTTAAACTTATTTCGTGTGTCTTTTAATCCTTTAAATATAATAGATTGATCAGGCACAGGCACGTCAGCTGTTTTCATTTGTTTTAATAATGATGCTTGTAAAGTTTTATCTAAACCTTCTTTGTTAAGATCACCTTTAAATAAAGTTTTATCTAGATCAGCTAAAAACTTTTTTCTTCCAGACTCACCTGTCTTATCTAAAAACTTTTTAGTAGCTGGAAAATATTTGTTAGTTATTTTATCTATCCTTGCTACTTGTTCCATAGAAAAATTAGTGTCTGCCATCTTACGTGCGTTTTCTTGCATCTTAGATAAAAATACTTCTTCAGGTTTACTTGATCTAGGTCTAAAGATTGCACCAAATTTATCCAGTCCTCTAGCAATTTTAGAATTACTATATGCTAATTCTTTTCCTTTTTTAGCTAATGCTTTAGCACCGGTTCCAATACCATATACAAAAGGTGTAACAAATATAGACTCTGATGCAAACTTAGTTCTATTCATAAGTTTTCTAACTGCATCTTCTGATGAATCTTCTCTTACTTCTCTATCTAATTGTGTTGGTCCTGCTTCAAACACATCACCAAAAGAACCTATCTCTTCAGTGTCACCTACTAATGTTTCACCAGCTGCACCACCTAAAACTAATGCACCAAATCTTTTTTTACCTGTAAGTTTGTTTAATTCTTTAGCTTTCTTAATTCCTTTTTGAGCATTCTTACTCATGACATTAGCATACTTACCAGTTTTTTTAGCTTGTAATGCTTTGTTAGCTAGCTTTAATGCAATCTTAGAACCTATTGCTGCAGGTGTACCTATTTGTACTAATGCTTGTGTGATTTTACCAGCCGCTCTAGCGTTTGCTGTGTCTTCAAAAATGTTTATTGTATCAAAAAAAGATTCTACTTCGTCAGCAGCGTTTTCTGTAAGTCCGAGGTCCATGAGCTCTGCTCCAAGAGACACGACTCCTTCTACAGTTTTAACAATACCTGAACCAACACCAGCTACAGCAGATGTTACTCCACCAACTTCTGTGTCACCAATTTCAGTAGTTTTGATATCACTACCACGTACTTTTCTTGTAACAGTTTTATTTTTTTGTTTTTCTGTTTCTTCGGTGATTCCAATACCTGATCTTAACGCCATTTAATCTCCTATTCATATGTGAAAGGATCAAGTGCTTTAAAATCTGTTCCGATTATACCCTCTTCAGCTACTCTTTCGTAGAATAGTCCGTCTTCAGGATTATAAAAAACTTGTCCTACTGTAATACTCTCATAGTTAGGTACCGGTTTTCCTTTTTTATCATACTCATAAGGAAGTATACCTCTAAAATTTTTCTTAGCTGGACCAGAGTCAGGATTTTTTTCTTTAAATACATTAAACGTAACTATGTCTTCTGCAATTTCCATAGAGTTATTTGAAATAAAATCAAAATCACTTTCTTGTAAAGAGTCTGCATAGTTATTTATTCTAACTTCCGGTATCTCTTCTCTAAATACTTTTTTAAGTTTAGGATTAAGTTCTGCTTCTAATTCAATTAATTCTTTTTTTTGTCCAAATTCTTTTTCAGCAGCTTGCTCACCTTTGACTACATCATATGCACCAAGAGCTAACTTGTCTTCAAAACCTTCACTTCCTGCTCTTGATTGTTTAAATTTATCAAAAGGATCTTTAGCTGATGCAAGTGCTGTGCTTATTGCTCCACCTACTCCTGGTCCCATAGGTGGTCTAGTTGCAATGTCTATACCAAAGTCAATTAAGAAATCATTAAATCTACGTTTAGGTGTATTTCTTTGAGGCATAACCGTTCTCATTTCATCCATGACTTCTGTAACTCTTTCACCTATTTTGTAACCAGGTCTGCTTTGTAGACCAGATGTGATACCGCCTTCAGCAGATCCACCTTTTCTAAACATAGGTCTTTTATATAAGTTATTATTATTCATTAAGCGTTTTTTCCTCTTAAATAATCACCGTAGTTACCCATTAATCCTCCAGCAACTCCAGCTATTCCTAACGCATTCTGCAACGGCGTAGGGTTAGGTGTTACCATAGATTGATATTGTCCCGGTGCTCCAGATGCAATACTTGCTATACCTGTTTGTTGGAAACCTAATCTTTCATATGGTTCGTAAGCTCTTAGTCTGTTTCGTTCTCTCGTAGCATCTAAGACTGCTTGTTGTTGTGCTTGTTGACCGGCGCCCGCTGATCCTAAAGTACCAATGTCTTGTCCATATAATCCTGGAACTTGTTGAGCTAGACCTTGTTGGTTTTGTCCTAATTGCATTTGTTGACCAAAGGCTTGATTAGCTAATTGATTTGCTTGAGTAAATCCTTGTTGTAATAATCCTGATTGTAACAGTGCTCTGTTCATGTCAGATTTGTTTTGGTATTGTGATCTCATAACACCTTCACGACCTCCGCCTAAATTACCAGACATAGCTGCTTGTTGACCTATACCTGCCAAACCTTGTGCAGCTTGTGAATCATATTCTGCTAATGTTGCATCAATTACATCTTGTTGATACGGAGACATAAAAGGTTGGTAAGCTCCAGCTCCTGATAAACCAGCTGCTGCAGTGTCGTATGCTCCTGCTTGTGTGATATATGGTTGAAACGCACCAATACCTTGGCCTTGTGTTGTAGCCATTTGATATGCTGCTTGTTGAGCAGGGTCTTGACCAGCAACTGTAGGTGCAAATTTATCGGTGGCTAATGGTGCAGCAGTTAACGCGGTTAACTGTGTTCCTAAATCTCGTTGTAGATCTTCTACGTATTGTGGTGGGAGTGCTTGTGTTTGTTGTACAGCCATTATATTACCTCGCTTAATCGTTCTGATGTTTCAAACATCTGTTGTGCGCCAGCCATACCTTGTGACTCTTCAGACACTTGTCCGCCAGCTTCTAAATTTTTCATCATGTTCTCCATAACTTCTGCGCCTCTATCTATATCTCCACCACCTGCGTTTCTAACAGCATCTGCGGTAAATACAAACTCATTTACACTTAATCTTGCAGGCACATCGTCTGCTTTTTCTGCTTTTCCGATAGGTACAAACCCACCTTCAGCTCTATAATCTTTTTCCATACCACCAAGGTCCATGATTCCACCTTCAGCTTTACCTATTCTACCACCCATAGCAAAATCTTTAGTATCCATTCTTCCTAGATAAGGATACTTAACTCTTAATGCTGATAGTTTTTCACCGGTTGTGTCTGCAAAAGCTTCTTGTACTTCTTTTCTAATAGCAGCAAGATCTAATCCTTCACCACGGTCCATTATTTCATTTACAGTTTCATCTGGCCCCATACTCATTAAAGCAGATATTGCCGTTGCACCTGCAAAACCTGTTTTAAAAGGATGTTCTTTAGCATAACCCAAAGCTTTTTGTAAAAAGTTTAAATTTTTTGGTTGACTATTTTTAATAAAAGCTTCTTGCGCTTTTTTAGAAATTAATTCTGGAGTAGATAAATTTTTATCAGCTGCTGCATCAACTATTTTTTGTAATTCTACTTCATCAACACCTTCAACCATGCTTCCACCACTTGTAGAAAGTTTATCTGTAAAATTTTCTTTAAAATATTTTCCTAGTCCACCAGTGTCTTGAATAGGATTACTAAAATAAGATTTAAACCCTTCACCACCTCCAGGAACTTTTAAAGACATACCTTGTAAGTTATCCATACCACCACCAATACCTCTAGATAATTGACCCATACCATAATTCATTAATCCTGATTTAAGTGATGAACCTATTCTACCTGTTTGATCAAAACTACCTATACCTGACATTAAACCTGCAGCTAGCGGGTTAAACGGTGCAACGAATGGTGCAGCCTTAACTGCAATCTCTGCTACTTCGTTAGGTATAATTTTTCTAAATCTTTTTTTAAGTGAACTTCCTAAACCATATTGACGTCTACCATCCATACCCATAATACCACCATACGCTGCCATTTGTCTGTCAGGTAATACTGGTCCTGTAGGTTTTGGTTGAAAAGGATTAACTGGTTTTGTTGGATCTTGTGGTAAAGGATTGCCACCTGACATTTGTCCTTCGGCCATTGCTTGTTCCATAAATTGTTGCATAGACATAGGTTCTCTTCCCATCTCTATCATTTCATCAACGTATTTTAGATACTCTTCTTCTAGTTGAGCCATCATCATTTGCTCTATTTCTTGTGGAGACTTAGGACCTTCACCCCCTCTATATTTTATAGATGGTGCGTTAGTTTCTAATTCTTCTGAAATTTGTATATCTTCTATTCCCATGGTTTTGTCAGTTTACTTTGTTTTTGAGAACAAATCAAGAGGAGGCATAATAACTTTTACGTCTTGCGCCATCTCTTCCGCTTTGTACCCTTTAGTTTCCCAGTCTTTTCTTGTTTTAAAAACCTCTCCAGTTTCTTTGTGTCTGTAGGTTTCTTCTACTTTAGCGTCATATACTTTCATTATGTTGTTACCTCTTTTTTAATATTTAAATAACTAATAGCTACATCAAACGAGTCTGACGTGCTTGCCTGTACTGTAAAAGCTTTACCACCTTCTACTATTAACGGCTGTGTTAATAATTCTGTTGTTGTGTTTGCTGTTAACTGTGCAGATTTAATAGCTGTAATACTGTTGTTTGTAATTGTCACTGTAGGTGTACCAGCAGATGTAACAAGTATAGATTTAATAACAATAGTTTCATTGACTGCGGGAATACCAGACCCTAATGGTGTAAGTGCTCCACCTGTTGTATTATTATCTATACCTACAAATTTATATTGGTTTACTACTGCCATTAATCTAAAAAGAAGCTTCTAGCTTCTATCTCCTGTTTTAATTCTTCTTGAAATGTAGTGTTAAGTTTTTCCAACACCGCATCTAAATCTCTAACTAAAGACTGTGCTACATCTTCTTCATACTCTGAGCTTGCTCTAGTTAATGATTGTACTATCTTTGCCATTATACTGTGTAATAATTTTTCATTCTTGCTTCAATTTCTTTTCTAATATCTTCCGGTTGGTTTTGTAAATATCTTGAAAAAAAATCAACATCCGTTGTAGTATCACTAGTATCATCAGTACCATCATCAGTACCATCATCAGTAGTATCATTAACAGCTACGTCCATAATACCATCTTGTCCAGAACGCGCATTAATTGCATTTTGACTTAATTCTGTGCCACCATAAGCTCCAACATTTCCAAGTGATCTTTGTTCCATGTAAGCTTTGTAACCATCTATTCCATAACCAAAAGGTTCACCTGTTTTAGGATTTATTTTTCCTCCAATATTATTTTTTTTAAAAAAATTTGTATTCGTATTGTAAGCAAATTTACCTAACGTGTTACCTATAAAATTTATACTAGGAATTTTACTGTTAAATGAATAGTCTGGAAAATTATTTGTTAAATATGTGTTTTTTGCAAACTGAGAATCTGGACCTACATACCTATAATCAACATCTGGAACTGTGCCAAATCCAGTTAATGCAACTTCATCTTCTAAAACTGTAGTAGGAGGCGAGTAAGTCGGGCCAGTGTGAATATGAGGACTGTTATCAGGACCATCATTACTAGGAGTATTACCACCACCATAACCTTCACTTGCTGGTCCTGTTCCAGCAACACCTGCTGTGTTTGTACCACCACCTTGATAACCATAGCCACCATCTTTACCAGCATCAGAACCACCACCGTATTGACGTCTGCCATCCATACCCATAACACCACCAAAAGCTCTTGAAACTCTTTGGCCCATTGCATACATCTGTCTAGCTTGTTGTAATCTTGTAATTGACATTATCGTCTTCCTCCAGCGTGTATGTCTAACCTAAAAGTTCCTAATTTCCAACTAGTATCTACTGCAGTGTTTGATATTGTAAGAGCTATTGCTCTTCCTCTTGCACGTGTGTCTACTTTATCGGTAGAAGATGTTACAGTAAAAGGACCCAGTGATGAACTTGCTGCTGTATCATTAGGATAATTTCTTAAATCTAATTGTATAACAGCGTTTCCTTGTTGAGATATAAAATCAGGAATAATCCTACTAACTCTCATAATATTTTCACCATCACCTCTAAGGTCACCTAGATTAGTTGCAGCCCCTCTTACAACTTTTTGTGTAATGTCGTAATCTCCAGATGTAATATCAGCTGGTATGGCTGTTGTTACCCCTAGTCTTACTTGATTAACACCTGTTTCATGTTCATAGTAATATGAAACTCCTTCAGTGTTTCCTGTTACGTCAAAAGAAGTATCTGTATCTGCATCATATTGAGTTCCATGAGGTAAACCAAAAACAGCAGAATCTTGCCACGTTGTTCTAATAAACAAAGGACTTGCATTAACAAACCATATAGGTCGTTTAGCAGTAGAATCTAGATAACTATATGTGACTGACTGAGTATTAACATTAGAGTTAGCTTCTGGATAAAACCATATTACTTCTCCAAACAAGTTGTTAATGCCTGCATAAACCATTTGATTAGATGTGGTGTTAAGATTGTCATAAACATAATCTTCAACCAAACAATCCATTGATTCTAGTTTACCAGTGTATCTAAAAAAACCATTATCAGACATCCAATAAGCAGCGCCGTCAACTTCAACAGCTGCGTTCTTACCAATCAAACCACAGTTATTACCTACTTGTTCAAAAGCAAATGTAAAAGGTGTTCCAACAAAACGCATGGTAAATAAAGATGTATCAGACCAAACATAAATTGCATTTCTACCAAGTTTAGCACCAATGATCCGTGATCCGGCGGCCAGTCTTTGTGTACCAGCACTGTTTTCAGCTGTTGGTGCATAATCATTAATATTTTCTTGAGAAGAAAATCTTATAAACATATCGTCTTGTGTAGTTTTATCTCCAATAGTTGTTTCTGTTCCAAGAAATACTAAGTGACGATCCGGTGTTGACACCAGCATATCACGTGACGCTGTCGGAGCACCAGTTATAATAGTTGCTCTTGTTGCTGTTGCATTTATTGCATCAGCATCCCATTGAAAACACTCTCCATTAAAAATTAAAGCGATAAGAGTACTACCTAAATTATCTAAAGACCACATACCGGGGTCAGCAACAGTGTCTGTGTTAGCTGATGATTGACCCCAACCAGAATAATCACTGTAATCGGTTACAACAGCACCATTGCTATGAGCTGCTCTGGTTGTTCCTCGAACGGCTCTTGTAATACCTGTTAGATCATTTCCAGATACACCGGTGTAAGAAATTTCTTCAGTACCCACTTGAATAAAATTTGTTCCTGTTGTTGGAAAATTGAGTGTGGATGTTAGAGTAATACTAGTTCCTGATCCACCAGTACCATTAGCGTCATTTAATAATGCACCATTTAAAGTTGTTGTTTGAGGAGCAGTAGATGTTCCTCCATATTGAGATATACCCCATCCAAAAACTCCAACTTGATCAGGTGGTCCTACATGATAATATTGAAAGTAAGTTATGCCTCCAGAAGTTGTGGCTCCGGCTCCACTTTCATTACTTGGCATTGTAATAGTTATAGTAGTAGCACTTGGCACAGATGTTACCATAAATTTTTTATCACAAAAATCTGAAGCACCAAAATTAGATCCTGTAATAGCGCTAAATGTAGTTGTGTCACCAAACAAAATAATGTCGCCAGCTTGAAAACTATGTGCACCACCAAACGTAATAGTCACATCGGGTTGCCCATTGCTTGTGCTAAATGCATTTGTAATGGCTGTGCCTAATGGATTGACTAAAGGATGAATGTCATAATATACTTGTCCAGAATAAACATACAATATTCTATTAGTTCCAATAGCTGCATATTTAATACCTGATTTATTAACCATATGATGCAAACCTCGAGCTGCACCTGTTAATTTAGAAGCACCTAATTGGTTCCAGCCACCTATTTTTTCAGGTGTGCCATATCTAAAACGCACATTTTGACCGCCTGTCCATTGTGACTCAGCTCCGGTAGATGTAACTTGTTTATTGAATCCTGGTAAAAAACCTAGTTTTTGTAGCATAGCGGCTAACTATAACATTATTTAACATCAAAAGGAAGACCAAGGTGAAGCCTCTTATCAAATCTATTTTCAGTTCCTTGTGTGTCTATATCGTTATAATGTAAGAAAACTTGACCACAATTTTCACCTTCAAACGGTTCTCGCCAGTGTTCTAACTCACATCCAGAATATATCAACATATCTCCAGGAGATAATTCTATTTTAACAACTTTGTCTGTTTTTAAATATATAGGCCATTTTTCACCTCCTAAATTCATTGTAGTAGATATTTTACAACTAGGTCTGTCTATATGTTTTTTTAAAACATCTCCTCTTTTGTATACTCTAGCATAAGCATAAGTAGGAATTAAATTTAAGCCTGTTTCTTTTTCCATCAAAGGTTTTACTTTCATAAGCAATGTTTCCATCGCAACATCGCCATATATAGAATAAGTATTAGGAACCTGAGAATCCTCCCATTCTCCAAAGTATTTGTTAAAAGGAGATATATAAGTTGTGTCCAACAAAGTTTTACAGACTTGTCTTTTTAGTAATAGATATTCATAGGCAAAGTTAGCTATTTCTGAACTAACTGCATTTTTTATAATAGAATAATTGTTTATTTTAAAGGTCATTGTTTTGGCGTTACAGACAAGTTAAATGATAAACTAATTCTGTCCTCTGTTGATTTGTTTTCTTCTACAAAATGTTCAACATATGAAGGAAACATCACAAATCTATTTTCTTCTGGTTTTATAAAAAAGCTTAGACAATTTAATATGTTAGACTCTTTAGCAGGTAAATCACATATGCCGTCCATTCTATACATAGAGTCTTTTATGAAAACAACATTACCAGAATTTTCTGGAATCTTTAAATAAAAAATACATGCAAACTCTGAACTAGGGTGAACATGTGGTCTATTAAAAGCATCTTTATTATTTATATTTATCCAAGCATTTCTAACTTTAATTTCTAATTTTTGATCAAATGCATAAGTATTTAAATTTTCATTTATGTTTTGTTGTAGTTTGGCTATCAGGTTTAAGAATTCAGTAGATTTATGCATCGCCCCAGTTTGATAACCTCCTACATTTGTTTTTTCTTGAGAAGGTTCTCTAGATTTCATTTTGTAAGCTAATTTTATTAAAGCTTCTTTTTCAGAATCTGTATCTATAACGTCTTTTATAAAAACGGGTGTAGAAAACATAGTGAAATGTGTCATAGTGTTACCTTTGATGTTGGACCACTCAAGTCCCCTTTAGGTAGTACATTAAAAGCTATTGAGTATCTATCTTCTTTTCCATGATATTTGTTTATTTGATGATAGATATAATTAGGAAAAAGAATCATTTCATTTTTATTACTTTCAATATAATAAGATAAAGAGTTGTATTGATTATATTCCGTGGGTTCTATATTCCAAAAATCACTTTCATATGGTTTATGTATTTTTATTTGATTACTATCTTTTAAATAAAAAACACCACTTAAAATACAATGAGAATGTTTATGCATTGATGAATACCCCCCTGTTTTAGTTTTAGTGGCCCAAGTTTCAATAATTTTAAATTCTACATTTAATTTCATTTTATCATTTAACCAATCATCACAAGCTTGCATAACACTTTTTTTTAAATTAGGTATTTGATCTAACAATGATTTACAATCAGAACTTCTTAAACAATCTTTGCCTTCGATAGGAACATATGTTAAGTTTTTTAAAACATCTAATATTTCGTCACAGTCTAAATTAAATTTATATTTTAATATAGGTTCTGCAAATAAATTTAAATTTTCTACCTTCATAATTCTTTAAAATCCATGGCTATTGTTATTCTTTTTTCTTTACATTTCATAACACTGTGTGGTGTTTGTGAATTAAATAATACTAACATTCCATCTCTTTCAGGTATTGGGATCAATTTATTATTTAAATCATAAAAAATCAAGGGATTATATTTAGAAGCTTTAATTATTAATACAGAACTTATAGCATCTTTTCTATGATCATGCAGTTTTGCATGATCTCCTTTTTCATAAAAGTTAATCCAATAACATTTCATTGCCCATTTTTTATTAGTAATTCTAAACAAATTTTCACAGATGTCTTTTTCTAATATTTTAAAAAAACGATAGCTTGGATTAAATCCCGAAGTCCTTGCTTCTACTGAATTTAATTTTTTTGCCCATTTATCTTTTTCTTTATATATAAAGTTTTTAATATTATTATTAACTTTTTTATCAATGTATGAAATAGTAAAATTAATCATTTTTTTCTATGCGATGACAGAACCAGCCTGTCACAATCCATTTTTCAAAATTACAAGGTAACCCCTTGTGAGTGTGAGTAAAATCAGAAGGCCATAAAACAGTTAAACCTTTTTTTGGTTTTACTTTAATTTTTTGAAAAAGAAATTCTGTTTCTCCTCCCTCCTCTATATCATTTAAGTATGTCATAAAAACAACTTGTCTATTGACATCTTGCATAGACCCTCTTTCATAATGGTATTGAAAAAAACCACCTTCTTTAGAAGGATAATATTGAATATTAGTTCCTTCTTCATTAGTTCTTAAATATCCCCCTATGCCATAATAATTCATGTAATCATTTATAAATACAGATATTTCCGCAAAATATTCTTGTATAAAAAGGTTTTTGTTATTATTAAAAAAAGTAACATCTATTGAATTTTTAATTTTTTTATCCAACCCCCCATACGTGTGTCCCTCACCTTTGTACTCAAAGTTATTTTTATGATACTCTATAAATTTATCACATAAATCTATATTTTTTAAATTGTATGATTTTATAAAAGTTTCCATTATTTGTAGTTTATATTTATATTAAATCTTGCTTTAACATTTGTACAAGTTGAACTGGCGTGTTCCTTATGTCCTTCAAAAAATAAAACTCTGTTTTCTACAGAATTAATTTGTTTGTTTTCAAATGAAGTAAAACCATCACATGTGTTTAAAGAAAGCAAAGCTGCTTTGTGTTTGTAGGGATAATCTACGTGTATTTTATTTTTAATTATCTTTTCTGTTCTAGGATATAAATTTACTTTAATTCTTATAACCTTAGTGGATGGTATGAAAGATAATAAATTTTTTGTAAATAAGTTCCAATACTGACTTGCAACGTTGTTATTAAATACATTATGTGTCATGTAATAACTTAAATCTTCTTCGTGATTTTTGTGATGTATATTTACTTCATCTTGAAAATACCACGGAAAATAATTACTAAATATTTCTTTTTTTAACATATCTAAATTTTCTTTAGGTAAAAAATTATTTTTTATTTCGTAATCCATTATCTATATGGCTTTCCATCTGTCCAAATTACCAAACTATATCTTGTGCCTGAAGTCACGGGTTTTACTCTATGCCAGACAAAAGAAGGAAACACAATTACAGTTCCTTTAGAAGCTATGTTTCTTAAATCGTGAACTTTTTTAGGTAAATGTGGAGGGCCGTCCATAGCTATTTCTAGTTCTCCTCCTTGATATTCTGTGTAATCATTTAAACAGACAGTAACAGAAACTTTTCTTATTAAACCTACTACATCGTCAAATGGTGCACTTTTTTCATTATTTCTAGTTTTTTGATTTCGTGGTAAATAAGGTAAAGTCCAAGCATCTACGTGCCAATCATAATATTGTCCTGGATCATAAATAGTAAACTGACAATGTTCACTACAATTTAAATCGTAATTCCACCTAGCGTTTTCATTTGCTCTTAAAATATAAGGATGGATTTCATTATAAATCCATTTTTCATCTAACCAAGCTACATTAGATTTTCTAATTTTATCGTTGAGTTTTGCATCACCAATAATAGCTTTTTCTTTATTTTGTTGAAGTCCAAATTTAATTATATCATCACAAATATTTTTTGGAATAACATCCCTAAAATACCAATAACTATTCTCTATATTCATTCTAGAGAGTTTTATATATTAATTAAAATAAAAGTCTAGTTAGTCCAGGTACCTGCTTTTTGATTTGCGAATACGTCTTGCATAGTCCAAACTCCTGAAGCTCCTGTAACAACATCAACTTCTTTAACAATAACAGTTCCATCACCGCCACTTCCAGCTTGTGCGCCTACTGCTCCTTGTTCTCCAGCGCCGCCACCACCGCCGCCTGAACCATCTACACCTGGTTGGCCAGGTCCACTAGGATTTCCTGAACCACCGTTTCCGCCGCCTCCAGCGGCATTACCACTTCCAGCACTTCCATTATCAGGTCTACAGCCGCCTCCGCCGCCGCCTCCATATCTTCCGTTTGGACCCCAATAATAAGGTTGAGGTGCGCTTCCAAATACTGGTGAAGGATCTATGTTACCACCGCCACCTCCAGCGCCAGATCCCGTTCCAGTGCCGCCTGCGCTTCCAGCTCCACCACCGCCGCCAGGTATAGATGAAGAGTTGGTTGCTCCACCATCACTTCCTTCTGGTGGTGAAAAACCTCCAGCATTACCATTACCAGTGTATGGATTTTCTGGAGAAGAAGCAGAACCTCCGCCAGCTCCACCATCTAAACTATTTGTATTAGGAAAATTAGGTTGACCACCTAGACCTTGTCCCATACCAGAACCACCTCCAGTAGCACTGATAGGTCCAAAAGAACTATCATCTCCTTGACCAGTTGCAAAAGGTTGACCATTTAAGCTAAGTCCTGTTCCTCCTGCTCCAATTGTAACAGATACAGGTTGTCCTGCAGTCACTGGGTGAGCTGGAAGTAATCTAACACCTCCGCCGCCTCCAGCACTTCCGTTTGCTTGAGTTCTGTGACCTCCACCGCCGCCACCAGCTACAACTAATAAACCTACGTTTTGTGTTTTTTTAGCTACAAAAGTTCCAGGTGATGAAAAAGGTGTTATTACATCTCCTGTTGTTGGTTCATTAATTGGTCCTATAATTCCGCCATTTGCCATAATAATCTCCTTATACTATATCTTCTTCTGGAAGAAAAGAAGAACTTGATTCTTCCCATCTTCTCATTTTGTTTTCAGAAAGTGGATTTTTTTTACAAATCCAATTTGTTAAACTTTCATTCCACTCTGGTGCATAAAAGTCAAAAATTCCAATTCTATCTCCATTGTCATCTAAATCGTCAGTTAATCTATAGTTTTGAATATCCCCAGATGGAGCTGCAATAGGTGCTTCATGTAATCCTGATGTAGTGTTTAATATCCAACTTGGGTATGTTTGTTTATCTGTAAAAATGTTATGAGTAGAATTCCATAGACAACCAGGTCCAGCGTATATACCTCTCTCAGAAGTTTTATAAGTTTGCTTCCAAAAAGTATCTGGATAAGTTTCTCCTGCAGCTTCATACGCAGCTTTTAATCTAATACCTTGGGGAATATTATCTTTAACCCATTGTTCTGTTTGAGTTGAATTGTTACCACCGTTATTAGCAACGTCTTGATCTGATACAACAATAACTCTGATTACTTCGTTATTATCTACCCTACATTCAGCAAAGTGTGCCATAAATTATGACCCTCCTTAACTTAATTCCTCGTAGTTTATAGTGATAGTTGCATCTGAGTTTGCACTTGCTCCAGCTTCAATATTGTCGCCTTCTTCTAAATACAAAGCAGTATTTTTATCTACGACTACTAAAGTTGCATCCGCAGGACATGATATTGTGCTTGCAATTGCAATTGGTGAGCCACCTGATTTAGTTATAAAGACAGATATATTTACGGCTGATGAACCATCTATATTTGCTACGATAATGTTATTTACTTTGAAAACTTTTCCTGAAGAACCAGCGTTTGCTAAAACTTCAGTTGTTAAAGTAGTGGTTAATGCTGCTTGAGCAGACTTTGCTGTTATTGTTGAAACATTTGCTAAATTTGGTGCTGACATATTTTATATTCCTCTGTGTTTCTTTTAACCGAAAATCATTGCCATTACAATAGATTTTCCTGTTGATATACCAAAAGTTGATGTTGATGTAAACCCTAAAGTTCCAGAACCATCTGTTGTTACTAAAGCTTGAGAAGTAGATCCTACAGCTGCTGGTAGTGTTAAAGTATAAGAACCACTAACTGTTGCAGGTGCTTTTATACCTACAGATGCTGAGTCATCAGCATCTTTAAATTTTATTGGATTACTATTAGTTACGGCAATTTCTGAAGAATTAGCCATAACATCTACAATGTCAGGATTAGTTCCATCATTAGCTGTTGCATAAACAATTTTAATTCCTTTATCTGTAGTTGAAAAAGTTGTGCTTGTTCCTGAACCAGTAGCATATTTAAATTGAACTGTGTAAGCTCCAGAAGTAGAATTTTTTAATATGTAAAAAGTTTCTACATCATTTGGAATTGTAACAATTCTATTTCCAGTTATTGATCCTGTAAATTCTATAACTCTTGATTGAGCCGTACCTGTTAAAGCACCATTATCAACATCTAAAGGAGTTGTTCCTGCTCCACCAGCAATAGATACAGTAGCAAAGCCACCTGTTAATTGTTCTATAAGATTTAAATTTGCGTTAGTTTTTGTTCCCCATGTACCGGCGTTTTCACCAGTTGCCATTAGTTCTATACCAAGATCTGTGTATGTTGAAGCCATTATTTATATTCCTTATTTTTGTTATTTATATTGTTTATTTAGTTTTAAGTCAAACATAATTATGCTGTTTTAATTGTGTATCCTGTACTTGTTTTAGGACTTTGTGCTGTATATCCTGTACTAGTTTTAGGCGTTAATTTTTCATAGGTACCAGGAAAAGCTACTCCTGTACCAACACTAGCTTCAAGTTCTAAGCCAGTTAATCCTATTAACATTTCTGTAGGAGAAATAGCACCTGTTGAAGCTGTTGAACTTAGTCCGGTTAAACCTACTTGCATAGCTGCAAGAGATATTGATCCTACTGATGAAGTTGCACTTACTCCAGTTGGAAGTACAATAGGTGAAGAATTTATTTCAATCGATCCTATTGATGAAGTTGCACTGACTCCTGTTAAGTCATAAGCTGTTTCTATTGTAGTAGATCCCACACTAGATGTTGCACTCACTCCAGTCAGTCCCACGACATCCGCAGGAGAAATACTTCCCACAGTAGATGTTGCACTAACACCTGTTATAACAGGTGTAGAATCTATAACAAAACTTAAAGAACCAACATTAGTTGTTGCGCTAACTCCTGTTGGAGATATTACCGATGTTAAATCTAAAGTTAATGCACCAACACTAGATGTTGCACTTAATCCAGCAGGTTGTTCTAATTTATTAAATGAATCTCCGTAAGGTTCTTCACCCCAACCATTTCTACCCCAACCAACTAAAGTACCTGCGTTATCAAAACTTCCAAGTTCTGTTTGTGATTGTAATCCTGTTAGTGCTGCTATAGTAAGTTGATCAGTAATTGGTGATCCTACTGAAGACGTTGTGCTTAAACCAGTTAATTCTGCAGTAATAACTTGAGAAGCTGTAACACTTCCAACACTAGAGGTTGCACTTACGCCTGCTGGTGCAACAGAATATTCTACACCCCAACCAGAGTTGCCATATTGTTGTCTACCCCAACCTTGTTCAGGAAATGCAGCTACTTCACCTACACTAGAGGTTGCTGATACACCAGTTAAAGTAATTGTAACAGTATTAGATGCCCAGGAATTTTCGTTCCACGCTACTGAAGGACTATCACCACCCCAGATAGATGCCATAAGGAGTCCCTCCTTATGCTATCCGAAGAATTGCGTTAGATGCGTCTGCTGTAGGAAATTGAATTGTAAATGTTCCAGAAGAAACTGTTTTGTCTCCACCAAATGCGATTGCACAAACTGCTGGATCACCTGATGCTGAATCATTAAATATTAAACAACCGTTAGCTGTAAACGAAGCTGATGTCCAAGAAACATCTGCAAAATCACAACAAGCTGTATCAGTAGATAAAGCAGGAGTTACACTTGTTAGTGCTTTTCCTTTTGCAGAATAAGCTGAACCTGCCGTGTTAGAAATTTCGTTTGATGAACTATAAGCTGTAGTTGATTTATTTAAAGTAGCGCTACTTGTGTATAGAGCTAAATTAAATGTGTTTCCAGACGATGCTGTAAAATTATGTATGCCTTGTAAAACTTCTGTTTTAAAACTGTTACATACTGCTGATGTTATTGCCATAAAAAATCTCCTAATTACTGAGGCGGTGACTCGATTGGTATTCTTATTGTTCCATCCGTGTAATCGTCTCGTCTTCTTCTTCCAACTTGCATCGCTGCAAACTTTTGTAGTTCTGTTTTATATCTATTTTCATATAGTGTCAACATGTCTGTTGGACCTTTTAAAAACATAAATGCTTCTACTAAACAAGCATATAATAACCCTTGTGGAAAGTAATTACTTACATAAGTTCCACCCGTATTAGTCTCTAAACCAGTTGGTTGAGCGTTATAATAAATAATATATTTGTAATTTTTATCTGGTGTAGGTGCTACATATATCGCTCCTGAAGTAGCTGTATTAGTACCGGTTGTGGCACCCCCATACATAGAATAGTATTTGGGAAGTCCTGTTGTATCTTGAGCTGCAGTACCCCCCTCAGTGCCTGTTAACTCTCCTACATATTCAGATATGAAAGTTTGATCACGTCTTTCTAACCATACTCCCTCACCTGTAGTAGCTGTTGTTGAATCAAATACTTGAACACCTCTTATAAATAAAGCTTTAGTTGGAACTGTAACACTATTAAAATCTGTAGCAAATTGTGCTTCTGCTCGAACTCTATCTGAATCCATTGGAATATCTAAATTAATTCTATGTTCTGCATTTTCTAAAAATCTATTTATAACAGCAGCAGTAAATACATTAGCATCTACTTCTGTATAGTTTCTAATATCTGTTGTTAAATTTGCGTAAGTATATCCAGCCATAATTAACCTCTATCATTAACGGGTCCAATTGTACACTGAAAACCGCCTCCTGTTGCTGTGCTTCCAGCATTAGATACTAGAGGCACTGTTATAGAATTAAATTGTTGTTCTGTTGCTTGTGTTCCGTTTGGTAATGTAGGACCAACTTCTACAGTGGTTGCAATTGCTGTTGCTAGATATGATCCAAAAACTTTTGCTCCGTTTGCGTGAGTTGTTGCTGTAGTATTAGGTGGAGTTATTCCTCTAAATGGAGAAGCTGTGCCTCTTGTTAATCCAGATAAAACTCCTGTACCTGTATTGTTACCTGTATATTGAATTGTTTCATTTATGTATTTTCCAAAAGTTGCACTAGTTGCATCTTGATCCACTTTTTCTATTACAATAAAACCAGCGTTTGGAAATGCTGCAGAACTAGTTAAAGTTAAAGTGTTGACTGTATCATTAATTGCACCATTTAAAGTTGTTTCTAATTCTAAAGTTGCAATTGCAACACCTCCCACTATTTCTTTAACAGATTGGAATCTAACATAAGATGTTCCTTCGTTAATTTGATTAGAAGGATAAGATACACTTAAAGTTTGAGAGCCACCTGTT
>Ga0208303_1000285_pt1 | contig 21240 bp, 5 predicted proteins | sample CB_VirMetaG_2_FD_184537 | JGI IMG/M metagenome (GOLD analysis project Ga0208303, IMG submission 184537) | Freshwater to marine saline gradient viral communities from Chesapeake Bay - CB_1504_2 Viral MetaG (SPAdes) (version 4) | ecosystem: Environmental > Aquatic > Marine > Coastal | place: USA... | reverse complement strand
AATGGCACAAGAAATCAAAAACACATTTCTAAAATCCAAGATGAATAAAGATCTTGATGATAGAATATTGCCTAACGGCGAATATAGAGATGCTCGGAATATATCAGTTGGTAGATCCGAAGATAATGACGTAGGTGCCTTAGAAAACATAATTGGTAACGACTTAGTCCCCGGCACAGACCTGGGTAATGGCTTAACTATAATAGGCGTAGAGGCAGATAATTCTTTAGATCAAATTTTTGTATTCTTAACTGATTACACAGATCCTAATCCACTCAGCCCGACTAATGCTCCCTCCTCTTCCACCCATTACATATACTCTTACAACAATTCAACCGGCTCGTACACTAGATTAGTGCAAGGTGAGTTTTTAAATTTTTCAACTACAAATAGGATAATAGGTATAAATTTAATTGAAAACCTACTTTTCTGGACAGACAATAGAAATCAGCCAAGAAAAATTAATATAAATGTAGCAAGAGCTTTTGAGCCTGGAGGCTTGTCTACTTTAGCGGGGGATTATTACACAGAAGAACATCAAATATCCGTTGCAAAATACGGCCCATATCAGCCTATAGACCTCTATAACCGAGTTAATTTAAAGGCAAAATCAGGCGCAACTACCACTTCTTTCGATGTAGAAGGAACAAGTAGAGCAGAGCTTATTGAGTTTATAAATGCCACTGTTGTTTGCACGGAAACAATCCCCCCTACACAGGGTATTAATTTTGTAAAAGTTGTTAATATTAGCGATTCTTTTACATTGCCAATCGTAACAACTATAACGGTTTCGCCAGCAATGCAGCAAGCACCGGCTACGGGGGATTTTGTTTCTCTTATAAAGTCTACAATGACTAATAAGAACGACGACCAACAATGGCCAGGAGATCCAGACTACTTAGAAGACAAGTTTGTTAGATTTAGCTATAGGTTTAAGTTTGACGACAATGAGTACTCTTTAATGGCTCCTTTTACCCAAATAGCATATATACCTAAACAAAAAGGATACTTCCTTAATGGGGACGAGAACGCGGCTTATCAGTCTACTATAGTCGGGTTCATGGAGAACTTTGTTCAGAATATTGGGCTAGTGATACCTTTGCCTACCTCAGCAAATAAAGTGATATCCGATTATAAAATTAGTGCATTAGAAATATTATTTAGAGAAAGTGACGGGATTGCCGTTAAAGTACTTGAAACTATTACAGCGGGGCAGATATCAGGAGAAAGCGGTATAAATAATTATTACACATACGAATATCAATCAAGAAAACCTTATAGAACATTGCCAGAAGCTCAAACAGTAAGAGTTTATGACAAAGTGCCTGTGAGAGCTTTAGCTCAGGAATCCGCAGGAAATAGAATTATATATGGAAATTTTAGAGATCAACATACTCCTCCTGCCAATATAGATTATAATTGCAGAATAGCCAAAAAGTCTACTACCGGCGCATATAACAATTGGATAGAATATCCTAATCATTCTGTAAAAAGAAACCGAAACTATCAAGTAGGCTTTGTTTTAGCGGATAAATTTGGAAGACAATCTCCTGTTTTGTTATCACCAGTTGGAAAAACTGCGTCAGACAACGGGGTATTTTATTCTGGATCTACAATATACAGCCCTTATGACGCATTAAAAACAGATACAGACGTAGACACGTGGTTTGGAGATGCAATACAGGTGCTAGTAAACTCCCCTATTGAATCAGAAATAGATAGTGCTTCTGGAACACCGGGGCTTTACGCTTTAAAGCAGCAAAATGCTTCTACTGGGGAAGGGTTCGCTATCACAGCAGGCCTTGTGGCATCTGGTACTCCATCTATAACAGAAACTACTTGGGAGTTTTTTTTAAACAATGCTACCTACAACAACAACATTAATATACCCGTTGAGGGAGATTATTTAAGAGGTGCTCGTCAAGACTTTGTTAAGGTTACAGGAATAACAAACCCAACTTCTAATAAATATATCGTTGTGACAGACGGCAGGGTAAGCGACACTTATTTAAGAACTTTGGATTTGCCATCTAGCACACCTGATTTAAAATTTGCATATACAATAAATGATTTAGGGTGGTACAGCTATAAAATTGTTGTAAAACAAACTGAGCAAGATTACTATAACGTTTATTTACCTGGAATACTTAATGGATATCCCGGGCAGTCACGTGAAGGAACCGATTTTGGAGGCGATTTCCCTAGTAACGAAGAAAATTTAACAGCGCATGCCGTTTTGTTTAACGATAATATAAACAAAATCCCTAGAGACTTAGCGGAAGTTGGTCCGGATCAAAAACAATACAGGAGTTCTGCTGCTCTTTACGGGGTAGTAACAAATATTATGGGAGGAGATTCGCCAGGGGTTGCTTCTAATACGCAATATTACCCAAGACTTCAATCTGAGGGGCAAAATGCTATTTCTCACACCTCAACAGCTATTGCTGCGGCGAATGAATTTGATATGGCTTTTAGAGAGCTGTCTGATAGCTCAGGCTCATTTTCGGGAGCAAGAGATGGTAACTTAGTTTTTTATCAAATAGATACAATTCCTTTAATCGCTAGAATATCCACTACGGAAAAAGCGATTGGTTGGCCAAATAAGCAATCCACCGCAGTAGAACCTTATAACATGCTACCATTTTTAGCTGTTTACGAAACTAAGGCAATAGAATCTTTATTAGATATTTATTGGGAGACCTCCTCAACGGGGTTAATAGTAGACTTGAATCAAGATGTAGCTTCAACAAATACAGGCGTGGTTGGATTTCAAGATCTTAATTGGGAATTCAAGGAAGACACTACCCAAGGACAAGCGGTTACCCCTTCTTGGTTTAGCCCAATTAATAACGAGGGCGAGATTTATATTGGGGCCCTAACGCCATCATTAACTGATATAAGAAATGGTAATAATCAAACTAGCAATAGTTTTGATATTGTTTCCGGCGCAATAGGCTCGGTTAACGAAGGCAAATTTCAAATAATATACACCGAAAATGAATCCCCTATTTATGAGCAAGAAAGCCCTACGAGAGATGTTTATTCTTTTGAAGTGACTCTTACCGAAGTAAGTAGTGGAGAAGTATTTGTAATACCTTTAACCGGGGTACAGGGCGGTTTTGGGGCATTGGAAAATATACAACCCACAATTAACAATATTGGTCTTACAAGAGACAAGACTCCGTCTGATCAAGTTCTTATTGGTAATATTCTAAACAATACCACGATACTTCCAAAAAACGGTAGTGCGACCGCGGGTTCTGGTCAACTTCAGGGGCTTAGGTTTTACTTAATAAAAAACCCAGATATTCCAGGAAACGCTATCCCAACAAACTGGCAAATGGATGGAATTACAGGGGCATTAACCCAAGCAACCCCAGGTAATACCGAAGATGGCTATTTCGCAGGAAATGGATTAGCTACTTATAACGTTAGATTAATTTTAGCTGACACTAATGGATCAGTAAACTCAACCCAACAAGCAGAGGGTTACAGCCCTTTAGCAACGCACGTAAACTTTAGTATAACGCTAAAACCTACACCACTAAACTTAGGGGCAAAAACTCTTATTGCAAACTGTGTGGTAGATGCTCCAGGGGGCTTACCTACCCAAATATGGCAGGAAAATTATGATGATTTATGGGATTCCGCTGTAAATGGTGTAGTACCAGCTTTCCCAGATGGGGTATTCGGACATTGGAGATGGGGAGCTCCTGATTTCACTATTGCACCGGAAGAAGGGCAAAGCGTAACGAGCTGTATTTATTATATAGGAAATAGTGATCCTACGGACTTTGGAAATGGCTCAGGCAACAATATACTTAGTACTACCAAAGGGCTTAATATAAACTTGGATAACGCTGCAAACAGACCTACATTCTATCACAAGATAGGTACGGGCTCACATACAAGCGGCGTAATACATTTTACAATTAATACTTATTCTCCTCCTAGAAGCACATTAGTTCCTAACGTATTTGCGGTGCCAGCTGCAAGATTTTATTACAGACAGCCAACACAGGATAATCCAAACCCAGATTGGACAGAATTGCAAAGAAACCAAGAAACGAATCAAGTTGGATCTTCTGGACCGGATTTTACAGTATCTCCCAAAAAAGATGCACCTGAGTTATTAGAGAGTTTTTTAGCGGGGTATCTGCTTCAAAGTGAAACTACTCAGCCTAGAACCATAAGTAATTCACAAGATGCGAGAGGTGTTTGGGTACAAACCATGAGAGCATTTAATTTTGATGAGCTATATGATGCCGCTGCTTCTGGAGCAAGCTCGGCTGCGGGTATTGAGTATGCAATAACTCTCTACGGACAACAGCAAAATAGACCCTTTTCAGATGCGCAAGCGCCTGGAGTTAATTTTGGTATTGTAAGGTCCTACGTAATAGCCGACGATTTAAACTTTCCTACATGCGCTGTATGGCGAAATCAAAACCTTTACACCGCTAACGGAAGCGTGCCAGGAAAGCTATTTAAGTATGACACTAGCACTGTTGGAACCGATAGCGCCACTGCTTGGAGATACATAAATGACGACACGGCTTCGACACATACTTATAGATATGCTAGAAGTCCCTACGGTGACTATGCAACCGAGTTCTATACGGGCCCTACGAATAATATATTGTTTATACCAGCTCAAGAAAATGAAACACGGATGAACGTTAAATTAGACAGAGGAAATTTAACAAATATTTTTCAGTACAACAATCTAGTAGAAACCGATATAGATGGAAATACTGTTCCAGGACAAGAGACTATAGGGCAGGATCTACAATTTAATGTAGGGCTAGACTCAAATAAAGCGGATGGCACTACCGGCACAGGAAGAAAGATACCTAGCGGCTACCCTAATTCTGGAGTTGCCTCTGTGAGGGTGTTTCAGGAAGAGAGCTCTGAATACAATCACTTACAAAACTATAGAACAAAGGGAACTTTAAGAGTAGCTAAACCAAAAAACCCATAATCATAAATGGCAACAATAATAGAATTAAAATACTTTAATACGTTTTGGCTTAAAAAAATTAAATCAATTACAGATGTTACGCCGGGATATAGTGCTCAGGTTAACGATTTTAATGCAGCAACTAGGGTAATAACAATGAATACCCCTGCAGATGCCACAGAAATGAATGTAGGGCAAGAGGCGGAAATAAGATGGAATATACTAGGCAGCCCTGTGGTTTATAAAACATATATAACAGAAAGAATTAGTGCAATTAGCTTTAAGCTAGCAGATGACCCGCCGTCAGCGCCGGTTTTGCCGGACACAATAGTTGTTCGTAAAATTATTAATTTTGACAACATACCTCAAGCCTATATAGCTACAGCAGATGTAGACACGGATTGGCTACTAGAAGAATCTAGAATACGAGGCGGATACAATAACACGAGTGTTGATTTTGGAGTTAAAGCTTATTTAGCAGAAGACGAACCAAAGCAATCGCATAAGTTTAGCTCTTTAATTCATTCAGGTATATTTAATTCTAGAACGGGATTTAATCAAACAAATCAATTTTCGGTTGGAGAGGATATAACCAGGACTATAGACCCAGCTAATGGCTCTATACAGAAATTATACGCGGAAGACACTAATCTAATTGTTTTCCAAGAAAATAAAGTAAGTAGGTCTTTAATAGATAAAGATGCAATATATTCGGCAGAAGGAAATGCGAGTGTTACTAGTCGTAATTTAGTTATAGGGCAAAATGTAGCCTTTGCTGGAGAGTATGGGATCAGTAAAGATCCTGAATCATTTGCTGTAAATGGATATAGAAAGTATTTTACGGACAGAGACCAGAATGTTGTTTGTCGATTATCAATGGATGGTATTACAGTAATATCTGATTATGGAATGACAGACTACTTTAGGGATAAATTATCAAACGCAAGTGCCAACATAATAGGTGGGTGGGATGCGCACAATAAGCAATATGTTGTTTCTTTGCCACAAGAAGGGCTTGCAGCGGGTGAAATTCAAACATTGGCTTTTGATGAGAAGTCGTTAGGCTGGACTAGCTTTTTTGACTACAAGCCAAATCAAATTATTAGCTTAAACAATGAATATTTTACTACCAAATTAGGCAAAATATATAAGCACTATGCGATGGCTCCCAATACAAACTCTAGAGGGGTGTTTTACGGGTTGCAAAAAAATTCTAGTGTTACCGTAGTGTTTAATGGCGCACCTTCGATGGTAAAAAACTTTCAAACAATAAACTACGAGGGAGATGCAGGCTGGAAAATGGATAGATTTAGAACTAACACGGATTCAACATTACCGGTAACGAGTTCTGTTTTTGTTACTACATTGGAACAAATGCAAAATTCTTTGCTAATAAACAGATTCAAACAAAAAGAGGATAAGTACTACGCAGATTTAGTTAATAGTACCTCCCCTCAAAACGGAGAAATTTTATGGGGAAGTTCTTCTTCTGGAGTAAAAGGATTTTTTGGGGAAGTAAAAATGTCAATAAATAATAGCAACGTTGGCAAAAAAGAATTGTTTGCAGTAAGCACAGGGTTTGTGCAATCATCTTAATTAAATTAAAAACATTATGGAAGTATCAGAAACAGAAGTAATGCCTCCTGAGCAAATTCTTTACGATATTAATCAATTTAGAGGTGTTATGTGGGATAAGATAGCATCATTTAGAGAAATAGTAGCGGCACAAAGCGATAGTATTATTCATAAAGTAGGCACACCCCAATCAGAAGAAATGAAGGACATGTTCCCTTTAAAACAAACTTTAGAAGGGGGCCTTTATACTAGAGAGTTGTTTATGCCCGCTAATCAAGTTGTAGTTAGCATGATACATAAGCAGCAGCACCCCTCTTTTCTGCTGAAAGGAAAAGTGTCTTACTTAACAGATGCAGGGGAAGTTAAGACAATCACGGGGCCACACATAATACATACACAGATAGGCACGCAGCGAGTTATTTTTGTGCATGAAGACACTCAATGGTGCTGTGTATACAAAACGGATGCAAAAACATTTGAGGAAGCAGAAGCAGATGTCTATGCCGATAACTACAAAGAGCTGCCTCAAAAAGTAATAAATAAAATAAAAACAATATGTCAGGAATAATAGTAGCCGCAGGCGTCGGCGTTGTTGGTAGCGTTGTGGGCGGGTTAATAGGCAGTAAAAAAGCCAAAGATGCCGCAGCCGCAGCCGCTGCAGAAAAAGCAAGAATAGGTAAACAAATGGCTATATTTGAAGCTGGCCGCCAAGAAGTAATAAATCCGTTCTCGGATGTTAAATCTTTATCAGGGCTGGTTGATGAAATGCGTAGTGATTTGAGTAATCCTTTTGCTAACTTAGGCGTAGCCACAAGTGCTGCGGAGATCCAGATGGAGCAAACAGATATTGCCTTAGCAAATACACTAGATACATTACAGGCTACGGGAGCGAGCGCTGGAGGAGCTACAGCGTTAGCCCAAGCAGCACGGGCTAGTAAGAAAGATGTTGCAGCAAATATAGAGCAACAGGAAGCGGCAAATGAAAAAGCAGCGGCGCAAGGAGAACAAGCGTTACAAGCAAAACAAATGCAACTTACTCAAATGGAAATGAGTGAAGAAGCTAGAATACAAAATGCTCAGGCACAAGGAAAACAATTTATGTTTGGCGCTCAAGAAAATAGAGATATGGCTACATTGGATAGGATGCAAGCGGGTATTGATCAATCAAATCAAAACGCAGCAAACGCTAACATGGCGGGAGCACAAGCGCAGGCCGGCATGATTAGCGGTATAACATCTTCGGTAGGCGGGTTAATGAGTTCAGGGGCATTCGCAGAAGGCGGATCTTTAAATCCACCAGGTTAAAAAAACATTATGAGTTATAGAAATCCAAAAATAATCGACGACAAATCTGGGCAAGTACTTGGTCAGGCAATAGCACAAGGTGCTCAGAATATATCTAAGGGTATTATAGGCATGGAAGCTCAGAATAGAGCAGCCAAAGAAAAAAAAGAAAAGGAAGCTAAAGAAAAGCTAGCCGCAGACAGATTAAAAAGCGACAAGACAGCTGCCGCAATACTTAAGTCTACATCAGACAAAGGTGCTTGGGCTGCAAACGTGGCAAAAAATATGAAGGGGTTAAGTCAATCCACTACAGAGTTGATGAATACTTATATAGAGGACGAGCTTGCTTTATCAAAAGAAAGAATAAATGGAGCGTATGGTCCGGCATATTTAGAAAGAGTTGCTGCAAACCAACGAGATATAGCCCAGCTAAATGAATCTGCCGCAGGGTGGATATCTTCTGGAGCGTATGGTCAAAAATACCTAAGTCTTACGACTAAGCAAAGGCAAAACATGGTAGCATTTCCACACATAGGCGTATCCTCTACTGTAGACGGCGTGAGCGCAGTAGATAAGGGAGCAGCTATTGAAGACGCTGTTTTTGCTGGTGCAGGATTTATAGGCTATAACTACTCCCTGGCAAAAAAGAAAGATGGAACTCCAATGCAAAAAATTACCAACCCTGACGGTGAATCATCATTCATGACAATGGAAGCCTGGAATATTGTTAAAAACGATATGATGTACGTTCGCGAAACAAATACAACCACAAACATGGAGGAGGTTGTTAACCAAGGGTTAATGATAGAAAACCAAACTACTGGCAAAAAGGAGCTTAAGACGGGGTTTGCTTCAGGAGAACCTACGCAAATGGAGTCGGAAGGTTACAATGTAAACAGACAGGTATTTAACAACGATGCAGTAGCCGCCCTAATGGACCAAACCGCAATGTCTGTGTATGCTAATATAGAGGCCTTTGATGATGCTCCTCATAAACAAGCGTTATGGCTAAAGGATCTTGGTCTTGACGAAAGTTATAACAAACTAAAGGACACTCCTGCAAAAGGTGAAATGGCTGCTCAAACAGCTAAGGCTCTTCGAGTGAAAGGAATTAAAGATAGACCTGAATTTAAAGAACAATTTTTAAATTTAATGGGTATAAAAGAAGATGGCAACGGAGGATATTACAAAGACACAAAGCTTACTAAAATATCAGAAGGAGTTACCACCACCCAAAGACTTGAAAACTACAATGACTTTAATGTGGGATTAAAGTCTTTAATTACCACGGCCGGAGATGCTCCAGTGGGTATTAAACCAGCAATGGAGCTTCTATCTGTTGGACCAGGTAAAAAGTTAACTATAAATAGCAAAAGAAGACCTATAAATGACGCAGTATTTAATGGTAATACCCTAACGGTAAAATGGGATAACCCTAAATTTGATAGTTCAGCATCGGACCAAAGCATAGAAAAATACAACTATCCAGACAGGAATATAGAGGGGCTAGACGGTAATCCGGTTAAGCCCGCTAAAAACTTGAATGAAAAAACCTTTGATTTAAGCAACTATGTTGTGTTAACTAATCTGATTCAAGATGCAGGATATGTTTCAGCTACTCAAGCAAGAGAGATGGCAACAAATTTACAGAATGCAAACAAAGCTAGAGAATAATTACTACAATTAAAATATATATTTATGTACGAGTACTTAATTAACGAAAAAACAGTAATTTTTAAGAACGAACCAGATATGCTCGCAGGTCTTAAAGCCGCGGAAGAAGCTGGGTATAGCATAGAGCTAGTCAGGGATGATAGCATGTCAAAGAAGGCTGATGATACTTCCACGTTTGGCAAACCTTCGAAAGAAGACACATTTATGTTTGGAGGACCTACTCCAGAAGAGCAGCTAAGAGCTACTCAACTAGAGGCTAGTGGCGGTGCTGCTGGAACAAGTGAGACATCTCAAGAAGATTTTATACAAGACCCTGCAGAGAGTGCGGATGTGGTGTCGGAAACTCCAGCACAAAGCGAAGCGGAATTGTTATTGGAAACTTCTTCTTCGGTTTCACGAGACAAAGAACTTAAACAACCAGAGATTACCCAGCCAATAGTACCCTTGACTATTAAGGTAAGTGAAAAAGAATTAAAGGCTACTAGAGAAATTGAAAAGCTTAACAACATTAAAATTGAGCAAGAAAATGAAAAGTACAATTTTGGTGTAAAAATGGGGGTTATTAACCCTAAAACAAAAAAAGAGGATACCGTAAGCCTTAATAATATTAAATACTTTAGGGATTTAGTAAATCGAAACATTGATAACGGAGCGTTAGACAAACTTGATTCTTCGGGATATTCACTAGAAAAAAAAATAAACTCTAGAGAACTAACTAAAAAGCTTAGGGCCCTTGTAAAAGACCAATATAATACCTATATTCAAACGCAGACTCCCGGAAGTTTAAAGCCTGCCGAGGGAGCGGCTCTTCCTAATGAGTACGCTATAGATTACGTGGTAGATGAGGTGATGGAGGAAAGAAAAAATAAATTAATTAATGAGGAGGCTGAGGCCGCTTTGCAAATAGGTAGCGTGATTAAAAACGATCCTAACATTGTTAGTAGCCCCGTAATGAAAACAGAAATAGCGCGTAGGATTCAAACCCGGAATTCAGCAGAGCAAAAGGTTTCTAATCTGACTATGAAAATAGAAAAGCTTAAGCTGGATATTGCCTCGGGGGTTGTAGGCGTAGCTGGTCCCGCTCAAGAAGAGTTAGATAAGCTGCTAATTACCTACGCGGAAGAGTTTAAAAACATGAGCAAGGCTGATCAGAAAAAAAATGCCGGACTAAGAACTTTGCTTAAAGTCTTTGGTGTTCCTGAGTACTTTTTGCCAGGCTCTTCAGATTCTGACAACAATTATTCTCAATTGTTTAACAAAGATACTGGCGCTAGAATATCCAAGGTAGAGGCACTTACTTCAAACGTAGAAACCGTAGAAGCTACTCCCGAAATGATAGCAGCTGCAGCCGCTTTGGTTGATGTTGAGTACGAATCTCTTAGATCCAACTTTTACTTTAATGTTCAGGAAACCATACAAATAAACGAGGAGTTAGAATATACCTTTGATTTTAACATAGCCAAAGCAATTGCTGCTAGACCAGACGGGTATAGAGGGGTGGGAGGAACCGTGGATTTTGAGAGACGTCAACTAAGAATGTTTCTTAATAGTAAGGGATACACTCCAGAAGAAGACGGTACATATCGTAATGTAAAAGCAAAAGATATATTGCGTTTAAAAGACACGAAACTTTGGAAAAGCGGTGAGTTTTTTGGGGCAGGTACTGGTGAAAGTATACTTGATGAGGCTTTTGTACCCAGAGAAGGGCAACCAAATTTGGAGCCTAGTGTATTTTTACAAGGCCTTGCAGAAAGAAGAATAAACAATAGCACACAAGCAAGCGCTTTAAACAAAGCTTTTCTTACTAACATAGATCCTGGATCGGACAAGTTAAATCCCGGGGCTAATATTATTACTTTTGGAAAAGAGGCTGTTAAAGGCTTTGCAAATCAATTACCGGCTTCTTACGCAGAAAGACTTATCCAAGAGTTGCCCTACACAGAAAGGGAAATGTTGGATTTTTCCAGAGAGTTGCTTATTGATTCCGGTATAGAGATAACCGCTAAACAAGAAGACAACTTTAAAAGAACTATGGCGACTAAGGTTTCTGAAAACCTAGGGGCATTTATGCCTATGCTTGTTAACTTTAATTACATAAACAAAGCCACCAAAGCTATTGGTGCAGCTAAATTTATTGGTACATTAATGAAGGGTACTCCTCGACAAAAAGTATTTGGTCTTATGTACGGGGCGTTTCTTGAGGAAGTTAAGTTTGAAGGAGCTACATTTGGCGAGGCCAAAACCTTAGGAGGAACCGGGTTTTTTGCAGGTGGTCAGCTAGCAAACTTTTTATTAAAAAATAGACTAGGGGGAATTTTTCAAAAAGTAATAGGCGGGGCTGTAGGGGGTGTTTCTGGTGCAGAAGCAGCTAAGGTAGCCGAATCTTTTGGAGACGCATTAATGGGGGACAAAGCTTTTAGAACGAGCATGGAAGAGCATTATGGGGATATGGATGAAGTTACTGAAAGACTAATAATAGACGGTATTGTTTTTGGTATATTAGGCGCTCAAAACCCTAAAGCTATAGATTTTATGAGAAGACCTTCTAAAGTTAAGCGTCTTGCTGAGATTAAAGCTAAAAAAGAAAAGCTTTTAAAAGAAGGAAGAACCGAGGTACTAAAGCCGGACGCAGTGCCTGTAAATCCAGATGGAACCCCTGGGGGCAAGCGCGATGTACGAGCCCGCCCGCCATTAAAGGATTTAAAGCCGGAAGTTACCTACGATAAAAAGACCAGAAAAGAAATAGAAAAGCTTGAAGAACAAGAAAACGCGTTGCAACAAGACCTAGCCTTGGGTAATGACGCATTTAACAGGCAGAACATAGGCAACCAAAAAGTTCAGTCAGAAACAGCTGCTATTGAAATTGAGAAAATAAACAAAGTACTAAGCAATAAGACTGGGCTTTCTTTTTCAAATTTTACAACTAAACAACAGCTTCTTGCGGAAAGAGGTGTGTACCAACAAATAATAAATAGGTATAACGCAAATAGACTAACCGCTGAAAACTCTCTTGTAAAAGAGGGCAAGCGCTTTGCTAAGGCCCAAGGTAAACCAGACATGCCCATTATCATTACAGAAAACGGGGAAGGAATGCAGCCTGGTAATAAGGGGGAATTTCAAGTTAATGTTAAAGAAGGCACAGAAACTATTATGATTAACCTATCTGAATATAGAAAGGGCGTTATGTCTCAAGAAGGCTTTCATAGTGTTTTTAGAGAAATTTTTGGGAGGAACAGGGAGAACGTTGCTAAAAAAATGGTAGAAGCCATAGAAACCGATGTATCCAAATCCTTGTCGGACGTAAAATTTGAATCAACCAAGTTTAATGCAGAGGGAGGCAAATTAGAAGCCGGAGAAGTACCTAAGTCAATAAGCTTTAAGGAAATAATTAAAGAAATTTATCCGGAAAAGAAAACAAATGAAGAATACCTTGGTAACATTATAGAATTCTTAGGTAATAAAAAATATAGAGATCTCTTGCTAAGAGACAACTTAATTGCTAATCTTGGTAGAACTATTAATGGAGCTGCAGATGCAATGGGGGTTCCGTTTAGCCAAAAAAACAAATTGACAGGGGCAAAGGAGATCGTAGAGTTTTTATATAGATTTGGAGAAAACAGAAGCCAAGCATCCATGGATGTTATGTTCAATGCTCTTAAAAACCTATCCATTAGCCCTAACGGAGAAAAGCTTACGGATATAACAGGCGAACCTATAAAGACAGGAAGAGAAAAAGAAAAGGCTGTAAAGGACCTACAGGATAGCGACCCAATGGGTTCCGCAAAATTTCAAGAATCCGAAGATGGGCAAAAAATTAGAAAAGCTATTGAGGGAACTAAAGAATATTATAAAAATAAATTTTCTGATTTAGAAAAAGTAACAAACGAAGATATTCTTATTGGTGGTTTAGAAATGGGACTCACTCTGAAGCCTTGGGTAAAACTTGAATTAGATAAATATTTGTCCGCTATTTCGTTGGAATTAAGTGATTCTCAGAAAAAAAGTATTATAGAAACAATTACAACCGACTTTAAAGAAAATTCTGATGGAATAAACGAAGCATCTTACGGGGGGCAGGGCATAGTAGGTCTTACTAATTCCTTTGTTAAAAAATCCAGACTAATTGATTTTATAAGAAAAAATAACCCTACCACCGCTGAAATAGATATCAAAGCGGAAGAATACGGTGTTAAAGACGCGGGAAAGGAGAGCGCGATTAAGATTGCGGCTGACCCTAAATCCGAGGCCAACTTTATGACTTACGTAACTGGGGCTATAAGAAATAAATTTAAAGGCGAAATAACTGGCAAGGAAGCAAAAAGCATTTTTAGTACAACCTCGTTAGACGCGTTTTCTAAAGAGATCGAAGACTTAAGCACGGACGATGGCATAGGAGGAGGTAATACATCAGATTCTTATGAGTTTCCGGAAATAATAACAAAATCTAAAGCAAAAACAATTAACGCAAGATCAGTACTGGAAGTTTCTCCAGAACTTGCAACAACAATTAAAGAAGTAGGAAGAAAACTGCTTTTAAACAATAGATTAGAAAATCTTGAAGCAGAATCCTCCGGTAAAATAGAAATGCCTGACGGGACCTATGTTGATTACGTTTTAAATACCCAAAAAACAGCTACCGTAACTTATCCCGATGGGACAGTAAAAAACGTTAGCAAATTCAGGGGAACAGGACAACTGGTTAAAAAGTTAAAGGGCGTTGGCAAGGTAATTAAATCTGCAAGTACGGCAGATAAATTAAAAACCGATGCCATAACTTTAATTTATAACCAGATGATTGAAGAGGCTGGTACCTTAAAAGACAACTACACTCCATCTGAGCAATACACCGCTTTTGTAGGTAGAGCTTTTGATTTGTGGCAAAATAACTATATAAGCTTATCTCAAGCTAATAAAAGATTTAATCTTTTTACCGAGCCTGCTACCGCAAAAGATGGTAGCATAATAAAAAAGAAAAGCTTAGCTGGTGGTGTCCAGCGCAAAAAAAGAAAAATAGCTCCAGCTGAATGGACAAAATACTTTTTAGGCGATGGAGTTACGAGAATAGACGGTAGAAGAAGATCCTTGGCAGAGGTATTATCTGCGGAGTTTGGATATGATGCTATAGCGGAAAACCTTGCCTCAGAAGCTTTGGTCGAACAGGTAGCATCTAGACAAAAAGATATTGGAGTAAAATTAACAGAAAACTTTGTAGATTTAATTGCAAAAGAAATTGATAGGGGAATAGAAGACAATTCCACAATGGCATCCGCAGCTATTAAAGCTATAGAAAAAGCGGGAGGACAGCCGTCGGACGTGTTTTTTGACTCTAATGGTAAACTTAGAACATTGGCGGAAATATCTATGCGCAAAGGGGGAGTAGAAGCTATTAGCGCAATAGACAAAGAACTGTTAAAAGTTTTAAATGCTCAGCTTAATAGAGGCCCCGATCCGGTGAATGAAAGTACTTACGAAAAAGTAGCTAAATATGTGTTAGAAAACCCTAATTCCGGAATCACAGCAGATATGCTTGATGGGATAAAAGACTTAAAAAACGCTTCGCCTAAAAATTTACAAAACTACGAAAATCAATTAAAAAAGATTTTAGGGTTTATTCCTAAGTCTATGGGGGAGTTCACTTTTGATGTAGTAGATAGTGCTGTTCCTAACACTTTGCTGTCAGGACTTGCGGGCAACAACTCAATAGTAAACAAGGCGACAGGAGTTAAGTACAACAGAGAAACTTTTACGGCAAAGTTTGGACAATTTCTAGGTAAAAACAAGTTTGAGGCGGGAAGTGACATTGAGAAAGCATGGGATCTAGTTGACTACTTAGCTGAAATAAACAACATTAACGGTAAAATTCTTTTCGAAAAGACACAGGTTCTTCCGGAAGGGGTTGAATTTTCTAGGACTGCCGCTAAAAGGGAGCTAGCTGACCGCATAGAAATAGAAAACAAGTATAATGAAAAAATAAAAGCACTTGATGCTGCTAGACCAAGAACAAAAATAAAATATGAAAAAAATAAAAAAGCTAGAGATAAAGCAGTAGCGGATAAACAAAAAGCTTTATCAGCTTTTGAAGCAAAGTATGCTAGAAAGCCGGTATACGTAGACGGAAAGATTGTAACGGTGCCAGAAACTACTGCAGCGGGGATTACTATGTTACTACATGTAAAAAATCACAATGTGGCAATGAACGAAATTAATAGCCGAGATATAACTACAAAAAGAAAAAGAGAACTAATAGATGCTCTTCCCAGCAGAGAGGCTGCCAAAACCGCGTTACAATTGCAAGAAGCCGTATTAAATGCAATGCTATTGTCTTTTGGAGAAGCTAAAAGCTCTATAACAAAAGACGTTCTAGGCCGAACAGTAGAACAACAGCAGCAGGATATGTTTAAAGCCTTGGCTTCTATGCTAATAAATAATTATAAGGGGTTTAGGGATTTATCTCCTGAGATGCTTATAGAGCTGGCGGAAGGCGGTATTTGGAAGGTGAAACCAGAACACATACAATCAAAAGCTGAGTTCGCCGCTAACGTTTTAATAGCATTTAACGAAGGAAAGCTAGGCGATATAGATCAGGTGAGGGAGACAACATCTAAGTATTATAGCTTGGTGGGAGAGCGAGCCATACAAAATGCAGCGGATTCATATTTAGGCATTACTGTTGAAAACGCCCCTCAGGCTAAAATGCTCGAATACGTAAAAGGACAAATAAATAGAGTTGCTACTGTAGCGGATTTGCAAAGGCTCAAGGATATGTACAACTGGGTTGAAGGCAAAAGCGAATATGAAATTATGGTAGAAGCGCAGGTAAGGAAGGCAACAAACCAGCCCCTAAGAGCGCCTAAGCAGGCTATTACTGACAATAACGCAATGCTGCAGGAAACCGGCTTTATGCTGGATATTACAAACGAAAGTTCTACAAATCAATCTAAAAGAATGAAAACCGTGGACAAAGCCTTTGAGAACGGGCGGGATCCTTTTAAAGAACCTGTTGGCATTAGCGTTTTTGACTTTGACGACACGCTTGCTAAAACAAAAAGCAATGTGCTATACACTTTACCTAACGGAACTAAAGGTAAATTAAATGCAACCGAGTTTGCTAAAAAATCCGAGGCATTAGAAGCCAAAGGAGCAAAATTTGATTTTAGTGAATTTAGTAAGGTTGTAAAAGGCGAGTTAGGCCCATTGTTTGCAGAGGCTAAAAAGAAAGAAGGCAAGTACACGAATAAAGACATATTTGTTTTGACAGCAAGGCCAGCCAATTCAGCTTTAGCAATACATGAGTTTTTGAAATCAGAGGGATTAGAAATCCCAATGGAGAACATTGTCGGGCTAGGAAATGGCGCTGCCAAAGCAAAATCAGAGTGGATGGTTGGAAAAGTAGCAGAAGGATATAATGATTTCTACTTTGCTGATGACGCTATTAAGAATGTTGAAGCGGTAAGAAACGCTTTAGATTTGTTTGATGTTAAATCCGATGTACAGCTAGCAATCATGGCTTCTAAAAAGCTAAGCCTTGAAAAGTCCTTGGCTGGAATGATTGAGCGTAAAAAAGGTATACCAGCTAATAAGAAATTATCCGCTGCAGTAGCCTCTAATATGGGGCGGAAGAAGGGTCGCTATGATTGGTTTATTCCTGCTGCCGCCGAAGATTTTGCTGGCATGATGTACAAGTTTTACGGTAAAGGAAAACAAGGTAATGAAGACATGGCTTTAATAAAAGAAACTTTAATAAGACCATTTAACCGTGCAGAAAACGCAATAAGTACCTACAAGCAAAGGTTAGGGGCCGATTACGAGGCGCTAGAAAAGCAATTGGGCCAAATGGATTTGGTTATAAGTAAAGAGACTAAGGCTAAGCTAGAAAAATCATCTATGAATGCGGATCAAGCAGCTCGAGTTTTTATATATAACAAGTTAGGTTATGATATACCTGGATTAAAATCTGGCGAAATATCTAACCTTGTTAGAATAGTTAATGGAGATGCAAGGCTTAAAGCTTTTGCGGAAGGAGTAATGGGTATTACTAAAACAGATAGAGTTTTTCCTAGACCAGGAGAAACGTGGTTTTCAAGTAATACTAGATATGAATTATACAAGTATGCTACCGAAGGCGTAAGAGGTGAGTTTCTTAAAGAGTGGGAAACTAATGTAGATAAAATGTTTACAGAAGAAAATTACGCTAGGATAGAAGCCGGATACGGAAAAGACTACGTAAAAAACCTTAAAGAAATGTTATCTAGAATGAAGACTGGTAAAACCAGATCATCTGATTTAGGTAAAGATGTTCAAGCCGGTATGGATTATGTAAATGGTTCTGTAGGTGTTATAATGTTTTTGAACACAAGATCTGCAGTGCTACAGACAATATCCGCAGTCAACTATGTTAACTGGAGCGACAACAATCCTTTAGAAATAGGGAAAGCAGTTGCTAAGCCAAAAGAATGGGGTAAAACTTTCTTAGAAATATACAACTCTGATTTTTTAAAGCAGCGAAGAGGTGGACTAGAAATAAATGTAGAAGAAGCTGAAATAGCTAAAGCCGTTGAAAGAAGTAAAGGTAAAGCTAGAGCATTATATGATGGGCTTATAAAGATAGGGTTTAAACCTACTCAAATGGCAGATAGTTTCGCTATAGCTTTCGGGGGTACACCTTTCCTTATGAATAGAACTAAGACCTATGTAAAGCAAGGGCTAACACTTGAAGCGGCTAAAAAGCGTGCTTTTGAAGATTTCAGAGAAGTATCAGAAGAGTCTCAACAGTCTTCAAGGCAAGACAGAGTGTCTAATATACAGACAGGTATTGCTGGTAGATTGATATTTGCTTTTGCAAACACACCAATGCAGATGACCCGAATGACTAAAAAAGCTACACTTGATTTAGCTTATGGTAGAGGAGATGCTAAAACAAATATCTCTAAAATACTTTATTACGGAGCAGTGCAAAGTTATATCTTCTATGCGCTACAACAGTCTCAATTCTTAAGATTATTTGGAGGAGATGATGAGGATATGACTCAGGAAGAAAAAGATTTTAATAAAGCCAATAACGAAAAGAAAAATACTAAGATAGCTAATAGTATGTTTGACAGTTTTATATCTGGATCTGGATCACCTGGTAAGGTAGCGATAACTGCTAAGAATACTATATTGAGATATTACAAGGAAAAAGCGAAGGGATACAAGGCAGATTATGGAGATGTTTTAAATGAAGCGTTTTCAATATCGCCACCTTTATCCTCTAAAAGCAAAAAGATTTACTCTGCTTATAAAAGTTATAAACACTTTTCAACTAAAAAAGGGCAAAAAGAATTGGCTGAATACGGACAATACGCTTTTGATAATCCTATGCTAATGGCTAATGCTAAAGTATTTTCTTCTCTTAGTAATGTTCCCGCGGATAGGTTGTTACAGAAAGTAAATAACCTTTACTCCGCGTTTACTGATGAAACTTTAACGCCAATACAAAGCGCGGCATTAGCTGCTGGTTGGGACAAGTGGAGTTTAGGATTATACGATCCTAAGTTTATGTCAGAGGAAGAAGTTGCTACAAACAAAGCAGCGAGAAAAGAGCAATTAAAGCAAGAGAAAATAGCTAAAAAAGAAGCGGCTATTTCTTCTTATGATATGAAGATGAGCGAGCCTGAAAGAAGAGAAATACTCAAAGTGCTTTCAAAAAAGCAACAAATGGATTCCTTAGGTGCCTTAGAGGTAAGTATAAAACGAAGAAGAGAATTATATAAAATGAAGGAAATAGATCGAATAGAAGAAATAATAAGACTACAAAACAAAAGACAATTTTACATTGAGACAAGAAACCTAAATCAAACAAGACAAGATTCTTTAAAATAACCTAACTAAAATGACTATAAGCGATTTGAAGATTTACCTATTAAACTTAAGCACGTTTGCGATATCAATGTCGCAAGTAGATACAATCCTTAAAGTCACTTTGTTGGCTACCAGTATAGGATACACCGCACACAAGTGGTGGTTATTAACTAAAAACAAAAACAAAAAATGAAAAAATTTATAGCAAAACTAAAACACGAATGGAACTCGTTCTTATATTACTTGATGTTTAAGAACAGAACAAAATAGAATTACACAACAGGCAACCACACCTCGAAAATTCTATAATAAAAAAGCCGACGCAATTAAGTGTCGGCTTTTTTGATTTAATTAAGTGATCTCACATGCACCCCCTGCGCACGCTAACTCACCGGACAAATCGGTCTCATCATCGTCCTCTTCAATAGTGGCTACATTTACATTTTGTAATGTTGCCATTAACTCCTCGTATTTTTCTTTGGTTATATCTTCAAAAGGGGCTTGAACATAAGTACCGCCATTATAAGGCAATACAGATAAACCATTGTAAAATTCTTTGTTATCCCACATCCAATCACCAATCATTTCCCACTCATCATCTCTGATACTAATGGTAGCTGATATGTTATGTCGGTTAGCACCGTCCCTGTGTCCTGGAGCAACCCACTCTCGTGATACAGTTTTTATGCGTTCTAACAAATCAACTGGAGATTCTGTTCTAAGAATAGATCCATCAGGTGCTTTTTGCGGTATACTAATAACTCCTGTGTCATGAGGTCTGAAGTATTCGTCTTCAACTAGCTCAGGGTGATTCTCTATAAGAAACTTATACATCGATTCATTTTTACCTACACGGATTCTACGTACATAGTAATCATTGTGCCAAGCGTGAATACCTGATGAGGTTCCTAATGTTAAAGAGGTTGTACCTGCGGGTTTAACAGTTGTTGTTCTGGCGGAAGGATTAATACCTATTAGCTTTGCAACTCTGTTGTTTTCTTTATTAACGATCTTAGCGGCTTTTTTCATATCTAATTTTAGCACCGCACCAGATCCGATACCTGTCATAGAAACGCCAATTAAAGCATCCTTTTCTGTTGTCTCTTGCCAAATTCTTCTAAGATAATGAAAGCTCGTATATGAGGCTTGTATTGTTCCTATGAACGACGCATGCTTAACTCTTCGATCAAATTCTTCTTGACTATCAATCTCCGAGGCATTAACTTCACATAAGTTACAGAATTGGTATGGTCTCAATGCAATTTCACAGCATGGGTTTGTTCCCCAATCTTTGTCTTTGCTTAAGTAAAAACCAGGTTCTCCTGATCCTGATAGCTCGATGCGTTTCCATAATCCCAAAAAGAATTCTTTGGTTAGCTTTTGGCGTATTAATACCGCAGAGTTATTAGCTCTACCTCTTTGTGGATTTTTCTCCCACCAATCTCCTGACTTACATCCGATCATCGCATCATCCGTAGACGAGAACAAAGCAATTAAAGCTGCTCTTCTAATACCTCCAGCTAAAACTGAATCCGCAATGTGGCATATAATATCGTGAGCCTCAACTGTTGTTAGGAAGTCTCCGTCTTTCTTGCTATCCATTATACCCATGATCTTCACGATACATTCTTTAAGCGGCTGAGGACCAGGTGCTTTACCCCCTGATGTTACAAGCCTTGCTCCTTTAGGTCTAATGTCTGAGTAATCAAACTCTATTTTAGAAGATCTTTTGTTACCAAGATAAGACTTCATACAAAATTTAATTGCATCTGCCCAGCCTTCGATTGAATCCATTACTAAAAATCGTTTAGTACGTTTTTCAAATGGTACAGTAATTGCTGGTAATTTATCCACGTGGTGCTGTTGTACTGAGTAACCTACACCTGTTCCACCCAGCAATAAGAACATCG
>Ga0208303_1000284_pt1 | contig 21251 bp, 32 predicted proteins | sample CB_VirMetaG_2_FD_184537 | JGI IMG/M metagenome (GOLD analysis project Ga0208303, IMG submission 184537) | Freshwater to marine saline gradient viral communities from Chesapeake Bay - CB_1504_2 Viral MetaG (SPAdes) (version 4) | ecosystem: Environmental > Aquatic > Marine > Coastal | place: USA... | reverse complement strand
TGCGACTAACGTAGAAGTAACTGAATTTCAAGCAATCGTAACGGGCGCAGAGCTTGATACAGACGATGGTCGATACATTGTTGCCGCACAACTATCAAACGCTGCTACGGGCGAAGTGTTGGAGTCCATAGAGGGCATTTACATTACGCGGGATTGGGTTTACTGATGGCAGCGCCAAAGGGTAACAGCTTCTGGAAGCAAAGAACTAAACATGGACGAGATAAGATATTCGCGAACGCCGACTTAATGTGGGAAGCCGCTTGCGAGTATTTTGAGTGGGTAGAAAATAACCCACTTAGCGAGGCTATCGTATATCAGGGAGAGCTATCAGAAAAAGAAAAGCCACTAATGCGAGCTATGACCATTGGAGGTATGTGTATTCAGTGGGGTACAGACTCGGAGTACCTTTCTCATTTTGAGAAAAATTTAGATCTCGACAAGCCAGAAAGTAAAGATTTTTTGCGGGTCATAAAGAACATACGCGAGGTCATCAAGACTCAGAAGTTCGAGGGCGCTAGTGCTGGATTGCTTAATCCTAATATTATTGCTCGTGATCTTGGTCTTGCTGATAAGGTAGCTAATGACCATACAAGCAGCGATGGCAGCATGACCCCATCAATAGATGCGTCTAAGTTATCAGATTCGGCTATTGAGGAATTAATGAAAATTTTTAATGAATCTAAGCAATAGTGACTGGATATCAATAGAACGAGAAGCGTGTAAGCGGTCGCTCGCTACCTTTGTTAGGCAGTCATGGCATGTGCTTGAGCCTTCACAGCCTTATATACATGGGTGGCATGTAGACGCTATCTGTGAACACCTCGAAGCTATTACGTTTGGCGATATAACGCGACTACTTATTAATATCCCCCCCGGCACAATGAAAAGCACGCTTGTGTCGGTATTTTGGCCTGCATGGGAGTGGGGGTGTCAGGATCGACCAAGCTATAGGATTATTGGCGCATCACACGAGCAAGGTCTGGCAGTACGTGATACTCGTAAAATGCGCAATCTTATATTGTCAGATTGGTATCAAGAAAGATGGCCGCTAGCTTTAACATCCGACCAAAACCAAAAAACCTATTATGAAAATGAAAGTACTGGCTTTCGTCAAGCGTGTGCAGTTGCATCTATGACGGGCAAGCGTGGCGATAGGGTGCTATGGGATGACCCTCACAGCGTTGAGGCTGCGTTATCTATTGCACATAGGGAGACTGCCTTGCGTGTATTTACTGAGACTTTACCTACCCGCTTAAATAATCCAGATAGTTCGGCTATTGTTATAGTTATGCAAAGGCTTCACGAGCTGGACGTGTCAGGGTATATACTTGAAAATGATCTAGGTTACGAGCATCTTTGCCTGCCGATGGAATATGAGCCAGAAAAACATTGCGCTACTTCAATAGGGTTTAGTGATCCGCGTAAAGAAGAGGGAGAGCTGTTATTCCCAGAAAGATTTAGCAGAGAAACGGTTGACCGGGATAAAAAAGTGATGGGTTCGTTTGCGATAGCGGGTCAGTTTCAGCAAAGACCAGCACCAAGAGGAGGCGGATTTTTTGATTGGCAAAAGTTAGAGGTTGTTGGTGATGCCCCTGCGCGCATTTCTAAGGTTGTTAGATATTGGGATAAAGCGGGTACTGAGGGCGGCGGCGCAAGAACTGCTGGCGTTAAAATAGGGCGATGTAGAGATGGCTATTTCTGGGTGCTGGATGTCGTAAAAGGTCAATGGGGAGCTGTTGAGCGTGAAAAGGTTATCAAGCAAACAGCGGCCATTGATGGTAAAAGCGTAGAAATATGGATAGAGCAAGAGCCAGGGTCTGGAGGTAAAGAGTCGGCAGAGTCAACAATTCGCAATTTGGCGGGGTACAGTATAAAATCAGAACGGGCAACAGGTGAAAAATCGTTACGCGCAGAGCCTTACGCAATACAAGTTGAAGCGGGTAATGTAAAAGTTGTTCAGGGGTTATGGAATAAAGATTTTATAGACGAACACAAAACGTTCCCGGTCGGCAAGTTTAAAGATCAGATAGATGCAGCAGGCGGCGGGTTCAGTAAAATATCGCATGGTGTTGTAGACTACAGCAAACTAATCTAAGGAATCGTTATGGCATTTACTACAGTTACAATGAAAAACCCTCACACTGGAGCAATCAAGACAGCGCCCGTAGGCTTCTCGTGGACAGTATTCTTTTTTAGCTTTATGCCTGCCATGTTTCGAGGCGACTTTAAGAACATGTTTATTATGATGCTGTTTCAAATATTGACGCTAGGGCTAAGCGCATTGTATTTTATGTTTAGATACAACCGCATGTATATCAAAGGTCTTGTGGCCGATGGGTTTAAGCTTATGCCACTGAACAGATTCGAGCATGACAAAATTAACCGAAGCGTAGGCGTAAGCGTACCGATGATGGAAGTTGGGCAATGAGCACATTTAAAAAGTTTAAAGATGGAATAACTAGCTTAACAAACAAGCTTGCGAATAATCGAAACTCACATAATACGAATAGGGTTACTTCTGGCCGTGTTGATTGGGATGAGCTTAGAGCGATATATCGGTCGGGCGTGGGATCGAAAATAATTAGGCTAAAGTCTGGAGCTGCACTGTCAGACACGATCAAATTTGAATCGGTTAAGGATGAAGAGTTTTATGATGCTAGACTGGATAGCCTAGTTAAGATGTCGTGTAAGTTCATGTTAGCTTTTGGCCGATCTTTGCTTATTATCCATGAGCGTGGCGGTGATCTGTCAAGACCATTACCGAAAGATTTCGATGTTGCCAATGTGCAGATTCACATTTTTAGCGGTGACATGGTTTACGTTCAGTCAGTTAATTTCGATTTAACCAGCATCAACTATTTCAAGCCTAATGGGTATAGTGTGCGAGGGTCAACCATTCACCCGTCAAGGGTTGTTGATTTTACTTACGTTAAACCTGTAGAGCATGATGCTCCTGAATATTTTTATGGAGGCATTAGTGAGTTTGAATTAATCCGTAACGAGCTAGTTGGCGATCAGATTGTCCAACGAGCAGTTCCAGCCATACTTGAAAAGTCGTCCACCATTTTTTACAAAGTTAAAGACTTTAAAAATATGTTGGCAGACAAGAAAGAGAATGATGTCGTTGCTTACTTTCAAAGCGTGGAAAATTTGCGCTCAATTTATGGTGCGGGAATACTTGACCAAGAGGACGCGATAGAGTCGGTAACACAGGCGCTGGCAAACTTGGCTGAGTCTGATATGATCACTCTAAGACGATTGGCTATGGTCACCGGTATACCATTGTCTTGGTTGGTCGGTGAAGCGGCTAGAGGTATGAATAGCACTGGCGATGGTGAGAAGCAGGTGTTTATGCAGACTATTGATTCCTTGCAATCTGAGTACTTGCTTGAGCCAATTAATCGCTTAATGATGCTGTTTGGAAAAGGTCGTATATCGTTCAAGAAAAACCAAGGTCGGTCGGCAAACGAGAAAATGGATTTTGACACTAAAGCGGTAGCTAACGCAAAAATACTTTGGGAAATGGGCGAAGACTATGCTAAATATTTATCTGACAATGATGTTATCGTAAAAGATGATATGGCTAACTTATGGATACCGTCAAACAGAGAAATTTTATCTGATGATGAAAATTTAACGGTGGACTCATCGTCATCTTTAAATGGAGCGCAAGTGACGGCAATTCTTGAAATAATATCCCGTATATCAAAAGGGGAGATAGAAAAAGAAACAGCTGTAAAAGTTATAACCGCATCTTTTCCCTTAAGCTATAGTGAAGCAGAGGCTATGGTTGCTGAGGTTCGAAAGGCTGGAATAACGAATGAAGCGTGAGGTATCGTCCCCCAATGGGGCAAACATTAAAAGCCCGCCCGCGCCAAAGGCAGAAATGCGTGAGTTTGGCGGCGCTATTAAGTACATGATCGACGAAATGGCTACGCGATGGCGCAATCAGGTATTTGGCTATCTCAATAAATCGACAATAGAAAAGTTTGAAACTACCGATTCATTTGCCGATGCGCAGATTGGCAATTTTGCTAATATATTTTTGGCTCAATCTGAACGTGTACGTAAAAAGCTTCTAAAGCAATTTGATGATAAGCGCATAAAGGCGGTGTCTGATAAATACACCGGAAAGATAGACGCACGAAACAAAAAACAATTCTACTCACGCATTGAAAAAAGTATCGGTATTAGTCGTGAAGAGCTTGAGGCTACAGAGGGTTTGACAGCAACAATAAACGCATACAATCTTGAAACCTCGCAATGGGTTAAGAAAATGCGAGACGAGACGCTACAGCAGTGGACGGCATCGACGCTGCGACAAATGGCTGAGGGTAAAGGATTGCCAGAAATATTAAGCCAGTTTGATGACTTGGTGGAAAAACGCAAAGGCCATGCTGAAATGGTTGCAAGAACACAGATAGCCACATTTAATAGCCTGACAACTAAAGCAAGGGCTAGCAACCTTGGCATTCAGAAAGCGCGGTGGATTACATCTGGTGATGAGCGTGTGCGTCGATGTCATAATGTGCGAAACCTTAAAGAGTTTGATTTAAGCGAGGGGCTTTATGCTTCTTGTGATGGGAAAACATTATTGCCGGGTGTTGATTATGATTGCCGTTGCGGTTATGAGTTGATCATACCGCCTATGGCCGATAGTTGACACATGACAATTAACGTCATATCATGACAAAAAATTATCACAATGAGACGATGAATGTCACATTTTTTCGATAAAAGAGTGAGCGAGTTGACTGAAAGCGGAAACGCTGATGCTTATAGTGTCGCTTGCTCTGAATTTAAAGATAAGGCAGTCCACTTACAGTTTTCCGATTTTGCTACATATTCAGCAGATGAGAAGACAGCTATTAGCGTTCGCGATGGGGTGCTTGAGTATTTGGGCGCTGAGATTAACCTAGAGCCTAAAGATAAAGTGTTCACCGTTTATCGCTCTCCTGCGACTATCGGTAACGCATCATTTGCTATGAGCGACATTCCTCTTACTGATGAGCATGTGTCGCTTGATATGCCGCCTTCTGACACTGGCAGCAAAGTGTTAGGGTCTGAGCTTATTGACCAGCTAGACGAAAGCACAAGCTCACGCATAGCTATCAAGAACAAGTTATTCGTATCTGACGCAATGCAGTCAGTGTTACATGGCAAGCGCCAGTTATCACTTGGCTATCATGCTGACCTAGTCCCTCATTCAAGATGGGATTTTGAACAAATTAATATCGTGCCCCATCATTTAGCCGCTGTTGAAAATGGTCGTTGCGGTCATCTTTGCAGTTTCATTGATAAAAAACCAACGTCCGAGGAGGACATTATGCCAAAACTACACGAGGCATTCTTGGATGCCGAAGGTGCTGTTGATCTTGAGCAGATCATGGAGATTGCCTCCAAGCTGCCCGAGGCTATCAAGAAAGTGCCTGTTGATCAATTAAAAAAATTAGTTCCAGCGCTTCAAAGTGTCGTTGCCTATGCTACCGAACAAGGTGTTATTCCTGAGGAAGAAATGGAAGACGAAGAGGCTGTTGAAGTTGTTGACGAAGACAAGGAAGAAATGACAGACGAAGAACCAAAAGAAGGCGAAGAAAAGAAATTTTCTGACGCAGACTTTAAGTCAGCTTTGGTTAAGCATTCAAGAGCATTCGCAGACCAAGAAGTTAAGCGATTTTCTGAGGTTGTCAGCAAGGCTCGAGATTTTCTTGATTCTGATTTTGATTTCACGGGAAAAACTTCAAACGAGTTAATGCGTGAGGCTTTAGCTACGCAATCAACTGAAAAGTTTGAAGATTCAGAGTTGCCTATTGCGTTTAAGTTATTACGCAAAAGCACTAACTATACACATTTTGGGGATTCGGCTGTTTCTAGCCTTGATGCCCGTATTCAATCCGATTTGGAGGGTTAATATCATGGCTTTTGATAACACAGTTTTACAAGCGCACGCGGATTTACCAGCAGGAGAATTTATTGCCGCAAGTCCGTATAACGTAAGCGCATTTGAAGTATTTGAGAATGGCTTGGTCGCTGGTCGCTTTGCTAAATTCGACACGGCATCTATTGACAATTTAGATGGTTCAGCAACGCCAGTTATTGCAGGTATTGTTAAGCGCAAGATCACAGGCGAGATTTCCGCCACTGACCAAGTGTATAGCACCACTGGCGATGCGCAGGACTCAGTAGCAGAGGTTATTAACTTTGGCTTTGCTACGGTTACAGTTACTGACGCAGCAACACCAGCTAAATATGACACGGTACAAGTCATTAATGACGGTACCGCTGATGCTGGTAAAGCAACGGATGCGGCTGTAGCGGCTGGCATCATATCGGCTGGCGATGTTACTTTCTGGGAACAGAAAGCGGCAAACGTTTGGCTAGTTCGCATTAACAAGTACCTATAAGGGGTTTAAAATGAAAAAGACAGTTGATCAGGTTAAGCGCCTTTATGACACTCAGTCATTTGTGGACGCAGCAAGCTATGCAAAAAAACAATTCAAGGATGCTGGCGGTATTGTCCTTGCGCGAAATTTAGAACACGTTAGTTCTGAGATTTTTACTCAAGAATTTGCGGGTTTAACATTCTTGCAGAATGGCGTTACCGTAAATAACGAAGGTGGTTATGCTACATCGGTGCGAAAAATCAAGCTAGGTGTTGAAGGCGGTTTCCGCGAATCTGGCACTAATAGTAACACTTCTGGAAAGATCACCCTTTCTGGCGAAGATGATTCAATCCCTGTGTTTACACTTGAGGGTGAGTCTGACTGGTCTGAGGTTGAGCTAAAGCAAGCCGAGCTAGAAAACATTAACTTGCCTAGTCGCTTTTTTGAGGCTCATGCTGAGTTGTACAATCGCAAGATTGACGAGCTTGGTTATACGGGTCAGGTACGCACTGATGGCACTCAGAAGACTTTAGGCTTGCTTAATTATGGCTGGACTACTGATGCGGCAGTAACGACAGCTGCACTGTCTACAGGTGACGCACTTTATAACGAGATTGCTACGCTTATCACATCGCAATGGGCTGGTGTTTTTAATGTTGACACATACATGGCTGATCGCGTAGTTATGCCAAGCGGTGTTTACAATATCGCTAGCACTAAGATCATGAACTCTGCTGGTTCTGAAATGTCGGTATTAAGCGCATTAAAAGCTAACTTCCCAACTGTTACTTTTGGCTTGACCAACAAAGCGACTGATGTCGGTGGAGACTCTGTTACTGTAGCATTCTCAAGCAATCGTCGAGCTATGCAGTTCCGTCTGCCAGTGCCGCTTAATGTTTCAAGTGTTGATCAGCGTGGATTTAAATACTACGTTGAGAGTTACTTCGGTGTTGCTGGTTTGGATGTTATCGAGTCTGGCGCAGCACAAAAACTAACGGGTCTATAGAGGTTCTTATGTCAAAGAAGCGTAAAAATACAGTTGTGAATGATGCCGTTGAAGTCGTTGAGACTGATACAGTTGTGAATGATGCCGTTGAAGTCGTTGAGACTGATACAGTTGTGAATGATGCCGTTGAAGTCGTTGAGACTGATACAGTTGTGAATGATGCCGTTGAAGTCGTTGAGACTGATACAGTTGTGAATGATTCCGTTGAAGTTAAAAAAGCGTCATTGGTTTGCAATGTATCTAACGCTCCGCATGTTATTTTTGGAAAGACTATCGCAGCAGGTGGTGAATATTCTCCAACTGATGATGACATGAAAGATGAGAATGGCATGAAACGCATTAAGAACGCAGTAGCTAATGGTAGGCTTGAATGGCGTTAATCGACGACTTTAAGGCTAGATTTCCTGAGTTCGATTGTGCGGATGTAGATAAATACATCCCTATTATTGAACCAGTCTGGCCTTACTATTATGGTGGAGATTACGAGGATCGTGGGATAGAAATAATCCTAAACCTCGTAGCCCACATGATAGTTGTCGAAAAGACTGGTAATTCTGCAACAGTTAAAGATGAGCAATCAAAAAGCGTAGGAAGTGTTTCAGTTACTTATGTTGCTGGAATGGCCTCATCTAGTTTAAGGGATGATTGGCTTAGGTCAACCAAGTACGGGCAGCGATATTTAATGTTAACCCGCTCAAGAATGGGAGCTGTTTTTGTCTAACTTAACGCCCGAGCAAATGTTAAAGCGAACCACTGAGTACGCAAAAAACATTGCTAAGGCTAAAAGTGGATATGTTGCGGTAGGGCTTCCATCTGAAAAGGTTGGCGGCAAAGCTTACGGCAACGGCATGACGATCATTAGAGTGGGCGCTATTCATGAGTATGGTCTAGGGCATAACCCAAGGCGATCTTTTTTGAATACACCGTTTGATTCTAAAATGGACGAGCTTTCAAAGGCAATAGGGCAGCAGTTTGAAGATGTGTTTAAAGGTAAAAATGTAGAGGTGGCGCTAGGATTGATCGGCGCGACTGCGACAAATATATCCAAGGGCGCATTCACAACAAGGGGCTATGGTGTGTGGCCAGACATTAAAGCCAGCACTAAGCAATCAAAAGGGAGTAGTCAGGTGTTAATTGATAAAGGATTGCTTCGTGGCGCTATTACTTACGCAGTCAGAGGTGTTTGATGGGATTGCCTAATATGGGTGACGTGCTTACCTCTTTTGAGCGGCGCGTAAAAATAAAAACCATTAGAAAAACGACTGTAAATTTTGTTGATACCGAAGTGGTTACACTAAGATTTCAGCAATGCGTGGTACAAGTCGCTGATAAAGAAAAGCTAAATTCAGAAACGATTGATTGGTCACTTGAGTACATCATGGTACACAGCAAGAAAGATATTGAGGTGGGCGAGCTAATAGAATACAAGGGTCGAGATTTTAAAGTTGTGCCTCGCGCTCCGTGGAGTGACTATGGCTATGTTGAGGTTATTGCAGAAGAAACTAAACGACCTCTAATGACTCAAGGTGCTAAATGAATCAATCGCTAATACAGGTCGCTTTATATGTTCGTGATCTTCTGGCGTATAGCGAATCCCTAATTAAAATAGGTCGAGACAACGACACTATCACCGACTTTACCATTAATTATATCGGTGTTGATTCGATTGGATCGGCTAGGCGCTTGGCAAGTGGCCAAAAATACGATGGTGATAATGAGGTAATGACCCATTCGCAGCGCTGGAGTGTTCCGATAGTGCTTTCATTTTATGGCAGTAGCGCATGGGATAATGCAACAAAGTTTTCATTGCTAGTAAAGTCGCAATTATCAGAAGACTTGCAAAGATCGTTAAATATACAAGTAAAGCAAGTGAGCCAGTTAACGGATGTAAAAATACTTACTGGACAGCAATTTGGCGAGCGGGTAGAGCTTAATTTTAATCTACATTACACAATTTCCGCCGATGTTGATACGTTACGAATTGACACGGCACAAATATCAATCATTACAGAAAATGGCTTGGAGATAGAACCATGAGCGCAAGTATAAACAATGTAATTAATGTACAGTTGTTAGAGGGTGGCTCATTGGCTGCTCGTGACAACTTTAATGTGGTAACGATTATCACAAGCCAGCAAGACGGCATTCTTTCAAGCTCTAATCGCTTTGCTCTTTATAGTGAGCTAGCTCCTATTGCTGAGGATTTTGGTACATCGTCAGCCATCTATGATTATGCTACCGCATTCTTCGGCACAAGCCCTAATCCAACAAGCGCAGGCGGTTATCTTATCGTTGGATATTGGAGAGCAGCAAGCGAGACAGTGGCGGCAAGCTCGGCAACCTTGACTGGCACTCAACTGTCTGAGGCATCTGTGGTCAGTCAATTGCAAAGTATTCAGGACGGATCATTCGACATTGATGTTGACGGCGTAACGGAAAACATTACCGGGTTAGACTTCCGTTTTATTAGCACATTGCAGGGCGCAGTTGATTTAATCGACACAGCTCTTACGGGCGCATCTGCTTCTATTTCTGACCAAAAAGTGGTTATCACTAGTGATACTACAGGCGCAACTAGCTTGCTAACAAATGCAGTAGCGGCGGCAACTGGCACATACATTGGCGAGATATTAACCCTATCAGCTGGCTCTGGCGCAGTATTGGTTCAAGGTGCTGCATCAGCAGTATTGTCAGCCGAGACTAAGCTGGAGGCGGTAACAGAGTTGAAGTCGCTTACCAACTTTAAAGGCGGCATGTTTATTGACAACCCCACCGATGTAGAGTCGAAAGACTTGGCAGAATGGGCGCAAGCAAATAATACGCTTATGTATGACGTGTTTAGCGATGCGACAAACTTAACTATCGACCCTACCAATGTAGTTTGGGATATTAAGTTGTCTAGCCTTACTAATTACCGAATGCTTTACAGTGCGGCAAATAACCGCAAGATGGCTGCGTCATATATGGCGAGAGCGCACACAGTAAACTTTAATGCGATTAATTCAGCATTAACTATGCACTTAAAAACCTTATCAGTCGCAGCAGAAGACTACACGCAAACACAAATAAATGCGGCTAAGTCAGTTGGTTTAGATATCTATACCACAATAAAACTAACGCCTGTTGTATTAACCAGCGGCGCTAACGACTTTGTGGATAATCGTTATAACTTGCTTGCTTATGTCGATGCCATTCAAACTGATGAGTTTAACCTATTTAGAAGCACGGCGACCAAGATCGGGCAGACAACTCCAGACGTAAATAAAATATTAGATCAGTGGGAAAAAACCACTCGCAACTTTGTTACTGCTGGTGTACTTGCTCCGGGCACATGGTCTAGTCCTGATTATTTTGGTGATGTGGATACATTTAATCGAAGTATTGAGGAAAATGGCTACTACGGACTTGCTGGTTTGCTTTCTGAGCAACCGCAATCAGATCGCGAGGCGAGAAAATCGCCCGTTATGCAAGGCGCAGTTAAGCTTAAAGGTGCGGTTCATTCTGCTGACTTCATTATCAACGTAAACAAATAGGTGAATCATTATGTCTGTAGTCAATCTATTAACAGATAGCACAACCCTTATTCTTGATGGTCGAGTGTTTAATGACCTCGCAGAGGGTGACAATATTACTATTGCGCCAGTAAACCCGTCCACATCGCGTATTAATTCTATCGGCGGGGGTGTAAACATTAACGCACGATCTGATGGTGGCGTGCATGATCTGACTATCCGCGTTCAACTTATGAGCGAAGATGATGTAATTCTTAATAGTTGGGAGAAGCAACGACCCGCTAAAATAATTTCTGGCAGCGCAAAGCAGAGCTATAACCGTGATGGCACTGACGGCGTTGAGTCGTGGTTATTAGAGGGCGGATCGTTTACTACTAAGCCCACACGCACGTCTAACAGTACAGACGGCAATGCAATGATGGAATACGTCATTCAATTCAGAACCGCATCACGCAACTTGTAAGGGTAGTTTATGACTGATAGTAATACAGAAAAAGAAGTGACCGAAAAAGATAAGGCGCTAGAAATGGCAAAAGCCATTCACGAAGATAAGTGCGCGACAATCAACGGGCGCGATTATGTGATTACTAATATTAATCATTTTAAGCGCAGAAAGGTATTCTCGTATTTTACTCATGTTCAAAGCGATCTATCACGTGCTGACATGTGGTTCTTGGAGTCTTCCGATTATGCCGATGTTGAGAAAGTTATAATGTCGGTAGTTACGTTTGACGGTGAGGTGTTAAGCAAGCGATCTACTCACTGGGATGAATTTCCAGAGGATTACATTTTGTTTGTTCAGACCATGCTGCCTGTCATATCTTACCCTTTTTTGAAAGGACTCAATGGCGCTTAAAAGTTCATTCGCCGCCGATTGAGTCCGACTATATAGCACACACAAATATATCAGCGGATGATATGTCCGTGCTTTTTTTAGTTAAAAGTGGGTACGGCTCGCTAACGGAAATAAAAGAGTGGGATACCAAACAGTTTCTTGATGCGTTAGAATATGAAGCAATAGACAATGCCATTGCTAGATATTTGCAGTGGAAAGCGGAGAATGCCTAGATGGCGCAGGTCACAGAATTAATAACCAAGTTCAGCTTTCAGGGGTCGGAATCTCCTCTCAACAAATACAATGCTAGCCTTGGGAAAAGCATAGGAATATTGGCAGGCTTTGGCGCTGCTATTGTAGGCACTTCTGCGCTTATATCAAAGTGGGCTTCAAGTATTATCGAAGCCGAACAACCTCTTATTAATTTAGCTGCAAAAACTGGCCTAGCTGTCGAAAGGCTGCAAGAGCTAGATTATATAGCTAATGTCAACAACTCATCGTCCGAGGCAATGGCCTCGTCTATCGAGGGGCTTTCCACAAAGATTGGCGAAGCCGCGCAGAAAGGTAGCGAGGAATTTTCGCGTCTTGGTATTAGTGTTCGTGATGCAAACGGGCAGGTCAAAAGCACTGATCGAGTATTGTTTGAAATAGGTAATCGCTTTAAGGCGTTAGGATTATCGCTTAATGAACAAACCGCTTTTGCGGAGGCTCTAGGAATTGACGCCACTTTATTGCAAACGATGAGACTCACTTCAAAAGAGATTAGCGGGTTATCCCAAAAGGCGCGTGATCTTGGCATTCTCAACGAGAAGCAGATAAAGGATGCTCAAGAATATAACGACTCTTTGACCACGCTTAGATTTGGCATGAGCGGAATTCAACGCCTTATCGCTGTCGGCCTTGCGCCTGAACTAAAAGACTTATCTGATAAATTCACCAATTTATTAATCGAAAATAAAGATTGGATTGTTAATGGTATTACCGCCACCATAAAACTTCTCAATCAATTTGTTGATCTCATTGGCAGAGTATGGCCTATTCTTGCTGTGGGCGTTGGAGTGTTTACGGCTTTAAAGGTTGCCACAATCGGATGGGGTGCAGTATTAGCAGTAGTATTTTCGCCAGTTGTATTATTCACGGCTTTAATCGTTGGGCTTATTTTGGTTTTTGATGATCTTATTGCGGCCTTTAACGGTGAGAAGTCTCTAATAGCAGATTGGTTCAAAAGTGCTTTTGGCGTGGATATACGTCCTATTTTGCAAGCATCATGGGCGATTTTCAAAGAAACTGCTATGGCAACCTTTTCTATATTGGGCGATATAATTCATGGACGCTTTAAAGATGCGTTTATGAAGATTATAAAAAGCATTGCAGATATGTTTAAGTCAATAGGGAAAATAATTCCTGACTGGGTTAAGGATATATTTGGCGATGATAAAAAAGAGATTAAAGTAGACACTAGAGTTACAACTCCAGACTTTGACCCTAACGACATACCGCAAATGCCAAGTTCTCGCATGGGATCGGTAAATAATAATCGTCGAGTTGAAATGAATGTAACCCAGCAAATACGCACAACAGACCCAGTTAAAGCGGGTAACGTTGCCGCTGACAGCTTACAAGACCAAATGGCTAATGCGCAGTATCAAGCTAATAGGGGTGGGTTCTAATGGGTTTAGTTAGGGAGTACGTTGACTCTAAGTTTGATAATGACGAGACAGAAAGCGTAGGTATTGGCGGCTTTAGAACATTTGCTAAAATCCGTGAAAGAGTATTGCGAACACGCGACATACCGACGACATACTTAGAAAACGGCATGCCAATCAACGACCATATTATTAGAAACCCGTTATCGTTAAGTATCGAGGGCAATGTTTCGGATATATTCATTGAGGGGTCGAGAAGTATCGAGCTAGTCCGTGCAGAAGAGGAATCTATCGGTAGCATATCTCAGTATTTGCCAAGTCGCACACAAGCGCAATTAAGCAGATTGTCTGGATTGGTTAACGATGTCAATAGTGCAATAAGTCTAGCCGATTCAGTCATTAATAGCACTCAGCGAGTTGCGTCGATATTAACGTCATCGGGAAAGTCAAATATAGAGGAGTTCATTGACGCTATGGAATCACTGGACTCCAGTGATGCACTAATAACTATTGATGCACCGTTTCGATCATACAAAAATATGGCGCTGACCTCACTGGATTATGATAGAGATAACACTACTGATTCGTTAAATTTTAGCTTAGAGTTCACCCAGTTTAGGTTCACCGATACAATATTTACCAGGTCAGCCAAGAAGCCATCAGCTGCTAATAATGGGCAGCAGTCGGACGAAGTTGACAAGGGTGTGCAAAATGGCGAAGAGACTGGACAGTCATTTTTATCTTATTTATTTGGCAGTAGCGAATGAGAAAATTAATTAATCTTACTGACGAGCCAATTCAGCGTCACACTATATTATTTGAAGAGTCGGAGGTAGTGTTAACTATTCGGTTTTTCCCGAAAACAGAGATTTGGTGTTTTGATGCTCAATATAAAAACGGTTCAGTTTTTGGATTAAAACTATCGGTTGGCGTACTCCACATGGTTAGTCAGAATCAGCCGTTTGATTTTATTGTGAGCGATAATAGCAATAATGGGATTGACCCATTTAGACGTGATGATTTTAGTAGCGGTCGTTGCAGCCTATTTATTCTTGATACTGCCGACATGATACAAATTAGAAATGGTGCGGAAGTGCCGCTATGAGTAGAGCCTTCCGCGATTACGTACTAACGTTTGGCGTTAGAGGTGGCACAGTAACCGTTACGCCACCTCATAGGATAACATTCAGCGTTGATAAATCGACCCGTGGCGGCTTAAATAAGGCCAGAATCACGATAGAAAACATCGAAGAATCAAAACGATTGCAGCTTGTAAAAGATGCAGAAGATCAGAAGAGGATAACGGTAGAGCTGTCGGTTGGTTATAAAGGCTCTATTGAGCCAATTTATAAAGGAACAATTTTGACTGGATCGAATGAAAGACAGGGCGCTAGTATTATTACCAACATAGAATCCCTTGATGGTGGGTTTGATGGGCTTAATAGCTTTACCAATAGAACTGTTGAGGGTGGGCGTAGAGCTGTCGATGCTGCACTTTCAGACATGCCTAACACTACGGTAGGCCAGATTAATGAGCGGCCAGTATTAAGCAGGCCAAAGGTTCTTGTTGGAAATTCATTGCGACTTATAGAAGAAACGATTGGCGAAAATGAAACGTGGTTTATTGATAACGAGCAACTTTATATTATTAGTGACACCGAAGTGGTGGGAAGATTTATCCCTGTGGTTTCTGCCGAGACTGGATTGATAAGTACTCCGACTCGTAAAAATAAAGAAGTTACTTTTCAGACAAAAATGAACCCGTCAATAAAGCTTGGCGGGTCTGCTAAGTTAATAAGTCAAACTGCACCCCATTTAAATGGCACTTACAGGGTGGACGTCATAGGATATGCGGGAGATAACGAAGGTGACCCATGGGATCAAACATGTACGGGATTTTTAATAAGTGATTGATAAAAAAGAGTTAATTGATACTATCAATATTAGCCTATTTAATGCCATGGCTAATATGCACACGTCTACTGTTTGCCGTGTTGAAAATGTAAATCAAAAAACAATTGATGTTAAGCCAGTTGTTAATCGTGTCGTAAAAGGCCGCTCCATAGAGTTAACAACTTTTACAAAAGTTATCCCTTTATTTATGAAAGGTGGTAGCAGTTACACAGCCCACCCCATATCGGTCGGTGATTATTGTTTGGTGATATTTACTGAGCGATGCTTAGATAGATGGTATTCTGGGCAAGATTTTGTAGAGCCTGCCGAGTTTAGAATGCACGACTACAGCGACGGGATTGCCATTGTTGGCCTTGAAAACTTTAGTGGATCAATTGATATTCCAAGCATCATAAAGCAGGTCGGCGATACTAACATTGTTGGCGATGTTACAATTGACGGGAATCTAACGGTAAACGGTGATATAAATTGCACAGGAAGGGTTACTTGCGAAAATGCAACAATAGCTGGGATTGACTTTGCCTCTCATGTGCATGGGGGCGTTCAAACTGGCGGCGGCAATACGGGTGCACCATCATGAGCGTAAGATCAATAACGAGCGATGGCGACTGGACTTTTGGCAGAGGTAAGGCCGATTATGTACAACGTAGCGATGAAATAAAGCAAAATGTAGTGACTAGGTTACGGTCATTTACTAATGATTACTTTTTAGATATTGATGATGGTAATCCGTGGATAGAGCTTTTTGGTAGTCTTGGGACTGAGAGGCAAATTCTAAGAGCTATAGAAAAGTGCGTATCTCAAACTAACGGCGTTATATCAATTGAAGAGCTTAGAATTATCGACAAGGACATCAACCGAAACGCAGCCATGGCAGTAACCTACACAGACGTATATAATGAGTCGGTATCGACAACTGTAGGCTTGACACCATGAAACCAGAATTTACACAAAATGGCGTAGAAATAGAGACGTTTCAGGAAATATTCGATGGGCTTGTTGCGGATTATCAAGCGGTTTATGGGAGTGATATTAACGTTGATCCAGATAGTCCAGACGGACAAAGAATAGCGATAGAGGCTCAACACTTGCTTGACATACAGTCTTTTGGTTTGACTATGTATCAGCAGTCAGACCCAGACTTCGCTTTTGGTCAGTCACAGCAAAGAATTATGAAGTTGGCAGGCGTAACTATACGACCTGCGACTCGTTCGCAAGTTGATGTTGAGGTAACGACTGATCGACCTGTTACGCTAGATGAAAACTATGCGGCTAGAGACGCTCTAGGCCAATCATGGATAAGATTGACTAGCGTAAGCATTCCTACGGGGACAACCACCGTCACATTATTTTCGGAGGAGTTTGGCGCTATCGAGGCTGGGGCAGGCACGGTAACGGATCAAGCTACGTTTGTCATTGGCGTTACTGCTATAACTAACCCATCATCCGCAACTGTTGGCATCGAAGAAGAGACCGAAGAGCAGGCACGGCAGCGTAGAAATAGATCGCTGGAGTCGCCAACATCGTCAAGCATTGGACGAATGTTTACCGCTATTGGCAATATAAACAATGTTACTGATTTGGCAGTATATGAAAATGATACGGATGTTACGGATGGCGATGGAATACCTGCGCATTCTCTTTGGGTTGTAGTTGAGGGTGGCGCTGTTTCTGATATTGTGGAAACAATGGTATTAAATAAGACAGGCGGAAAGGGAATGGTCGGTGCCGTCACGAGTACGTATACCGAAACAGTAATCAGGCCAGATAATTCAGAGTTTGAAATAATCCACACGATGACGTTTGACCGACCAACTTACACGCCTGTTTTCGTTCGGCTTGATGCAAAGCGAAAAAACACATTAAACCCTGTTGATACTGCTCTGATTGCTCAAGAAATAGCAAGCAGAACATTTAACATTGGCGATAATGTTATTGCAAGCGACTTGTACTCTAATGCGTTTAGGGCTGGTGATGGATTTATCCCATACAACCTAGAAGTTAGCGATGATGGTATATCATGGACTGATGAGCGACTTATTGCAGGTCTTCCCGAAAAATATACGATTGATGAGGGTGACGTGACTGTCACAGATATACCTTGAGCTTTGTTAGCGACTATCGAAACTTATTAATTAAACAATATTGGGATAAGCCCAACGCTCGCGCTGAGATAGAATTTAAGGCCGCACGTTACGAGAAAATATTTAATTGGTTAAATAGCTTCCCAATAGAATTTGACGTTGATAGCGCCTATGGTGATCGTTTAGATATTACAGGAAAGATTGTAGGTGTAAGCAGAATAGTTCCCTCAATAATACCAAAGCTAGCTTTTGGGTTTAGTGATAACTCAGACGCTAGAGGATTTAATAGTAAGTTTTCGCCTGTTGCTGATACTGCGCCATTTTCTAGCAAGTTTTCGCCAGATTATACAGACTTAGTACTCGATGATCCAAATTACTATTTATTCATAAAGGCGAAGATAGCAAAAAATTTCGGGTCACCGTACCTTGTAGATGCTAATAATATTTCTATTCAAGACGCGGTTAACACTTTGTTTGATGGTGCTGCTTATGTCGTAGATAATTATGATATGTCGCTTAATATGTATGTGTCTCCAGAGTACAATATTGATTTTTTGAAAGCTATATTGTCAATAAGGTTACTGCCAAAGCCTCAAGGCGTAAGATATGCTAAAATTTCACAAGCATATATTGATGACGGGTTTTCTTTTTCTGATAATCAAAACGGAAAAGGATTTGGGAGTAAATTTGACTCGGCTATTGGCGGGTATTTTTCAACAAAGGTAATTTAGAATGGCTAAAATAAATAGGTATACGGGCGATTTAAAAGCCTTTGCGTCAAACTCAACAGGGACGAATAGAACCGTATTTGGTGATGTGACGCAAAGCGACACGCTAGACGACAACGTTAATGCTGACTATTTCTTAGGTTGGGAGATTGTCGGGGTAAATGATAAGCCAGACAAAGAAGATTTTAACGGTCTAGGATTTACACTTGGGCAGATTCACGCATATATTCATCAAATGGGCGTACCTGAATGGGATTCATTACAAGAATACCCCGCGACTGCTATAACTAATAGGAATGGCGCTTTTTATATTTCACAACAAATCCACACCGGGCAAGACCCAGAGCTAGACACAACCAACACATACTGGTCTAGCCCGCTAGACATGTCTGAGTTTTACGCAGATAGTGGCGCATCTAATACTTACGTTTTAGCCCCCGCAGATGACAAGCCAGCACCGAACTCATACAAAAATGGACATACATTAAGTTTTATAGCAGCTAACGCTAATACAGGCGCATCAACTGTAAACGTGGCAGGTCTCGGCGTTAAAAACATCAAACTTTCGGGCGGCGCAGACCCGGCAGCAGGAGATATAGACGGGCGAACAGAGCTTGTTTTTGATCTTTCTAATGATTGGTTTGAATTGCCTTCACCAAAAGGGGAGGTAGACCACTCCGCTAATGGTTACGAGATCCTACCTAACGGTACTATAAATCAGTGGGGGTATGTGTCAGGCGTATCAGTTTCGGGCGACACTATAATACCAGTGGTATTCCCCATCGCGTTTCCGAATTCGGTTCTTGATGTTAGTTGGACGCCTATTTCAACGTCAACGACAGATAATATAGGTGCTTATGTAAATTCTGTCACTCTAACAGGAGCTGATTTGATTGCAGATAAAGACAGTGTATCAGCTAAAACAATAAATTTGTATTTCAGAGCAAAGGGGTATTGATATGAAATATTACAGTCAAGAAAACAGGGGGTTTTATGATTCTCGAGTACACAGTAGTTTACCCTCTGACGTTATTGAGATAACCGATGACGAATATTTGCAAATGCTTATGGCTCAGTCATCGAACATGGGTTTTTCTTTGGATCAAAATAACAAGGTGGTGATATCTGACAAGGAGACGAACTCTATTTCTAGCAGCGAAGCAAAGAAATCAATTGATTTTGCTGCCGGGAATGCAAGGGTTAGATTTATCGCAGACGGCTATCTAATCGAGCAGGAGTACGCATTGGTAGAGCAAGAGGTCATCGCATGGCGTGATGCTGGAAGCCCTATTGAAGCAGTGCCGCAATCAATTAGTGCGTGGTCTACAGCTACAGGCATGACAGTCGAGCAAGCAGCTCAAGGGATCGAGGCAGCCGCACAGTCGCTAAAGGGCGTATTGTTAAGTATTCGCACAATACGTCTTGCTGGTAAATCGGCTATTGATAATGCTTCTGAAAATTTTGCTGATGTAGCACAGCCGTTTATCGACCAGCTAGATCAAATTAGGCCGTGAATATCGTAATATATGAGATAAATTACGCATCGATATTTAGCATGATTTGTCTAAACTGCGTATTTCAATTTTGCGATACGCAGTGCTATTGATTTAAGTTTATATGTCTTTTTGTCAAAGAAATAATCATCGTCATCAAGCCAAAAAACAAATAAAAATCGCTCTTGTATTTTGTACTCGCCGTTTTTGCATTTGACCACTCTGTAATTGCTCATGATGCTGTCATTAGCGGTACGCATAGCCAGTTAATACTTTCTGGCTTTTCCGATCCGTCATCGTTTATGTCGATTATTTTTTTCACTTTGATGTTTGCATGACCGCCGCTAATCACTCCAAGCCCGTTTAGCTCACGCACAGCCTTTGATACAGTACCGTGGCTAACGTTTAAATGTTTAGCGACTTGTGACTGCTTAGGCCAATCGCCAATCGCATCACGAACATCTAAATACCCTTTAACAACTCTTTTGTGCATTTCTGTATATTCGCTCATAAATAATACTCCTTAACTCTCGTGTACTGCCCAAAGCGGTTTTTAGCGCGTACCCAGCGATCTTTAATTACCACGCCCATTTTCCTTAGATTGCTTATTCTCTTCGGTAAATCAAGCATTCCTAGCTTCTCACGTGCATCCAAGCTAGTTATGATATGCCCACGCTCTAAATATTTTTTTACTCGCGTTTCTTGGTTCATCACTCTCTCCCATATCTACTGTAAAACTCATCATCACTAACGCTACAGCCTAGCAAATATTCCTCTAGCGTTATCCCGTATTGGTCTAATGTGCGCTGCATTTCTTCGTTCATTACTTACTCCGCGTTATAAGTTAAATATGACTCGTATCGTGAGTCACTCGCCGCAATCACCTTCACATTTATATTCTCTAATTTGAGCAGGGCGAATCCTCACATGAGGCACCCACTAAACCGTATCAATAAATGCTTTGCCTTTTTTTCTTTCTCGAGGAGAGGCTAGGCTTGCAGTGCCAGTGTTATATGCGCCACCGCTGGCTGGGCTGTTGCTTATTACTTACTCCATGATCTAATTTTTTAAAAGCCACCCTCTGCAACTTGCATACAAGTGATACCATTTTTTCGCCACATTTTTACGACTTGATCTCGGTCATCTACCGCAATATGCACACTTCTAATCCTTCTTATATCATCAAGCATTGATTGCTTTACTTCATAATCTGGATCGCTTCTACGCTGATCTGGTCGCATCCTTAGCTCATGGTAAAATACCCCATGATTTAATAGCCAGCATTCGGTTATTGTCCGATAAAACTCTGGTCTACCAGTACATATTATTATGTGCCATCCATTCATATAATACATATTGCATAAGCCGCGTATTTCCTCTTTTACCGTATCATTTCCCATTTCATCATAAAAAGCGTTAAAGTCCTTTTTCTTGCCTGTTACAAAATGCCGTCTATGGTCGCAGTCTGATAGAGTGCCATCAATATCAAAAATAACCGCTCTTGTTGGTTCTGAGTAATCACCCATTATTTCGCCCACTCTCTATCTGTTAATCGTTGTTGTTGTGTTGTTGAACATATCTGGATCGTTGAACAGCTTTCTCATATCTGACCTAAATTCAAGATAGTTAGGTTTTGTTGTTTTTTGCTTT
>Ga0208303_1000283_pt1 | contig 21257 bp, 30 predicted proteins | sample CB_VirMetaG_2_FD_184537 | JGI IMG/M metagenome (GOLD analysis project Ga0208303, IMG submission 184537) | Freshwater to marine saline gradient viral communities from Chesapeake Bay - CB_1504_2 Viral MetaG (SPAdes) (version 4) | ecosystem: Environmental > Aquatic > Marine > Coastal | place: USA... | reverse complement strand
CATTCGAAGACTTGCCCGACATCAACGCCGCACCCATAAGCATGAACAACTCGCCCTTACGCGCAGCCTTGTCCTCGTCCGACTCTCCAAGCAGGCTCTTGAGCAGCTTTACATAATCCTTGGTTAAGTCTCCAATGCTGCCGTCACCACCAAAGCCTTGGCCCAAGCCTGCCTCTGCGCCCCCCAAATTAATTTTTTCCACAACCGCTGGTGCAACTTTTGGAGGAGCGGTTACACCCGATTCCTCCTCAGTGCCAAGTCTTGATCGCGTGTCTTCATCAAGCTGTTTCAACAAATCCATAGTCGCGTCTGTCGTTTCTGTTGGCTTCGCTGGCTCCGGCGCTTCTTGCGCGGCTGAGACTTGCTCCTCGGCTAGTTGTTGGTCAGCGTCTCCAACCGATTTAGAAACACCTTTTACATCATCACCCAACACATCATCACCAAAACCAGCCATAGCCGCTGCCACTTCGGCTGTAGTTTTTGCAATAGGAACTACTGCTCTAAGAGGGTCTGCACTTACGGTCCCTGCTCCTTCAGGGTCGGCTGTAATCACGGTGCCTCTATCTTTACGAGGCACAAAGCTTTCGTCTGGGTTAATAGCATCCGATGCTGATTGTAAACTCTTCAAAACCACATTGGGTCCAACAGGATCGACTTGAGTTCTGACCGGAGCAGTAATCCTATATGGACCCGCTTCGTTCCGAGCATTCATTGCAGCTATTGCAGCTTCATTGCCAAGAGCCTGAACAGCATCTTCGGAGGCGGCGATTGCTGGGCCAACTCTTTTTTGAACAGCGGCAGCAGTAGCCGCTTGAGACTGTTCAATCGCGCTATTAATTTTTCCCTGTATCTCTGGGTTTAAGAAAAACTCAGTCATGTAGTCTCCGGCAGTATCAAAAATGCTACCTTCTTCCCCTGATCCCTGCACTGGCTCAGGTTGATCCAATAACTTCCGAGTCATTTCTTCTCGTTTCGCGTCACGAATACGATCTTTACGCATCTCTGTGTATTGGTCTGCGTACTCTGCAAACTCAGCAATGTCTGGAGTAACCGATTGCAACTCTTCGGCAGGCGTTACTGTCGGCTCCCGCATTTTATTTAATGCCTGCAACTTTAAAACTTTTAAACGCTCTGCCCGTATAAGACGCTCTGCTGCATCATCAACTTCTGTTGGAACAGCCTTCGCTATGCCCGACTCTAGTGCAGGCCCCAACTCTGTATAGGGAGGAAATGGTTCACTCGGCTGCGGAAAGTCCGCCGCCATTGCCCTGTCTTCATCAGACAAACGTATGTTTAAATCTCTTAACCGCGCCGTCTCTTCCGCAGATAGAGAAGTTGTTCCGTCCTTAAAGAACTTGCCTTTAGAAGCCTCAAACATTGGAGGCTCCTCCAACGGAACACTAAACGCCTTGCGTGTGTCCGCTGCATCCCGCATTATTCTTCCAGCCTCGGTGCTGTCTTCCCGTTGCTGCGCAATCTCTTCCCGTCTTAACGTGTTCCTAAGCGTTTCTTGATTACGTGCTGTCTGTGACGGAGACAACTCACCGCTGAAAGGATCGCCTTTAATAAGAGACTCTATATATCTTTGAGAATTTATCATTCTTAGATCATCATCGGACTCAGCGTACCTTGCACCAAGAGTACCTCCGGGTTGTCCCTGTGCATTGTTAGGCGCTAGGCTTTCAAGAAGCGCAGCCTCCGATCTTTTTGCATCAGATTCTCTAATCCTTCGGACAGTCTCAATATCCACCCCGTTTATAGACGCAAGGTTATCTTGTGTAGACGCTGTGGGAGAACTGATTTCAGCGGTGTCTGGAGGAATAGGAACAGGGGCTAAGTCAGGGGCTGCAGCACGATCTGTTGCGCGTTGCTCCCGAAGTCTATTGACCCGAGTTCCAATCACCGCATCTCCGGGTCGTGCGTTAGCTACAAGACTGCTAAAGCCCTCAGAGATAACCATTTCAACAGGAGAAACCATACGAGCGTTAGCCATAACCTCGGGCACAGCGTTGTTTAGTTTCTCAAGAGTGGCGGAACTAATCCGCAGATACTCACCTTCAGCCGTAAGACCCGGAACATTTATAATGTAGTCCGGTAAATCAGCCCCGCCGCCGTTGGCAAACGTCATGGCTGTTTCCTGTAGCTCCGGTGACGAGCTAAGAATGCCACCCATTTGAGCCAGCCTGTTTCGAGAATCACGGTTCTTGAACATACCTCTGTTTAATACATTCATCACTAATTTCCTTGGTTAAACATGCCTGACTGTTGCAAGCCGTACAGACCTAAGCCAAGGCCACCGATCTGAGAGATTGCACTCGGGCTTGGTTGCTGTTGCTGCGAGAATGTTTGCTGCGCCGTGGGCATGCCCTGATAAATGTCCGAGTAGAACCCAAGTTGCTGATACGGAGACATAACATTCTGGTACTGGTTTTGACGGGTAGCGTCCAGAATGGCTTGCTGTTGCGTCTGCTCTTGACCGCCTATTGTACTAAGCATGTTGATGTCTTTAAACCCAAGACCCTGAGTTGCCTCGCCAAGCTGTGCTTGGTTCATGCCCAAGGACCCAAGCCCTTGACCCAACGAACCGTACTGTCCAGCCATGCCAATACCCAACTGCCCTGAAGCCTGACCACCTTGAATACCCATTTGCGCACCCGACAATGCGGCCCGTTGCTGACGGCCCATAGCCTGTTCATACGCTCCTTGCGCACGTTGCGCGGCACCTTGATAACCAGCCTGACGCATGCCAGCCGCAGTGCGACCTTGCTGGTTTAAAATACTTTCATCCAACTGACCCTGACGAACGGCCTGACGAGACCCACCCATCGCTCCAGCACCAGTAGCCTGAGCGTCAATGCCAGCACGTTGCTGCTCACCCTGACGGCGAATGTCCGTCATGGCTTGCTGAACAGCCTGATCCTCATACGGGTCCATAAACTGTTGAATGCCACTCGGGTCAAACTGTGCGCCCGTTCCTGCAAGGTCCGAGTACCCCTGACCGACAGCGCCCTGAATGCCGCTGATTGCTTGGTTAGTTTGACCAAGAGCGCCTGCACCCCCGTACATGGTGCCGATGCCAGCGCCCAATGTGTTAGCTCCCGCCTGTAACATGGGGGCATACGACCCCAGCCCAGACGATGTAAGGTTTGAGGCTTGTTGCTGCAGAGGACTTCGACCCGCAACATTATACTCTGGCAAAACAAACCCAGCATCTTTGCCTAACCCTTGCGCCCGTGTAAGTATTTCTTCTTGATACTTGCGAAGGTAGTCAGGAATCTCGGTCCTGCTAATCTGTGTTACAGTTTCAACCATTTTTAAATTCCTGCATGTTCTTAAATAGCTTGGCGGCTACCGCTCCTCGGGTGCCATTGGGAGCATCCCCAATCATCTTGCCTGCCATTTCAGCGTCTCCGCCACCTATATTTCTCAAGTCCTTTAGAGACAGAACAACTTCCCCGTTTGAAAGCATAGCTTCCTGAACAGGGTTGCCGTCCTGATAGATCATTGCAGGGATATCATCACTGGTCCCTGTTCCGGGGCCTTCGATTAGACCACCGAGTCCTTCGATTTGACCACCTCTTGCGTATAGTGTAGGGTCAATACCTACACGATCTTCCATATTACTGTCATACTCGTCCCGTTCTGCGGCGGTGTTAAACCTCGTACCATCGAACCGACTTGCGTAAAGATTTTCTAAAAACTTAGACCTATCAATGGTCGATCCATCGTATCCCTCAGAACTTCCCGTGCCTGTGTACGTAGTAGGCTGCTCTGGTTTCCCTGCCAACGCCGACAATCCAAAAGCTTGAACGAACGGGTTTGAAAAAATACCCTTCGTCGCCGAGTCACTGGCTGCTTTCTCCACTGTGCTTTGTCCAGCAAGCTTACCAAGAGAGGGACCTAATGCTTTACCTAATGCTGAATCTTGAAGACTTCCACGCAGAGCCGGAAGTCCAGCATTAATACCAGCACCAAGAAGCGCGTACTTAATAGCGTTCTTAGAGCTTCCGCCCCCAGCCAACGTGCCTAACCCTGCACCAATAGCAGGAGCTAAGAACCCTGCTCCGGGGACCATCAGCCCAGCAATGCCGCCTAGAATGCCACCAATGTTAATGCCCATACCAAACCACCACTATGAATTGCCTGCACATTATCAGGAAATCTCCAAAATACTAGCTACAACATGCAACCTGTTTGCTGTTGCAGCCGTAACCTTTAAAACTTCATCCGCTTGAACCACCAGAGGAGCCGTCAATAACTCAACCGTGCCCTTAGCTCCAACCGCCTTGTCCTTATACAAACTAAAAACACTTGTTCCGTTGGTCAACGTTAACGTCAGAGTGTCCGCGTTGTTGCTGTCCTCTGATACAAGAATAGATTTTATAATTGCCGTAGCAAACGGGCCACACGTATAAAGTGTGGTCACGTTCGTTGTTGTCAGGTCAACCTTTGCGTTTACATATGCGTTAGCCATCAGCCCATAAACCAGCTTAGTGCAGTCGTGTCATCGTCTGCAACTTGTTGAGTGTTGTTGAACTGGTTCAAAAACACAGAGAAAGATCGAACCACCTCGTTCAAGTACTCTTGCTTGTATTCTTGAGGCGGTAACGGAAAGAATGGTACAGGGGTATTGGTAGACATTATCGTCTCCCGTCTGGTCTAATATCTACACGCGGCACACCCAATCTCCAGAGGACGTTTGCATCTGTAGATTGTAGCTTGAGCGTAAAACTCCGCCCTCTTAATCGTGTAAAGTATTGGTTAGTGTACTGATCCACAGGCGTACTAGATGTCTTTGATATTGTATTGGTGGAACTGTTCTGATCCACTTGGCCCGGAAAGTTCTTAGTCTCCATAATAAAATCCATAGAGGACGTGTCTACAGTTTCTCTAAAGTTAATGTCCGGAATAACCCTGCTGATAAAGGAGAACTGATTGCCCTCTGTAATAGACATGTCCCCCGATTCAATAAACGAGGTCATCGCAGAGCCGTCATCCTGTGCGCCCACCTCTTGATTAAACAAGAAGTTTGTAGTCCCCGCAGCTAAAGGCAACGAAGAAATCCCCCGATCCAACCATGCCGTTCTAGCTAGGTTTCCTATAAACCAAAGCTTCTCAAGGTAGTTGTAAACCACATACCTGTCGTTTTCGCTTGAGGCTGCAGAAGGATAAAACCACCACACCTCCGAAAAGGACACGTTAGCTCCTGCAACAATCTTATCAAACTGAGACTCGTTAATGTCATTAAACACATAGTCCCTAACAGTGCAGGGTATTCTTTGAACGGCACCCGTAAACGCATAGAACTCTGCCGCACCCATCCAGAACACCGCATCGTCCACCGCAACCGCAGCCTTCGGACTAGCGATGGTAATGTTTTCAGAAATTAAATTTATACCAAACGTAAATGGCGGTCCAAGGAACTGCATTGCGTGGATAGAAACATCTGTAAACACCAGTATCTGTTGCCGTGTTTCTACAGCTTGAATAATCTTGGAGCCAGAGCTTATACGCAAATCACCCGCCGTATTGGTGGAGGTAGGATACCAATCAACAGGGTTTTCTTGGCTGCTAAACCGTATTAGCAACGGGTCTTGAACCCCACTGCCATCCGTTGCTGCCGATGTAGCGCCAAGACCGTCCGCGCCAAACGCAATAACATGCCTGTCTCGGTCAGACAGAAGAACCTGTGTGGCTATAGTAGGAACCGAGGTCCGTGTGCCAAGGCTCAAGGCACTATCGGTTAGAAACTTGGCCCTTGTACTTGTGCTGTTGGTTCTGTCCCAATAATAAATCCTGCCGTTTCTTTCGTTTAACAACAAGTCTTCACCAAAATTGTCTTGTGACCAAATGCGCAGGTTTGCAGATGGAGTAATGGTTCCCGAGATTAAGGCCAAACCCCACCCTGAAAAGTTATCCCCAGTAGAAGCGTTACCCGAAGCAAGCCGTACTGCAGAGCCGTTCGTATGTGTTGTAGCAGTAGTGCCCTTGTGACCCCTAGTACAACCCGTCAAGTCGTTAGAGCTTATACCACCCACCAGAATAAGTTCCGTGCCTATCATGATAATATCGGTAGCAACAATGCCCGTGGAACTAGCTACCGTAATAGTAGTATCACTATTAGAAAGAGTGCCGCCCTCATTCAATGTTGTGGTAAGCGCCCCTGTTGTTGTTCCGCCCCAAGCTCCTGCACCCCAACCAGTTCCAAACACAGCATCGTTTAATGCAGTGCCGATTTGGTATGTTCCAACAACGCTACTTCCACCATTGCCCGTGTCGCTGCCGTTAGCAGCAACAGCGGTAGCATCTAAACCCCCAGAGACAGTAATGCTTTCAATCGTAGTGAGGGTCCTTGCTGATACCTTGTATGTGTTTCCGTCTACAACATCTGTAATCTGATACTCTTGATTCAAAACATTAGCTGTTATGGTGCCACCCAGTGTGGCTGCTCCAGAAAAAGTAACAAAGTCATTAGCCACACAACCATGATTTGTATCCGTCACTGTAATTACAGCGGAGCCGTTGCTTGCAGAAAAAGTAACATCTCCCGCAGAAGTTGTTTGCCTGATGGGAGTAACGTCTTTGAAGTCCGTTCCTTGCTTGATATAAAACTTTAACTCGGTTCCAAGGCCCAGAAACTTCTCACCATTTAACGCTACAAACTCGTGCATCCCACGACATAAACCTAAAAAGGCTTTGTTAGAGTTCTTTTCCCAGCCGTTAAGCTTTTCAGGATACCCAAAACGAAACCGTATCTTATCACAATTTACCCAACCGTTTTCTTCAGAGAACGGAGTAGTTTCTTTGTTAATTCCGGGTTTAAACTTTAACTTTGCTAGTGGCATGGCATCCTCACGACTACTTCCTGTTAGGATTAACTGGTTGATCCATAGATTGTTCCATTGTTTGTTAGTGAAGTAAATGAGCCTGTAATGGCTGCACCTCCAGAACCCGCGCCAGTGCCACCCCCCGCAGCGCCCCAACCGCCGCCACCAGTACCACTACCCGCGTTTCCCGCAGAACCGCCATCGCCGCCACCTGATCCCGGTAGTACTCGACCACCACTACCACCATACATAGGAGCGCCACCGTAAGAAACGCAACCCGGAGATGACCACGTACCTGCGTAACCAGAACCACCCCCTGCGCCTCCTCCCGTGCCACCCGTTCCTGACACGTTTCCGAGGACAAGATTGCCGCCCGTATTGCAATATATAGTGGTAGGACTTCCGCCGCCATTCGCTCCTGACGATCCGGGGCTTCCAGATTGTCCTGCGCCACCGCCACCGCCCCCACCATTACCGCCACTATAGCCGCCACCACCGCCACCACCAGCAATAAAGGAAGAGGCTTGGTTTATAATATCTACTCTAATACCCGAAGTAAAAGACAGCGCGGTTCCGCCATTACCACCGCTACTTTGTGAAGGGCTGTTAAGCGGCCCTTGAGGGAATCCTCCAGCACCACCCATTCCTATTATATATCCGCTATTTGTAATAATAAGACCATTTGGATAACTACCGCTTACAATTAAACCTGCGTTGCCTGTGCTTGTAGAATAAGCATACACTCCTGACGCTACTGCAAAACTCAAAGGAGAATTTTCATCCCAACCTTGAGCTACTGCTACCGTTCTTAGGTTAGCGTTTGCAGTGTTAGAACTAAGAGTCGCTGTAAATTCAACTAAACCCCCAGAACCAAACCCCAGTATGTCATATCCAAAAGAAGTCATTAGGCATCATTCTTTGCGTCTGTCGTGTAAAACAGTTTTATCCCTAAAAGCCTAGCGTCTCCTGACTGATCGTCTGCTGATACGTCCCGCATAATCTGAAAGTATGTCTGCGTATCTACCGCAGCACTTGCTACAGTAACCGCTCCGCTTACCGCAGAAACAGTCATGTCGTTGGACGTTCCGCTAAATGCTTTTGCCGTAGCAACCACGTTAGTTCCAAAAGCCGTGTTGATAGAAACATCGTCAGCAATAGAAACGCCTGACAAACCCCAAGCTACGGTGCCGTCATCCGTTCCCGTCACGGTCCAAAACGCTTGAAACGTAATAGTCCCCTCGTTCCAAGATTTGGGAAAGCACACGGTAAACTGCGCGTTTTCATCAGAGCTTGCATCAAAGTCTAAGCACTTTAATTCAGGTCCATTTGAAAGTTCTACTTGAGCCAAACTAGCGCAACCGTTTGTGGTGTTGGGAGACATTGCACCCGCTGGAACATAAATGGTTTCTACACCCGCAACCTTTACCGCTGCGGAGTTATTGGTCAACGCTCCTGCTACATCACCCGCACCCGATATGTCTAGCGTTGCCGCGTCCAACTCACCCGTAAGGGTTAGGTTACGCAGGCTTGCCACGTCCTTGTTAGCATCAGCCGTGACTGTTTTGCTGGCAACAACCGTTCCAACTGCCGCACCTGTGTCGTTGTAGTTTAACTCGTCCGCAGTCGCAGATACTACAGTGCCTGATATAGAAAAAGCATCTGTCTCCAATGTGCCATCAATATCAGCGTTTCCGCTAATGTCTAAAGTAGCCGCGTCCAACTCACCTGTGAGCGTAACATTTCTAAAACCTGTAATGTCTTTGTTGCTGTCAACTACAGCCGCTTTGCTGGCGCTAACTGTTCCAGCCGTAACACCGTCCAACTCCGAGATGCCAATAAGAGAACTAAAATCAGTGACAGCGGCTCCTGAGCCAGCGCCGTCAGCTAAAATAATCGCAGAGTTGTCCGCAAGAATAGTGACGTTGGCCCCCGACCCTTGCGTAATAGACAAAGATTGATTGGTGCTGTTCAGAATCATATAGATTCTGGCCTTGTCGTTTTGCTGCAACGTAACGGTGCATGTACCGCCCGGAGACCCTGTAAACTTTATAGCTTTGTAATGCCCGTCAGACAAAACTGACGTGGTTGACAATTCCAAAGTATATGAAGTAGCAGACAGAGCAATTGAAACAAATCCGTTCGAAGCACGGTCTATAATATCAAAGTTGTTATTGGTGCTGTCGCCCCATGTGCCAGACTCATCACCCGTTGATATTTTCTTGAGCGCGTTTGCTGCAGTGTATGTAGCCATGATGTGACCTCAGCTATAAATTTAATTGGACTATACCCATACTTCTGCTTCTAAGCAACTACGCAGCGATCTCCTCCCAGTTTGGAGATTGAGATGGCGTAATGGCAGAGAATCCTGAAGACTGGCTTGGAATAATTTGACCCCAAACAAGGACCGAACCAACGGCGCTGGTGCCAGCAACACCCGTTACCGATATGTTGTGCTTTTGTATTAAAGTTACCGAACCAACGGCGCTGGTGCCAGCAACACCCGTTACTTGAATGTCGGCTTCTACACTAACAGTGCCAACAGCCCCCGTACCAGCAACACCCGTAACCGCAACGTCAGCGGGGATATTGCCAAAACCAGCAATGGAGTTGTCAGCTAGTGGGGCAAATCCTAACATTACGTTACCTCAACCCAACTGGTTGTATCTTCATTCCAAGTGTAATCTTTGCCATCGTCAGGATATGCAACCCAACTAGTTGTGCTTTCGTTCCAAGCGTAATCTTTGCCATCGTTAGGGTACGTAACAGGCGGTTCCCATAAGTATGTTGTTTCGTTTAGTGTCCAACTTGGATAAGGCTGTGGGGCATAAAAAGCATCACGGGTGCTGTCATATGTATAGCCAGTACCAGCATAGTTTTTACGAAGTGGTGTACCGCCAAGAAGGTGCTGACCGCCGTAAGTATTGTATGACGTTTGCACCCAAGTTCCTACTTGACTATCAACAAAATCTTGCTCGGCCACAATTACGGTTGTAACAACCCCGTTTTCAATTTTTGCAAAATGACTCATTGGTACTGATACCTTATTATGACAACCCCAGAACCGCCCGAACCAGACGTCATGGAACTGCCACTGCCAGCGCCACATCCAGCACCACCGCCGCCCGTATTGGCCGAACCAGAACCGCCATTCCCACGAACAATTCCGTCACCGCCACCGCCGTTACCACCACTTGACGCGTATGCTCCACCACCCGCACCGCCGCCAGCATAATAGCTGCTATTAAGCCACTGACTGCCTGCGCCACCCGCCCCATTATCTACATTTCCTTGAGTACCTTCTGCTCCTGCCCCGCCACCGCCACCGCCGTTGTTACCGCCATAGCCTGTACCACCCGCATTACCTTGACCAAGAGTACCAGAGCCACCAGAACCACCATTTGCCCCGCCGCCGCCAGAGCCACCAGCACCACCAACATTGGCGCCTCCAGCGCCATAACCGCCACCGACACGAGTAGTTGAGCGGAAGACTGAATTGTTGCCAGCAGTTCCAGAGCCATTTGAAGATGATGTTCCCGCACCTCCTCCCCCTATTGTTACAGTGTAATCAGTAGAAGCAGAAACTACGTTTCCCGTAACTGATGAGTATCCTCCAGCCCCACCGCCACCTGCTCCCGTGCCGCTGTATTGTTTATTATTTCCACCCCCGCCGCCGCCAGCAACAACTAAATAGTCAATCGTTTTATCATCGGGAGCGCTCGTTACCGAAAACGTGCCACTGCTAGTAAAAGTGTGGAACTTGTAATCACCACTAGTTGTTATCGTTCCACCTGTAGCCTCTATAAAAGCACCGCCCCTGCTTGGAAAGCTGCCAAACCCACTGACGTTATAACCAAAACCAGTCATGCGTCATTCGCCGCGTCTGTGGTGAAGAATAACTTTATGCCCAGTAAACGTACCACTCCTGTTTGACCGCTGGCACTTGCATCGTTGTTGATTTGGAAGAAACACATATCATTGGCTGCTGGACTGCCAGCTATAGTAACAGCACCGCTTTCTGCGCTAACCATGAGGTCATTTGAAGTGCCAGAGTGCGCCAAGGCCGTAGTAGCAACCAGTGTTCCAAAGGCGGTGTTAATTGTATCATCAGAAGAAACGGCAATACCACCAAGCTGCCAAACCACAGTGCCAGTATTTGTACCTGTGACGGTCCAAAAAGGCTGATAGGTTATAGTCCCTTCGTTCCAAGACTTGGGAAACGCTATAGTAAACTGAGCAAAGTCATCCGCCGCCGCTGCAAAGTCCAACACTTTTAAATCAGGACGTAACGCTGTTGTTTCTACTTGAGTTAAATCAGAACAAGGGTTTGTTGTTGATGGATACATAGCCGCTGCGGGAACATAAATGCTTTCCTTGCCAGCAACTTTAACCGCAGCACCACCTACTGTTGCTGCCCCTGTTACCTCTATGCCCGTATTGGTTGTCTCAAACTTTTTAGACCCCGCGTAATATATTTCGGTCCCACTAGCTACTGAAATTTTTAACCCTTCAGAATTATTCGCGGTATTTCTAAACTGATGCAAAGGGGCATTATGCATGTTTGTTTTATTAGCAGAGTAAATGTAATTTACGTCACTTTCGTGAAACAACTGAAGATCAGAGCCAGCGCCAAATATGGCCTTGTTGGTATCCCCAAAGGATACATTACCACTAATACTACCGCCAGTTAACGGCAAAGCATCAGCGGACTGAAACGTGCTGAAAGCAATAACCTCAACAACATCATCAGCCGAAGCGCCAGAGGCCAACACAACATCAGTGCCGTTGGTCGCAGTGAAATCAGCGGCGGACAGTAAAACCCCGTTTAGATAGACAGAAACAAAGTTGGGGGTATACCCGTCTGTAGCAAACGAAGTCTGGTTCGATGTAGCAGTAAACGAGTTTCGTGTCTCAGTTGCCTGCGGGACGGGTAGTATACCAATGTATCCTGACATTTTGTTTCCTTATGCGTTCTTGATGCCGAACATTATAATTTCACCGCTGGCAATATTTCCTGACGAAAATGTAAATTTTATAGCGTCAACATCTGCTGCAACTAGGTGTACTGTAGCGGCATTGTCATCTTTATTTCCAAAGAAAATTTGGCCATCGTATCCCTGCAAAATAACGTGCGGAATTGCATATGTATAGTTAGTAAGATGAGGCCCAAAAAGTTCCATTGTTCCGCACACACCATATTCGTTTGTATTATTTCCCGGCCCTGCACTACGGTTTAAATGAAAAGCAGGAGCATCCGTGGTGCCGTTTACGTGATAATTTCCATTTGTACTGTCATAATTTGAACCACCGTCAGTTGATACTTGTCCGTAAAAATTAACGTTATCTGAAGCAGGTTTAACGTACATAAAATAAAAAATATAATTATCGTATTTACTTGCATCAAATTGAGTAAATGCAACAGAGGCTGCATCAGATATGGCACCAGTAGAAGCAACAAACTCTGTACCCCCTCCGCCAACTTTTGTACTCATATAAGTAGCAAGCCTACTCATAGTAGCTTTCTTGTTTGTCCCACCCGCACCATCGTCTACAACCATCAAGTCAGCATCGACCAACGCCGCGCCTATGTCTGTACCACCGTCAATGTTTAGATCAGCAATGTTTATACTGCCGTCAGGAAACGTGGGGGTAACAGTTACATTAGCTATATCTCTGGCTCTAGTCATAACTTATCCTCTAGCTAGGCTTTGTGGGCCACGTAATTGAGTTTGGAAATCCTGCCTGCGTTGGCACATCCCTAAGTGACTGTCGATACGTTGTCCACGCGCTGGACATGGTGACATCACTATTACCCATCCAATCCGTTTCTGCCAACAGTTTATCGCGCTCTTCACGCGCAGACGTTGCAGCGCGGGTGTCAGCCCCCGCAGCCCATGCCGCCTCTTCTGCATCCCGTGCGGTTTCTTCTTGGGCAGTAAACTGCACCATTTCTCCGTTTATGTTATGGTAGCGGGGCATTAGTCACCTCTGTCCAACTTGTTGTATCTTCGTTCCAAGCGTAGTGTTTGCTAAAACTAGCATCTAAAGGCTTCGCCACAGGTGGCTCCCACACGCAGGTTGCCTCGTTTAACACCCAACTAGGATAAGGTTGCGGTTTGTAAAAAGCATCACGCCCAGAATCAAAGGTATCACCAAGTGCTGCATAGTTTTTTCGATAGTTGTTGTTATAGGAAGTCCGTTTGCAAGTTTGCCCACGCAAATTTCCGTAGAACTGCTCCCAATCGTAAGTGGTATCAGTCTCGTCTTTGCCAACAATAACCTCAGTTACAATGTTGTTTTGATTTAGGAATGCATAATGTGCCATCAGAATGTTATGTCTCCTGTACCAGCAGTAAATTTGTAGATTGTGTTGCCGCCAGAAGAAGATTTTGCGTAAGTCAACCCTGCACCAATAGATGACAAATCGCCGCCGCCACTTGCATAACTAATGATTACAATACCAGAACCACCTGCGGCACCACGGCTTGAGGAACCGTCTCCACCACCGCCACCGCCACCGCCAGTGTTTACTGTTCCAGCAGTACCTGCACCACTTTCATTAGTGCCTCCGCCTTTACCGCCGCCTCCAGAGCCACCTGCACCGCCATTTACACCTGAATTATTATTTCCTGCGCCACCGCCACCGCCACCTGCATAGGTTACAGAGCTACCTGTGATGGAGTTAGCTGTACCTGCTCCACCTGCACCGCCATCCGATGTATCTCCATTATTACCTACATTTTGACCACCATCTTGCCCGACAGCACTTGAACCGCCGCCGCCGCCGCCCGAATATCCCCTGTAGGTTCCAGAATCATTGTCACCCCCAGCATTACCTTGAGAGGGGCTAGTTGAGGGTGTATTACCAGCACCACCAACCTCGTTCCATGTAGCGTAATCATCGCCAGCACCGCCACCTGAACCACCAGCAGCAGGTGCGCCAAAGTTTCCTGCACCACGGCCCGGCCCTGACCATCCACCATATCCACCTCCCGCAGAAGTAATCGTTGAAAACACAGAGTTAGAACCTTGGCCCCCAGCACTATAGTTGCTATTGCCAGCAGGAGTTTGTGCGCCGCCAGCGCCAACCGTAATTGTAACTGTTCCTTCGGAAGATAATGTTCCAGTACGGTAGCCACCCGCGCCACCGCCTCCACCATAAATACTAGAACCACCTGCGCCACCAGCCACAACAAGATAAGTTACGTCCCGTGGGACAACCCTGTTTGGATAAGCCCCTAACGTGTTTATATTATACCCAAAACCCGTCATTATGAATCATTCTTTGCGTCTGTCGTAAAGAACAGCTTTATGCCATGCAGCCTACAATCTCCTGCCATATCATCGCCGCTGTCAGAAACATCGCGGCCTATTCTAAAGTAACACACCTGATCCACGGCGGGAGAACCTGCAATAGTTATCGCCCCACTTTCCGCAGAAACCAACATTTCTTCAACCGCGCCTTGTGCGTCATCATTAACCAAAACAGCCGTTCCGTAAGCAACGTCTATAGTATCGTTATCTCCTGTAGCAACGCCCTGCAAAGTCAGGCTAACGCCTGTAGTAGCCGCAATACCTGACCAAAAGAACTGATAAGTTACTGTTCCCTCGTTCCAAGATTTAGGAAAAGCCACCGTAAATTGTGCAAACTCATCGCTGTCTTTATCAAAATCTAGGACAACCATATCAGGCCGACCAGAGGTTGTTTCAACTGTGGTCAATGCAGAACAGCCGTTGCTTGTAGTGGGCTGCATAGCACTAGCGGCTATCCAAATAGTTTCCTTACCAGCTACTTTTACTGCGGCAGAATTGTTTGTTAAGGCACCCGCAACATCCCCTGCTCCAGATATATCTAATGTTGCAGCGTCCAACTCTCCTGTCAAAGTTACATTACGGAAACTAGCAACATCCTTATTGGCATCCACAGTTACAGTCTTACTCGCCACAACAGTACCAACAGCGGACCCCGTGTCGTTGTAATTTAGCTCGTCAACAGTCGCGGCAATCCCAACCGTTAACGCAGCCTTTTTACCAATGTAGCCAGCCATTAGGTGATCTCCATGTAGCTCATCGTAACAGAAACCTTGTCCGCAACAGAACAGTCAATCTTAATAATGTCACCTACGTTCAGGTTAATCTTGCCGTCAAGAACACTGAGCGTTGACCCAATGGGTATCGGAGCGTCTTTTACAATAAAGGCCGTGGTGTTTTGCGTCTGACTGGTCTGCGTTGTGGTACTGACCAGCGTAACGCTGGCAGTAACCTGCGCAGTGTGGATGTTAGCCAAGGTCAGTCCAAGAACAATTACCGTGCTACCAGTTTGCACCGTATACAGCGTCTCAGGTGTTCCTGAACTGGCGGGTGCCGCACTTCTTGTTATTACCTTAAATGTATTAGCCATTTGTTATCCTATTATCCAAGGGCAATCGCCAGCGCCGTAGCCTCGTCTGCCGCCGACACAGTTGTTGCTATAGTTCCCGCAGTTGCAGGTAACGTCAACGTGATGTCCGCTGTAGAAGCGGGGCCAATCAATGTCACCTTGTTAGTGCCGTTGTCTGAATCTTCAAAGAACTGAAGGAACCCCGCCGAAGTCGCTCCGTTCTTTAACTGCGCACCCGCATTTACAACAGGAGTAGTCAGCGTTTTATTAGTCAGAGTGTCAGTGGTGGCCTTGCCAACAAGAGTATCCGCCGCCGCTGGTAGCGTTATTGTTACGTCAGCAGTAGAAGCGGGGCCAATAAGAGTGACCTTGTTTGTGCCGTTATCACTGTCTTCAAAAAATTCAATAAATCCTGCTGACGTGGAACCGTTTTTAAGTTGGATACCAGCGTTAGCAATCGGAGTAGTCAGTACGGGAGTAGTAAGCGTTTTGTTCGTAAACGTCTGCGTTGCGGCAATACCTGCAATTGTGTCTGTAGTCGCGGGAAGTGTTAGCGTGACATTACCACTAAAGGCTCCGTGAGCGGGAGCTTTTATCTCAGCATAATGCGCGTTACTAGCTTCACAATAAAACTTAACAACAGACTGTGATCCGCCGTTCTTTAAATCAATAACACCCGTTGAAATTCCTACGTTTGCCACATCAATGCTAGAGGCAAAGTCTACATTCGTGGTTCCCGTAGGTATAGAAATAACAGTAGCATCGGCGTCATTTTTAATGGTCACATCTCTAACGGCACCCTGCCCCGTAAGAACCAGCCCATCATCAGATTGGTAGCCCATAGCGGCATTGTCACCCGCCGCTGTATCGCTGGTTGCCTCTACCGTGCCACCCGTGATAACGCCCGTGGTTGTCAGAGTTGACGCGCCATCGTTAATAAACAAGTCAGCGACAGTCGCTGTAACAAACACCTCCGCGTTGCCACTGAGCGTAATAGCGTTGTCAGAGTTGGAGCTTTCCGTAACAGACCGCGTAAGCGTAGTGCCGCTAGACGTATAAGTACCGCTGCCTATTTCAAAAGCAGTCCCGTCCTCTATCGCGTACCTTATCGTTTGACCGTTGGTAATCCCCGCATTTTCAAAGGATTGGTAGCCCGAAAGTGCGCTGCCCAAGCTAATCGTTCCAGTACCCGTGGTACTGGTGGACATTTTTGCACGATTACCTAACGATATTGCCATGTTATGCTATCCGTATGATTGCGTTGCTTGCGTCAGCAGTAGGGAAAACAATGGTAAAGTCCCCCGCGCTTGCACCCTTGTCCGCGCCAAAGTCTAACACACAAACTGAAGGGTCCCCTGTTGCAGCCTCATTGTAAATTAACGCGCCACGAACAGAGGAGATTGTTACGTTAGAAAACACCTCATCTGCAAAATCTGTCAAAGCGGTTGTGCCGCTAGTCGTTGGAGTAACGCTTGTTAAAAAGTTGCCTTTAGCCGTGTAGTTTGTGCCAGTAATTTCATTGCTACTGCTATAGGCCGTAGTCGCAGCATTTAAAGTCGCACTGTTAGTATAGAGCGCCAGTTTAAAAACATTGCTTGCCGCAGTAAAGTTATGTGTAGCCGTCATCAATTCTTTTTTGAACGAAGTACACAGGAAATTTCCGTTAAACGCCATTACATTTTCCTTATATATTCAGCCAACGTTGGATGACCCGCTTCTTTAATCGCATTATATACCGTAGTACGGTCACTTTGGATAGCCTGTTTCATATAGATAACCAGTAGCTTCTCAATGCTGTCACGGTACGCGATAGCTTGGTCACGTAATGCAGGGTGTGCGTCTTCGGAAAAGGCAACGATCTTACCTACGCATCGGTGCGCCACCTCTTCGGGAGTAAAACCACGATTATTGGTGGTTTGAACCTCAACCTTAAATTCTCCAAAGGACATGTTATTCATTGTTTGGGCCTTATAATCCGACCAACACGATAGTCCTGCGTAGTTTCTTTAGCCTCTCCCAAAAGCTTCAGACCAACCAAAGATTCTTGATAACGCTTATCATAGATTGCCATAACGTCCGGCTCACCCTTCATGAAAATATACGCCTCTATCAACGATCCATACAGTAAGCTTAACTCTGCATTTTCACTCAACCATGTTGTGCCGCTTTCCGCTCCTGCGGTCAGACTTACAGGCCGATACAAGTAATGAAGTTCCGCAGCAAGAGAAGCATTCGGCGTAGGAGCCAAGATGAAATTGCTGACATCAAACGAAGCATAATACTTCGGCAACCCTGTAACAGTAGGGTCTGGGTTGTATGTTTGAATAAAACTAACGTCTTTGAACTCTAAAAACACTTGCTCCGAACCACTGGTATAGCTCAAAGAATAAGGAGCAAGAAAGTCAGACGGGGCCGCAAGGAATTTATTGCCGATTGACATGTTGCCCGAAACGTTTCTTCGAAACAAGTTTAACTGAACCGACTTTAAAATACGTTCTTCCGCAACTCGTATAAACAAAGGAAGATTAGCTACAAAAGAAGTCTCTGTGTTCTCAGTATAATCCTGCAACGCTGTTTTTAACTGCGCAAATGTAAAGCTCATGACGTGACCACCGTAACCTCTCCGACCTCCCCTGTAGATTTCAATCTGTTAGGAGTCAACGCCTCGTCCCCGTGAAAGCCAACAGGTCTAAAGCCGTACTGAATGTTTCTTTGAGCCTCTAAACCGCCCTCGGGTCGGGGGTTTCTCAAAGCTTGGGGATCAGCCCCTACCTTGGGAGGAAACAACTGAGGGTGCTTTGGATCAAACTCGTCCTTACCAACACGCGCCCCTGTCCACTCCTCTCGCATATCTCTCAGTCTATAGCGAAAGCCAGAGCGGTCTGAAATACCATACGCATTCTTGTCTGAGGCATAGGCCATGTCACACCCTTAAATACTGAATGCTTGGTTGAAGTTTAAGAGGAACACGATCCTCGTCCTCGTCAGAGGCCCGTTGGAACTCTTCTTCATACACACTCTTTAAGAGTTGTATCCGTTCCGGCGCTTTTTTCATAGCGATATAATACGCCAGTCCCGCTACCATACATGGGTAGAAACGAAACGGCATGTCCGTTGTGTTTACCAAGGCATCGGCGTCTTCAATCCTCTGCACATAGTAGTAGATTAACTGGTCGGTAGAATTTTCGGGAACGGCCCACAGATTTATAACAGGCTCAATCTGTCTGTTAAACCAAAACTGGCTTGGTCTACCCTGCGTGGTTTTGTTGGGAAGAGTAGCATACTCCCCCCGACTAATTCGTTCTACCTCAAAGTCTGTATTGCTGCGCCTAAGAACAACCTCTAGTACATCAACAACATCCGCCGTTAACGTCTGAGTGGCCTGCCCTTGCGTCAACGTTATAGTGCCTTGCGCCACGGTCCACATGTTGATGCCACGGTTTGCCCAATCAGCAAACATTAGGTTCAAAGACCTACGCGCAGTTCGAGCATCGTAGCCAGTGCGGACCTCTAGTCCACACCGCTCATACGCTTCCTCAATAATTTCACCAACATCAATGTTGAAATCTCTGGACCCAGAAGTAGCCATGATTAATACAACTTCGGTGATTGATTAGTTTTAATCATAACACAACCGCCGTTTTTAAAGCTTGTAACTTTGCCGCCGTTTTTCATGTACCCCATTTTATTACGAACTGGCTCAGGTAACTTTTTAAGACCAGTCTGGTCTTCTGTTGGTTGTTTCATATCCATTAGACTTCTCCTTAAAACTGACGAACAGCGCCCTTGGTACTCTTGCGCCTAGATTCCATTACTTGTCCGCAGCCTTTCGCGACCGCTTCGCCTTCTTTGCCTTCGCCTTGGTAGGGCCTTTTGACTTGTCCCCCAAGGGTATAGCCTCTGACCTTGGCTTTCTTAGTGTTACTGACAACGGTTTTTCCTTTTTTGCCAGCTTTCTTCTTTTTCTTAGCAGTCGAAGCTCTATCTGCTTTAGAAAGAGAACGTGCTTTAGCCAACGGAAGGCATCGGTCAGGGTTCTTCTTGTCCTTTGAAGTACCGCATGGACCTTTGATTTTACCATCAGTTCCTATCCTCACCCACTTCTGGTCGCGCCACTTTTTTAACTCGCCCATTACGACTTCTTCTTCTTGCCTTTTGCACCCTTAGCGTAGTTAGGGTCTTTGCAATACTTTGAAGCCGCCATGTTTGCATACGCCGAAGGATACGTGTCAAAAGTTCTTTTCGCCCAAGCCTTACCTGCAGGACAAATCTTGCTGCCCTTGGATTTAGGAGAAGCCTTACCACCTCTTTTATAGTAGGTGAGACCCTTGAGAGTCTTAGCGGGTGGCTTGGACACTTGCTGTTCCATCTGACCTCTGGATATAGCCATAATCACGCTCCATATACGATTTAATGTACGCTATTTCTGACGCTATCACCTCTGTTTTTTTATCTACAGAGATTAAAGTTTGAGTTGTCCAAGTGGCCCAGCTATAACTGACCGCGCCAATACCGCCAATAACCGCCGTAAGAAGAATAACCACCACTTGTTTCATCAACACTTCCAACGTTTTCTAGCCTGTCTTAAACGGCTATTCGGGTCTTTAGCCGCCTTTGGAAACTTCTTCATCTGTCCTGCCGAACGAGCGCAATAAGACTTCCTGCGCTTGGCGTCCTTGCTGCCCTTCTTCACTTTACCCGTGACCGCTGTTTTAAGCTTTGACCCCGGGTTTGCAGCGCGGTGGGCTTTCACGCCCTGTTCCGTCATTCCCGCCCCAGACTTAGTGGGGCGGTAATTTTTCTTGTTACGCTTTATCGGCTTATCCGAACGACTAGCCATACTCTTTTCTCATATCCAGTATGATAGTGTATGTGTCCGCACTTGTATGACCGACTGTTGTGAACATCACATCTCCGGTCTTTCCAGAACCGGAGTTGTTAGTCAAACCGCCGAACACACTGTACTCGTGGTTGCCGCTTTGGTTCTCACCTAGTTCAATACATAGAACATCGGTTGTTGCGTCCCAAAGAATTTGAACCTTCATGCCAATACACTGCCACCAGATTCGTTCTATCACAACGCCAGTACAAGCAACGCCATCCAAACCCGTAGTCAGTGCAGAAACATCAACCTTCTTAACTGCCGATTCTCCGGACCCATCGGAGATGTTCGTAAACTTTTGAACAACCCTTTTGGCCCCGTCGAAAAGCGTCTGTGTAGCTACAGCATCTGCCATATCACCGCCCCTTAACCGTTATTGAAGTCTACGTTCATTCCGGTAATTCTAATCCAAATTTTACCTGCGGTGTAAGCCGCGTTTGTGGCAGCGCCTTGAACCAGATAGATGTACTTTTTAGACAAAGCCGCCATAGTAGCAGCCGAATCAACAGCGTTGTAGTAACCTAAAGTAAGGTCGCCGTTGTTCATCATCTGAGTTCCGCTGGCTACAGCCGCGCCGGACGCCGTTGTTCCCGTGGCTGAGATATCTACGTTAATATCTGGATCACCACCTGTAGGAACTTCCACGCAACCAAACTCTAACAGAATTGGAATACCGTTAACTTCTTTTGTGAGTTCCGCAATGTACGCATTAGCAGAAGTTCCAACACCAATAATACGATCCGATGAAGCTGATCCAACAAATCCACCGTGAAGGTCAATAAGAATAGACGTTACGATAGTGCCGCCAACCTTGTTAACAAAGGTGTTAATAGAAGCGTCTGCAATACCCGAGCCGTGCGCGTTGGGCGTAATGCCAAAGATGGTTGCGCCCGTATCCAAGCTGGCGTTATTCGCCCCCGCTGCAGTAGCGGTGCCAGAAAAACCGTTGGTATCAACAATGTTGTTAATGCCCGAAGTCGCAACTGTCTGAACTTCAAACTGTTTTTGCGATACTACGCCAGTTGTTCCGTCCTTCGTAACTTGTTGAAAGCCGTTTTCAGAACGCACTGGACCCGAAAAAGTTGTATTAGCCATGTTATACTCCTGTCGTGGCTAGTGTCAGACGCATTATGCGCCTGTCAGGGATGACAGAATGATACACAACCTTTTA
>Ga0208303_1000282_pt1 | contig 21339 bp, 18 predicted proteins | sample CB_VirMetaG_2_FD_184537 | JGI IMG/M metagenome (GOLD analysis project Ga0208303, IMG submission 184537) | Freshwater to marine saline gradient viral communities from Chesapeake Bay - CB_1504_2 Viral MetaG (SPAdes) (version 4) | ecosystem: Environmental > Aquatic > Marine > Coastal | place: USA... | reverse complement strand
GGCTTATAGTTTAAGGCTGGGTTTACAGTGGCATTAGCAGATGTGCCACTACTCGATCCTGACCCTGCACCGTTATACCCTGCAGCTGCGTTGTCTGCCTCTATCTTAGCTTGTGCTTGTGCTTCTGTGCTATAGTGTTGACTTGAATAAGTTCCATTTGGATAAAAGATCCTGAACTTGTTTTTACCGTCATCATTGATGGGGGATATAACACCACCAGCCATAAAGCCTTGTATCATACCACCTTGGTTCTGACCTTGAGCACCTGCAGCAGCAGCCTGAGTTTGGTCCTGTGTGGTGAAATCCTGTACTTTGAAGTAACCTGGTGGTATAGGTTGAGAGGGTACACCATTGATGTGCTGCACGTACATGCTCATACCAAACCTGTTACGGTACAATACGTTCTCAAAGGCTGGAGCTGTTCCCGCAGCTGTCTTCTCTGATTGGGTCTGAGGCTGATAGAATGTAGCTTGGCATGTAGCTCTGTTTTGGAACTGATTAGCTTGCTTCTTTAGGCCGTCCTCGTAAGTAGAAATAGTTGTCTCAGAAGTACCTGTTTGCCCAGCACCATACGTAGGTGTGACAACACCAATGTTAGGTGTGCTTGAGTAAGAAGTGGGAGTGATACTGCCTGTGGCACCACCTGTAATCTGGCCTTGACCTGGTGTTGTAAAGTTAGTTCCTGTGACTGTAGCTGCAGGTGCACCAACGGTAGTCCCTGTTGTGTCTACCCCTGTGCCTTTCTGCTTGTTTTTAACTAAGTCCCACTCCATCATATCAAGCTGCATATCATCTAGAGAAAGACCACTTTCCTGCTTTTTCTTACCCCAGTAGGAGCTTGCAGGTGTTACCTCGTCTATGTAGTCTTTATAGTAGTTGTAAGCACCTAGTGTTCCACCAGGCATTTCCGAAGCTCTACTTTTAAGAACAGACCCAACCTGCGTGTCATCAAAAGACAACCCCCTGTTAGCAAGCTCTTCAGTTAAGTATGCTTGAGCTGCGGTGTTGCTGTTAACGACAGACACTTCTTTTGGGTCAATACCTGCAGCTTCTAATTCTTCGTCTGTAGGGCTCTGTGAAAGACGATCTCGTAAAATATTTACAGCAGGATCGTTACCTGTGTACCCATTCTTCTCAAAAGTTTTACTTGGGTCACCTGTGTTATAACCAGCCTCGTCTAAGATCTTATAGTACAGGGAATCTTGTGTGTAATCTTTAGGGTCTAGACCAACGGCTTCTTTTGCAGCATTCATATCTGAGCTTGCAACACCTGTCATTTGTGCTAGGAAATGAACCTCTGCAAGTTTGGCGATATTAGCCATATCTTCAGCAGTAGCCTGAGAAAGGTCTACGACCTTAGTTGTACCACCCGCAGACTCAATACGATTACCATCTTCTGTAATGTAGTAACCATCAGATCCTACAGTGATACCAGTAGCTTCACCAGACTGAATTGCTGCATCAAGCTCTGCATTATCACCAACTTTATAGTTAGTACCTGCTGGTGGATTTTCTTTTTCTACGATTAGTGACATGTTTATCTGTTACCTTATAGCAATAAAGTCTTACGAAGCTTGTCAGTGTTTGCTTGTGTAAACTCTTGGTAGTTATCTTTTAGGATGTCTGGCATTTGGATGTATTCTATTTTAGTCTCATGTTCCTCAGCTATATCTTTAGCTACGTCATAAAAACTTTTAGCTACACCCGTACCCATGTTCCAAACACCTGACTCTTTAATAGAGAAGAAGAGTTTATGGTAGTCTACAACCTGAGATACGTTAATGAAGTCTCTCTTATAGTTCTCTGATCCCTCAAAGAGTTTTATAAGACCAGTCTCCTTAGCCTGCTTAGTGAATTGAGTATGAGGGCTTGCCTGACCACCTTTGTGATCTTCGTGTGGCCCATACACATTAAAGTATCGAAACGTCTGAGTAATAATAGGGGCTTTCCTTAGCTCAATATATTTCTCAAACATTGCCTTGCTACGAGCATAGTGGTTCTGGGGATCAAGGGGAGCACTCTCCTCAAAGGATGACTTCAACCCGTATACTGACGCACTACTAGCAAACTGAAAGTTTACTTTGTTCTTTATACACTCTTCATAGAGATTAATAGAAAAGTCTAAATTTTGTCTGTAGATCTTAGCTACATTCTGCTCTACTGTAGAGCTTATAGCACCTAAGTGAACAACCCAGTCTACCTCTCTTACTTTAGAGGTTGTCTGACCCCACTCGTGAGGAATAACTTCGTGTTCTTCCCTGAGTCCACTGACCATGTTCTGACCAATGAACCCACTAGCACCAGTAACTAAGATCTTCATTTTTGGCTGTCGCCCTTAGCTACACGATAGTTATCCTCAACGGAATCTGGGGTAGATACCTCTACTACAGTACCCTCCACTAGGCAGGTAATCCGGTGAGGAACAAGGGGTGGGTTATGCCAAGTGTCACCCTCATTAAGCTCTTCTACGTGCTCACTGGCATCCACAGTATCAATCCAAGTAACCAGAAACTTTCCAGTGAGTACGAACCAAGTCTCATCTTTTTCTCTGTGAAAGTGCATCGAGAACTTGGCACCCTGCTTAAAGTTCATAAACTTACCGCAGTACTTGTCGTTAGTTACCCAGATTAACTCTGATCCCCAACCCTTCTTTACTACACCTTCAAGCCGCATTCTGTATTTCCTCTAGTGTGGGTGCATAGACACCTATGTGTTGTACCGTGAGTGAAGCAGCAATCATTGCAAACTTTATTGCTTCATCCATATTATATTCTTCACAGTACTTATAGGCAAGAGCAGCTAGGAATGTATCGCCAGCTCCACACACATCGTAGGCTTCCACTTTAGGTGGAGTGTAAGTCTTGTTCTTGTACTCGACTTTCTTTGAGCCGTAGGTAACTATGAGGTCTTCTGTTAGTCTGTCAGAGGCTTCATACTCATACTGATTAATCTTAACAAAGCATCCATCAAAGATAGATAGATCTCTTTTCTTAGTATCAACAAAGATAGGACCACTATACTTACTTATAATCTCAGTGATGTCATCTTCGTTAAAGAAACCCTTGTTATAGTCTGAGACAATGACTACATCGTACTCGTTAAGGTCTTCTTCTGCTGTATCAACAATCTTCTTATCAATCTTCTCGTCTACTCTGAGTAGTTGCTGACCAGTCTTACTGTCAAGATACCTGTGTTTTCTTTCACTGAACTCTGTTATGATGTGAGCTTCAGCTCCAAGAGCAAGTACGTTATTAAATACGTTAAAGGCCATACCCTTTTTGGTAACAACTCTATCCATATCAAGGACAGGAACAGGGGCTTCTGGGCTTATTCTGTTGATACTACCGTAGTGGTAGTCATCGTAACAACTATCGCCTATCAATAAAATCTTGAATGGTTTTTGTTGTTGATTCGCCATTGGTTCTCTCATAGAAGATTACTTTCTTACAGTACTCCTCCCCAATGATCGGCTTCCCCTTCCAATCTGATCCTTTAACCATAATGTCAGGTTCAAATCGTCTTATTAGATCTACCAGATCCTGATCGGTGTTGAATACTGCAACACTACTTACAGGCTTAAGAGACATCATAAGACGTTTACGAATTGACAATTTGTTAAATGGTCTTCCTTTACCCTTGTTATACTCAATACGGGTGTCTGTGTCAATAGCTACAAGTAGATGATCCCCTAAACTTGAAGCATAATCCAACATGTCAAGATGACCAGAGTGTAGAACATCAAAGGCTCCATTGACAAAAACTTTCTTCATTATTATTATTCACCTAAAGGAGATCCTATGTCCAGATTTAAACATATTATCACACAAGAACCAAGTCAACAACCTCAGCAGGAGTTACCACCAGATTGGCCTACAGTCTTCCCTAAAGCTATTGTGGGCTTGGACCGTGATGGTGTGATCAACGTAGACAAAGGACACTACATAACAGATCCTGAAGACTTCGAAGTTATACCTGAGTCCCTAGCAGCTATCCATAAACTACGTATTAAGGGATACAAAGTAGTTATTCTTACTAACCAAGGTGGTATTACTAAGGGGTTACAAACCCATGAGCAGGTAGAATCTGTGCATCAACGTATGTTTGAGATCTTTGGTAGAGCTGGTATCTATACAGTTGATGGTCTCTTTTACTCTGAATCCTCTCTTAAGGAGGACTACTACGCCAAACCTAACCTAGGTATGTTTCACAGAGCAGAGAAAGAAATCTTTGAGGGAAAGGCCCGTTTTAAACAGGGTGGTTTCTACGTAGGGGACAAGATGTCCGACCTCAAAGCTGCTGCTAAGATTGGTGCCACCCCGATCCTAGTACGTACTGGTCACGGGATGGCTACTGAAGGAGAGTTGAAGAAGTTCTCTAAAGAGAAGTTAAGAAAGAAGACGAAAGTTTTCGACAACCTCCTCCAATTCGTTGAGAGACTGCCTTAAGCAGCAGCCTCCCCCAAGTCTTCTACAACTGAGTCATTATAAGGATAATGTACCAGTTTACCTAACTCTGGTAGGTACAGGTATTTGATGTCAGAGTTCTTAATAGTTCTCATTGCATCATCAAGTGTTTCTACCAGAGGTTCACCCGCCAAGTTAAAGCTTGTATTAAACAGGATAGGAACACCTGTAATCTTACGGAACTCGTCAATCAGAGTGTGGTACACCTCGTTCTGTTCTTTGGTAACAGTTTGGATGCGACAAGTACCATCTACGTGTGTGATTGCTGGACACTCACCATGCTTCTCTAGCTTGAAGTCCATTGCATACATCATGAATGGTGTCTCTTCCATTCCGTATGTATCGAACCACTCCTCAAAGTGTTCCTGCATCATGGAACCAGCAAAAGGTCTGAACCACTCACGTCCCTTGACTTTGTTCACTGTGTCCTTACCGTTAGGATCAGTGGGATCGTAGAGGATAGAACGGTTACCAAGAGCACGAGGGCCAGCTTCAGATCTACCTTGCACCATAGCTACAATGTTTCTCTCAGAGATCATCTTAGCAATGTCAGCAGGTGTTACATCTGTAGTTTCAATGTCACCAAAGTCGTATTCTTCTTCTCTTTTAGGACCAAGGTACAAAGTATTAAGAGGACGTATAGTTTTATCTTTAGACTCTGTATAGTAAACTAACTGAGCTATACCAAGAGCTGTTCCACCATCATGCGAGATAGGGTCAACATAGATATTAAGGTCAGGGAAACGTTTCTTGTAGTAGTAGTTGGCTACACAGTTGAGGCCGTAGCCACCAGCAATAACAATGTTCTTCTTTCCTGTTGCCTTAACAGCTTTTTCAATCAAGTCACCAACAAGACGTTGTGTCTCGTCCTGCACAGCCCAAGCTAGGTTCTTAGCAGCATCTGTCACCTTGGAGGAATCACTGTGCCAAGATTTAGGATCTTCCTTGAGTGTCAGGTAGGGGTGACGTGTGTGGTCAATGTAGGCACCAGCAGGGTAGTTAGGAACAAATACGTTCTTGTTACCTCGTCCTCCATAGAAGAGAGAGGGAATAAGTTCATCGTCTTTACCGTAGGGTGCAAGACCCATTGTCTTACCTGCTTCAATAAACCCAAAGCCAAGGTAGTCAGAAACAGCCTCGTAGGCTTTGACTAGGGTAATTGCTGAATCCATTTCAAGGCTATCACTGATAACTCTTTGAGTGTCGGGATTACCACCCAAAGCTTGGAATACAGGTTTTATACCCTCTTCGTAGTCACAGTTAAAGATGGTCTCAGTCTCAAAGCCAGGATTCTTTTGACCTTCTTCAGTGATCTGGATCTCTTGACGTGTTCCAGAGCCATCTACAATAACAGCAGCAGCATCTTCAAACCCTGAGTTATAAAAAGCTGCGGCTGCGTGTCCAATATGGTGAATATGCCCTACGTTAATAACCTGTACATTGGGGTTGTGTTTACGTACTAAAGCAGAGTACGGGTCTTCACCTGTCCACGGTAACTGAGGCAGCTGAGTACTTGTGCCACCTATAACGAGTACGTCAATGCCATGTTTTAAGCCTTCAAGAATACCCATGAGAGGGTTGCCATCGTACTTACTACGGGACAGTCGTTCTTCTTCAATGTAGAACTCAAGCTCACCGTCTACGAGGAGTGCTGCTGCACCGTTATGACCTGGGTTAATACCTAGAATGTTCATCTTACTTCACCTTCTTTTCAATGTCTTTTACGATAGACTCGTACATCTTGTTGATCTCTTCATCAGTAAACTCGACAGTAGCTTCATTAGCTCTGTCAGCCAAGTGAGACTCAAGGCCAGAGATACGAATAGGTGAATACTTCTTCTGAACATCCCTTTCGATGATATTAAAGTAGTTAGGGTAGGAGGTGTTGATAGCAAAGGTAGAACCAATAACAACAGTCCCAGGTTTATTCAGGGCACGAGCCATGTGCTGGCCTACAGAATCACAACCAATGAAGTAATCTGCTGCGTCAATAAAGGCAGTCCACATACGCAAGTCAGCCTCAGGCTTCATTGTGTAGGTATCTTCCTCCATCCAGAAGTTCTTTTCAGCAAACAAGACCAAGTTGTACTTCGTTGCCAGTTTCTTAACCAGCTTTAGATACGTATCAGGATTAATAGAACGAGAAGACTGATCCATAAGGACATTATCCTGAGGCTTCTCCATTGACCTACCAAACGGTTGGATAACAACAGTCTTCTGTTTTTGTTGTTGTTGTCTAACCTGCTGCATAAAGTTAGCAGCTTGTAGTTCTTCTTGCTTGTTTGTTTTAATAACAGGAACACCAAGGTCAGAGTGATCGTCTGTGTTATTGATTAAGTAGTCAAAGGCTTCCGCCAAAGACTTCTCTTGTTTGTAATACCCTGGTACTCTATACGGCTCAGGAGATAAAACTTCATCAGCATCCATAAAGAACTGATCAAAGGCACCCTTCTGGTCTGGGTTGAACACTTTATCCTGTAACTCTGGAATACCCCAAAATAAAGTATCCCAGCCATGTACGAGAACCCTGAAGTCAGGATTACTCTTATTATATTTGAGGAGGGCGGGAATAGCAGCAATAGCTCGACCCGCACCCCCGTCAATCATAAAGACGGTTTTCATGTATCTTCTTTCTTTTATTATCTTTACAGAGCATTTTTTACTCTGGTGCTTAGTATACCTTAAAAAAAACTATTCTTCAAGGGGAATAGGAGGTACAGGAAAGTCTACAGTAGGCCAACTAGGATCAGAAGTTAAATCCCTCAAAGCTTTCCTGTAGGATAACCATTCTTGTGTTTCCTCTTCTGTGTCAACCCCCCAGTCTTCTGTCACGTACTGATCAGAGAGTACAAGAAGGTTATCCCTACGAAATCTGTTGAGAAGAGTTAGTTGCTCCTTTTCCTCTTCCCCCGCAATACGTTCAAGTTCAGCAAGCTCTTTTGCTTGTTCTTCCTCGACCTCTGCTTTAACTTCTTCCTTGCTCTTTATCACAGTCCCTCCTTCATCAAGAATATCTTGAAAAACATCAGAGATAACCCAAGTACCAAAGGATTCAGTCTGACTTTCGTTTACCGTTACTTGAGAAAAGTCCAAGATAGGTTGTTGAAAGTCGGGGTCATAATCAACCCCTGGTTCAGGTTCGGATGGGATTAAAAGAGGAATTAGTCTGGTAGCTTCTGCAATTTCAGGGGTTATCCCCATAAACCCTTTTGTAAAAGCTGCTGGAAAAGAAATGTTCTTATACAAATCTTTTATGTCCTTAGACTTGAGCCTTCTTCCGTATTCTAAACTATACCACATGAGCTATCTCCTTAGTTACATTCTACACAGAAGGCGGTGTAAGATATGGATGGGCTATACTGTCTTGTGTAGTCTTTGCAAAAAACACTCGCACACCCACAACAAATATCACGAGTTTGTGATTCTGTATACCTAAATCTACAGAACAGGCTTGGGTTAGCACCGGCGCAGCCTACGTTGCAAAGGCATTGAGAATAATTACAAAGACAGACCGAGTCCCAGCAAAGTCTTTGAAGGAAAGAACGGTAGTTCGTACAGCAATTAAGGAAACTTCCAGTTGAGCACATGGTTGGAGCAGTAAACACTGTTCTCTGAGCACAAACACAGGAACTACAAACATTATACACATAGTCTTTTGTATTCAATATCTTACACGAAGCTTGGTACGTACAAGTAACTGGAAGACAGCAGCAGCAGAAGTAAAGACAGCACCTTGGCCCTGAATATCTACACTGTTCACAAAGGTACTGACAAAACGAACCAATACAGCTTGGCAGTTTCATAGTATGAATTGCACCAGAAGAGGTAGCATTAAGACCACATAGGCAGTTAACACTGCTAAAATTGGAACTTTTACCAAAAGATACAATAACAGAGTCATCATACTTATCGTAAGCAAGGTTGACTACGTCCGAAGTGCAAGATCTTGTGTTGCAGTCACAGTCGAAGATCCTTTTAACATTTGGTCTAATTGCAACAGTACCTAGGTTAACTGTGAAATCACAATTAAACTCAGATATGTAAGTAGTACTAAATCCTTCGTTAGAATTGTAACAGTTTGCACAGGCAAGAGTTGATGTTGCAACAACAAAAGTTCCTCTGGACGTGAAAATAGCATCTGTGTAGGTGTTACAGAAATTATTTGCACAGGAGCAGCCTATGTTCATTCTAATAACACAAGTACATCCTGTAGCTATGTCAAAAGACAAAAGCTTAGTGGATGCTGAACAACATCTGCAGGTAGCACTGTGCTCCCAGTCAAAGGAAACGCCATTCGTTGTAAGAAGAAACTGATCGTCTTCCATGTTGCAAAGTTTCTTAAAGGTACCTCTAGTTATAAATCCATCAGATTGAAGGCAACTAACAGGGAAGATGATGGCCTGTGGGACACAGTGGTTACCACTGGCGCAAATCTTAACTCTGGCTACAACGTTGTCAAAAACGCCACCACAGCAGTTTTGAACAAAGCAGTTTCCGGTAGCCCAAGGACCAAGGCAGTGGCAATTGCAAACAGTTTCAGTTCTATACCGAGCAGAAAAGGACATAACATGGTAGAAGTAGTCTGGGTTCTTGTCGTCATTTTGAATCCAGTGGTAGTACCTGTGATTACAACCGCCATAGCCAGAGATGCACGGTTTAACACAGTACTTGGCGTTAACCTCCCCGTGACATACTACAGCAGCCCTAGAACAACATGCCCCCCAGTTACAGCAGGCACAATCAATAGCATTTTCAACTGAGAATTGACCAGTTCTTGTCCGAAGGCATATATCTGCATAACCATTGGAGCAGTGACACTGGGTGCTAACAGTTTGTGAAGCAAAAGAAGTACTTGTTGTTGGGCTATAGACTATAGGCGAATAGTTACAGACCTTACTATTCCAATAGTTGGTGCAACTTTGACATGTTGGAAGACTCAGAGTCACGATAGGTGACCGAGTTACACCAGCGGTAAAGATATCCCATGTCGAAGTCCCCTGGAAGACTTGATAAAGCTCAGTTGTATAGTTGACGATATGGTCAGCACTACCTGTTGAGTAAGAGTGGAGGTCATGAATACCAGTGACCGTACAGCCACATGCGTCTGTTATTGGCCTACATGGTCTATACATGTTCGTGAAACTGACTGGTCCTACAGAACCCTGATAGTCAAGATTAACAACACACATGTTGCCATCCCCATGGCTGCAGCAAGTAAACCTTTGACCACCTGTGGGAATATGATATGACCTATCACACATGTTTACTTGAACAGGAACCCAAGGGCTAAGGCCAGACTGCCTATCAGGACACGTGGCAATAACTGGACACTGACCAGTGTTAAGGGTAGGACCAGTATCAAGCCTTACCCACCAGTACTTAGGTCTTTCAAAGTCTACGTAGTTAGGAGCATTGGAGTTGCTGTGTATTTGGTAAAAAGGAATTGTCATTATTGGGTCTCCATTACCACTTGGCCTCTAAAGGTAGTCCCACCGTCTGTCGTATAGAACATAAACAAGATTGTTCTGTTCTCTGTAAGAGTAGGGGCAATACCACCATCCCATCTTATTGAGCCAGGCCACGTTACGGAGTATGCCCCACCGTTTACTATTTCAATTGCGAAGGATTGAGCAACATTAGCAGTTGCATTATTAATAGCCGAAATTGTCAAGTTTGCGTTGAGAGTTACTTGGAAAAAGGAAGATACACTCAGGTCAAAAGTAGTAGTAGAACTGGTGTTGATGTCTTGATACACAGCACCAGTTACTTCAAAGTCTTTTGTTTTGATTGTAGAGTTAGTAAGGTCAAGGGTATCACCTGATGGTAATTCCTTGATAATTGAGTTAGCCGAGTCTACGACTATCGGGAAAAAATCCGCCATTGTTTTTATGCTCCTATAGGGCTTGTAGTGCGATAGTAGTGTCTGCGACACGTCCTGTGATTATTAGAGTTGATCCTGTCTCAGCAGCAATGAGAAGTTGAGAGTTATCAAATAGTCGGATAGGCAAATACCCACCTCCACCCCCTAGACCAGACCATTCACCACCTTGGTATCCTTCAAATGAGTTATCTTCTGAGTTGTAACGAAGCATACCGTTTGCAGGTGTACCTGGTCTTTGGGCCGTAGTTCCTACGTTAAGTTTACTTGCTCCTGTGCCTGTTGCACAAAGAGTTGAACCGAAGACTGTTCCTGTTGAGCAGATGGTTGGTGACTTAACACAAACGTCTGAGCAGAAGATATTCGCACAGAAGTTTGTACCAAATGAACCACTGGACGTAGCCTTGCCGCCTAAACAGGTTACAATAGAGCTTGCGCAGGTAGTAGAGGCTTTGCCTGAAAGACATGTCGCCAATCCATCTACGTTAGCTACTGTGTGATTGTGGCTATCGTCAGCAATAGTAAGGCTAAGGTTAGCATTACCCAAGTTAGTAAATGTAGCAGAACCTGTTGCATCACCACAGATACAAAGAGTAGGATCAGAGGTTGCAGTCGTTGCAATACTTACATTACCTGAACCGTTTACTCCTGTGACAGAACCTGTAACTGCACCTGTAAGGCTGATTGATCTTCCTGTAGCCCAAGTAGTTGCTGTGTCAGCATTACCAGTTACGTTACCTGTGACAGGAGCACATACTCTTGCAAAGTTTACTGTGTCACCTGTACCTACAGACTGACCAATAGCAATGTTAGAAGCATTTACTGTAACACCAGTACCTGCTCCAATATTAAAGGTTGTACCGTCCAGTGTCAAGCCTGATCCTGCTTCGTATACAGCAGTCTCAGCTACGACAGTGAAGCTAATGTTTGTTGTACCAAATGTTATGACACCTGATGTGTTCATAACATAAAGTTCACCAGCACCTGTGTCACCTTCTTTCACGAAGAATGCGTCACCCTCACCCAAGGCATCTTGGGCCGAGGCACCGTAGCTATCAGCATCTGTAGCACGAGTAAGAACCCAGTTAGTGCTTGCAGAACCTGTGTTAGTTACTGTGTAGATACCATTCTCATAGCCGTTAGTTTGGCTATAGATAAGAACACGATCATTTGTGTTAACTGTTACACCGTCAATAACAAGTGCAGCTTGAGTACCATTATTAGTAAGTGTAGCACCTACACCTGATGCACCGTTATCATAGGTAGCAGCAAGGCTTCCTGCACTGTCTGGTGACTCAACACGGACAGGTGTGTGGTAGTGAATACCAGCAGCAGCAATTGTATCAACGTACTCTTTTGTTGCAAGTTGACAAGCAGCAGTTGGGTTAGCACTAACACAGACAGACCCAAAGCATACATTGTCTGAAGTACCTACAGACTGACCAATAGAGATGTTACCACTTGAGTATGTTACACCCGTACCACCTGCTAGGTGGCTGTCAACTCTAGCTGTTGTATAGTACTGATTTGTACCTTCTGCTAGATCATCTGTGTCATGGTTGGAAAGGGAAGAAACAGTACCAGTAACATTACCAGTAACGTTACCTGTCAGTGTTCCATAGAAGTTTGAGAAACAGGCTGATCCTGTGCCGTATATACAGTTAGAACCTGAGTCTAAGTTACCACCTAGTTGAGGGGTGGTATCATCAGAGATAGCAGTAAGAGCATCACCCAAGGTAAATGCTGCAGAGTTCCAAGCAGATCCTGTATAAACTTTTAGAGCATTATCTGTGGTATTCCAGTAGAGAGCACCAGTAAGTAAGCTATCTCCATCGTTATCTACAGAGGGGTCTGACGCCTTGTTGCCAAGGTATCTGTCGTCAAAATTGTCATAAGATGTAGCAGCATTGTTAGCTGAGGTTAAAGCAGCAGAAGCTGAGTTACTTGCATTTGTCTCAGAAGTTGCTGCAGCAGTTTGACTTGCTAAGGCACATGCAGCAGAAGCACAAGCAGCTGTGGCAGACTGCAGGATACCATCAACATACGTCTTTGTTGTAAAATCAACAGCATCAGTAGGTGTGTATGTTGACGTGATCTTGTTAGAACCCATGTCGATAGTACCAGTAATAGTACCACCAGAACACGAAAGTCGTGTATCACGTTGGGTGTCAGTGTAAGACTTTGTTGCTGCATCTTGAGCTAGGGTTGGATCTCCAACTCCTGTAACCTTAGATGTCCCCATAGCAATAGCACCTGACATGGTTCCACCAGTCAAGTTTAGCTTAAGTGCATCTTGATCGTCTACGTAACCCTTACGAGTAAGAGTATCTGCAGTAGCAGGTGTAGCTGTAGATGTAGCCTTGTTAGCACCTAATACAACGTCACCAGTCATTGTTCCACCAGCTAGTGGTAACTTACCTGCAATGCTTGATGTGATTGTTGTGCTGAAGTTTGGATCGTCACCAATAGCTGCAGCAATCTCGTTAAGAGTGTCCAGAGTACCTGGTGCTGAGTCAATAAGAGTTGAAACGGACGTGTCCACGTACAATTTCGTGGCTGCATCACCATCAGCAGTCGGAGCTGCAAGAGAAGTAATCTTTGCAGAACCCATGTCAATTCCCGCAGAACCAGACATGTTAATATCATTGAAAGATGATGTACCTGTTGAAGTTACATCACCTGTTACATTCCCTGTTACACTTCCTGTAACAGTACCTGTTAGGTTACCTGTTACATCCCCAGTAACATCACCTGTAACATTTCCTGTGAGATCCCCAGTGACGTCACCTGTTACGTTTCCTGCAACATTACCTGTTAGGTCACCTGTTACGTTACCAGTAATGTTACCTGTGACATTACCTGTAACTGGACCTACAAGGCTAGTACCAGTAATTGTTGTACCTGTGATAGCACTTGGTGTAGTCCCACCAATAATAGTACCATCAATAGTACCGCCATTGACATCGACTGTAGCAAAAGTACCTTGTCCTGACGTACTAACTGTAGTAAAGCTGCCAGCAGCAGCAGTAGAAGCACCGATAACAGTGCCATCAATATTACCTGCATTAATATCTACTGTAGCTAGTGTTGCTGTACCTGTAGCAGAAAGGTCTGGGACAGTTACTGTATCACCAAAACCTGCAACACCTGCAACACCAAGTGTACCTGCTAGTGTAGTATTGCCTGTAATTCCTGCAGTACCACCAACAGTAAGGTTACCACTAGATCCAAGGGTTGTAAATTCACCAGAGGCAGCAGTCGTATTACCAATAACAGTGTTGTCTATTGTACCTGCATTGATATCTGCAGTGTCAGCTACAAGGCTGTCAATATTTGCTGTACCAGTAATGTAAGCATCATTCCACTCACTACCTGTAGCACCTAGGTCATACGTTGCATCTGCAGAAGGGATAAGATCTGAAGAAACGTCAGCATTTACAGTCACTGTATCAGTGGCAGCACTACCTAGTGTAGTGTTTCCATTTACTGTAAGATTGCCTGTAATTGTAGCATTCTCGTGGACTGCCAAGGTGTCAATGTAGCCAACACCGTCAATGTACAGATCTTTAAATTCAGCACTTGCAGAACCTAGATCAATGTCATCGTCTGTTACAGGAACTAAAGCACCATCTTGGATACGAATTTGTTCAGTAGCAACACCACCAACCTCAGAGAAGAAACCAACTCTGTTGTTAGTTGTGTCTACAACAACTTTGTTTAAGGCATCCACGTCACCAATGAGTGGAATGTAGCCACCCTGACCTGTGCTTCCATCGTGCTTGTGGCCTGAAGAAGCAGCAAAAGCTGCTAGTAATTGGTTGAGTTCATTGTTAATTGGTTCAGCTTTAATAACCTGACCAGAAACAATATCGGCAACACTCTGTCTTGTATAACCCGCCATTTAAAGTCTGTCCCCTACTCCGAATGTCACTACAATGCCTTGGACACTGTGAGACGCATTTGTGTCATTTGTAACGTATCTAAAAGATACTGATTTTCCCGAACCTGAAACATTGACCCTTTGAACGGGGGATGGGTTGCCACTCCAAATAGTAGAAGAGTCATTAAAGACAGCTTCGTTATAGTAAGCAGCAGCACCTTCGGTGGTCAGTGTAAAGTTAGTTGGATTTAGAATGGTGGTATCATCGTAGTCAAAAACAACTGACATTACGATCTCGTTATCACCTTCCGACCTTAGGTACGTAGCAACAGTATAAATAATCTTACGTTGCTCTGGATCTTGCATGTGCAAGAATGGTGTCTGGTAAAGACTTACGATGTTTTGCCCACCAAAGCTGTTACCTGATTCCTGCCTGTGGACTTTACCACTGGAGTCACCGTGTATTACGTACTCTTCTTTGTCAATGTATCCACTGTCAGCACAAGTAACCTCAATGCCAAGCATTTGACTAAACTCAAAGTTAATGCCACCTTGTTGGTTTTGACGCAAACCCCCAAGTAAACCGTTTCCACTCTCTACATTATAAAACAGTCTAAACTGAGATTTACCCCTAATGAGAACAGATGATACAGCATCAAGGTCATTAGTTAAGATGACATCCGATATAAACGATTGAATGTTTTTAGTAAGAGTTTCTAAGTTTACATCACCAATCTTGTCTGTACCTGAGATAGGTCTGATACCATCCTGTGACAAAAAGATTAGGTCACCACCAATTTCAATAACACTGTCTGAGGCTAGGCAACCAAGGTCATCTGTTACGTGCTGTACAGCCCAGTCTGAGATGTTGTTTCCTACGATCCTTTTAATATTATTTGTACCAAATACAAACAAGGAATCACGAAATGGTTTTATTGATACGACAGGAAAACCTACGTTAATTACACCTGCACCATCTACAGGTGACCACTTGATTTCGTCTGTTGGTGCACTAAAGTAAACATTGTGAGGTTCAGCAGGATCACCTGCAAGCCACATGTGGTTCTTAAACACTGCAGCAAACTTAGGGTCTGTAGGAGCATTAGCATGTGTAATCTGGGTGTAAGTTGTGCCATCGTATGTGGCTGCAGGGTTTACACCGTCTGTTAGAATAACCTTTGGAGATCCCCAGTTAAATCGAGTGAACCGTACCTTAGACACACCCGTCATTGTAGGTGATCCAGCAGTGGTTACCGCCACCCAAGAACTTGTTGCTGTATCCCAGTAGTGTAGATAGTTACTTCCTACAGAAGGCTTACGTGCAGCAAGAATGCCATCATTGATACCAGCAGCTACTGCCACACCTAGAACACTGCCAGAGCTGTCCCCTGGAACTACACCGTAGTCGTTAGTGTAACCACTCACACGTCTGTAACCACCTGTTGTAGCAGGCTCGTAGTTAAGGAGAGAGATAGCAGATCCAGGTTGCAACTCACCTTGGGACAAAACGTCCCTGTTAAGGTTTAAACCACCCTGTGAAAATACCTTAAATGAACCTAGGTTGTCTGCCATTACGTAACTCTTCCAAGGGTTACACTAGAACCAGAGCCACCTACTAGAACAGTAGAACGAATTTGAAGGTGTTCATCAATGAGAACCCTACGCATTGTCTTGATACCATCTTGGAAGTTCTGTTGGTGAATTGATGCACTTTGTTCATTTGATCTGAACCGCATCATGTACATCATAGCACCATCAATAATGACACTCTTAAATCTGTTTGGGATAACTGAGACATCGTTGTACAACGTCAAGTCAGCTGGGAAAGACCAGTAAGAATACTCAACTTCGTAAGCTGCATCAGGGATAGGAGAAACACCAAACTTTTCTTGGTTTGTTTGGAACACTACTCTAGGTGCTGCTGAACCTGCAGAGTTGCTGGTGTCATCCGACTCACGATACTTTTGGATGTATTCGTCATACGGAATAGTTGGTAAAAAACTAGGGGAGTTATTTAGTGAAGTGGACTTCTTAAGATAAAAAGTTTCCCAGTCAGCACTAGAATAATTAGAAGGAAAGGAATAAGTGTTCACACCTGCTGTTAAAGGCTGTGTGTAAGTAACTCTGAGGAAGGGCCACTCTTGGCCTGTCTGAAGAATACTTCTGATAGAGTTATTGATAGAGTCTTTAGCAAGAGCTTGTACGTTACGTGCAGTATCAAAGCCAGAACCCTCAGTATCCAAGGTGACTTCGTTTAGTCTGCGAAGCAATTCATTAACTAAAGAAACGTAAGTTGTCATGTCTGTATCCTAAAAATAGGTAAGCTGAAGGGCCAGCCTCTAAGAGACCAGCCCGACAGGTTCTGTAGACTTAGGCCAAGTTGTAACGTGCTGTTACAAGGGCTTCTGGTCTCAGGATTTTTCTCCCGTACAGATGCATACCACGGACGATATCAGCAAAGCTGTCTGGGTCACGGTATGTTTCTGTTTTGTTGATCTGCTCAGCAGTAGCAACTGCGGAGTCATGACCAGCTACGATAGCACCAAAGTTAGTGCTTTGGGCGGCTGTACCTGTTGTATCTGCACCAGTACCAATAGAAGGCAAGTTGTTGGAGACATAAACACGGAAGCCATTCCAGTTGTTGATAACCAGACCATTGCGAAGAGCACCTGAATTGCCGAAGTCAGAATTCAAGAAACGTGAATCTTCGTCCATCAAGATTTCCATCATGATCGGGTCAATTACAACCCATCTACCATCTTTGTCAACAGACTTCTGGTCAAGCAAACGACCCATACGTGCAATCAACATTGTTGGGGATACGTATGCTGTTGGAAGTGCTGTTGCACCTGGAAGACGAGCAGCAACTGGGATCGAGTCACCAGTTGTACCAGCAGTTGTGATATTACCGAAGTCTGGACGAGACAGTTTGTTTACCGCCAAGAGTTCGTCAGTACCAGCAGTTGTGTCTGCTTTGGTGCCGTTTACAGTGTCATTCACTGTGTCTGCGTTACCGTGAAGAGCAGACTGCTTGTAGCCTGTCAAGTAACCCAGAACTTCTTGGTCATGCTGGTCAGCCAAACGGAAAGCCGCACGGTTGGTAGCAAGATCAATAAAATTCACGTGTGAATGTGCTTCCTCGATATCGTCCATCTTGAAAGCAAAATAGTTAGCTTTATCAACAACTAACGAGAAGTCGGCATCTGTCAAATCTTGTGCAGCAATGGTTGTACCACGTGCATAAGCAGATACACTCACTTCTGGCTCTTTAATAATTTTGACAGTATCGCCTTGGTTGGCAATCTCACCAAAATAATCAGAGTTAGTGATGTCGCCTACAACTGTGCTCTTACGAAACGCCAGCTGGGTCTTCTTAGAATAAATGACACTTGAAAAGTTGCCATTGGGGAGGTTGGTGTAACCCCCTGCGGATGCGAAAGCCATGTGAAATCCTCCATGATGTTGGCTTTTTGAATAAAAGCTAAACACCTTAAAGAGGCTGTTACTTTTCTAGGGTGCAAGTAATGTATCAGTTGCGCAACCGATTACTACTTGGGCCTATACTTGAACAGGTGGTTCTTTATAGTTTAGACTTTTTAAAGGGAAAAGTATCAATAGAGGTAGTCCACTAGGGAGGCTCTATACAAGATACGAGTAGTTATATTGAACACTTTGTCTGTGTCAATAGTTTATCTGGCACCGCCAGACATATCATAGACAAACTTACCTTTGCGCATTGCTTCAGTAATTTCATCCTGACGTTTCTCAAACTCCTGTGTAGACATCTTGGCTACGTCAGACTCTTTAATCTGTCCTTGTAACCCTTTTGCATCAATAGAAGTACGAGATCCTTTGGTAACAGTAGATGCAGCAGCCTTCTTAGATTGTGTTCTGGCTGCTGGTGTCATACCGTTATCAACTTTGTAAAGATCAATAACACGAATTACAGACGCAGGGTCATCCATGTTCTCATACAGAGCATCTTTAACCCACTTAGGCTGTTCGTCAGCCCAATCGTGGAAACTCTCTGAGGATCTTAATTCATCGAAGTCATCATGTGTCTTACGGATCTGGTTCTCAGCCTTTATCCGTAGAGCTTCATTGTGAGCTTCATCTAACTCTGATAAACGTGACTCAGCTTTACTAAATAGTTCTTTAGCTTTCTTAGCTGCGATTGTCTCAACAATACCTGCTACGTCTGGGTACTCCTTGGACCAAGCCTCAATGTCTTCATCAGACTTAGGGGGAACGATATTAGCACGTTTAGTCTTAGTACTTAGAGCTTCTAACTTTTCGTTAAACTCTTTCTCTTTTTCCTGCATGTGCCTGCGTAGGTCACCGTAACGTTTCTTAAAGGATTTCTCCTCAGCACTCAGGTTAGAGTCATCTTCTTGTGTTTCGGATGCCTCTTGGGTTTCTTCTTGTTGGGTATCGTCAGTGGCCTGTACCGAGGTGTCCTCAGTATCTTCGCCACCGGATTCACTTTCAGTAACTTCTTCACCACGAGCTTCTGCCTCAAGACGAGCAATCTCTGCTTCTTCCTGCTCCAGTCTCTTCTGTTTACGAGAGTAGTTAGAACCACGTTGAACGAAACCTGCAGACTTAGGAGATTCCATTGTTGTCATATTAGCCATATTATTTTCCTTATGTTGGGGCCAGCACTATTGCTGGGTAGCCTTATTATTCTATGGTACTTATTTCTTTTTCTTCTTAGGGGCCATTAGACCACCTTTATTGTTAGCTGCCCAAGTTGAGGGGTCATTTGCGTCAAACTCTTTACCAGAGGCTGCGTAGTCCGACACTTGCTTATCTATTATTTTTTCCATGTCAGACTCACCTTGAGCCTTACTTCCCGTAAAAGACTTCAGATCTTTGAATGGATCATCATCATTGTTGTTGGATACGGATTGAGACATTACAATCTCTTCGTCAGCAGCCTTTTCCTGAGCTGTTTGATTTCTGACTTGTAAAGCTCTAGTGTTATTCTTAATCATCTCAGGAGTATAGGTAATTTTACCATCTTCAAGTTTATACCTCATACCCATTCGATCCATAACAGTTAGAGCATTCTTATTACTCTCGCCTCTAAGATCATCAAAGAAGTCTACAATGGCTGGCTGTTCAGCCATGAAATCTTTAATCATCCCATCAATAGATTTAGCCTGTTCGTCCATACCTTGAGCACGAGCAATCTCTGCTGCAGCTCTTAGGTTGGACACTTGGCTTAAAGCTTGAATACCTAATCCTGCTCCTACTGCTGCAACACCGACTGGACCAGCAAGGGCTGACAGACCTTGGAGTACACTTCTTGCACCCCTCCCCATTTGGTTTTTAAGAACACTGTCTGCGTATGCCTTTGGATCAGACCAGTCTACACCAAGACCCCAGTCTTTAGGATCTTCACCTTTTTCTGGCTCAGGGAAGTCTGGTTTATCATCTTTGCTACTTGCTTGGGACTGAGCTTTCTTAAGAGCAGAGGAGCCTTGTTCGTAATAAGGAGGTTGAGTAAACTTCTCCATTGCTGGGTTCTTCAGTTTACCGCCAACAAACTCTACAATCTGTGTGCTTCCATCTGCAGAATTAATAAATGTTTTAAAGGTTACAATACTGTCTTGTTGTGGTTGTTGGCCTTGATTGTTAAAAGTAGAGCCACCAACTACAGAATACTTAGAAGGATCAAAGGTAGAAGTTGGAGTAGGAGTACCTGCAAGGCCAGCCTGATTGAACCCTTGCATCATACCGCCTTGATTGGCTTGTACTGGTGCTTGGCCCATGTTCTGTTGTACTTGTTGAGGGGACAGTGGCTCTCCACCTATCCTACCATTCTGTTCCATTCCTTGCAAGCCCGATTTTGCTTGGTTACGGAGATCCTCAAAGAAGTTCACTCCATAGAAACGAAGAACGTCAGCAGGGACTACGTACTCACCCTCAGATAACATAGCAGGGATATCATCCCTGACTTCTTTAGCCATAGAACCAGGAGGGATCTCATTACCGGAAACAGGGTCTCTCTTCATGCCATCATCTTTGATGCCGCCTTGCTTCATGAAAGCCATTTCCATCTGATTGTTCATTACTTCCCCGCCTTGATTAAACTTTAAAGACTTACTTCTTTCTATCGCAGACTTTATTGCATCTTTTTTACTTTTATGGACACTTGTGGGTTCTATGACTTCCGCATCTAACATCATCCTAAGAGTGTCATCGTCATAAGAACGACCATCAAAAATAGTGGGTATGTTAATCCACTTACCTTTATATTTAAAGGTAGTAGACTTCTCAGACACCATTTCACCATCAGGTGTTTCGTATACCTCACGACCAGCCTGAGTCTTTTTCCCTATAGATTTACCTACTTCAGCCATTTACTTTTTCCCTGAGGTACTTAAGTTTATTTAAACAAGCTGCTTGTCCTTGTAGCCTGAACAGATCCTCTACAGAAGCTGCTTGCTCCATCTGTCTGTGCACTTCATTGAGCCTGAAGTTAATCTCTGCAAGAAATGACTCCCAGAGATCTTTGTTGTTCACTAAAGGTTTTAGATTATCCATTACTGAGCTGGGCCTTGTCCTGTGTTAGCTGAGAAACCAGGCTCACCAGGCGTAGGAGCCGTTCCTGTGCCCATTTGTCCTCCACCGGACCCTTGGGTATCCTGAACCTGTACCCCTGCTGGAGCACCCTGAGGACCGCCCTGAGGAGGTACTGGAGGTGGAGGGTTCTCAGCTTGGAACTTCTTGAGGATCTCAGCCTGAATTGCTGCATCGGTCATAGAGTTTGCTACCTTGTCAGGATCAAGATCCATAGAGCTTGCAATCTCACGGATAATATAATCCATTTTAGCAAACGGTGCAAGAGCTGGGTTCTGTACGACACCCAAGAATTGCATCAGTCTCTGGCTTCGTACTTCATTAGCCATCAGGGACTGAGTACCCTCAGCCTTAACTTCTAGGTCACCCTTAATCTCAGGATCGAAGTCAAACTGCATGTTGAAGCTAAAGAAGGCTTTGCCCAAAGGTGACAGCAGGTAGTCATCAATGTTCTTGACTACTGTACGGATAGATCCGTTAGCAGCAGACATGAGCATAGAGATACCAGAGGCTGTACGACCCACACCACTGAC
>Ga0208303_1000279_pt1 | contig 21491 bp, 28 predicted proteins | sample CB_VirMetaG_2_FD_184537 | JGI IMG/M metagenome (GOLD analysis project Ga0208303, IMG submission 184537) | Freshwater to marine saline gradient viral communities from Chesapeake Bay - CB_1504_2 Viral MetaG (SPAdes) (version 4) | ecosystem: Environmental > Aquatic > Marine > Coastal | place: USA... | reverse complement strand
TGAAATTGATTGTTGTAGTGGACAACTAATTAACTACACTATGCAGCCCGATAGCATTATTGAGGCTTGTGTACTCGAAGAAGGAACAGTTACTGTAACTTCTCTATCTGGTTCAGCCTTTGACACCGTAGATCCATGTAGTTCTGATTGTGGCGATATTCCTGTAGGACCTACACCCACACCCACACCCACACCTACTACTTCACCAACACCTACACCTACACCTACACCTGGTGGGCCTACACCCACACCTACTACTTCACCAACACCTACACCTACACCAGTAGGTTATAATTATTTTACGCTTACTGCTTGTCCAGGAGGGGGAGGAACATTGTACAGTAGTGTAAGAACAACATTTGCAAGTGGAGTATTGCCGGGTGATATAGTAGAGATGCCAGACGGTAGATGTTACGAGATAGATGAAACAGCATCACCGGCAAATAGTAACGATTATCTTAATTCATATACAGATTGTACTGCTTGTTTAATAGCTAATCCAACGCCGACCCCCACTGTACCTCCTACACCAACGCCTACACCAACTGGTTGTAATGATTGGGAACTTGAAGGTGGAGCAGGTGGTGGTAACTTCAGTTACACAGACTGTGCTGGTAACCCACAAACAGAGAGTGTGCCAGAAGGTGATTCCATAGGAGTGTGTGCTTTAAGTGCTCCTACTGTAACAAGTGGTAACGGTAATGTTGTTTTCAATGGACCTTGCCCTACCCCTACACCTACGCCTACTCCTATAGGACCTACGCCTACGCCTACGCCTACGCCTACCCCTACACCTACAGGACCAACACCTACTCCTACAGCTACACCAGCTCCGACACCTACGCCAACAGTTCCTACTCCAACTAGTGTTGTTCCACCTATTCCTTCACCGGTAGAAACGGAGTATACTTTAACGTATAGTCAAACTTCAAAAGGGTGGCCATCGTTTTATTCATACATACCTGATTATATGCTTGGTATGAATCAATACTTTTATACATTTAATGGTGGTAATTTATACCAACACAATGCCAATGGAAGCAGAAATAATTTTTATGGAGACCAATATAATTCTCAAATTACAACAGTCTTTAATCAAAACCCGCTTGATAATAAAATATTTAAAACTATAAACTTAGAATCAGATCAAGCTTGGCAGGCAAATTTAGAAACCGATATACAACAAAATGGTTTTATAGAAAGCAATTGGTTTGAAGAAAAAGAAGGAGGGTATTTTGCGTATTTAAGACAGACAGGAGAAGTTCCATCTTTACCAGGCCAATACGCAATGAGATCGGCTAATGGTATAGGAAGGTCTACTAGTGTTTCAGCAATAGGAAATACTACTACAATTAATTTTTCAACAAATCCATTAGTTAGCATAGGAAACATTGTAAGTATAGGTGATTATTTATATTTTTCTTTACCAAGCTATACAACAATTAGTTTGGGTGGACAAATAACAAACATAAACGTAGATATACCAGCTGGTGTAAATCAAATTGTAATTGATACAAGTATTACTGGAGCATCGACTATCACAATTCAAGACCCTTATATACTTTATATTAAAGGTTCAGTGGCAGAATCTCATGGTTTGCTTGGACATTACTGTATATTTACATTAATAAACGAAAGCACTACATCGACTGAACTCTTTGCTGTTGAGTCGGAAGTTATGAAAAGCTATCCGTAAAAATTAGTATCTTTGTAAGTATAAAAAATTATTATGGCATTTCCATTAATACCTTTAATATCAGTAGGGCTTCAAGCAGCAGGCTCTATATTTAGTTTTTCTCAAGCTAAAGAATCAAGAAAAAGAGAAATAACTGCACAAGCTGCTGCAGCTAAAGCAATGGCTGAGGCTAAAGCAGAGTTAGAAATAAATAGGCTTAGAGGCTTATCTATAGCTAAAGAGCCTTATGAATTAGAAAGAGAAGCAATAGCTCAGGCAGGCGCATCAGCTTTACAGGCAGGTGTAGAAGGCGACCCACGTGGGGCAGCTGCAACTGCAGGAAGAGTAATGCAAGCGTCACAAAATGCATTAGCGCAACAACGAGCAGCCATGTCAAAAGAAATGTCGGATTTAGAAAAGTTAGGCGCTATGGAGGATGCTAGGCTTGCAAGAGCAAGAGCACAAATAGATTTAGGAGAATCAGTTGGTCAACAATATGCAGAAAGAGAAGCAAGGATGCAGGCAGCTCAACAAACGCAAGCTGGAATTGGAATGGGAGCAAAAGCATTAATTGGATTAGGTGAAGTTCTGCCTCAAATATTTACAGGCAAAAAAGAGGCTACAGGCGCTGGGTTTGACCCATTTACAGGATTTACATCAGAGGAATTGATGGGAGTTGGAGGTATTACACCTCCAGGTATGGGGTCATACGGTATGCCAAGCGGATTTGGTTCTGATATTCCTTATACTCCTGTATTTCCAAAAGTTCCAGCAGTACCTAATTTATAATATATGGCGACAAGATACGGATACGATAAAGCTATAGGATTAACTGGTCCTTTGTCAGTAAATTGGCAAGAGCTAACTAATTCTACAGTAAATTATTTAAATGAAATCCAAGAAAAAAAAGATACTGAAAAAAAAGAAATAGCAAAAGAAGCTAGAGACATTGCTGTAAAACTATCAGAAAACCCTTTTGATTACACATCTAGCATGTATGGCTTTTATGGGAGAGCAGCTAATGGAGCTATAAATTTATTTGGAGGTATTGAAAAAGATTATGCAGACAGAAAAATTTCAAAGACTGAAAGGGATATTAAAATGGCTAATGGTAAGTCTCAGATGGAGCAATACATTTCTGCCTCAACATTATTTGCACAGCAAGAAAAAGAAAGAGCTAAAAAATCAGGTCCAAATGGAACGTATGGAGCAGAAGATATTTTTGAAAATGAAATTTTATCTAGCGCTTTAGACTATGAAAACATAGAGCCTATGTGGGACCCTGACTCTGCAACATTTAATGCATTAGTTACATTTAATGATGGTACTAAAAGAATAATGAGTTCCAATCAATTATATAGAACTACTCAAAGAGAGGAGATTGGTAAGTATGATATGAATAAAAATATTAAAGAACAGTTTGAATCTATAGGTGTAAAAACTAAAGAGAGCGCAGATGGTTCAATAATAACTGGTGACTTTGTAACTAAACAAGGAGAAGAAGCTGACAATGCATTAAAAAACCTGGCTCAAGCGATGATTCTGCAACCAACAGATTTAAGAAGTATGTTGTCAACATACCCAATTTCTGTAGAAGAAGAGGGAAAAGTAAATACATATAAATTTAGTAGAGAGTTTCTTCCGCAAAAAGCTTATGATATAGGTGGTAATATAAAACAAGAGGTCTTGAAAGAATTACAAGACCAAAATCCAACTGTTTTTTATCGAGACACTCAGGGTAACTATTACGAAAGTGATAGAGCAAAAGAGATAGGAGAAAAGTATGCGATGGAAAGGCTTATGTTAGCAGCAGATTATAAAGAAAAAGAAGCTAAAGGTGAAGGTATTGGAGATAAAATCACTAAAGTGGCATTATACGGAAAAAAAGTTCCTGATTCATTTATAAAAGACTATTTAACTCCTGATGAATATAAATCTTATACGAAGTTTATTAATAAAGTAGGAGGTTCGGATGCAATATTAAAATTAGCTACATCTTTATATGACTTGGTTAATATTACAGATGAAGATTTAAATAATTATAATAAATTGTCAAATAAAATTTCTTCACTTGGTGATGTTTCTGTTACAACTAAAATTATAAAGAGTGGATTTGGATTGGGAGGACCTGAAAGAATAGAATTAAATGCTTTAGGGTCTGACGATTCACCTTTAATAGTAGAGCTTTTTGATGCTAACGGAGATTTAAAATCATCTGCAAAAGTAAGAGCAGAAATAGTTAATAAATTGCCAAAGCTTAGAGATATAGAAGATATAAACTTTGATTTAAAATTTGGTGAAAAGGTAGAAGGTATAGGTCAAACCCCAACACCTGTGCCTGAAGGAACAGGTACAAATACAACTAATCTAAATATTCCTCCAATGATAGAGTGGTTGGGTAGACCAGAGAATCAAGGTAAGGGTCCTAAAGAATATGCCGAAGAGTTTAATTTAGTTTTAATGCAATAGTAAATGGAAACACAAGAACTATTTGACATATTACCACAAGGAGTTTTTACATCCGTAGAAGAATTACAAGCTTATATTGATGAGGGAAATGTGGATGAATTATATCCGATGGTAAACAAACAAATGTTTCCAACTCTTGAAGAATTTCAAGTTTCCTTAAAAAAAAAAGTTACTCGTCAACTAGACGATATGGGGTTACCATCAGAGGATGGTTTGTCGGAGCAACAAGACTTGGTTGAAGAAACCATTGTTGAAACTCCAGACCCTGAAGAGTTAGCCAGACAAAAAGAAATGGATATAGTAGATGTAGCTTTGGAGTTTCCAAGCTTAAACTACAATGAACTTGATGAAGAAGGTCAGGCAAAAATTCAAGAAATATCTACAAAGTTTAATCAATCTCCTGAAGATTTTTTATCAGAAGTTACTGCGAAAAAAAATGAGATTACTTCTCAAACCTATCTTCAAAATTTAGGAAACACTTTAGCTAAAGGTGACAAATCATTGGGTGAGATGCTGGTAAGTACTCCAGGCACTATTTACTCTATAGCAAATCTAGTTAGTACCAGAGCAATTAAGGAACTTGAAATGCTTGGAATAGATGCAAAGATTGATGGCAAAGATAATATAACCGAAAAAGAATTTAACGAGCTAATAGGAACAGGGCCGATACTTGATAAGTTAATTGAAGAGCAGGAGTACAGACAGAAAAAAGGTGATATATGGAATCAATCTAAAGGAATAAAAGGAGGGCCAGTAGAAAACTTTAGCAAAGGAAATTTCTCCGATGGTTTTAAGCAGCTGGGAAACATGTTAGCTGAAAGCGCTCCTGTTTCATTAGGTATTATGATGGCTGCATTTTCAGGATTAGGAATCGGTCAGATTGCAAGAGGAGGTACGCTTGCAATGACAGGGCCAGAATTAAGAAAGCAAAGAGAGGAAAACCCAGGGCAAACTGAAGCGGAAAATATATTAAAAGCTACAGGGTTAGCTGGCGCAGAGATGGTCTTCAGTGCTATTTCAAATGGCTCGCTTGGAAAAGTTTATAAAGAGGTTATATTTAAAGAAGGGGTAGAACAAGGAGCTAAAACTTTTCAAAAAGGATTAGTATCCATGTATCAACAAGCACTTAAAAAATACGGAGCTGGAGCTGCGGCTGTGGGTGAAGGTACAGAAGAGGTGGCTACACAAATAACACAAAACTTAATTAATGGTAAACCTGCTCTCGAAGGAGTTCCAGATGCTTTTACAGTAGGTTTAGCTGGAGGTGCAGTGTATGGTGCTCCTATAAATACAGCTCAATTTGTTAATAAAAGAATGGTAGAACCATTTAATGAAGCTACTGCTAGAAGAAAAATTAATAAAATAATCGAACCGTCAGAGGTTAACAATATAACTGAAGCTTTTAGAAACCCTGAGATAGGTCAACTTCAGGTTGATTTATCAAAATTAAAAAGAGCTGATGAAATATTAGATAAAGATTTAAAAAAACAAGTTGAAGCAGAAGAAATAACTTTAGATGAAGCTAAACAAATAAAACAAAACTTAAACGACACCCAGATTATAGATGTAAAGCTAGATGCTGCAGAGATTACTGGTGAAGAAAAGATTACAGCTGCAAATCTATTAAGAAAAAAAATAGCTTTACAAAAAAAGATTGGTGAAATAAATGACCCAACACTGTCTGTTAAAGAACAAGAAGGGATAACTGAAATAGATGAACAGCTTGCTGCTATTACAAAAACTACCGAGGAAAAGGTTACAGAAGAAGTGGTCGAAGATGAAACTGCTACACTGGATGAGACTGTAATTGAAGAACAAGTAATAGAAGAAGAGGTTATCGAAGCACCTGCTGCAGAAGTTGCTTCTTTGATTGAGACAATAGGAGACCCTAATATGGGTATTGAAGAAACTATAGTAAAAGGTAGAGAGGAAGGTTTTAGCGATGCTGCAATAACTAAAGTTTTACAGCAAAGAGGTTTCAAAGTGGTAGATATAAAACCACAACTTGAAACTGAAACTTCACTGCCTTCTGCATTTAGAAATGTAACCGGTGGTATTAACGTGGGTAAACCTATATTTGATGATGTTCAAAACAAATTAGATGAGTATACTAACCAAAACCCAGACGCAAAGAAAGGAGTTATCAGAGAAAAAGCTTTGCAGTTTATTAGAGAGAATCAAGATTTTCAAGATTTAACTGGGATAGAACAGCAACAATTAGAGATAGCATTTGATAAAACACTTGGAACTCAAGCTAATAAATTTATACAAAAAGAAATAACTGAAATAAAAAAATCAATTAAAGAATACAAAAGAGGTATAAAGGATTTAAAGCAAGCACAAAATCAAGTTAATAGGTTTATTAGAAATTCAGTGCCAAATGAAAAGTCTATAAATAAATTTGTTTCATCTATAAATAAAGTAACAAGTAAAGATGACTTGCCTGCAGTTGCGGAAAGCATCATAGGAGAAATAGAAAACATTAGAGAGAAACAAAAAACAGGAGTTATAAATAAAATAAAAACATTAGCAAGAAAAAAAGCTAAGACAAGAAAGACTAGGTCAAATAAAATCAGAGGAGGAGATTTAACTGCTGCTGGAAAACAATTCTTTCAAGCAGTAGATGAAATTATGAAAGCTGTAACAGGTAAAGACCCTGTTAACGATATGGTTAAAATAGCTGATGACCTTTCGGACATAGCTGAAATAGAAAGAGTAACAAATAAAGAACTGGCTAGAGAGAAATTGACAACTGCAGAATCTAGATTATTGGATAAAGTTTTAGCCTTCGATATGTTTGGTGATGTGCAAGAAAAAACTTTAGAGGAGGTTCAAGATTTATATACAGATTTACAAGCAGCAAGAGCTGAATCAATAAGACAATTAAACTTCGCTAGAGAGGTTCAGTCCAAAGAAACTGAAAAGCTTCAAGATGAACTTGATGTGCAGCTAAAAAAAGACTATGACTTTTTGTATAATGAAGAAGGTAATCTTAAAAATAAAAATGAATTAAATCAAGACAGGGCAGAAATTTTTAGAAATTTTGGTAAGTTAAAAATCTGGAAAGGATTTAAAGCGATAGTCAAAAATTATAATTTTACAATTGCTAAAAACATATACGCTTATCCAAGAAATTTACTGTCTAATCTACAATCAATGACAAAAGTTCTTGATAGATATAATGACACAGGATTTTTTAAAAAATATTTTTATGATGAAACAAATGTTGCTGAGGAAAATGCGTTAAGAGGTAAGTTTAATCAGTATGATAAATTAAATGATATTGCTGCATCTATTGAAGGAGTTAATGACTACAACGATATATTAAAGTTGCTTAATGACCCTGAAATAGAATTAGATATCAAGGGCAAAGCAACTACTTTTTCTGCTGATAACTTAGCTAGAATTTATGCTTTGAGTAAAAATGATGTTCAGAGACAAAAGCTTTTAAACATGGGTTATACTGATGGGGTTATGAAAAAAATTGATGATAGTATACCTCCACAGGCAAGAGAATTTATAGATAAGTTAGTAGATTATTTAAGCACAGATTATTATGAAAGTGTTAATGATGTTTATTCTAAAGTAAACAACTTAAATCTTCCACAAATACAAAACTATTTTCCAACTAGAACATTATCTGATGCGGAGTTTAGCAGCGATTTAATAGCTGCGGGAGATTTTAAAGGAATATTTGATGTTGAAACTGCACCTGCTTTAAAGTCAAGAGAAGATTTAATTAGTGATATAGATTTGGGATTAGGGCTAACGTTCACAAACACATTAACAAGTCATATTGAAACGCTGGAAAAATATAAAGCATTTGCGCAGCACGTAAAAAAATTAAACTCAATAATGAAACTTGATGGAGTTGGGACTTTATTAAGTGAAACCGGTACTTTAAGATTAATAAGAAGTCAACTTAACTCTGTAATCAACCCCTCTTATGGTTTAGACCAAGTTAAACCAGGTATATTATCTAAAACTGCAAATGCTTTTACAGGGTATGCTTTAGCTTTTAGATTAATTCAAATACCAAAACAAGCAACTTCTTTTGTTCAAGCTTTTACTAATTATAGATATAATAAATCAGGCAAACCAAACTTAGTTAAAGATTTATTTGGATTTAGTTTGGATATGGCTAAAGTGATAAGTAGACTTCCTAAAGAAATGAAAGAAATGAAAGAGATATCTGCCAGTTTTAGAGATAGATATGAAAAAGGATTTAAAGGAGACTTATATGGGCTAGCAACAGGGGGAAGGCTTGGGCTAAAAACAAAAAAACAACAACTAGCAATAATAAATAAAGCAAAAACTGCAGGTGCCTACCCAACGGTTTTGGGTGATGCTTTAGGAATCTTAGGTTATAAAATAAATTACAATAGAAATATTAAAAATGGAATGACAAAGCAAGAAGCTTTGAAAGCTTTTAATGATTATAATGCTACACAGCAATCTCGAAGAGAATCAGATAAGATTGCGTTGCAACAAAGTAAAAGTGAATTAGCTAGATTCTTTACTATGTTTATGAGTACAACATACCTACAAATGAATCAAACTGCACAAGGGATGTCATCTATAGTGAAAGATATAACACAAGGTAAGATTCCAAAAGAAACTGAGATGAGGAGAGTTGCAATAAATGCTTATGTAGCCAACGCTATGTTTATAGCAGTATCAAACTTTGCAAAATTTGCGTTTGGAGATGAAAAAGATATTGAAGAAGCTAAGCAGAGATTGAGAGCTTCAAGAGTTGTTTTAAATTTAATTTATGCTATACCTATAATCGGAGCAGGGGTTGAAGAGTTTGTTAATAAAGCAGATGGTAACCAGCTTACCGCTACTACCGTAACTAACCCTTATATATCAATAGCTAAAAGAATGTATAGATTATATAAAAAAGAAGGTAAATTAAAAGCATTATTACCTGCTGCTGAATTATTATTAGGTGCTAGGACTGACCCTTTTATTGGGCTAGGTAATACATTTAAAGACATGGAGATAGATGAAGATAATCTTTTAGATATGTTAGGGACTACCTCTTACTATAGACCAAGACAAAAGAAAGTGAGTAAACCTGTTAAACAAAAGATGTCTGGTGATTTTGTAGACCCAGAATTAAAAGCTGAGCTTGATGCATTAGACGATGAATTAAACGAAATTAAAAAAGAATTAAAAGATGCCCTTTCGCAGTAAAGCACAACGTAGATGGATGTACGCTAATAAGCCTGAGCTGGCTAAAGAGTTTGAAAAAGAAACTTCTGACTCAGCTTCTCTTCCAAATAGATTACACCCCAGAACTAATACTCGTAGAAGACTTACTCAACGTAGAGCTAGAAGACGAATTGGAAGATAGAGTAAAAGATAAGTAAGTTAATTACTATCACTACCACAAACTCTATCAAAGGTTTTTTATTCATTATAGATTCATAAGACAATTAATAGCTGTGTGTCCACCCAGAACTACACCACATCCGATAGCTTGCTTTTTAAAATGCTTTGCGTAAGCAGCTGCGTATGATGTAGTATCTATACCACAACCTACCTGCATACCAAAGATTCTAAAGTTCCTACCTACCATCCATTCGATATAAGCCTGCGTGTGTATGTGTCCTTGAACAGTAGACATCATATCGTTCTTTGCTTTTGTTCTAGCCGTTCCACCCTCTCCGTGTATGTACTGCACGTTATCATACACTATTCTTTCCACCCAGTTCCATTTAGTTCCCAGTACCTCGTTGTAAGATTTAATCCACATCGTAGGTATGGCTGAGGTCTGAGCTTTACGCATTACCATTCTGTCATGGTTTCCTATAATTACGTCAGCTTCAGGAAATGCGTTACGCCAATCTTCTACTGTGCGTATTGCATACTCCAGTTCATCTGCTCCTCCGAGGGCATCAGAAGAAGTTTCGTGGTAAGAACTGTAATGGTTATCTATAATATCTCCAATGAATATTACCTGGTTACATAAATACTTTGCGTAAGTCTCTTGACAAAACTCTAAGTACCCGTCAAGTTCAAATGGTGCATGCAAATCTCCTACTACTAATATTCTTTTTTCTTTTTTTGTTAGGTAGTCGTATGCAATTTTTTTATCTCCCTTTAATCGTGGTCGAAAATCTTTATATCTCATCGTTTATTGATTCGTTAATAGTTTTTAATTTACTATTAAGAGCCAATATAGCCTTACGAGTGTCATCATACTCTTGGTCTACCAATGTTTCGTATATCTGATTTACTGAGTCATGAATATCTTCCATTATAAAGTTAATGTTTTGAAGACGCTTTTGTTCTAGCGGTGTTATATTCATTTTATAAGGTTTACTGTTCTCTTAACAATAACCTTCCCGTGTACTCATCGATTGTTTTTACAGCCTTATATATTTTACGAGACTGTCGTTTTACTTTTTCTACTTCTGTCTTACTAGACTCGCTACCTAAATTACAATATAGGTCTGCGTCAATTTCAAAAAGAGTATCTATTTTCCTTTTTTTACTCCAGCTCGTGAAGTTTAGAATCTTTTCAATGTCATCTATTTTATAAGACATAAGTATCAATGCTACATAAAGTTATAAAATTTTTTCTAATTTTTGATTTAATTGCTTATATTTTTCTTTAGCGTGATGGGGTTCGTAACCATAATGTTTTTTAGCTAGAGCAAAAAAACTATCGTATTCTTTAAGAAGACCATCCTCTATAAATGATTTTAAAATTTTACATCTATTAGATAAAATTTCGTTTTGCTCAATCAACTCATCAATTGTAAAGTATGTGTCTTTTCCGATAGGAACATTTAATTTTTTCATTAAAATTTCTTTAAGCTCATTGTATGGGTCAAGGTATTTTTTGTCATTTGAAAATACAAAATTATCAAACTGCCTTAGGCCATGAAGGACTGTAGCGTGGTTTCTATTAACAGCTTCTCCTATCTGAGATAAAGAACAAAAAGTAAAATCTCTACATAATTTGTAAAATATAAAACGTGACACAACATAGTGATGTTGACGGGCTTTTCGTCTTAATTGAACGTTAAATTTTGATTCTACTAATTGCAGTATTATGGTTATAGATTTAATAAATTTAGGTTTCATAGTCGATAGTTTTATTAAGGTTTAAGTAGTCTAAGTATTCATCCGAAGATATTATATTAAATTTATAAAACAAAGGAAACATACTTCTTGAGTTAAGATATTCAACGCTGAAGAACAAAGGTTCTTGCATGGTCACAACACCTGCAATCATACCAAATCTTTTAGGCTCATCAGCATATTTTTTTTCTTCCTGCATTTCACTTGCCAGTTTATCTAGCTGCATTATAATTCCAGCACTATAAAGTGGAGGCAAACTTTCTAGCTCTTCTAAAAATTTTTCTTCCATTTCATAAAAGTGGTCATCCCCTGTAAACCTCTGCGATAAATCCATATTCTTTTAGTTCTTTCATACGGTACTCCTGAATCTTGGACACTTTACCCTTCTTGGTTTTAATTTCGTAGAACTCAATACCATAGTCTGGGTGTAGTGCAAGCACATCTGGTATACCGTTTTTATTAGTCTTAATTAATTTAATAACAAAGTATCCGTCAGCTTCCAGCTCTTTTATTTTTTTAGTTTGAATCTGTTGCTCTGTCATACGCAAAGTTACTTAAATCTTTGATTGGGATTAAGACCGATAAAGAAGTTTTGTCGTCACCCATTTCTTTTACACGTCCCTTTAAATAATACTCTCTAGCTATCTCTTTTAATCTACTTGTTTTGATTATGATAATCACTTCATCTCTAAACTCTTGAGCTAAAACAAATGCGTAGTAGTCTGATTTTGTTTTAGAAATACCAGATGGTTTTCCTCTGCTCTCAAACTCAACCGCAATATTACCAGTTGTCCCAGTCCAAAAGTCTCTTTTAACTTCAACGGTTGCGTTTTTAAAAATATGGTCAACCAATTTTTCTCCTTGCTGACCAATAATTAAATCGTAATCAAAATTAGTTTTTCTGTCCTTCATCCTCAGCTTTCTTTTTGTCTTTCTCAGCATCTTTCTTAAGCTGTTCGATAGCCTTGTCATACCCCTTCATTCTCTTGAGAGCTTCAAGCGTTCCAACCGATAGGCTTCTGATGTTCATCATCTCTTTGATGACTTCTTGCATGATGTTGTCTAGCCTATCTAGCTTGTTCATCATCTCTATTAATTTTTGTTCTTTCATAATTATAAACTTAGTAAATCTTTTTTAAAATGTCTGAGTGTGTAATCTTTTTTATTGGTTACAGTTTTATAAATTTTTGTTTCGATTCCTCTCTCTGCAAATATCCAATACACATCACTCACTTTTGAATCTTTGGTGGTCATCCTGTCACGAGACTGCCAATAACTTAAAGCTGAAAAATCTATGTTGTAATACACAAGGCAGTCAGCTTCCTTTAAACTAATTCCTTCTCGACCACTTACTATTTGAAGCGCTATATTTTTATCAGTTTGTTTAAACGTCTCTAAATCATCAGTCAAATCATCCCCGTAGACCTCTTTTAAAGCATCATACTCAGCTTTAAATTTATAATATATACCTATCTTCTTATTTTTAAATTCAGAGCGTATAAACTTAGCTTTTGTTAGGTCGGTTACCATACGCTTACCACTCTCCATTTTTACTGTACCTGAAAATAACTGATGAATCTTTGACATTTTCTTAACTCCTGTGTCTCCAAGGATTACTTCCTCGGTTTTCTTACCTGTAATTATACCATGCTCTCTCATTTCTTTAACAAAGTTGTATGTCAGCTCACTCATCTGCACTTTTAAAATATGTTCTTTGATTTCTGATTTAAACCCAGCTTCTTTCTGTGTGTAACTTATCATAAATGGTTTCATCTCATCAAGTATTGAAGGCTTGCCGTCATCATAACTATTGATATGAAATGAGTTGATGACTCTCTGAACTACATTAACATAATCTTTAGCGAACTTATAAAAACTTACATACTGTTTAAACGGACTCTTTGGACAAGCATAAACCTGATGATACATCTGAGAGAAAGATTCTGGAGTTGGAGTTCCAGACATCAGAATAACATAAGGGTTTTGTTTTAATATTATTTCTTTAACTAATTTAGCTCTCTTACTTGGCTTTGGATAAGCTCCAAGCGTGTGTGCTTCATCAAGAACAATTAAATCAAACGTGTTAGGCTGATTGATTCTTACCTTATGAAGGCTTTCGTAATTTATTATAGTTATATCATAACTTGGCTTTAGTTTATTAAAGTCAGCATCAATAGAACTCATTGCTTTTTTCTTAGTAACAAACAAAAGGCTTTTTATACCTAATTTCTCTGCTGCCCCTAAAGCAGTTAGAGTTTTACCTGTTCTAACCTCCATTGATAAATAACAAAACAGGTGCTGCTGTAAAACCGTGACCGATTTATTTATAATCTCTATTTGATAATCCCTGAACTTCAAAATAAAAATTCCTCCTCGTCTTCTTGTTCCTGTATAGTTTCCGATTTTAACTCTATCCACCTACCTGTGTTATCCTTACCATCAATTGGCGGGTTGCCTGTTTTGTATTCTGCATAAGCGTGTAACCACTTGTAAAATACTTGTCTACTTATTGTCATACGAGACTTCGGTCCGTAGTCAGGATACTCATTAATGAAATCAAAGTACAATTCATTCTTATATATTCTTACACCTTCCATTAACTTATCATTAGACACAGAATCTTTAACCAACCCACACCACTCTATAAAGTCGTGTGATGTAGCTGCTGACAGTTGTCTGATTTTAAGATTTACAAACTCACTTTCTACCAAGCCTTCATTTAAGTAAACCTGAAGACAGCTAATCATATAATTATCAAACACACACCACTCATCATCATCCCAATCTCCAAAGAATAATTTTCCAAATTCATCTTGCGGAGTAAAAGATTTATTGTAATGCTGATATAATTCTAACTCCCATTTTCTTCTAGCAAAAGAGTTACCGCTACCTTTTATGGCATAGTTTGTGGTAATAGCTATCTTAGGGCTCTTACTAAATGGTATCTTTATTGCGTCCTTGTTTTTCTTTTCAAGTGTTAGTCCCTCTGTAACCACACTAAATAATCTTTCAAAACTAAAATACTTTTTTACATCATCAAAGCATAGTATCTGAGTGTCCGCTGAGACCAACTGATATGCAAATGATTTCTCAAAAGCAAATGCTTTACCATCAATAGTCACTAACTTTTTCATGTGGCTCAGCGCGTTCATAAATATTCCTTTACCTGTTCCTCCTTCAGGGTTGTCCGATATAACTTCATCATTTAAAATTACTGCGGGACAATAAGATAAGTTCTTATGTCCGTGCATTAGAAATCCTATCGTAGACTCCATTGACTTTGCTCTACTTTGGCTTTGTCCACACACGTTATTAATGAAAGTTCGGTAATCACAATCTGTGGTTAAGCAATCTTTATATGCCCTGTCAATGACTTGGTCTTTCCAAACATACCCATCAAGGTCTACGTAATCTATTGAGATTACCTTGTCTTTTTTAACCTGAACAGCACAATTTTTAAAATATAAATAAGATGTATACTTCGTGTCTTCTATAAAATACACATCAATTGTGTTAATTAGCGTTAAAAACTCCTCTTTAAAGAACCTAGTCTGCTCTGCAAAGTAATTATAAATAGACACATCTTCAATTTGGTACAAGTAGTCAAGAATAAAATCTTTTATCTCCTTCTCACTTGTGTGGTCTATCAAATTATTTGTTACCCTTACAAAGATGTAACTCTTACTTCCTTCAGGCGCATATTTATGAAATCCATTGTCTTCAAGAAAGCGTTTAAACAACAGCGGTACTATCTTTATAACACCCTTCTCATTCTTAGTCCAAAACTCTTCGTCTTTCCCTTCTTCTGCTTTTTTAATTACTTCATCTATTGTCTCATCAGGAAGGTTTGTTTTCTTTAAATCATTCTTTACATCTTTCTTTGGCTCTCCTCTTTTAAGTCTTTGCTTTATATTATCTATGGTCTCAGTGTCTTCATAATACTTAGTGCCAAACAAATTCGTTTTACTATACGCTGAGTTAATTGTTGTCTCTATCTCTCGTGTGGGAAAGTCTTTCGTTGCATAGTTATTACATATTATAGATGCCGTTGACTTGGATATACCAAATTCATTCATAGCTTGAGCAATAACATACACATTGTGATTGCGCTGACCCTCTGTCATAGGGTACTTAGCTTGCCACCACTTTACTAGTATATCTACTATCTTGCTTTCGTCGGTAATTTTTAATAACGGTTGTCCTTGTGCTAAATGCTTTTCTTGGTACTCGTCGTCTTCTAACTTTTCCCATATCTTACTTTCTTGATTGACATATAATTGATTATCATAGCTTTCATAACATACCCTCGACACATTTTTAGATGTAGTGTCAAAATATGGAGAAGCAAAATGTTTATTGAGTGCATTAAAATATTTTTTATGGTTGTCTTCCTCTTGTGGTATCTGAACTAATACTTTTAATCCGTTCCCTGAAGGAGATACAAACACGGCAAAGACAAACTTATTCTTTTCAAACTTCGCTTTATCATCTGCTAAATCTTTTTTCTTTAGGTAACCATCAAAGTCCAAACAAATCAACCCACTATGTTCTATTAAGGATGTGTCTGAGCGCTTTGTAAATGTACCTGAAAAACATATTGAAGGCAACTTCTTTTTAAGTTCGTTTCTTTTACTCTTATCTTTCTCTGCTCTAATACTCTTAACTAACTCCTTGTTTCTTCCGTCTTTTATTCTCTCAAGAATAAACATGACATCTCTATGAAAGGGTGCGTCAGTCTCTAGTATGTTCTTAAATATCGTTACTTCTTTCTTCAATTTGTTTGTAAATAAAAAAGGAGGAGGAGAAAACCAATTAATATGAAAAAGACAAAAATCTCCTCACTCCTGTTATAAATTAAATTTAATTAAAAAGGCATGGTGTCCTCTTTCTTGACATTGTACCATCCGTTCCCAAGATAAATAGTCTCTGCTTTAGACTCTCTTTCTTCAGGAGTTTTTGATACCATAGCCGTAGCGTTCTTACCATATTGGTCGTCGCCATCAAAGACAAGCGCAGTCATGTTAGCATAACTTCCCTTCTCTCCTTTAACTATTTTTTCTTTTGGTATCTTATCAAGGTTGATACTTATATTTAAAGTTGCTATAACCTTTCTTTCGTTACTCATATATATATATTTAAATTACTTTTTTGATATACGACGCTCGTACATCTTCGGTTGCACCTTCTCCGTAGTACCTTTCGTAATCGGCTAAGGCTTCAATAACTCTCATCCTACCCATATCAAGAGTTTCATCGGATGGAGTTATCTCACACACGTCATAATAAATCTTCCCTTCACTATCTTCTTTAGGTTTCTTCCCAATAAATATAAACTTAAAGTTCATACCAAACATCTCCTTATAGAGATATGCTTGAGAATTGTATCCAAACGAATCGAGTGTCCACTTGTTAAAATCACTAGGGTTTCCGCTTGTGGTTTTGAAATCTATTATAACATATTGACCTGACTCATCTGTTGTAATCAAGTCGGCTTTCCCTTTGAACTGATGACCATGTAGGTCAGCAATCACAGGTTGCTCTCTCAGACTCTCAGGGTTGTTTAATAAGTCCCTGATGAACTGAGTACACGCAGTCTTGTCGTCCATTACCCAATCCGCTATGTCTTTTATAGCCATAGCCTCATTGGTTTTCAAAACAAACTCGACCTTGTTTTCTTCTAAATACTCTTTGTATTCTTTTGCGTTTCTTGTCTTTGCGTCCACCATCGGAAAGTTCTTTGCTTTATCCTCCTCTAGTAAAAGCTGATGAAAATATCTACCCGCTTCCAAGGCTTCGTTTAAACGCACCGGCTTTCTAAACGACTTGATGTCAGAACGCAACGCTTTTATATCACTATTGGATAAAAACTGAGACCCGAACTTCCCGTAGTAATCCTCGTCTATTTTTAATCTTTCTATTATATCGTTACTTTCCATACATTTCTTTTCTCATATCCTGAACTAACTTAGTATCTAGTATTACATTCTCTGACATAATAACTAGTATCTCATCCCACGTCTTACCCTTTTTTCTGTGGTTTTCTGCACTCTTTTTCATAACCGCATAGTTACCCTTACTCATTTGGGTTTTCGTTGATTTAACCTCTTCAATCACTTCTTTCGTGCTTGATTGATTTAGCTTTGCATTTGCTACCTCATCGTATGAAGCAACAGCAGCGTCTATTCCAATTCCAAAATTAGCCAATGCTCTCCCCCAAGCTGAGGTCTCACAATTCTCTACATGACTCGCCTTATTTATAAACGAACTTCCCTTAACCTCTTGTGCTATCCCTGAGGCAATCGGGTTTTGTTTGTCATCATAAATTGTAGCTTTAATTGTGATAGATGTATCGTTGATATCAACGACTTCGGACATTAAACTATATCCGGTATAAGTAGAACGAAAATGTTTTAGTCTTTCATTGACTTCAACATATTGTTTCCCTTGTATATTTACTGATTTTAATTTAGTCATTTTTATTTAGTTTTTGAGTTAGTTTATAATACTTATTTAATATCTGCTCTCTCATTTCTTTGAGAACTCTGAGTCTTTTTGGACTCTGATTGCCATTCATTTCTCTAGCAATACTTTCTTTTATTCTTTCGAGTTTTTCCTTATACTTAGACAAGGTAATATCAATGACAGCACCTAGCCAACCTTTGTTTATAAATAAAGAATACAAACTTTTATCTATCTCGACATAATAGTTCACACTTTTTTGTGGGTCGTATATCTTTATTTCTCCTGTCATATCATCTTTAGTTATCTTAACACCTAAGTACACACACGCTTGATAGCCGTCGCCGTCTATGTTAACGCTACCATACTCAGAGCGAGCCTGTTTAAACACCTTCTCTAAATCATTAGTGTTCAATCTTGTCTAGCTTTTGTATAATGTGTAAAAGGTCAGGGTCTTTTTCTAGCTTCGACTTGAAACTATCTACTGCGTACTTGATGTTTGATACATCTTGTTCTAATCCTACTTTGTCCGTGTAAGATTTAATCTCTGTGAATCCCATTTGTCTTTTGTCATGACAAAGGTAGAACAGGAGTTGTCTTGCGTCGACGACTCCCGCTTCCCTTGACTTTACAAACAAATCAGAACTATTGATACCCAAGTGGGCACAAATATTTTCGGTGTATTGTTTAAATATGTACTCTTTCATTGTATTTCTTTTAAGTCTTTAATTATCTCTTTTAATTCTTGGTCTTGGTCATAAGACATATTCCCTGAAGACGCTTGTAATTTTTCTAGCTTTACTAGAGTGTCTGAGACTCTATTTACGATTGCTTCCAATCTATACTGATACATTTCTATTTGTCCTTCCATTACTAAAAGTTTAAGAGTTGTAACCTTCTTCTATACTTCTTAGCTAAAGCAAACTTTCTCTTTGCTTCTTTAAGTAAATATAAATCTCCTTGTGGTATTCTGCAAATTAAATAAGGTTTTCTTGAAGAACGCCTTATGACCTCCACATTTTCGCTTGGGTCAAGGGATATTAATAAGCGTACGGCTTGGTTTCTTTGCTCAAGCATACTATCGTACACGAAATTTTTATGTCGCCTCTTTCTGCGTAGTCGACGCAAAAAAGGTATTGAGTGGGTTGAAAATAATGTCATAATAGTTAGTGTTTATATGATTACAATCTAAACATTTGTAAGTGAGCGTCGTGTATTCTCCGTGATACTCGTCTTGTACCACTTCTATATTTTGACTTCTACACTTATTACAAATTGTTTTTTTCATTGATTATCTTATGCAAAGATATGTAATTATTTTTGAATAACAAAATAAAAAAAGAAGAACGACTCAGGCATTACATTTTTATATCGTCTTTCGTATGTTGACCCTTTCATATCAACTGCCTGACCTTCTTTTTAAAGTTGTTTAAACGCTCTGTTTACCAAGTTATAGTTTTCTCGCTTATATCCATATCTTCAAAATAACCTCTAACCTGAGGGTATAATTCGTCGTGCATATTCTCATCTAATACCTCAAATTCTTTGTCCCATATATCAATGTCATCAATCCCGTAACCATTTTGATAATAAGCCGTTGCCTCATATTGTTTCCCTTTGTAATCAAACTTGAGGTTTAAATGAAAGTTCATACAATATGCTTCCTCTGAAGAAACATTAATGATACTATCCTCTCTCTCTTTTAATTCTATATCGTGTCTTTCCATAACTATATATATTTATTTATTAAATCCACTCCCTCATAGATATCTATGAGATGTTCTAAATCCGTCTCAGAAAACTCTTCCTCGTATTGATAGAGTTCTCTTCGGTTCATATTCTTGAAGTCGCAATCTAAATAAGTGCCCCCTCCGTTGCCGTCATTCCAAATCAGCAATCCGTTTATGTTTGTCTTGCACTCATACCCTAATCCTCTTCGAGTCTCAAAGTATCGTACACCCGTAACCTTTAATTGTTTTTCCATATCTTATTTTTTATATAATGCTTTTAACATTTCTTCCATAGCAAAATTTTGCATTGCGTATAGGTTGTCAACCTTCCTGACATCTCTCTTTGGAGAGTCAACAAGTTTTATAGAGGGCTTGTTTAAACGCTCTGTCTCTTTGATTAGCTTTTCGATTTGTTTTGAATCAATCTGCATAGCTACATATTTTATCTTTGACTAAATCTTTTACAATAGCGTCAAGGTTTGTGCTAACAAACTCAGCGATACAATCGTTTATATGAGATATAATACTATCCTCATACTCTTCAATCGCTTCCTCACACATACTAAGTAGTATGTCTCTTTGACTCTCGGTCAAATTATCGTAATCTTTTATTAAAAGATTATTCTTAGGCTCTCCTAATTCTGCTTGAGATTCTACCCAAGCGTGAACATCTAATCCGTCCCATTGGACTGAACAATTTTTTACTTTTTTCATAGTTAGTATTTATTGAATAATTTTGATAAAGATATATTATTACTTTTTAATAACCAAATTATTTAGCAAAAAAAAAGAGGGTGCGTTTAAACACCCTCTCTTTTATTCCGACAAAGTCGGGTTACAAACCTAAATTAATTAACAATTTCTTTTTCTGCTAAAACATGATTAGCTTCTTTAATCATATCCTTGAAATCAGATATTTCAATCGTGTAGTTTATCACTTTATCTATACCATTTTTTACTTTTAAAGGCTCGTTTAAGTATCTTTGTACCTCGTCCATAAAAGAATACTCGTCGTGAAATAAATCACTCGGGTCAATATTTTTATTTGGGGCGTGTAACCACCAAATATCAAATCCGTCTTGCGACTCTATTGAATCAGCAATCAGCGTGTATATATCTCCGTAAGTTTTTTCAGAGTGAAAGTCCTCTTCAGATTTTCCGAGTAACTCCCATTGATTATTAGTTTCGTCAAACACGGCTACATTTGTTGTGTAGTCCGAACTTCTAAATGAATTTTTCATAGCTTGTTTGTTTTAAAGTTATACAACCCCGAGTCGTTTAAACAACTCGGACGCTTTACGCTTAATGTCTATTTATTGTGGCGTAATCCACCATTCTTTAGTCCTTGTTAGCATTTTTTGTACTACATAGAAAACGTGGTCTAACTCGTCTTGATTTAAATCGTGAAGGTCGTCCACATTATATCCTTTTTCTTTTGCAGTTCTAACTAAACATTGTTTTAATAATTGTATTGATTTTATTTTCATTATTTAAGTTTTTTAATTGTTAATCCTCGTGTGCCGTTGGGCGTAATTGTCTCGGCAAAGTCCCAACCCTCTTCTAAAACTATCTCAAACACTTTACATATATTATTTTGGTATATAAAGTCGCTTAGATACTTTCGGATGATGTATCGCTTTTGCTCGGGCGTAGTATTTGTTTCGTTATACACCCGATATTTTCCCTCTTCATATAAAGGGGGAAACTCTTCCTTTTTTATATTCATACGCTTGGCGTCAGCGTCAGAAAGTGATTTGACCCACTCTCTTGTTTCTCTTTGGGCTTTCTTTTGTCTATGCCCGTGCCATTTTGTTTTATACATAGTTATAAATTTAATGTTTGTAAATGACTAGAAAGGCGTTGTTTAAACGCCCTCTAGTTTCGCTCATTGAAAGCTCATCAGATTTACTCTTATGCTTCGTGTAATGTACCTTCGTTACACGCTAAGCAATCGGGCTCAAAGTCCATAATTGCTAAGTTTTGTCTAGATGTACGGAAGGAAAAATTACAGCAATCGCACGCAACTTTTATATTTCTAGTCGTTTGCTTTTTTGTGCCGTTAAGCG
>Ga0208303_1000277_pt1 | contig 21527 bp, 44 predicted proteins | sample CB_VirMetaG_2_FD_184537 | JGI IMG/M metagenome (GOLD analysis project Ga0208303, IMG submission 184537) | Freshwater to marine saline gradient viral communities from Chesapeake Bay - CB_1504_2 Viral MetaG (SPAdes) (version 4) | ecosystem: Environmental > Aquatic > Marine > Coastal | place: USA... | reverse complement strand
AACAAATGTGAGATTGCCTGACCCATCCATCGTATGGCCTTCAACTGTCACAATGCCTGTATCTGAGCCGGATGTTGAAACAAGTGAATCAACTGTGTTGCCTGCGGCGAATGTTTCGTTGACCACTGCGTCCTGGAATATCCCTACCGTTGTACGAACGCCGTCATTTGCCTGGAGCGTTTTACCAAACTTGATCAGGCTTTTCTTCTTGGCATCGACTGAAACGATATCGCCGTAAGTTGAATTGACCTCACGAATGGCGTGGCCCACCCAATAATCCTGCGTGGGAAGCGGAACGTCTGGGCCGTATTCAACCGATCCGCTGGATGTGAGTGTTACCGGGCTACCCATCATATGATTCCGATTCTGACTGTTCTTCGGCCTTTGCCAGAGATGCCGATGTCTGCGCCTTTATGCGCTCGATCTCGGCATAGATTTTTTCAATCTCAGCCTGGACCTTCTGGCTTTCACCTTGTGACTTGATCTGATCGGCCTGAGATTTCATCTGATCGGCCTGCATCTTGGCTTGCATTTCCTGAACTTTCAGTTCATGAGCGCTTTTTGCCTCCTGCATCTTCATCTGCATTTCGTGCTGCGCCTTTTCGCCCTCAGCCTTCATCCTGTCAGCGTCCGGGTTTGGCTTTGGCTGGCTGGCAACCTCTTTCATCTGATCGGTGAATTCATCAATGGCTGCTTCAAGAGGACGCCCTGCCCGGAACGGCCCGACAGCGAACTTGATAACCTCACCGGCGAACGGTGCCGCCTGTGGCTGTGCCGCTACCATTGGAGCCAATTGGCTGAGTGTGGTTGCCAGCGCGCCCATAAACTTGCCGACAGCCTCCTGATTGGCCCGCTCGTCCGGCTGAATGGTGGAATCGGTTTCAATGTCCAGGTTGAAAGGCCGCATCCGTTCATTTTGCAAAAACTCCATAACCTTCTCAAACGTCACTGAGCCTTCAAGTTTCTTGATCTGCCCCTGAGCCTGCTGAACCGCCTGCTTGGCCTGCTCCTGAAGTTTTGGATCGCTTTGGAGCTGCTGCAGCATCTGCGGGTTGCCCTGGACTTCCATTGCTTTTTGCTGGACTTGCTGCCGGATGCCTTGAATCTGCTGTTGAATCTGCTGGTTGCTTGGAACGTCGTCATATTGTGACATAGCCATGATGGTTTCAGGCCTGAAGTTCTCGGCCATGATTTCACCAGCAATGCGGGTGACGTCGCGGGCAATCCTGACCAGCTCCTGCTGGCGATCACGTACCCGGACAGAACCGTATTGGCTTTTCAATTCCTGAGCGCCGAGCGTTTCATTCGGATCTGTCGCGCCGCGCATGATATCTGAAAGCCCGGTAATCTGATAAACGTCTTCAATCAACTGCCGTCTGAGGCCAATCAACTGCGTGATGACCTCGGCAATCTCACGGACGGGAAGCCAGATGATTGAATCCTTCAATGCAGCCCCGCCAAGTGCTGCCGTATTGGGTACAGGCACAAGCAAGGCGTTGTTGTCGGTCTTCTTGAGTGCCGCCTCGATAGCGTCGCTCAGTTCTTCGACGCCTGCCGAATAGAAGCCTTTCATCCGCAGCGATTCAGACAGCGCCGAAATGCGGGCCGTCAGTTCGTTGATTTCCTCCACCTGATCGCGGTAGTAAACGAAATCGGGAACCGGGATCAACGTGCCGCGTTGCAATGTGCCATAAGCAGGCCGTGGGCATGGGAAGAAGCCATCGAGCGAAAGGAATGGCTCTTTGATGTCAAGAACATCTTCCATGCCTGCCGACACCCACACAACGACGCCCTTGGACTTGCTCCATATTTCCCAGACAGCAGCCTTTTGTTCTGTAGATGGTGTGTCGTCGCGGTCCTTGTCTTTTTTGTCCGTGAATGTGGCCTTCATCCAATCGTCGCCGAAACGCTCAATACCAGCCTTGCGGGTCAGCCAAGAACGGCGAGCTACCCAGCCGACTTCTTTCCACTTGCGTGCTATTTCGTGGGCAAAGTCCTTGCGATCCACATGGTCATAGCAAACCTTTTCCTGTTCACCGTCGTCTTCATACCGTAGCCACAAGACACCTCGGGCATTTGTCGCCAGATCATCGCGGACATGCCGCATGGTGATATCAATGTCTTGCGTGTCGAATGACGTGATCAGCGTGCGCTCAAGGATTTCCGACGCGTGGCGGTTGACTTCTTTCCTGTCCTTGAATCGCGTGGCAACAACAGGCACAGGTGGACGGGAATATATCGATGGCTTCAGAACCTCAAGATTGGCCCAGAATATCTGAAATTCGCGCTCCTGGTTGATAGACGCCATATTCTCTAGATTGGCATACAAGTCGTCAATCTTGTCCGACGTGTCGTTGTATTTCGTGACGGACTTTTCGTAATTGTCAATGTCAGCCAGCCACGGCTTCGCCGACCGCATTTCTGTGTATGGGTCTTCTGTGCTGTCTGTGGCTAGATCATCGATCATAATGCGATTCTCGATTTGCTTGTCGGCTCAGGCGGTCCATGCAACATCACGCCGCCCTTGATTTCGAATGGCTTAGGCTCTGGCTCGACCTTGGCAGGGATAATCCCGCAATTGATGGCGTATTCTCCGAAGGCGTCTGAACCGTGCGAATTGATGTCGTGCAGCGGTGCCGTGTAGGTCTGCATTGAATCATTCCAGCGGCGCGAGTATCTCCGCAAACGTGACAGCCCGACTTGAACCCGGCTGGTGTTGTTGAAGTGCGTTATCGGCAAGATGCGACGAACCGCGTTGATCCTGTCTGCCGGGTTTGTTGCTACACCGACATGCAATGGCTTCACGCCAAGGCCCATCAGCGTGAGCGAGCGTTGTTTGGCCCCTGCGCCCCATTCACGGACCTTCACGTCATGGGGAAGGAAGTGGCGGCCATACATGAATGGTTGTTCGCGGCCTATCTCCAGCATCTGGGCTGCGGCCTCTTGAATGTCTGGGTTCAACTCCGGCAACGTGGCCTTGACAATTTCCTCTGCGCCTTCGTTGCTCACCTCGTAATAGTCGATCACATAAACCTTGTGGCCGTCATCCTGGCAGAACCAAATTGCTGTGTAGTCATCCACACCGATGTCCCAGGCTGTCTTGACCGGCAAGCGCGGGTCATATGGATAGTCACCGATCCGGCCATCCTTCTCAGCGGCGTGAATCATCTTGGCGTAATATGCGCCCTCGGTGATGATTTCGTATCCACCACCCCAGACGTGTTCCGCCATTTCGGGATCCGCAGCGTAATCGTCGTTCTTCTCCTGAACAAGAACATCGGGAAACCATGGATTGTCCTGCCAGTTTACCTCGACTGCAATTCCGTTTGTGATTGATCTGCCGCCTCGGAAGAAGGCGTCAACCGGATCGCTGTCGTGTCTCGGGTTCCACGAAAACCATAGTTCGGACCCAGGCATACGAATTGTTGGCCGTAGCATCTTGAGCGAATGGGCTGAAAGCGTCTGCGCCTCCTCGACCCACGCGATATTGAAACCCTCAAGCGATTTAATGTTTTCAGCATTGTAGGACTGCATACCCTTGAAGATTATAAGCGAACCGTTCTTGCCGCGTATTTCGCTGTCCAAGACTTCGAAGAATGAACCAAGCCCGAGCTTCTGGATCTTGTCCTTGAGAAGCTGCTTGACTGAATCCTTGATGGAGTTTTGAACTTCACGAATGCAAGCCGCGCGGGTTTCCTTCTCAAAGCAGCGCATCAGCATCATTTCGGCGAAGAAGTGAGATTTCGCCCCGCCGCGGCCACCGAACCCACCTTTGTACCTGTACGGCTGTAACAGAGGTGCGAGCTTGCGCGGAACCTCTATGTTCAGCGTGTCACTGCTTTGGGTCAACGATTGTCACTTTGATAGCGTGCTTGATCGGTTCGCCGCCTGCGCCAGTGACCTCGATTGACTTCACATCGGGAACGACTTTGTTCAACAAAATCTTGGCGCTGTTGACCTGACTTGCCGTCATGATCTCATCATCCGAAAGAGCGTTCTGCGTCAAACGGTTAATAAGCTGACTGGTTTGGATTCTTTTCTTCACTTCGTCAGGGTGCCAGAGTTGTTTGCGAGCGGCCATTGCTTTGTTCCCCTTGCGGTTTGAGCGCCAAGAGTGGGTTATTCGACTAAAATCCAATATGGTTGGATACCAGCCCCGGAATTAATCAAACTTTGTTGTATTTTGTTGTTGACATTATCAAACTATGTTGTATTATAGGGCTATCAACAACGGAGGACACGGATATGACATACACAGCTTACAAAATCGAAAACACCAAAGCCCGCCTTTGTGCCGCCAGCATGACAACGAACGACAAAGAGGCTTTTGAGATGGTCAAAGCCGCATGGGAAAATGCTGGTTATATCGTCAACGTAGAAACCGAAAGCTAAACCCCAACAACGGAGGACACGGACATGTTTGTGACAGGTGCAAAAATTACAAGCTACAGTGTAGTTTTCCCGAACTACGCAGCCGCAAAGGCGCAGGCGGAAATCATAGCCAGCGTTGCCGATGATGGCGAGACATTCGAAATCAGGGAAGACCCAAAAGGCACAGGCAAGTGTCGCATCGAAATGATGTTTAACGGTAAATCAGAAGGCTTCTTCTGATAGTAGCCAACAACGGAGAAAACGGATATGAACACCCCAACAATTAAGATCACCAGCAAATTCATCATAGTAAACGGCAAGCGCGCCGGTATCCAGATTAACGCAGGCGGCTGGGTAAAAACCGCCCCGCAGGACATGATAAAGGTGCGCTGCAAGCGCGGCGTTTTCCCGGCTGAAATACGAAACGCCCTCAAGGTTACGAACAACAGCGATATGCGAATTGATTACTTTGAGGGTGATTGCCTGCGCTTGCTCCCCGGCGATGCGCTTTACGATCAGGCCAAGGCGGCAGCACAATGACCCCCGAATCCTTCAACAAATGGCTCGCAGAAATGCGGGCCACATACGTTTCCATTCGCTCAGACAAGGCCGCTGGTGAGCTTCTCGGTATTTCCGCTAACTCCATAGTCAAAATGAAACAACGCGGCTGTGACAGGCGTACAGCCCTTGCATGCCGTGCTTTGCTGCATCACTTGGAGCCATACAGTTGATTAGTACCGTTTCCCAGCTTTCCGGCAAAATGTGAATGAAGTTGTCGCCTTTGGGCGAATTTCGTAATTCTATCAGACTGCTACCACATGAGCGTACATTTGTCAAATCATGCCCGCTTGCGTCTGTTGTCCGTCCTGAATCCCCAATAAATAGCGAGCTTTTTCAGCCCTGCCTTGAGTTGTTCTGATATGGCGTCTTGTGTCCGGCGTCGAGTGTCAATCTGATTGATGAACAGGCATTGCCCACACACCCTTTCAACAGCCGCATATGTCACCGAGCCAAGATGCACATGAACAGCGGCCAAATCCTTTGCAGCTCTTGCCTGCCTGTCTGTGAGAATATCGGGGTAGCCTCCACCATCGACAAATTCCTTGATATCGCCAGACGATCCAAAACTCCCACCAGCAGCCGCCTCGAATAGTCGCCGAAACTCGCCGGCTGTCCGAACGTCGATTTCGTCAATGCCCGTTTGTTCTTTCCTATGATACATGGCAGCAATTGGGGATTCGCCATGATTCAAAATGGCTTTGATCTGACGCGGGTTTGATCTGCTTGCCGGGTGGTCACGGCTGAACATCGGGTTATCAACCGTGGTTTCGCCAAGGGTTAGATTGGCGGTGATGACGGGTTTTTTCTTGACGCGCTTCATTCAGGACTCCTGCGCTTTGCCTTGCGGCCCTTGAAAATACCAGGAATCGACAGCCTGACTGCTCTTTGCATCCCGGCCCATGCCCTTGAATACCTTCTCCGCCTCATTGCGGTGGCCTGTGCACGTTTCGCCATCGCGGCGCATGTCGGTGTTCACAATGTCAATCAACGCCGCCATCGCCGCTATGACGGCCTTGTCATGGCTCTTATAGACAACAGGCTCACCGCCGATCTTGACTAACTCAAATTCAGATCGATGCACGCGGCGATAGAGTGCATAGTGGCCTTCTGACGTGGTGTATGTGCTCCAGGCGTAGGCGTTCATGAGTATTCCCTCTCTGCTTCGAGGATGTCCAAGGGAACAGACATTGCCATCCCTATTAATAGGTCTCGGAATGCCGGGGGCGTCCCTATCCTCTGGGCGCTGTCTTTGCCTCCACCTTTGAACGCCAGTTCTCCAGCCCGTTTGCAATATGCAAGGCCATGTCTTTCTATAGCTTCTGGCGGGTATTTGGCCGGGCTGTGACCCCAGTCTAGTTCTGGCCGTTCTGTAGACATCGAATAAAGCAATGTGGGTTTTCGTGCGTAATGACCATATTTTCCTTGCTCAACACAGCATGTCCAACCACCATATTCGTCGGCTGGTATCCACCCACCTTTTCGTGGAGGTTTAGAGATACCAAAATAAGGCCATGCATGGCTTCCGAATGGGTGTTCCAAAACCCCGCCATACTTTCTGACAGCGGTGAGAGCAGATTTGAAGCATCCGCCGTCGTCGCCTTTTACCTTTCGCTCTCCTGTGCGTTTGATCCATAGCGGCTGTCCCGCCCATAATTTCCCCCATCTCTGGCAGGGTGGGTGCGCTATGACAGGATAAGGGCCAGCGTAATTTCTGGCATCACGAACCTCATCCCAAGTGTCTACGCCGTCTATGTTGTAGTAGCTGCCGCCTGTCTGGACATACAAAGCGGCAATATTTTTCATCGGCGCGTTCACGCTTTCTTCCTTTCCTGCACCACAACGCCAGCAATATTACCGCTCACCCTGCTCCGCAGTTCCGCCATGCGCTCGTGGAACAATGGCGTCTTGTTCGCGGAATCATGCACATAGTCATAGCCGTTCTCTTTGTCCCAATCGGCCATTACCTCACGGCCCTTTCGCCGCCATTTATCCTGAAGCGTTTCGTGATCTGGATTGCCATGATAAGCAATCGATTTATAAGCCGTTTGCAGTGGCCGAGGCTGCGAACCATTCCAATATCCGTTTTCCTTGCGCACGGCATCGGCAAACTCAGCCAGTGACGGGCAAAATGTCTTGTTCTCTCGGCCACAGTAGCCTGTCAGATAGCGTGTTGCAATCTTCTGGATTGCACCATCATTGAACGCGGCCAATGCGCTCCTGTAAGCCCTAATTGTTAATTCGCGATCCATGTCGCGGCTGGCCGGGAAAGCGTTCCACATTGCTGCTATGACTTGTTCTGTCTCCGGTTTCATGCCGTTGCTCCATCCCAAACCCTGTTTTAATAATTGCGTCCATAAACCCGCCACGTCGCGGTTGTGATCGGCCCTGCGCATGGTTGTTTGTTGGCATCCAGTCGGCCTTGAAGCCCTGCCAGCATCGCTCAATCATCACGTCAGCGGCTTCATTCGGATCGTGCCATTTTAAAAGCTGCCTGCAAAGCAATTGCGCGGCCCTGACTGTGAGCGGTTTTTTGATCGTCGTCTTGCGATGTTCCCAAACCCATTGCGCGTGGTCCGGATCCAGCACCGTTTCGAGTTCCGCTATGACTTCCTGCTTGCTCATGATTTGGCCCTCTTTGCCTTGGCTTCATTGCGAAGTGATGGATAACGCTTCACCGCGTGCATTATCGTTGTGTGGTCACGCTTCAGATATCTGGCAATTTGTGTGTATGAGCGCTTGCCTTCAGTTTTTGCGTAAAATGAGAAGCAGGCACGCGGCAGAATGAACCGCTGCAACCTTGATGTGCTTTGCAATTCCTCCAGGGTGACGCCAAAGACAAGACACACACGCTGGCCAATACTGTTCAGGGTGTATCCAGCATTGACCGCCTCAAGTATCCGCTTGCCAATATAGCGATCATCGCGGAGCGCTTCGGACCTAAGCATACTCACGCACTTCTCTATGTCTCGTTGCCTTTTTTCTTCGGCGACAATGCGTGCGGCCTCTGCCTTTTCCTCTTTTTCACGCTGCATCCTTGCCTCCATTATGGCGGCATATTGTTCCTTGTTCTGTCGCTTCCATATTGCGGAATTCGTAATCGGGCTGGCGTCTACGTGCTTTGTTGATGCGATGAACATTAAGCGGCCCCCTGTAGCGCTTTAATTTTTCGCCTTAATTCTTGGTTCTCGCGGACAAGAACCTGAAGATATTCCGAAACTCTTTCACGAGCGCCCCACCCATCAGCCGGGCCTCGGTCATATGGGTCTATGATGATTTCTATAGCCCTTGCCATATCTGGAATGCGTCGGATAAAACCGCGTTCACAAAGCGCCAAGATCATTCGGTGAATGCCGGATTTAGAAGCCAGATTCATAGCATCTTTCATCTCGTCGTAGGATGGGGGAACCCCAGAGGCATCCAATCTGGATTTGATAAAGCTCAAAAGCTCCAATTGGTTATGTGTCAACATTAAGCGGCCCTCACTGTCATTTCGAAATCTGCACCGGAATCAACCCAGCGCACATCGAGTTCGACAACCTGGCTATCATCCATGATGGTTTGTGTTGATGTCAACAGATCCAGCGGCGCTTTGATCAGATTATCAATGTCCCGCCTGCGCTTGCCCTTTGGTTTAACTGCGCGGATTGAAACAGCCACATCACAATCGATGCTCTTGTGTGCTTTCCTCTGCGACATGAGCGCAAATCCTGCTTCCTTGATCCATGCTCGATATATGCTGGACTTGGTGCGCCGCTTTCCCTGTCCTACGTAGAGCCTCCAGATGCTCGGAGGAGTCGGCAATTGGATTGTGAGGCTTTCGTTCATGCCGCTACCCCGAACAAATCCCCACGCGATTGCACAGCATTGATCATGTTGCGGTTAGCAACCGCTGCGTATTCAGACTTCAATTCAAAGCCCAAATATCTGCGCATCATCTTGATCGCCATATATCCGGTAGACCCGATCCCATTGAAAGGGTCCATGATTACGTCGCCGGGTTTTGAATATAGCCGCAGACAATTTTCGACAACGTCCAATTGCAGCGGGCATACATGGCGCTCGTCATCCTTGCCCTTTCCCATTCGGTAATTGTTCAGAACGTGTCCCTGCTTTATATTCATCCACACAGGCGATGCCAGTTTTTGCCACTCGTAAACGTCAAATTCGACATGAGGTAAAAGAGCCGCCAAAACATCATCATCCGGCACAGTTGATGCCAGCCCATGACGCCGCATGTTTGCCAGCCACGCCTTTGCAATCGGAATTGCCGCCGCCGTATCGCCCGGCGCGGCGTGCTCTATTCTGTCTGGATTATCGCCTTCTTTTCGGAAAAAAAGCATATAGTCTGGCATTCCCACCCTGTTCATAGAGCTGTCTTTGCGGATTTGCTTGAACAGTAATCCGAGCGCCTTTGTCCGCTGCATTTCCACAACAGGATCTTTCCATATCGTCGCCCGGCCATGGTAAATCATACCAGCATCACTATGCGCTTTGATAAGATCGCCGGAAAAATCCGACAAACCAATAGCGCCATCTCGCGCTTTCCGCATTGGCAAGTCTGTACAATGAACACATGCAATCCGGCCAGGCTTCATCACCCGTTCCAGAGCTGATGCAAAAAACGCATATTGCGCCATAAAATCATCGCCAGAGCCTGAGTTGCCCAGGTCTCGCTCGCTGTCGGAATAGACGAATAAATCTCCGAACGGCGGCGAAAACACCGCGCAATCAATGCTGCTTTCTGGCATGGCGTGCATACCCTCAATGCAATCGCTGTTGTGGATCGCCCACCCTTCGCCGGTATATTCAGGTTTTTTCATGGTCATTCTCCCGTTTTAATCCATTCTGGAAAGGCCAAATCTAGCGGCCTGTCATAGACCACACGCCGCGCCGCGCCCGTTTGGTTTGCTCGCATTGCATCGGCCATTCGCAGTTTCATCTCGTCGTGCTTGTCGCTCTTGACCTTCACAACATCCCATATGCTGCGCTCGGTATCACTGATGACAATATCATTGCGGACTACGTTATCTTGCCCGAACCTGTATGATCTCCGAACCGCCTGATAGTGCTGCTCATACGAAAAACTGATTGATGCAAAAACAGCATGTGAGCAGTGCTGCCAGTTGACCCCGAAACCAGCCAATTTTGGCTTGGTCACGATGGCACGTATTTTCCCGTCAGCAAAATCCAAAAGCCGTCTTTCCTTTTCGTCGGAATTTAACGATCCGTGAATTTCAACGGCCCCGGGTATCATCTTAGCAAGCATCGCGCTTTCGGCATTGGTTTCACACCAGACCGTAACAGGGTCATCGTGCGTTGCGAGTATCGCCGCTTTTGCGCACCTGTCGTCCAACGTCGCACGCTTTTCCGCGTGAAAACTAGTCGCGCTCAGTTCAGGGATTCGAAACAACATGCCGTCGGTATCTTTCTGCCGATCCGCCTGCACCTCATGAATATGCCTATCAATGGCAGGCAGGATGTATCCGGCGTCATCTCCGCCCAGATCGCTTGGCATCGTGGCGCATCTCGACCACGACGCTACCCATGCCCAGAAGTCTTCTGTTGCGTGTCCCTTTAGTCGCCAGTCTTGCGATGCAGTTGACGTGTCGTTGATAAACCACTTTGAAAGCATTTCCTGTTGACGCATTACTCCAAGAAATTCAGCGTGATTGCCAAGTTCCGTATGATCGTTTGGAGAAGGCGTTGCTGTCGCACACATCTTGTATGGGCAATCTTTGAATATGCTCAGAAGCATTGTTCTTGTGCGGCCCGCGAATGATTTCAAAATGCTGCTTTCATCCAAAACAATAGCCCCGAATGAGCTTGGGTCAAGTTTGTGCAACCGCTCGTAATTGCAAACCATCACGCCAGAACCTACCTCAGATTGATCTTTGATGTGACGCGCTTCGATGTTGAACTTCTCACCTTCGCGCACCATCTGACCGGCAACGGCCAACGGCGTCAGGATCAGGCTAGGTTTGCCAGTTTCGTCGGCGCAGCCCTTGGCATATTCCAGCTCAATGAGCGACTTGCCAAGTCCAGTGTCCAAAAATACCGCGCTTTGCCCTCTGTTGAATGCGAAATCTAAAACCGCTTTTTGATGATGCTTTGCAGATCCGCCTATTTTTTTCGGGGTAAATCCCCTATTGGCGATAGCGATCCCACGCGATGCTATATGCTTGCGATATGATGCTAGGTCTGTTGATGTGCCAATCATAAATTCATATCCTTCCCTGTCAGCCTGTAGCCGACACCCCAGACGGTGCGGATCTGATGCCCCGAACCTTTGAGGCGACGGCGCATGTAATGAATCATCGTGTCCAGACTTTTTGGGTTTGATGGCTGCCCGGTCGTTTGTTCAATGACACTCAAAAGGGCTTCCCTTGTCGCCATTTCAGACTTTTCAAGACGCTCGAACATTGCTGATTGCGTCTTAGTTAATCCAAGCCTCCATGTCTGGCTTGATGCGTCGGGAATGACCGAAGCCTTGAGTTGCCTGTTTTCTTCTTCAAGCGTTTCAATGCGCTCTCTCATCCGGGTGATGGTGGCCACGTCGCTCATCCGGCACCACCAAGAAGGCTGACAATAGCAACCAGAAACGCCGCCGCGCCGGTTATGCAATATGCAAAGAATGCGCTGGCGATCAGCCCGGTTATGATCTGGTTTGGAATTGAATTGATGTTCATCACACATCACCTCTCAGAGCCATGTAGCCGAGGAAAGCAAACGACGAGGCCATCACTACCCATGCGATGATGTAACGGGCGTTGCTGATGCCTTCCTGGTTGATTGCGGGTAATGGTTTTGTTGTCCAATCCATGTTCTCAATCCTCTCTCTATTCAGCTGCGATCCGTTACGCTGACAAGACCGAGTTGACGGCCTGCCTCAACAATTGGAACTCCCGTTTTCAGGAGATCCGTGTATTCGTCATTCAAATGTGCCGGCACATGAAAGCCCCGCCGCGCACGATGATAATCAACCAGATGGACTCCAAGGGCTGATGCAACCGCCTTTTGGTCCGGCTTTGGTTTTTCCTCGTAACGCTTCCAGCGGCTGATGTTGTCGCGCAGAAGCTTTGGTGTTGTGTTGTACATCTCGGCAAGATGCTTGATTTCCATACCCTCATCCTTGAGCCGATTGATCTTGGCTCTTTCAGCCTGCGAGTATCGCCTTGGTTTGACGCTGGTCATTGATCTGATCCTTTCCCATAAAAAATATCAGGCCTGAGCTTCCGCACCGAAATTCCAGTAATCCGCGAAATCTCAGCAAGCCGTTCAGCCGGAACTCCGCCAGCCTCCCACCTTGACACGGTTGATTTATTCAACGGAGGTTCGAACATCCGCCCGAACGCTTCCATTGACATTTTGTGCTTCCGCTTGGTGCGGTATTCTGTAATTGCTGATGTGTTCATGCCGCATGGTTGCATAGCTGGCAACGCTTGGCAATAGTGTTTTTGTCGAAATGCAAAATTAATGCATCCGTTCGCCAAGCTGCTGCTCAATCTCGCTCATTGGTTCGTCGTCCAGGTTTTCTTCTTCCATCAGCCGCGAACGGTTGCGCTCGGCTGCTTTGCGTCGATCCTTCCGTTTCATGCCAGACACGGCCTCAACAGCCTGGGCAATTGTTGCCGTCCTGATTTCTGGCAATTCAAAAAGTTCTGATGCAAAAAAAACCAGTTCTTCTGGTGTCTCTATGTGTCTTGTGGGGATGTTTCGTGCGCCAATGAACGCTTGCAATCTGCGCCCGTCGGTTTCTTCTAACCATGGTTTGTGCATAACCGCTCCTGTGTGTTTATCATGGAAAACCATTATACCTCTATACTATACTGAGAGTCAGTATTCTATAATCCTTTAAGGCTCTTAAAGAGGGGGTTGGAAGCTTTATGTAGGAAATATAAGCACAGAAAACCCAGGCCGACCGAGAGTAACCTCGACCGCTGGTTTCCTGTGCGCGTTGGAACCTTTAGAGGTGAGGTTTCTAACACACATCAGCGCCAACCCATATGACGGGTCGTCCCACCTACGCATCATGTACTGTTTTTATTGGCTGGTGTGCCTCAACAAGCAGGGTGCAGAATCCCTTGTTGGTTGCTTGTTACCCAATGGTTTTTCCACGGTGACCATCCACCTTTGCGCAACCCGACCTTCCAACTTAACACACGATGCGGCCCCATGCGCTCCCGACATCGATAACCAACAATGCCAAAATAAATTGGATTTGTCCATAGGATTTCTTTTGCGGATGATTATTTTTCATTTTCCGCTTGCATTGCGTTGCTGCCTATGCAACATTGTGATTATCAACGGAGAACAAGATTATGACGACAATGGAGAAAATCACAGCTTCACTGAAGGCCAGGGACGTATCTGACTGCCTTTTGGTTTCATACAATATGGACGATGTTCAGAGCTATCAAGCATTTATACTTTGCGAGGAAGCGCATAAAAGTTTCATGCAGCTTGCCGCAGCAATGGGCTATGAAGCGCCAGTCTTGAAGGGGGAAAAATCATGATACCGTTCGACACAGAAATCAAATTCGAAGAACTGCCGCTGAAGATTGGCAGCACAACGGTTGCCCTGTTCAACGGCACAGCGGGCCTGACGGAAGACCCGGGCTATGGGTTCACTGTCTCAGGCATCAGCCTTGAGGACCATATCTGGCAGGAAAAAGATATCAGCATTCACGCCAAGCACGATGATCCTTTTGTTGTGGAATTGTTCAACCGTCTGTCCACTGCCGTTTTGGCTGATGTTGATATCAGGGAACGGTTTGAAGCGGCTTTGTCCGATCATTTGCGGGAGGTTGCAGCGTGAACATTGACCGCAACCCCTACCCGCCAGAGAACAAGCACCAGGTCTTCAAAGACCTGTGCGCCCTGGCCGCCCTTTGGGCTTTCGCATTTGGATTTATCGTTTTGATTGACAGGATGACATCATGAACACCGAAGAACACATTGAAGAAATCGCGCACCGTTCGATTGAGATATCGAAGCCCGCGCAAGAAATCGCGACGCAAGAACAGCCCGCCCAGGTTGGCGAAGTCGCTGCAATCGTCTCCATGATCGAGCGGGCGGCAATGAATCCAGCCGTCGATATCGACAAGATGGAACGCCTTTTGCAGATGCAGGAACGTGTGTTTGAGCGTCAAGCACAAGTTGAGTTCAACGCGGCCTTCGCAAGGATGCAGCCAGAACTTCCAGCAGTCGAACGGCTTGGGAAAAGTAACACCGGAGACTATGGGCGGTGGGAAGATATTCAGGCCGCGATCCAGCCTGTGATTGCGCGGCATGGTTTCGGCCTGTCGTTCAAAACGAACGTGACCAGCGACACGATCACAGTCACAGCCATATTACGCCATGCTGGAGGCCATGACGACAGCACAGAACTTGCTTTGCCAGCAGACAAGAGCGGCAGCAAAAACGCTGTGCAGGCTGTTGGGTCATCGGTGTCATATGGCAAGCGATACACGGCTTGCGCTTTGCTGAATATTCAGGTTGGCGGTGAAGATAACGATGGCGCGGGCGAACCCGTTTCCCCAGAGCAACTGAAGAAAATTCTCACCTTGCTTGAGGACACCAATTCAGACGTGGAGAAATTCTGCAAGTGGGCAAAGATCGACGCGGTGAAGTTCCTACCCGCTGCCCGGTTCAACGAAACCGTTGGAATGCTCCACCAGAAAGAACAGAAGGCAGTAAGCGCATGATTATGTTTTTTGATACCGAGACCACCGGGTTTTATCAGAAGGGTAGCGCTGTTGATGACCCCACGCAGCCCTATGTGGTGCAGCTTGCCGCGCAGCTTTGCGAGGATGAAGGCGACGTTGTTTCAAGTTTCAATTTCATCGTCAACAATGATGTGGATATACCGGAACAGGCGGCAAAAATCCACGGGATCACGACGCAAAAAGCATGTGAATTTGGCGTCGGTATAGAATTCGCTATGGCTGCATTTTCTCACTTGTATCATCGGTCTGATTTGATTGTTGCCCACAACATCGCATTCGACAAGCAGATCATGGAAACGGCGATTGCTCGCCATTACAAGGCAACAAGGCCAATTACAAAACCGATGTTCTGCACAATGAAAGCAGCCTCGCCGATCATCAATCTACCGCCAACTGACCGGATGATTGCTGCAGGGATTAATAAGCCCAAGGTTCCGAAGCTTGAGGAATGCATCAAGCACTTTTTCGACGAAGACCTTGAGGGCGCGCACGACGCAATGGTTGATGTTGCCGCTTGTCGCCGCGTCTATTTCCATCTGAAAGGATTGGGCCAGTGACCGAGATAATTCAAGGCTCAGAAGAGTGGCTACAGATGCGGGCAGGCAAAGTCACTGCGTCCAGAATATCGGACGTGATGGCGCGTGACCGATCCGGCAAAAATTGGGGCAAAACCCGCGACACCTATATGGGCGAATTGATTGCTGAAATTCTATCGGGTGTTCCAAGTGAAGGATTCAGCAATGCGACAATGGCCCGAGGCAATGAGATCGAGCCGGACGCCCGCAATGCTTATGCCTTCCTGCGTGACGCGAACGTGACAGAAGTCGCCTTTGTCGATCACCCGACGATTGAGAAGGCTGGCGCGTCTCCTGATGGTCTTGTCGATGATGATGGTCTGGTCGAGTTCAAATGCCCGAACACATCAACGCACATTGACACGATCATCAAAAAGAAGATTGCCGGGAATTACATCAAGCAAATGCAATGGCAAATGGCCTGCACAGAGCGCCTCTGGTGCGACTTCGTGTCTTATGACCCACGGTTGCCGCCTCAGTATCGTTTCTACGTCCAGCGCGTTCCTCGTGACGATGCGGCCATATCTGAACTGGAATCTGGTGTGCGGGAATTTCTCGCTGACATTGAGGCCAAAATCAACGAGTTGAAGGAAGCCGCATAAATGGCCCGCGCAATGCTTATCCTGAATAGCGATGATGTGAGGGCCAAGGCTGTTCATTGGATTCAAAAAGCGCCCGTGAACACAAGGATTGAATTCAAGTCATCAAAGCGCACTTTGCCGCAGAACGACCGCATGTGGGCCATGCTGTCAGATGTTGCACAGCAAGGCGCACTTGGCGGGAAGAAGTTCAACACAGATGAATGGAAAGCTATTTTTCTGAATGCCCTTGGTCGCGAAGCCAGATTCCTCCCGGCACTCGATGAACGCGGCGTTGTCCCTTACGGGCAATCATCCAGCGATTTGAGCGTAGATGAAATGTCGGATCTGATGGAATTGGTTACAGCCTGGGGCGCTGAACATGGGGTGATATTCCACGATAAGAAACAAGAATCTGTTGCTACCTCCTCCCAAGCAACAGACGCGCAAGCAGAGTGTGAGGACTCCCCTCCCTCCGTTGATAGCTCTGCCAGCGCAGCGGGTGACAGTGGTTCTCCTCCTCCTGCCACCACGTCACCCGCAGAAATTCCAGCCGATGAAAACAAACGGCTGATCGATTTTGCGCGGGACATGTTCAGCAATCTATCCGCTGGCAATGCCAAGATGATCGAGACGAACTGGATGCCGGAAATAAAGGGCTTTTCCGAGCCTGCAAAATCGGCCGCCCGAGAGGTCAGCAAGTCAGTCCGCGCAATCCTGAATGATGGGCATGATGCTGAATATGCGCTTGCGTATTTTGCGGAAGCTCTCGGCTGTGAAGCTGGAGATTTGAAAAATGTCTGACACCAAAACAATCGTCACATGGGAATCCAAGAACGCCGTTCCCGCCCGTCGTTGGCTCGCACAATACCGCGTGCCGTTCGCGAACCACGACAAGGAAACGGAACACACAGGCTTTCCATCACCAAAGGCAATTGATCCAGATCACGCCGAGCCAAAAGGCCAGCCGGATCGGTTCGGCTTTCTGCCCATCCATTGCTATGGCGAGACCGAGGCAGAGGCCACAGGCAAGCTTGAGGCGTTCTGGTCTGATTGGTTCAAGCGCCGTGAAGAAAGGCGCGTAGAGGCCGCCAGCAGGACAGCGAAGCGCAAACAGGAGGACGTTAGTTGATGACCGATGAAATGAAGAATCTATGCGCCACCGTCATTGACGATGCAACGAACAGCATAATCAAGACTATTCACGATGCTGGCGGCGACCCAGAAGATGCCGTGTCTGCATTGATAGCCACAATTGCAACTGTCATATCTCTGCTATGTGACGATAAAGAAACGATGCACTTACTGCTCGATGAAACTATATCCCCAAAAGTTCATGATTGTATCGACAGTATTTGCACAGAAACGTTGAACTGACAGATTGAAACAGGAGAACAGGAAATGCCCATAATCTCACAAGAAAACCAAGATGCACTGACGCAAGCGAGGCTGAAGTCGCTTCTAAAATACGATCCATTTACTGGCAATTTTTGGTGGAAAGTAAATCGGAGAGGTACTGCAAAAAAAAATAGCGTGGCCGGGGCTGTCTCCACTGCAGGGTACAGACAGATAAAGATTAATGGGCCATTATACCTATCATCGCGCCTTGCTTTTCTCTACATGACTGGAAAATGGCCGAAAGGATACGTCGATCACATTAACCGTAATCGGGCTGACAACAGATGGGAAAATCTTCGAGAATGTACAAATGCTGAAAATCAGTACAACGCGTCAATAAAAAAAAATAATACCAGCGGTGTTCCCGGCGTTTGCTACAACAAAGCAGATAAGAAATGGCATGCGCGGATCAATAAAGACGGCAAAAGAAAACATCTCGGCTTTTTTGACACAATCGAAGAAGCAGCCGAAGCCCGTGCAAAAGCCGTCGCAAAATATCACGGTGAGTTTGCTGCAGATCATTCGCAGGCGGTGGGCTGATGGCTTTCAGGATACGCGCACAGGAAACCCAATTCACGCCGTCCAAGGCAACGGCTCCAGTAAAGCGCAAAGACTACCTGTCATGGCTGCATGATCTGCCTTGCATCATCGATCATACATTCCCGGTCGAAGCCGCGCACCTGAGCCATGCAAAGCCGAACTACGGCCACTTCGGGCGGGGCAAATCACGCAAGGCATCAGACAGATGGGCTTTACCGTTGTCACCAGATCGGCACCGCGCACAAAGCGGCATGAACGAACTGGAGTTTTGGCGCAATCTCGGAGTCAATCCTTACCATGTTGCTTTGGTTCTGTTCGGGCTTTGGTCTGACAAAGGCGAGGATGCAACAGGCGAGGCTATGCGGCTGATCTTGTCGCGTGAGATTTTCAATTTGGAATGGAGAACATGATGGTGAACCTACAGCGATGCATCGAATGTGATTCCGAAACTGGCAGATGCCAAGAGGATGAAATGTGCGTGGGTGATTATGGCCCGCTCTGCGAAGATTGCCACGCGACATACCTTTGCCCAGAGTGCCGTGGGGAGGGTTTTTTGCACGAAGCGCATACTTCCATTTCAGTCACATGCTTCAACTGCAACGGTGAGGGCTACACCCAATGAACAAATTTAACCCCAAGTTTGGCCACCCGGTCAAGATCGTGGAGGAAAGCGCGTGAGTGACAAACCTATCCGACTTCAACTGTCCCGCAAAAAGGGATTCAACCTGCAGGATGCCAGCAAGGCGGCAAACGGCCTTGATGCCGTGAATGTCGCCCGGCCTTCGAAATGGGGCAACCCAATGGTGATATCTGATTGCCTTGCTCTAGGGTATTCTCTTGAGCAGTGCCAAATTGGCGCTGTAGATGGTCATCGCCAATACCTAGAGGAACAGAAAATAGACGTGTCTGAACTGCGCGGCAAAAACCTCGCATGCTGGTGCAAGCCGGGCGATCCATGCCACGCCGATACATTGCTTGAACTGGCGAACAAGGAGGAAAGTGCGTGTGCACGAAAAACGCCCCCATTTTCTACCGCGTGACAATCGAGCAATTTGCGGCTGACGCCAGCGCAATCAAGCGCCAGATTGGACTTGGTATGGCAATGGGGAGCGCTGCGCTGGCTTCTGTAATGGGCGCTGATGAAGATATGGCGAAATCATTTGGTACCGTCGCCGGGAATGTCTGTCTGAAATGTTCAATGGAAATTCCCGTTGCTGCAATCTCAGAGGAATGTGGCAGCGATAACTGACACACACAAACCAAACAGAGAGGTGATGAACGATGACCTGGACATATCGCGTCATGCGCCACACCGAGGACGACGGCGAAACATGGGATGCAATCCATGAAGTCTATGGTGAAGATGGAAAGAGAGGTTGGACAAGCAAGCCGGTGTATCCAGCCAGCTATCCAGACGATGAAATGACATTCAGCGAAACCCTTGCCCGATATGCAAAAGCGCTGGACAAGCCTACGATCGATTTCAAAACTGGCATGGAGATAGAATTTGACCGCCAAAACAAACACGATACGGAAGACAAGGAACATTGACACCCGCCAAACGCCCACAAACTCCCTGAGTTGGGACAAATGGCGAGATGAAGGAGGTGGCAATACTCAGTCAATAGGGCCCATGCAATAAGGTAGTGTCAGTGCGCGGGCGGATTCGTTTGTTGTCTGGCGGGATCATTTTGTTAACCTCAACAACATGATAAATTTAGGTCATTACCCGGTAAACCTACCCCTTCGGCTTATCACCCAAACACCACATAAGAGCCGACATGCACTCAAGCTGGAATTGATGAAACTCGTTTACGGATGTGAATTGATAGATCACCGTGCCGTCTATAGCCAGCTCGTATTTTCCGGTTTGAATGTCAGTGCGCGGGCGGATGCGCTCTTTGTCGGAAGGCATCATGGATAAATAATCGTCTTGGTTTCCCAGAACGGATGGCACTGGTGCCACCAGACTATGAGCGGATCGTTGAATGTTTCGTCAATCGGTGCGTCTATCACCCACATGCTTGATATGTAGGTTTCCCCGGAAGGGTTTGATGTGACTTCTTTGCTGCCCATCTTTTTTGGCGAATGGTTTTCCTTAAATGTTCTGCCTGAAAACCACTCAAAACTATTGAACTCACATTGCCTCTTTTTCTCGTATTGAAACCGGAATATCGTCCTGCCTTTGTCCTCATATTTTTCAACGAATGTGATTTTCGATGTGACGGGGAAATAATTGGATTCGAGCCACGGCCCGACGGTATAGAAAACCCAGATGCTCAGAATGATGGTGAACGTAACGCCCAGTGTGGTGATTGTGCGATCGAGCCAGTTAAGAAACACTTGCAAGCCCTCCGCTGATAACCCAGTTGATGAATGCAGCGCCAAAACCACCGAGCGCCATGACGGCGATCCAGTTCAGAATCTTGCGGATAGAATCCAGATCGCTTTTGATCTGCTCGTACCGGACGTTTGTCACTGACTGCGCAGTTGATAGCGCGTTGAGTGATCTGTTCAAAACCACAACGTCAGCTTCAATTGCTGATTGCCGTCTTTCAATTGATCGCTTGAAATCGTCGTCGGTCATTGGCAATCCTATTTCTTAGAAGACTTTTGACAATCGTCTGTTTATAATAAATACGTTACCATAACGAAAGGGAACACGATGGAAAGATTTTATGAGAAGGTTATGCCGGAGCCGATGAGCGGATGTTGGCTTTGGATGGCAGGCACGAACAATCATGGTTATGGGAAGTTCCAGATCAATAGGAAGTCGCGGTATGCTCACCGCGTCAGCTATGAACTCAACGTCGGCCCAATACCGGACGGTCTGCGCGTCCTACACAAGTGCGACACGCCTGGATGCGTAAATCCTGCGCACCTATTCCCCGGAACGGATGCTGACAATGTGCGTGATATGATGGAGAAGGGGCGCAAGGCTCAAACACCTGGAGAAGATAACGGCAACGCGAAGCTCACCGAAAACGATGTTCGCGATATCAGAACGAAACGGATGAACCAGAGAGAATTTGCCGAGTTTTATGGCGTATCCAGAGCAAACATCAGCCACATCCAACTCAACAAAAGCTGGAATCACGTCCGTTAATTGCAGTATTTTTCATTTCCGTTTCATGTATTTTTCAAACGGACGGCCAAGGAAATATGCGCCGATCACAATCATCTCGATTTGCAGCATTTCCGCCGACAGCGGATCTGTTGCGCCGAGGCCCAGAACCTTGTCCCAGAGAATGATTTTAAAATTGTAGATGATGAACGGCAGGGCAAAGAGCGGGCGAATGGGCCGCGTCATCCAACTGCCCTGTTCAGCCAGCAGCACGATTTGTTGCGCTTCGAGTGTGGCTACCACCTTTTCAGCCTCAACGCGCTCAGTGGTGTTCTTTGCGGCTTGCGCGTCCCGTCTGGCTTGGACAATCCCCTCAGTGACGGTTTTCAACGCGCCGCCGCCAAGGAAGTTGAGAAGTAGGGCGAACATTACGACGCCTTGCCGATCTTCGTGGATGTGATCAACCGCAGCCAGAACACAGAAACGGCGATGCCGATTGTGATGTATCCCTCATATCGATCTGGGATAACGGACAGATCGGCGACTTCGAGAATACCGAGTGTGCCGACAATGCCGGACAATAGTGTTGTTCTGAAACCCTTCATGACTTGCTCCTGAATATTGATGCGATGAATTTGATTAGAACAGCCCACACGCCTACAGATGGCTTCACTGGCTCGATCTTTAGATCGTCCGGTGTCAATGTGATCTGATC